>Ga0209415_10000044_pt1 | contig 158219 bp, 159 predicted proteins | sample PeaSoiSIISIP2007_FD_187696 | JGI IMG/M metagenome (GOLD analysis project Ga0209415, IMG submission 187696) | Peat soil microbial communities from Weissenstadt, Germany - SII-SIP-2007 (SPAdes) (version 2) | ecosystem: Environmental > Terrestrial > Soil > Wetlands > Peat | place: Germany... | reverse complement strand
TGACGTTAACCGGCGGTATTACTGTTCGACCGCCGTCATAGTTATGAGAAATAAAATACTATGTTTTAATGAACGGTAGACCGCTTTTCCCTTCGTACTGATTGCCCAAGCAGACGCTAATTTCGGCGGGTGAGCGCTGTGACATCCTCCCTGGCCTGAATGCCGACGTTTTACGGCACGGATGATAAAGAAAACACCTCGTTTATGACGATATCTTCTCGAGACGACGCTTTTTTCTCGTTCAGACGTTTTTTCTATTTCTTTTTCCTCGGTCACCCGATTTTATCTGCAGCGGTTAAGCGATGTACGTTTCATCAAAACATCTGCCTTAAACTCCTAACCTGGAATGTTAACACTGAACAACGTCGGCTCCTCCATAAACCATCGCCATCGGGAAAATCCTTTCGATGATGTTTTGTAAAGTCTATAATTTTCGACATACAGGTCGAGACAATAAGACTTGCATAACCAGTAGCCAATGGACATGCGAAAAATTCATCATATCTGTATACATTCTGCTAATATCCATGTATATTAATACCGTTGCCGGTCGCTCTTGGAATATGGTAAGGTCCATGGACTGGAAGCACCACACAGGACGCAAAATTTATTTAAGGGAGCTTAAGATTGGGAAAACCGAATTTCGATTTTCAAAAACGACAGAAGGAAATTGCCAAGAAAAAAAAGAACGAGGAAAAGAAACAACGCAAGCTAAATAAAAACGCGGAAAATTCCAGCCAGTCGACCGAAGGCGGAGAGGCCAAATAGAAACCACGGTTGACACGAAAGTGCGGACCGGAAGAAGCAAGTTTCGCGAATGGGCTCATGGATAAGGGAGGTGACGACAATGGCAGCTTCACGGCAGGGAGCAAAAAAGGAAGTAAAAAAACCGAAAAGCAAGAAGAAATAGCCCCTTGAAGGTGAAACTTCAGGACCGAAACAACTTTAAGGCCGATGTCTTATCAATGCCGTGGCGTCTTCGCAGCAAATATCTTGCGCGGCCAGTCATTGTGCATGAGCATCAGTGATGAGAGTCGCAGTATGCTCTGCGAAGCAGATAGGCAGGGACCGGAAGACGGAAGAGCGAACAAAAAAAGCAGGCCCTTAAATCAGGACCTGCTTCAAAGATTAAGCGTTAGCTTAGAGCTTTACGACATTGGCTGCCTTCGGGCCCTTGGGTGAGTCGACAACGTCGAACTGCACTTGCTGGCCTTCAGCCAACGACTTAAAGCCGCTGTCCTGAATGTCGCCGAAATGAACGAACACATCGCCGCCCTTTTCACGGGTAATGAATCCAAAACCTTTGGAATCATTGAACCACTTTACCGTACCTTGTTCCATGATAAGCTACCTCCTTCTTGTGAATTGAAGCGACGGAAAAGGACCAAAAAAATGCCGCAAAGTCGATATGTCTTTGCGGTTACCCTACAAGTACATCCGGAACTTCTGAAAGACATAATGACATTTCTGCATCAGGAAGTCAAGTATTATTTGTTATGATCCGGGCTATTTAATTTCAAGGTGCATCCCCTTGGCTTACTAGAGAGCACAGGTCATTCGAACCCAGCTGCAATATCTCATGCCGACCTATTCCGTTCCCTGTAAGAATTTTTAAGCGGAGCGTGCCAGACGCAGACAGTCAAATGACCTCGCAATATACTGGAGTTTTCATGCACCTTCAGGGCATATTCGGCATTCTCGTTTTCCTGGTTATCGCCTGGCTGATCAGTGAAAAAAGAAAGAGCGTAAGATACACAACGGTAGTGACCGGTGTCCTGGTCCAGTTCTGCATCGCGGCGATCCTGCTTTACATCCCCGTTTTCAAGAAGTTTTTCCTGCTGCTGAACAATGTTGTCCTATCCCTCGAAGCCGCGACGAGGGCTGGAACGTCTTTCGTGTTCGGTTACATTGGCGGCGGCACGCCCCCCTTTCTACTTCAGGATCCGGGCTCAAATTTCATCCTTGCGTTCCAAGCTTTGCCGCTCGTGCTCGTCATCGGCGCTCTCTCGGCGCTGCTCTTTTACTGGCGGATCCTTCCTTATATTGTAAAAGCCTTTTCGTTTATCCTCCAAAAAACCCTGAACATCGGCGGCGCGCTCGGTCTCGGTGCTTCGACGACGATCTTTCTCGGCATGGTGGAGGCGCCGCTGGTAATCAAACCCTATCTTAAGAGCATGACCCGGAGCGAGATTTTTTCGCTCATGACTGTGGGCATGGCCTGTATAGCGGGTACGGTCATGATCCTCTATGCAACCTTCCTGACGGGAGTGATCCCCGACCCTCTCGGCCACATCCTGATCGCTTCCTTCATCCACGTTGCTGCTGCCGTCACGATTGCAAGGATCATGGTGCCGGAAACGGGCAAGGAAACAGCCGGAAGCCTCGTCCCTCAGCAGGCTGCAACGAGTTCCATGGATGCCGTAGCCAAAGGAACCATGGATGGCCTCTATCTTCTTCTAAATATCGTCGCCATGCTTGTGGTGATGGTGGCTCTCGTTCACCTCGCCAATCTGCTCATCGGCCTCCTGCCGGCCGTAGCGGGACAACCCCTTACGCTCCAGAGAATCCTCGGGTATGTCATGGCCCCCGTTGTTTGGCTCTTCGGCATTCCCTGGCAGCAGGCGCGGATCGCAGGCTTCCTCATGGGAACAAAGACGATATTAAACGAGCTCTTGGCGTTCCTCGAAATGGCCAAGCTGCCGGCCGGCGCGCTTGATGACCGAAGCCGCCTGATAATGGCCTACGCCTTGAGCAGCTTCGCGAACTTTGGCAGTCTTGGCATCCTTATCGGCGGTTTAGGGAGCCTCGTGCCGGAACGACGGGAAGAAATCATCGGACTAGGGATGAAGTCGATTGTGGCCGGCACTCTCGCTACTTGTATGACCGGTGCGATCATTGGGATCCTTACATGACGTTCAGCGTGTAGGGTGTTTCTCTATCCGTACTCTATGTGGTCTGCCCCCACGCTCGATGTTCTTTTCTCTTAGATACCCTTCCGGCGCCTAATCTGGTATAATCAAGTATGAATTTTTTCAATTACTGGGGCCGCTTCCTGCAGGGCGTGCGCTTGTTTCTCTCGATCCTCGTCAGCTACAAATACCATTCCTTTCGGAATCTGCTCGCTTCTCCCGCCCTGCGGGAAGCGCGTCTCAAGCGCCTCCACGCTGCGAACGCACGCATACTGCGCGAGAAAATGATCGAGATGCGCGGCGTTCTCATCAAAATCGGCCAGTTCATGTCCTCCCGCGTGGACGTCCTTCCTGAGGAGTATACCGACGAACTCTCAAAGCTCCAGGACCAGGTGCCTCCTGCTCCCTTCCGCGCAATCGCCCAGCGCCTCGTCGAGGAGTTGGGGCCAATGGACGAGGTCTTCTCTTCGTTCAGCGAAATACCGATTGCTTCGGCTTCCCTCGGCCAGGTCCACCGCGCCTGCCTCCGGGACGGAGAATGCATCGTGGTCAAGGTCCAGTATCCCGGCATCGAGGAAGTGATCGCCGCAGACATGAGGACGCTAAAGTTCGTAATCCGGATACTGCGCGTGCTGTTCAGCCAGATCAATCTCGACGTCATCTATTCCGAATTCGCCCGCATCGTGCAGGAAGAGCTGAATTATATCCAGGAAGGTAAGAATGCGGAGGCCTTTGCGCGAAACTTCGCCAATAACCCCAAAATCAAGATACCTGTCGTTTACTGGCCTTTCACGACGTCAAAGGTGTTGTGCCTGGAGTATATTGCCGGCATCAAGATCACGGATTTTGAGGGGATCGACCGGGCAGGGATCGACCGCAAGGAGGTGGCACGCACTCTCGCCGAGGCCTATGCCCAGATGTTCTTTTTCGACGGCCTTTTCCACGGCGACCCGCACCCTGGCAACATCTTTGTCAACCCCGGCCCGGAAATCATTCTCGTGGACTTCGGCATGGTCGACCGCATTTCGACGCCGCAGAAAGAAAGTCTCCGCCGCGGCTTTACGGCCATCGTTGACCGCGATTCGCTCGGCCTCGTCCGCTCCCTCGTGGACATGGGATTCATTCCGCTTACCAAGGACATTCAGCCCCTTGTGCATTTTGTGGACAAGATCTTTCAAAAATACCGAGATATCTCGGCTTCCGAGTTCAAAGCCATGGACATCGAGGAGATTGGCCGAGACATCCAGGAAGCCGTCCAACTCTCGCCTTCGATCCAGATCCCGAATGATTTTATCCTCTTCGGACGAGTGATCGGCATGCTGAACGGACTCGCCTCGCGCCTCGACCCCGAGACCAACATTATCGAAATCGCCGCCCCCTTTGCCAAACGGTTCATCAAGGCTGAGGAGTTTTCCGCCGCGGGCGTCTTTCAGCAGACCGTCACTTCCGGCCGCGCGCTTCTGAAACTGCCGAAGCTCCTGGCAGATTTTCTCGTGACCACGAGCCGCGGAGAGACGCGCGTGGAGATCGCGTCGCAGCACATCGTGACGGAACTGCGGAAAATCCAACACATTGGTAAAGGATTTGTTTTTGCAATCCTGGTGGCGGGTGCCGGTATGGCAGCGGTTGTGCTTCGCATCAACCATTTTTACCATGAAAGCGTCTGGGCTGCCGGAATCTGCGGAGTGCTGTTCTTTTGGTTGCTGGTTGTCCTGAGAAGAAAATAGTCTGCAGTCTTTCCCACATTCCTTCCCCTGAAGGTGAACAGACAACCCACGATTACCCATGCGCAGGTCTGTGCCGATAACCCGAGTTGTGAGTGATTCCCGCGTTTTACGAAACGGTCAGGATCCCCGATGCTCGGTAGCGGTCGGCTATGAAGAGGGGCAACTTTCCCGCGATGGTCTCACGGTGGGTCCTGAGAGCAATGTCGGGGTGGTTGTTCTGTTCGGAGAGATGGGCAAGGCAGGCCCATTGAAGGCGCTTTCCCGCTGATGCGCGAAGCAGGACCTCGGCGGCCTCGAAATTCGAAATGTGGCCATGCGGTCCTTTGATGCGCTGCTTGAGATAGGCGGGATAGGGACCATGCGCGAGCATGTCCGGGTCGTAGTTGCTTTCGAGAAACACGGCGTCGAGCGAGGCGACCAGGTGAATGAGGTCCTTAAACACATGGCCCAGGTCCGTCAAGATGCCGAGCCGCTTCCCGCAAGCCTCTATCACGAATACGGCCCCGTCAGCGCCGTCGTGGGGCGTTGGAATGGCGTGCACGATCACGTCGCCGAACCGGAGCTTGTCGTGGGACCGGAAGTGGCGGACGTCGGTCATTTTCCCGAGCGCACACCGAGAGGAAGCAGCAGCAAATGTGGCGGCCGTCACGTAAATCGGCAGGCCATATTTCCGCTGCAATACGCCGGCATGGCGGATGTGGTCGGAATGGTCGTGTGAGATGATCACAGCATTGACATCACGGACGTTGCGGCCCTGAGCAGCGAGCCGTTCTTCCGTCTGCGTGCCCGTGATTCCCGCATCGAAAAGAAGCTTGATGCCTGAGGTCTCGACGTAAATGCAGTTGCCGTTGCTGCCGGATTGAAGAGAAATTGCGATCATACTCATCGTCGGCGACACTGTACCAGTCCCGGCGAAATTTGTCAATCAACCAAAAACATTCTTGGGCAAGGCGGGCAATTTGGCCGGTTGGCGCCAGCCAGCCAAAGATTGACTTGAAGACATGCAAAACATACTTTATAATAATTCAGTGCTCGACTTCAGGGCAAAGCAAATTTGGATTGTAGTGCTTCAAAGAGCGTACGGGCTTCTTTGTATCTTTTGCCCGTTCCATTCACACGTGTCAAAGCTGCGTTATATTCTTCCCTGTTGAGTATAGAATAGCGGTATGCTGACGCCACTACCTCTCAATAACATAAGCATCATTCTTGTCGACACCCGGACACCGGCGAACATCGGCGCGACGGCGCGGTGCATGATGAATATGGGTATGAAAAGGCTGGTGCTCGTGAATCCCCCGCAAGACAAGAACAACGATGCCAGTAAACTCGCGGCAGGTGCTGATGAAATTCTGGAGAATGCAGTTGTCGCGTCTTCGCTCGCCGATGCTATTGCCGGCCAGCACCTCGTCATCGGAACGTCGCGTCATCCCGGAAGGCTGCGAAAGAACATCCGTACTCCCCACGACGCTGCTGAAGCAATGGTTCCTCTGCTGGCAAAAAACAGCGTCGCCGTTGTATTCGGTAATGAGGTGAACGGACTGGATATGCGGGCTCTATCGCTCTGTCACGAAATCATAGCCATTCCTTCCTCCCCCACCTTCCCTTCCTTGAACCTCTCCCACGCTGTCATGGTGGTTGCCTACGAGTTTTTTTGCGCTTCCACTGCAGGGAGCCGCCCCTCGACTGCGGAGCTGGCCACGGCTGCAGAACTCGAGGACTTTTATCGTCATCTGCAGGAAACCCTTCTGGCAATCGGCTTCCTCGAACAGGGCCATCCCGAACGGATCATGTTCTCTTTTCGGCAGATGTTCGGCAGATCACGGCTAGAAAGCAGGGACGTCAAGATCCTAAGAGGTATACTGAGTTCCGTCGAAAGAATGCGCTCGAATTGCTGATTTCCCTGTCCTTGCTGCTCAAATTCCAGTTACAAAACAATGTCTAGTTTTATGTTCTTATTGACTTTCCACTCGGTAAAACAGTATATTGTGGGCATTGAAAAATAAAAAGGCTAGGCGACAGGGCGAGGTTATACGCACATGGGGACATTAAAAGATGCCGCATCGGTCGTCAGGCAGAGAAGGCCGAAACTGTACTGCTGGGAAATTATCAAATGCGGACGGGAGCCGGGCGGTCACAAGGCAGCCGATCTTGGAATCTGCCCCGTTGCATTAACAAACCCTGATCGTGAGTCAGGTGTAAGAGCCTTCGGGAGGGAATGCTTTCAATAGCTCCTTCTTTCTAAAGCTGAACGACTGTCGAATATTTATGGTGTGTTTCGGGCCACAGGTATTAAAAAAGGCGACGTCGACCAGACAAAAAAAAGGATTTTGCGGAGATTGCATGAAAAAGATGAATTGCTGGGAATACAAGAAATGCGGTCGTCAACCGGGCGGACATAAAGCAGCGGAACTCGGCATCTGCCCCGTGACGACCCTGCAGAAGCTTGACGGGGTCCATGAAGGAGAAAATGCCGGAAGAGCCTGCTGGGCAATAGCCGGTTCTCTCTGCGGCGGCAAGATTCAGGGAACCTTCGCTCAAAAACTGCATAACTGCTGGCGGTGCGAATTCATGAACCTTGTGAAAAAAGAGGAAGAGCCCGGAGAGTTCGGCTTTTCCCATACCCGTCTCGGCATGGAGAAGTCTCTCGAAAAAATGCAGAAACCAGAGGGCTCTCCAGAGCGATCCGGAGCACTTGATTCGTCGCGGCATTAAGATCAACACCGCATCTATTCAGGGACAAAACAGTTCCTCTTTGTTTGGTAAACCGTAGGAAAGAGGCGCGGCAAGCATTTATGCAGCCCCCTCGCTCTACGGTTTTTTTATTCCGCAATTCGGACAAGGTGGAACAGGATATGGCAGGTGCCACAGAGGCCGTAGAGATCGCAGAGAAATGTGGTATTAAGAGCAAGTGGCATTTTTAAAACTTCTTTGCCCTCTCTCTGGAGTTTCGGGAACTCCACGCGAATCTTTTCCCTATTGAGTTGAGCGTGTATTTTTTAGTAACTAATCCGCCTGCCGTCTGAGGAACGTGGGCCGGTCGAGGTCCTCGTTGTCGATGCCGAGAGCCTCGTTCTTGAAGTCGAAAGCTTCCTGCTTTCGCTTCGGTCTTTCCACAACCTTCATGAACTCCTTGAGACTCGCCGGCCGCTTCACGCGCTCCCGGATCCCGGCTTCGTCAAAACCCGTTGCGATCACCGTAACCATCACCTCCTCGCTCATGACCGGATTGATCACAGCACCGAAGATGATGTTCGCGCTCGGGTCCACCTCTTCCTTGATGATCGCCGTGGCCTCGTTCAGCTCGTAGATGCCCAAGTCGTTCCCGCCGGTGATGTTGATCAGAACACCGCGCGCTCCCTTAATGGAGCCATCCTCGAGCAGCGGGCTCGCAATCGCCTTCTGCGCCGCATCGATGGCCCGGCCCTCGCCCCGCCCGATCCCGGTACCCATGACCGCCCTGCCGCGGCTTGCCATGATGGCTTTGACGTCGGCGAAATCGACGTTCACGTATCCCGGAACCATGACCACATCGGAGATTCCTTTCACCGCCTGCCCGAGCACCCCGTCTGCGAGCTTGAATGAATCGAGAAGCGTCGTCTTCTTTTCGGCAAGGTTCAGAAGCCGCTCGTTGGGAATCACAATCAGGGCGTCAACGCTTTTCTTCAGCTCATTGATGCCTTCTTCGGCCTTATGCATCCGCGTCATCCCCTCGAAGCTGAAGGGCTTGGTAACGATACCCACCGCAAGTGCGCCCACCTCCCGCGCGAGGCTCGCGATGACCGGCGCAGCGCCAGTGCCCGTACCACCACCCATGCCTACCGTGATGAAGACCATGTCTGCTCCTGCAAGTACGGCCTTGATCTTCTCGGCATCCTCGAGCGCCGCGTTTCGGCCGATCTCGGGATTCGCTCCCGCGCCCCGGCCACAGGTGAGCTTCGAGCCGAGCTGGAGCTTGATCGGCGCCCGTGCGAGCTCGAGGGCCTGCATGTCGGTGTTCGCAACGACGAACTGCACCCCTTTGATGTCCGATTGGTACATGGTGCTTACCGCATTGCTACCGCCGCCACCCACTCCGATCACCTTGATGACAGCGGGGAGCCTCTCTTCCTCGAACTGGAACATCCCGTGTACCCTCCTCTCCTCGCCCGGTTCAGTTTTATATTCCTCATCATGTGTCTTGGCAACGAACTCCATGATATCCTGGAACTCGAAATCGTGACTATCGTCCATATCACCTCCGCTCCGGAAAACCCGAAGAGTTATAAGAGTTCCTAGACTCTATAGAGTTCATAGAGTTTTTTGAGTTTGACTCAATAGACTCAATTTACATTACAAACTCTACAGGTTTTAAATGTATTCTCCCAGCCATTTCCAGAATCGACTTGCCGATCCCCCGCTCCTGAACTTGCGCGGCGATTCCTGCCGGTTTTCGGCGCCGTAGATCACGAGGCCCACGCCTGTAGCATAGATGGGGCTGTTCACGACGTCCATCAGGCCGCCGATGTTCCGTGGCGTGCCCTTCCGTATCGGTAGCCCGAGGTACCGCTCGGCTGCGTCCTGGACACCCTCCATGAGGGCCGTTCCGCCGGTAAGCACAACACCGGATGCAAACATGTCCTCGAAACCCGTTTTCTTGAGCCGCTGCTGCACCATGCCGAAAATTTCCTCGACGCGCGGTTCGATAATCTCGCACAGTATCTGGCGAGAGAGAAGCCGTGGCGGCCTGCCGCCGACGCTCGGAACATCAAGGGTCTCTTCATGCTTCACCAGAGACGAGAGGGCGCAGCCGTATTTAATCTTGATCTTTTCAGCCTCCGAAGCGGGAGTGCGTAATCCGATCGCGATATCGTTCGTCAAGTGGTTGCCCCCGATGGGCAGCACCTCGGTGTGCCACATACTGCCTTCGAGAAAAAAAGCCAGGTCCGTCGTGCCTCCGCCTATATCGACGACCACAACGCCGAGCTCCTGCTCTTCGGCGGTAAGGACGGCCCTGCTCGATGCCAGCGGCTGGAGCACGAGGTCGTTTACGTGCAGACCGGCGCGCGAGCAGCTTTTGACGATGTTCTGAATGGCCGTAACAGCGCCGGTAATGATGTGGACTTTCACATCGAGCCGTATTCCCGACATGCCGAGGGGATCCTTTATACCGTCCTGGTCGTCGATGATGAATTCCTGGGGCAGAACATGGAGAATCTGCTGATCCGACGGGAAGTTCACCGCCCTCGCTCCGTCGATAGCCCGGGCCACATCAGCCGGTCCCACTTCCCTGTTTTTGATCGCCGCCACGCCGCGGGAATTTATGCCCTTGATGTGGCCGCCGGAGATCCCCACAAACACCGAGTTGATCTCGACGCCCGCCATGAGCTCCGCCTCCTGGACCGCTTTCTTGATCGACTCCACCGTGCTGTCGATATTGACGACGACGCCCTTTTTCAAACCATGGGAGGGGCTGATGCCGATCCCGATGATGTCCACCTGTCCGCCGTCCTTTACCTCGCCCACGATGGCGCAAACCTTGGTTGTTCCAAGATCAAGGCCGATGAGCACATTATCCGGCTTCTTTTTCGCCACGGCACACCCCCGAATGAGACAAGTTCAAAGTACAAAGCTCAAAGTACAAGGCAGCTGCAGTATTACCGCCTCTTCACCTTGTGCTCAGAACTTTGTGCTTTGGACTGCGTTTTCTTCACCATCACCGCCGCCTGGCGCTCGGGGCGGAGGTCCACATAGGCGATGTCCACGCCGCGCTGATTTACATCCGCCATTACTTCGGCAAGCCTGCGAAGCTTCTCGCCATAGCGACCGCTGCCGATCTTGAATTGACAGCCTTCATAGAGCACCGAGAGCGTTTCGGGAGAGTCGGCTTTCACCGTCACGTCGGACAACTTCCAGCCACCCCGTGCCGAAATCTCGGCGATAAGCTCCATTGCCTCGGGCAGGCCCTCGGCAGCCACCTCTTCACCGGGACGGGCGCGATAGTCCCTGATCGCGATAACCGGAAGCGACCATATCGAATCCTGCTCCTTGGGAAGCCGTTCAATGACGACACCCTGACCATCCAAAAGATAGCGTTCCGTCCCCGTATCCAGAATGGTGGTCGGCGTCCGTTCAGTAAAGACCATGGTTATCCGGTTCGGCAGCCTCCGGTAAATCTGGGCCTCCTTGACCCAGGGGTTTCCTTCGGCGCGTTTTACCGCCGCCGAAAGGTTTGCGCGGAAAATGTTCTGCCCCGTAAAGACGCCGACGATATTCTTCAGGTCCCGGTCACTCAGCAGCTTTACTCCTTTGATATCAACGCCAGATATGGCGAAAAGATCGGCATGCATGATGGTCCGATAAGCCTGCCATGCCAGGACCCCTCCTGCCGCAATCATGATAACGATCATCACTTTCAGGAGGATGTTCGTAAGTCCCTCGGCGCTTTTTCGCGGCCGAGCGGCCCGGTCCGCCCGGACCCGCTTCACGGTTGTCCACTTTGCTTCGCCGCGATACGATTTCGGGACCTTTACGTTTTTGTAGTCTCTCATGCGATATCAGATACCAGACTGCCAAGGGCGGAATGAGAAATCACAAGTTCCCTGCAATCCGCACTTCTAAACCGGTAATCATTATTTATCAGCCTTCAACTGCCAGGCGCACAATTTCCTCGACGAGGTTGGGGAAGGAAATCCCCGATCCTTTTGCTATCTCCGGCAGCAGACTCGTCGCCGTCATGCCCGGAAGGGTGTTTACTTCGAGGATATAAGGCGCGCCGCTCTCATCAAGAATGAAATCGACCCTGCTGTACCCCCGGCACCCGATGGCCCGGTGTGCGGCAAGGCCCGCTTCGAGCGTTCTCGCATACGCATCTGCCGGGATCCGCGCCGGGAAGAAGTGATCAGACATGCCCTTCTCATATTTTGCAGCATAGTCGTAGAAGGCGCGCTTCGGCACGATTTCGATGACACCGAGTGCGCGGTCGCCGAGGATGCCAACCTGCACTTCCTTGCCCTTGATGAATTTTTCGATCAGGATCTCGTTGCCGTATTTGAACGCAAGGCCCACCGCGGGCGCCACGTCCTCTTTTTTAAAAACCAGGCTCACTCCCACACTTGAGCCCTCTGCATGGGGCTTGACCACAACGGGATACTTGATCTGTTCAAGGACGGAGGCTACCTTGTCGGCATCGCCCGAATAAACGACCTCGTAAGGACCCACGAGAAAGCCCTGGGAGCGGAATATCTGCTTCGAAACGGTCTTGTTCATACCGAGAGCGCTTGCGAGTATCCCTGATCCCGTAAAGGGAATGCCCATCACCTCAAGCATGCCCTGAATCGCGCCGTCTTCTCCGAACCGGCCGTGAAGAGCGATAAACGCCAGTTCGACGCCGTGCTTGTGGATTTGCTCCGCAGCATCCCTGCCAACGTCGACAGCAACGGGATGATACCCCTTTTCCCTCAGTGCCTTCAGGATCGCGTTGCCACTCGCGAGGGAGACCTCGCGCTCCGACGACAACCCGCCAAGGAGAACGCCTATTTTCTTGTTTGTCACCATGCCTTTATCCTTATAACTCCATAGAGCCTTATTCAACTCGTAAGGCACTTGAGACTTTGACTCTTGAGAACCCTTAGGCTTCCCCGATAATTTTAATCTCTGGCTCAAGCCTTATGCCGTGGACGTCGAGCACAGTTTTTATCACCATGTCCATGAGAGCGAGCACCTGGGCAGCCGTGGCCTTGCCGCGGTTCACGATGAAGTTTGCGTGCTTCTCCGATACCTGTGCGTCGCCAACAGACCTCCCCTTGAGCCCGGCCGATTCAATGAGTTTTCCCGCCGATTCCTCCTGCGGATTTTTGAACATAGAGCCCGCGTTCGGCAGTCCCAAAGGCTGCTGTTTATGTCTCTTATCCAGGAGCTCTTTGACCTTCGCCTGAATCCTGACTTTGTCCCCGCGGCGAAGAGCGATCCGCGCTTCGATCACGAGATGCCCTTCCGGTATCAAGGAGGTACGGTACCCGAATCCCATCTCCTCCCTTCCGTAGGAAATGACTTCCCCGTCGGGGGACAGCATGATCACCGATTCAATAACATCGCCGATTTCTCCGGAGGCGGTTCCGGCATTCATGCAAATCGCTCCCCCGACCGTACCCGGAATGCCGGCGGCGAACTCTATTCCTGCGAGGCCTTCTTCCATGGTAAAGGAGAGAAGTTTCGCCAGGGAAGCGCCAGCTTCCACTTGGACCAGGGCATAGGCCCCCCCGATCGACCGGTATTCCCGTTCGATCCTGATTGTGTTCATACGCTGCAGGCTTATTGCCGCTCCCCGGAAACCGCCGTCCCGCACGAGCAGATTCGTGCCGCTGCCGAGGATAAAATAATTGATTCCCTGCCGTCTGATGTCCTTAAGGACGGCAATGATATCGTCCTGGTTCGCAGGATACACCAGTATATCGGCAGGCCCCCCGATGCCGAAGGAGGTGTGTTTGCTCAATGGCTCGTTCAGTTTGAATTCGCATTTCAGGTTATTAATTTCCACGCTTCAGTTTCTCCACAACCTGCTCGCCGATCTTCCAGACGTCCCCTGCACCTAGGGTGATCACCAGATCGCCCTTTTTCAGCACACTGACCATATAATCCGCAATTTTTTCCTTGTCGGGAAAGTAGGTCACGTCCTTGTGACCGTGCTTCTTGATTCCTTCATAGAGCACCTCTCCCGATACGCCGGGGATCGGTTTCTCCCCTGCCGCATAAATATCCATGACGATCAGCTTGTCTGCTTCGTTGAAAGCGGTGAAGAATTCCTCGAGCAGATGCCAGGTCCTCGTATACCGGTGCGGCTGAAACACAACAACTACCCTGCGTTCCATGCCTGATGCGGCTGCAGCGAGAGTTGCCTTCACCTCCGTGGGATGATGGCCGTAATCATCGACTACGATGATGCCCTTCGCTTCGCCCTTGATCTGAAACCGGCGCTGGACTCCGCTGAATTCCCTGAGCGCCTTCCGAATGACCTCGAGGTCGATCTCCAATTCGCGGGCAACGGCAATTGCCGCGAGACTGTTATTGATGTTATGCACGCCTGGCACCGAAAGCTCGAACAAGCCCAGGTCCTGATTATGATGAAGCACTTTGAACGTCGACCCCAGTGAGCGGAGCGATATATCGCGGGCCTGGTAATCGGCCTGGGTGCTCATGCCGTAGGTCTGATACCGCTTCTGGATCGAGGGAATAAGCGCCTGGATGTGTGGTTGGTCCAGACAGAGGATCGCCACGCCGTAAAAGGGGACCTTGTTAATGAAGGTGAGAAAGGCGTCCTTGATCTCATCGATGTCCTTATAATAGTCCAGGTGCTCGGCATCGATCGTCGTAACAACGGCAATTGTGGGCGAGAGCTTGAGAAAGCTTCCGTCGCTCTCATCCGCTTCGGCAACGAGGAACTCGCCCTGTCCAAGCTTTGCATTCGTGCCCAGGCTGTTGAGCTTTCCTCCGATCACGACTGTGGGATCGATTCCGCCCGCCGCGAGCACCGTAGAGACCATCGAGGTCGTCGTGGTTTTGCCGTGGGCTCCCGCGATGGCGACGCCGTACTTGAGCCTCATAAGTTCAGCAAGCATTTCGGCCCGTGGTATCACGGAAATCTGCTGCTCCCGTGCAGCCACCACTTCCACATTGTCGTTCTTCACGGCGGAGGAAATAACGACCACATGGGGCGTCGTTATGTTTTCACGGCGGTGCCCGATGTATATTTCTCCCCCGAGTTTCCTGAGCCGCTCCGTGGTATCCGACTCCTTCATGTCCGAGCCTGATACCCGGTATCCCAGGTTCAGGAGAACTTCAGCGATGCCGCTCATGCCGATTCCGCCGATGCCGACAAAATGGATGTGTTTAATCCGCTTGAACATAGTTTCGACAAATCCTCGCAATTTTCTCCGCCGCCTGACTATCCATCCGTGAGACCGGAGACAGGCCGGCGCCCAGGTCAGCATATTTTTTTATCAGATCTGCAAGTTTTTCTGCGGTTAGATCCTTCTGGATAATAATGTCCGCAATGCCGCGATCAGCCAATGTCCTGGCGTTGTGCTCCTGGTGATTGTCCGCCGCATAGGGAAATGGGATGAGCACCGCTCTCTTGCCGCAAACCGCAAGTTCCGCCACCGTAGTCGCTCCGGAACGAGAGACCACGAGGTCGGCAACTGCATACGCTCCCGCCATGTCGTGAATATACGGGATCACCACCGCCTTGACGCCCGCTTCCTGGTACCCCGCGGATACATCGGCCACGTCCTTCTCTCCGGTCTGGTGCAGGATCTGAAACATCTTCGCGTCCCGCAAGTACTTGCCCGCCTGTTTCATCGCCATGTTGATTGCGTGAGCCCCCCCGCTTCCTCCCATCACAAAGACAGTAAATTTTCCCGGATCGAGACCGAAGTCCGCAAGAGCCTTGTCACGGTTCCCGTCTTCGATTCCTTTCCTGACCAGCGGTCCCACCAACTCCGTCTTCCCTGCCGGGAAAAACCGCTGTGCGGCCGTTCCCGGAAAGGGGAGAATTATTTTGTCCGCCAGCCTGCCGAGCTTTCTGTTCGCGAGCCCGGCATAAGAGTTCGGCTCCACGACGACAAGCGGGATTCGGAGACCCAGCGCCGCGAGCGCGACAGGCCCCGAAGAGTAGCCGCCCACACCGACCACGACATGGGGCCGGATTGCACGAAGCAGCTTCAGCGCCTGGACCACGCTCCACGGCAGCGTAATCACCGTCCTAAGAATCGCCGAGAGCTTCACGCCTTTCAATTTTCCGACCACGATGAAACGGACCAGCAGGCCTTCCCGAGGAAGGACTTTCGCCTCAATCCCCTGCTCGGTGCCGATGAATATCACTTCGCCGCCGGGCTCCCGCAGCACTTCCCGCGCGATAGCGATCCCGGGGTATAAATGGCCGCCTGTTCCGCCTCCTGCGATGACGACCTTCATCCTCTGCATCCCGGCAAGTTTGTATTGACGCAGAGACCGCTGAGACGGGAATCATAGGAAACCTCTGAACTTTGATTTCGCATTTCTCAACTACCTTGGCGCTCTCCGCGATGATAACTCATCTCAAGCGGTATCTTTTGAGATGTTCAAAAGCACTCCCAACGCTCCCAGCGTAACCACCAGAGACGATCCACCATAGCTCACGAGCGGAAGCGCGATCCCCTTCGTGGGCAGAAGACCGGTCACCACCGCCATATTAAACGCACCTTGTACGCAGATCAGGATCGTCGTGCCCAGGGCCAGGAACCTGCTGAAGGGGTCTCTCGCGGCAAGCGAAATTTTCACGCCTCTCCACAGAATGATGAGAAAGAGCACAATCACTACCACCGCTCCGATGAGGCCAAGCTCCTCGCCGATCACGGCATAAATGAAATCGGAATGCCGCTCCGGCAGGAACAGTAGCTTTTGACGTCCCTCTCCGAGACCGCGGCCGAATACACCCCCGCTGCCGAACGCAATGAACGACTGAATGATCTGGTAACCTGCTCCGTCCTGGTCTTCCCAGGGGTTCAGGAATGCTGTGATCCTTCGCCAGCGATATGCCTTATGAACAACGGCGACGAAGACAACCGGAAGCGCCGCAAGAACCGTTCCACCGAGGTGGAGTACATTAGCTCCCCCGGCGAAAAGCATGATGCCTGCCACGCCAGCGATCGTCATGGCTGAGCCGAAGTCCGGTTGGAGCGCTGCGAGAACCAGAAACAGCGCCGTAATCACATAGGCCGGAACCAGCCCGTTCTTGAAGTCACGGATGCGTTCGCCTTTCTTGGCCATGAAGTAGCTCAGGTACACGACCAGCGTAAACTTGGCGAGTTCCGACGGCTGAAAGGACAGCATGCCAAACCGGAGCCAGCGCCGGGACCCGTTGATCATCCGGCCGATGCCAGGAATGAGCGTTGCCCCGAAGAGCAGTAGTGATACCATGAGAAGAATGATCGCCACGTGTTGCTTTGACAAATGTCGGTGGTCAACACGCATGGTAATTGCCATCAGTCCGAGGCCCAAAAGAGTCCACATCAACTGACGCTTCATGAAGAATGCCGAGTCGTTGTACTCTGTAAGTGCAAAGACGCTGCTTGAGCTGTAGACCATCACTACGCTGATCACGAGCAGCATGAAAATGGCGAACAGCAACAACCGATCGTATGATCCTCTGTGATTTAAAACGTTCTGCATATCCTTATTCAGTCGATAGACATCGCCTTTGTTGGCTTAGATACTCCATGAACTCTTCAGTCTCTACAGACTCTTTACCGCTTCCTTGAACTGCCTCCCCCGGTCTTCAAAATCCTTGAACATATCAAAACTCGCGCAGGCCGGGGACAGAAGAACGACGTCTCCCCGTGAAGCTCTGGTCGAAGCGAGAATCACCGCATCCTGCAGCGTTTTGGCGCAGACCGTCTCAGTCGAGGTGCCGAGCATTTTCCCCATCTTATCCGCTGCTTTTCCGATAAGAATGAGGAGTTTCACTTTCTTTCTAAACAGTTTATACAGAGGGCTGAAGTCGCTCCCCTTGTCCAGACCTCCAGCGATCAGGATCACCGGCTGTGTAAAACTCTCGACAGACTTTACCACCGCGCCCACATTCGTTCCCTTGGAATCATTGATATAGACGACGCCGCGCTTTTCCCTCACAAACTCAAGCCGGTGCTCCAAACCGGGAAACTCTCTCAGTACCTCAGCAACCGCTGGAATATCGGTACCTGCGCAGATTGCCAAGGCCGCGGCGGCCAGGGCATTCTCAAGATTGTGTACACCTTTGATTTTAATTTCATCGGTATGGATGACCCGTTTGTTGTTGAACATGAGGTATCCATCCAGAACGCAGGCACCCGGATTGAACCGGAGCAAACGGGAGAAGGGAATCACTGTGGCGGCGGCGCGCTTTGCATAGGATTTTACGAGAGGATCGTCGAAATTCAGGACTAGGAAATCCTCCTTGCGCTGGTTCATGAACAATCGCGCTTTGGCCTCGCCATATTCATCCATGTCATGATACCGGTCAAGGTGGTCTTGGGTGATGTTCAGAATCGCCGCAACGCGGGGCCGAAACGTATCGATATCCTCAAGCTGGAAGCTCGACAACTCCGCTACGATCCAATCCTGTTGTTTCAGCAGCGAGACATCCTCCGTGAGTGCGTTCCCGATATTTCCCGCCACGACTACCTTTCTCTGCGTACGCACCAGCATGAGCCCTACCAGTGTCGTGACCGTGGATTTTCCGTTCGTACCGGTAATCCCGACAAAAGGCGCATCGGAAAGCAGCCAGGCCAGTTCGAGTTCACTAATCACCTTCACGCCCCGCTGCTGTGCCGCCAGGATCTGCGGGCCCTTTGGAACCCCTGGGCTGATCACGATAAGATCGGCCCCGGAAAAAACATGCTCCGGATGGCCGCCCGCTTCGACAATGACGCGACTACTGCCGATAGCCCTTATCTGCGTGTTCAGTTGATCCTTCGGTTTCTTGTCCGTCACCATAACAACGGCGCCGAGAGAATCGAGGGCGCGCGCCGCGGCAACCCCGCTTCGGGCAAGTCCAACTACCGTTACTCGTTTGCCTTTAAAATCTATATGCACCAGTCCTCCGGAAACTCGAACCGCGGAACCCGCTGAAAATGCTTAATTTGAATCCTTATTATAAGAACCGGCATCCGCCTTCCTGTACGCCCTCAATGGCGAAAGCCTTTTCCTACCTCAACTTCAACGAGCTGATCGAAACCAGCGCCAAGATAATGCCGATTATCCAGAACCGGGCGATGACCTTGGACTCGGGCCAGCCGATCTGTTCAAAATGATGGTGCATTGGCGCCATCTTGAATATGCGTTTTCCAGTAAGCTTGTACGACGAGACTTGGAGCATGACCGACACCGTCTCGGCCACGAAAATCCCGCCCGTGATCACCAGGATCAGCTCGTGTTTGGTAACGACAGCCAACGTACCTAGTGCGCCGCCGAGGGAGAGCGATCCCACGTCTCCCATAAAAACCTCTGCGGGGTGTGTATTGTACCAGAGGAAGCCGAGGCTCGCGCCCAGAAGAGCGCCGCAGAAGATCACCAGCTCTCCGCTGCCGGGAATGTAGAGGATCTTCAGGTAATCGGCGATGATTTTGTTCCCGCCCACGTAAACGATCACGGCGTTGGCCGTGGAAGCGATTCCCACAAGACCGATTGCCAGGCCGTCCAAGCCGTCCGTGAGGTTCACCGCGTTCGATGAACCCACGATGACCACGACTACAAAGGGGATGTAGAACCATCCGAGGTCGATGAACAGCTGCTTCATGAACGGCACCGAGAGATAGGTGCTAGTCGGGTCGCCAGGGTTATAATAAAGAAAGAAACCGATCCCGACGGAAGCGACGATCTGGAGACCGAACTTCTGGAAGGCCCGGAGTCCCCGCGACTGTTTTTTCACGACCTTGAGATAGTCATCCCAGAACCCTATGCCGCCGAAGGCAAGCGTGGCAAAAAGCACCGCCCAGACATACTTGTTCGTTAGATCGGACCAGAGCAGGGTTGAGGACATGAGCGCGATGATTATCAGCAATCCGCCCATGGTCGGAGTGCCCTGTTTGGAAAGATGTGTTTGCGGACCATCGTTTCTGACGTGCTGCCCCACTTTGAGCCGCCGGAGCCAGGCTATCATCGCCGGCGCGAATATGAACGTGACAATAAGTGCGGTAATAACCGCGCCGGCGCTCCGGAAGGTAATGTACCGGAATACGTTAAAACCGGAAATTTTGACGTGCAGCGGATACAGCAGGTGGTAAAGCATCAGAACTCCTCCAGGATCTTCTCCATTTTCATGCCCCGCGAGCCCTTGATAAGGATCAGGTCGCCGGGGCGCGAGAGTTTTTTGATCAGTTGAGCTGCGGTGGTGATTGTCGCAGCATTAAATATCCGGTCTTTCGGCATCCCTGCTTCATGCGCGCCTGACCCGATATCCTTCGCGAGCGGGCCATAGGTGACCACGATGTCCACACCGCTTCGTGCCGCGGTCCGGCCGACTTCCCGGTGGGCTTCCGCGGCGGAAGGCCCCAGTTCCAGCATATCGCCGAGCACGGCGATCGATCTTCTCCCCACGGCGAGCGAGACCATGGTCCTGATTGCCGCGTCCATGGATGAAGGGTTGGCGTTGTAGCAGTCGGCCAGAACGGTTCTGCCCTCAATCTCCCTTACTTCGGATCGCATGGCAACAGGAACAAAATCGTCGAGCCCGGGCTTCACGGCGTCGAACGGCGTACCGGCGGCAATCGCTGCGGCCGTCGCGGCAAGAGCATTGTAAATATTGTGCGTTCCTACGGCCCGCAACTGCACTTTCAACGACGCGCCGCTGGAGGTTATTGTAAAGTCCGTATGATGTAAATCCTCTCGGATTTCAGCAGCAACGACGTCGGCCTTGTTCCTGATCCCGAACGAGATTATCGGTCCGCTGAATTTGTTTTTGAGCATCCCGAAGTAAGGATCATCGGCATTCAGCACCGCTACGGCATCGGTCTTGAGGTTGTCGAGCAGCTCGCCCTTCGCTTCAGCAACCTTGTCCAGGCTGCCAAGAAACTCGAGGTGTGCCGGTCCGATGTTCGTTATAACGCCGACTGTCGGATTCACCAGCCTTGCAAGCAGTGCGATCTCCCCTGCCGAGCTCATGCCCATCTCAACGACGGCCGCCCGATGGCGGTCGTTTAGCTTCATGAGCGTAAGCGGCACGCCGATATGGTTATTCAGATTTCCTTCGTTCTTGAGCACCGGCCCTTTCTGTTTCAATATGCCGGCGATCATTTCCTTTGTCGTTGTCTTGCCGTTTGAACCCGTAATCCCGACCAGGGGGATCGAGAATGTTCCGCGGTGCATATGTGCCATTTCCTGCAGAGCATAAAGCGTGTCTTCCACGGGCAGGATGTTCTTCAGTCCGCTCAGGTACGAAAACCGGTTTTCGAGAGCGGACCGGTCAACAAGGGCGCCCCAAGCCCCCTTCTTGATCGCATCGGGAACGAAGTCATGGCCGTCGAAGCGGTCGCCCTTAAGCGCGATAAAAAGCTCCCCTTCCTTGATATTCCTGGAGTCAATGGAAACCCCTTTTATATCCATCTGCTTCATCGTCCGCAGCAATTCCTTCAGCGTATTTTTTTCAGAGACAGTCATGGTATGCATATCGGAACCGGGAAGTCAGACATTCAGCACACACTGGACAATGAATGTGAATTTTTGTCTGCGGTTGGTCATCCGACCTCCGCCATCTGTCTTTTCTTTATCTCTTCCCGGGCGACTTCCCGGTCGTCGAAGTGGATCTTCTTCTCGCCGATAATCTGGTAATCTTCATGTCCTTTTCCGGCAAGGACAACGATGTCGCCCGCCTTTGCCATGCCGATTGCCGCGGCAATGGCTTTACGCCGGTCGGGATTGACCAGATAGGGCGTCTTCCCGGAACGGTCGCTCCCGGCAGAACCGATCTCTGCGACACGCGCGCCCGCAGACGTCATCCCGGACTCTATCTCCCTGATGATCCTGATCGGGTCCTCGGTTCTGGGATTGTCCGACGTCACGATGACCACATCGCTCCCCTTAAGGGCAGCTGCCCCCATTTTCGGACGTTTGGTCCGGTCCCGATCGCCTCCGCATCCGAAGACGGTTATTACCAAGCCTGTTGCCACTTCATGCACTGCCTCGAGGAGACGTGCCAGGGACTCTTCGGTATGGGCATAGTCTACAACAACGCCGAACGGCTGGCCTTCATCTACTTTCTCCATCCTGCCTGGAACGGCCCGCATCCTTGCGATGCCGTGGCTGATCGATTCGGTATCGAAACCGAGAGCTGACGCGGCGCCGATTGCAGCAAGGATATTATAGACATTATGCTTCCCCACAAGTGGGGAAGCAACCTCAATGATTCCTTTCGGCGTCTGCACAGAAAACGAGAGTCCGTCGATGCCGTATCCGATTTGCTTTTCGGGATGAATATCGGATTGTCCGGACAATCCAAAGGTGAAGATTTTCGCTTTTGTACGCTCCGCGATTTCCCGCGATGCGGCGTCATCGTCGTTGATAATCGCGATCTTGTCCGGGGCAAGGCCCGTGAACAGCAGCAGCTTCGCTTGGAAATAGGATTTCCTGTCCTTGTGAAAATCCAGGTGGTCCTCCTGCAGATTGGTAAACACAGCGGTTTCGAACACGCACTCATCGGTGCGGCCCAGAGCCAGCGCATGTGATGAAACTTCCATGACACAGTATTCGGCGCCGGAATCCGCCATTTCCCGCAGGAGCCTCTGGACGTCCGTCGACTCAGGTGTCGTGTTCGGTGCGGCATAAATCTTGTTCCCCACGCGGTAATCGATAGTGCCGATAAGACCGGTAACGTGCCCCGCGGCCTCGATAATTGATTTCACCAGATAGCTCGTCGTGGTTTTTCCCTTTGTCCCCGTGATTCCGACAATTTTGATCTGCCGCGAAGGATGACCATAAAACACAGCCGCGAGCGTGGCTAACGCCTTCCGGGTATCGGGCACAAGGATAATGGGAACATCCGGAACGGCGGCAGGGTTCGCTATTTCTGCAACAACGGCGCGGGCCCCCTGTTTTACCGCCTGCGGAATAAACTGATGGCCGTCCGAGTTGAATCCTCGCACGGCCACGAACAGCGAACCGGGAACCACCTGCCTGGAATCATGCGCAATGCCGGCTACTTCGGATTCCTGAACCGCGTCGGGAAGAGGCGCCGTGTTTCCCAGTGCCTTCAGAAGATCGCGGAGTTTCATCGTGTTACCAGGAGCATCCTGCCTCCCACGTCGTCGGGCGGAACCTGGAGATAGGCAAGGCTCTGCTCCGCAACTGCTTTGAACACCGGCGCGGCTACGCTGCCTCCATAGATGTCACCTTCGGGTGTATCCACCATCACTACGATTACCAGCTTCGGCGCACTGGCCGGCACGAACCCGACAAAAGAACTGACATATTCTTTCTTTGAAAACCTGCGAGTCTGATGGTCAATCTTCTGCGCCGTTCCGGTCTTTCCCGCTGCCGTATACCCTGAAGGCTTCGCTTTCTGACCTGTGCCTGTCTCGACAACCCGCTGAAGTATCTTGTTCACTTTGGCCGTAGTTTCCGCGGTGATCACCTGTCCCACTGGCAGGGGCATGATTTTTTGTCCTTTGCCGCCGCTGCGGTTAACGATCTCCGACACGATAAAGGGCTTCATGAGAACCCCATTGTTGGCGAAGGCGGAATAAACAGCGGCCATCTGCATGGGGGTAACGCCGATTTCCTGTCCAATGGCGACCTCGCCGAGAGACACGCCTGACCATGTCCTGACATCGCGGAGGATGCCAGGAATCTCTCCCGGGAGATCCACACCGGTCTTCCTGCCGAACCCGAATGCGGTGATATATTTATAGAATCGTTCCTTGCCGAGCCGCAGGGCCACTTTAATCGTACCGACGTTGCTCGATTCGGCAATCACATCGGTGAAGGTCAGGACGCCGTGTTCCTCGGCGTCCTTGATCACCCGGTCGGCCAGCTGGATCCTGCCCGCCGAGCAGTCAAAACGTTCAAGAGGGTGGACTACCCGTTCCTCGAGTGCCGCAGCGGCGAGTACCGGCTTGAAGATAGAGCCAGGCTCAAAGGCGTCGGTCACGGCTCTGTTCCGCCACTCCGCCGGCTTATATCGCTGCGGTTCGTTCGGGTTGAATGCCTCACGTCCATGCCCGTTCGCGCGTACCGAAAGCGCGAGCACTTCCCCGGTCTGCGGGTTCATAACGATGCAGACCCCACCCTTGGCATGTGATGTTGCGAGCGCGGCATCAAGTTCTTTCTCGGCAATATGCTGGATTACTTCATCAATCGTGAGAATAACGTCATTTCCCGGCTTCGGCATCCTGAACTGGAAACCGGGACCGCCGGGAAAAACCATTCGTCCCCGGGCGTCCTTTTCGGCAAGCACCCAGCCGTTCACGCCGCTGAGCATTCCGTCATAAGCATGCTCGAGCCCTTCGAGGCCATGGTTGTCAATGCCGGTAAAACCAAGCAGCGGCCCGGCAAGGGCTTTTTTCGGATAAAACCGTCTCGCCTCGGTCCTGAGCCGGATATCTTCAGAATCGAGCTCCCTTACCCTGGCGGCTTTTGTCGGATCAACCTTGCGACTGATCCAGACAAACTGCTTGTCGCCCTCGAGTTTCTGTTCAAGTTTTCTCGGGTTTTCACGCAGGATCCGTGCAAGCCGCTGCGCCAGTTCGCGTGGGTTGTCGATCTTCGACGGAACGCCGTAGACAGAATCGACGTCAAGACTGACCGCCAATTCTCTGCCCATACGATCGAAGATCGTCCCCCGCTTCGGTTCGAGCACCACTACCTGTTCATACTGGTGTTCTCCGCGGGCGGCAAGCTTGGCTCGTTCATAAACCTGGAGGTAGAAAAGCCGCAGCACCACGAGCGCAAAGGCCAGGCCCATGATAAGAAATACCGCGATTATCCTTCCCCTACGTTCCATAATTAATTACCTATTGTTTCGGTGCAGCTTTTCGTTTAACGATCACGATGTGGTCTTCCGCCGGCCTTATCATGCCCAGCCGTTTGATTGCGAGCTCTTCAATGCGCGCCGGTGAGGTGAGGCTCGATGCCTCTATCCTGAGGGACCCGTTCTCCCGCTCCAACTCCCGCTTCTGCCGCTCCAAAGCTTCGATCTGATACCCGAGCCGCATTATCTTCACCTTTCCGCCCACATAGAGAAGCAGCCCGACAATAATCAGGAGCGTCATGAAAAGGCGCCGCAGGTTCCCCCGCTTGCTCCGTTCAAATACGAATGACCCGATATTGCCGACTTTTGCTGTCATGCCGGCGCTCCTTCCCGTGTGAGGGACGAAATTTCTATAACGGAAATCATATATAGGTTATAAAACACGGCGGACCCTTTTTTTCCCGCAGCTAAATTTTCAGCAACCCTTCATCCGGTTCGAGGTTACGAAGCAGGCAGCTTTTCGGCCACTCTCAGCTTTGCACTCCTCGAAGCGGGATTAAGAGCAAGCTCACTCGGGCCGGCCATCACCGGTCGATGCGTCAGGACCCTGAGCAGCGGCTTTCTGCCGCAGGCGCAGACCGGCAGTTTCGGCGGACAGATGCAGCCCTTCGCTTGAGCCACAAAGGCTTGCTTGACGATGCGGTCCTCAAGGGAATGAAAGGTTATAACGGCGAACCGTCCGCCGGGCTTCAGCAGGCCGATGATCCTCTCAATCCCTTCGCGAAGCGCTCCGAGCTCATCATTGACCGCAATGCGAAGGGCCTGGAACGTGAGCGTGGCGGGATGGATGCGTCGCGGGGGGTAAGGAGGGAATACGCTCATAACAATCTCGGCCAGTTGAACCGTACTCGTGATGGACCTCCGGGCCCTCGCCTTTTCTATGGCGCGTGCAATAGCGCCCGCTCTGCGCTCTTCTCCGTATTCGCGAAGGATCTTCGCGAGTTGATCGCGGGAAAGTCCGTTCACCAGGTCGGCGGCGGTAAGCTCCCGGTTCGGGTCCATGCGCATGTCAAGGGGCCCATCCAGCTGAAAGCTGAAGCCGCGATTCGGCGACTTGAGGTGAAACCAGGAAACACCGAGATCGAGCACAGCGCCGTCTACCGTATGATGTCCCAGCTCCTGCAGAATCGACGGCAATTCCCGGTAGTTCGCAGATCGGATGACGGCGCGGTCGCCGAACGTTGCCAGACGCACCCTGCACCGTTCGACAGCTTCGGGGTCCTGATCCAACCCGATCAGCATGCCGTCGGGCGACGAGCGTTTCAGGATCTCCGCCGCATGACCACCCCCGCCGAGCGTCCCATCAACATATATACCGCCGGCCCGCGGCGCGAGCAAATCAATGGTTTCACGCAGCAGGACGGGTATATGCTCTCTGATCGGATTTGAGAGTTCGACGTTCGGAGTAGCTTGACTTTCTTTTTTCCCCTGATAATTCCTCACGCCGAACTCCGGACTCGCGACTCGAATCTGTTACAATCCCAGCGGCAGGTTCGTCGCCGGCTTGTTCACCCCAAAGCTCTTCGCGGCCTGCTGGACCGTTTCAAAAACCTGAAATTCCTCCAGAACGCCGGTGGTCCGGAAAATATTCTTGAGATAGTCGGACATTGCCGCCAGGCGAAGGTCTCCTCCGAATGACTGAAGCCGGCGCTTCTCTTCAACCAGGGACTGAAGAATGGTAAAATTAATATGCTCCACGGACCCGAAATTCAAGATCAGACCGTACATCTCTCCCCTGATGAGTTGGCCAATCACCCGGTTGATCTCGGCCATCTTCGCCGCATCGATCTCGCCTTCTAGGTTCATCTGATATACTTTGATTTTTTCGTCCATGTCGTTATAGGCCCAACGCAGCGAGCGCCTCGCCGATTTTGTCGCCGTTCTGAGTATTTCGCGCCTCCCAAGCCTTGGTGTCCCAGATTTCTATTTTTTCGATGATCCCGACAAGCGTGACGTTTTTCGATATTCCCGCGTGTCCGCGGTGCGCCGGCGGGATCAAGATACGGCCCTGTTTATCGAGTTCGCATTCCGTGGCGGACGAAAGAAGAAAACGTCTGAAGTCCTTGACTTCCTGCTTCATCAGCGAAAGGGTCTTGATTTTCTCCTCAAGGCGCTCCCACTCCTCGAGCGGATAGACAGTGAGACAGTGGTCGTAGTCCATGGCAAGCACAAGCCGGCCGTCATAGCGGTCCGTGATGATATCCCGGAATTTAGATGGAACACTCACCCTGCCTTTGGAATCAACGGTATGATCGAAGCTACCCCGGAACATGTTCCTCCCTGTTGAGCCCACCCTATCCCACTTCATACCACATGCTGGCAAAAGTATATCTTTCACCTGCTATATTGTCAAGAAAAATATTAATTTTTGAGATGTTACGTGGTGGGGGGATGCCTGAGAGCAGGAAGTGTTTTTAGCGTGACAACATGGCTGGGAAAAAGTAATATACGATTCAATGAAAAATGATTATTTCATTACTGTTGATGATGCGCACATCAAGAGGGAGAAGGCAAAAGCGCGGGAAATACGCGAATCACAATGGTGGAAGCGAAAGCGCGCAACTGGCATCTGTTACTATTGCGGCGGAAAGTTCAAAGCAATGGAGCTGACGATGGATCATCTCGTCCCGATCGTGCGTGGTGGAAGATCTGTGCCGGGGAATCTTGTTCCGGCGTGCAAAGAGTGCAATAACAAAAAAAAATATCTCCTCCCCATGGAATGGGAGGAGTATCTGAATACGCTTCAGAGAAAAAATACACAATCCGAAGACACGGACAGGCAGTAAATGTTTACAACATGATTTTTTTCTCCACTACGTGGATTCTCTCCGAATTCATCCAATTCCTACCCCCCTCACCCAATCGACCCGGACCAGTTTGTTCTCATGCGACCAGCGGTAGCTCACCACACCGTGGAACGCCTTCTTGATTGCCCGTCCGATGCGCTGCGCAAGTTTCTCATTCGTCGTGGAAATGACCAGGCTTCCATACCCGTTCTCCTTTATGGACATGACCCGCTCCAGAGGATTCAAACCGCGCGCCCGTTCCTCCTCATTCTTGACGAGTTTCATCAGATCCTGCTTATGGGGGAGTACATAATCGCCCTTCAACGTTACGATGCCGCCGGGGAAGTTGTCGCGGATCTTGAGACAGGCGGGACAAACCATCGTAACGGTTGCCGGGTTCTGCACCGCCGTGTCATATGCACCAGCGCTGCCATACCAGCGCTTGTTCATGTACACCGCGCGACATCCCTCGCATATGGAAACGCTGCGGCTTGCGCCGCGCGGGAGGTAGGAATCCGTTGTCGCTGACTTTTTCTTGTAGGATAATTTATAGCCCCTCTGTATTTTCGCAACTGCCTTCATAGAATCCGCCTCCTTCGTTATCGCCGGAACCACCTCAGGCCGGCTCATTTCAGCTTTCGCTGGATTTCGGGAAACTGCTTCTTAAACTCAGGAATATTCCGGGCGAGGAATAATTTAATGGCTTTCAGCTCGGCCTGCAAATCCCCGATTTCGTCGGCGAACTCAGTCTCATGTTTCTTCAAGGTATCGGCCAAGTTGGACAAGGCCTCTTCCTGAATCTTGATCCTCTCGACGGAACTGCTGCCATTTTCTTTGCCGTTCATGGCTCACCTCGCTTGCGGAGATTATTTCAGCTTCATCCCGAGTTTCTTTTCCACTGATTCAAGCTTCTTATCCATTCGCGAAGCCGATTCCTTGCGATCATCTATCTTGATCGTCGTGATCGCGCGCTCTGCATCCTTCATCACTACATCATGGCATTTCTTCACGACTCCCATCACCGCGTCCCACTCTCCCTCCAGCACGGTCCCCATGGGATTCGCCCGATAACTTACTCCGCTCTCCACGATAATCTTCATGACATCCGCAATGACCGGACTGACGCTCACGCCTTTCCCCAATGGGACCACACTGAACTCCACCATTACACTCATAATTCTTCGCCTTTTCGCCACCCTTGACGCTTCAACATCTCATCGCGCAGATTTCCGCTTCATTCCTATCTAAAGTATAGCCGCCGTTTCCTTTGATGTAAAGGCGGTCAAACTGGACGTTTTTTCATTGAAAACCGAATTTTCCTGTGCCATACTTTATCCTTGTTGCAGATAACCGGCCGTGGACAACCTGCCATACTTCGAAAGATTGAAAAGATTGAATGGAGATCCGAACATTCTATGCGGAAATTTTTCAAATTGCCGGGAATCCTTTTCCTGCTCATGCTGTACATAATTTTTGCTTGCTTCATTGCGCTCCTTCCCACTGGCGCCAACATACGCCGCGCACTTCTGATGAAAAATACATCCCGCGGCTCGAGGCTCATGCTGAGGCTGCTCGGCGTCCGTGTTCACGTGAAGCACCGCGAACGCCTGCTCGAAAGCGAGATGGCCCGTCTGGTTGTCGCGAATCACCTGTCCTATATCGACGTTCTCGTCATCGCGTCCGTTGTGCCGTCCCTTTTCATCACATCAGTGGAACTGGGAAGCACTCCGGTTCTCGGCATGCTGGCGCGCCTCGGCGGGAGTATCTTCGTCGAGCGAAGGAAAGCAACGAAACTCAGGCAGGAAATCTCGATCATCAGTCACGCACTTCGGGCCGGACTGCGCGTTACTCTGTTTCCTGAAGGCACTACCTCAAATGGCAGCCGGGTCCAGCCCTTCAAAAACTCCCTCTTTCACGCCGCGATCCTGGCGCAAACCGGCATCCTGCCCCTGTGCCTCCGCTACACCGGTGTCAACGGAAAACCATTGAACGTGCATAATTGCGATTCAGTTTTTTATTACGGCGGTGCCACTTTCTTTCGCCACTTCCCCCGACTCCTGTCGCTCACCTCCATCGATGTTGAGATCGCACCTCTCAAAATTATTCTCTTCCGGGAAAAAGTTACCAGAAAGGAACTCGCGATCCGCACGCATGAGGTCATCTCAGCGGCATATCACGATGAATTTTCCCGTGATCTGAATTGAGACCAGAGATTCACGTATTCACAGACAGAAGCCCTTTTCGCCTTGACATTTCTTCGTCTTGCCATATAATGAATTCTTTATTATTGAATCTGTTTCAGGAGCCTGGCATGAAAGACATAATTCTGAAAGCATTCGAGGACAGCGCTCAGATAAAGGTTAAATTCGCGAGAGAAAATGTCGATAAGATTATTGAAGTGGTCCAACTCATAGCCCAAGCATTCCGCGAGGGGAAAAAGGTCATTCTCTTTGGCAACGGTGGAAGCGCCATGGACGCCTCGCACATCGCGGCGGAATTCGTCAACCGTTTTCTCATGGAGCGGCCACCGCTTCCCGCCATTGCCTTGAATACCGATGCGGCGGTGCTCACCAGCATCAGCAACGATTATGACTTTACCCAGGTCTATTCCAAGCAGCTGGCCGCCCTGGGCCATGAAGGTGATGTAGTCATCGGCATCAGCACAAGCGGCAATTCGCCTAATGTGATCAAAGGGATTCAAACAGCGAAAAAAAACGGCATGAAAACCGTTGTTCTCACCGGGGGTACAGGCGGCAAGCTGGCCAACTTGGCGGATCTTGCTTTTATTGTTCCGACCAAGGCGACTCCCCGCATTCAGGAGGCGCACATCACGCTCGGCCACACAATTTGCCAGCTCGTGGATGAAGAACTCTTCGGTGGAGCTCGATCATAGAATGAAGAAGATCGACGTCTCAAAAATAAAATCGTACTCACTCAAGGGCCGCGCAAGCAAAGTCCGCATCGACGATTTCTCCAGGCCCCACAAAAAAGGGGGTACCTTCCAGGACTTTTTTTCCTCCCTTCCCGGCATTCTCGCCTCGCAGCACTTCAAGGATGTCGTGGCCGCCGTTATCCAGGCGCGAAAGGACGAACGGCCGGTCATGCTCGGCATGGGCGCCCATTCCATCAAGGTCGGCTTAAGCCCCATCATAATCGATCTTATGGAACGCGGCATCATCACGAGTCTTTCGCTGAACGGCGCAGGGATCATTCACGATTTTGAGCTTGGCTTTATGGGCCAGACTTCCGAAGATGTGGACCGGGAGATTCTATCCGGAGCCTTCGGCATGGCTGAAGAAACCGGCAGCATGCTTAACCAGGCGATTAAAAACGCCGGTGCTGAGGAAGGCATCGGTTCGGCCGTCGGCAGGATGATTCAGTCAGGAGAATTTCCCTACAAGGATAAAAGCCTTCTTGCGGCTGGCTACCGCCTCGGCATCCCAGTCACCGTTCATGTGGCAATCGGCACCGACATCATCCATATGCATCCATCCTTTGACGGCCGGGCTACAGGTGCTGCAGCTCACCAGGATTTTCTCACCTTCTGTTCACTCGTCTCAGAGCTTGAGGGCGGCGTGTACCTCAACCTCGGGTCTGCGGTCCTTCTTCCCGAAATCTTTCTCAAAGCCGTGACGCTCGTAAGGAATCTCGGATTCACGCTCCAGCACTTCACCACCGTCAACATGGACTTTGTTCAGCACTACCGGCCGAACACAAATGTAGTTCGTCGTCCTACCCAGAACGGCGGCAAAGGGTTCTCTCTCACCGGCCACCACGAAATTATGCTCCCTCTCCTCGCAGCCGCCATTATTGAACAATTCTGACCCATCCTGCCGCTTTTTTCAGGTTAACCATCTATGTTTCGTCACAATTCTGTCACCGTTTTTCGTAAAACAGGTTAATAATCAATGGGGTTCACCATACGTAGCTTACTTTCGGCAAAAAAACGACATGTGTCCGAATTAATACACCGAAAAAATTATTATTTTTTATAGAGTTAACTTCATAAATAATTTTTTATTTATATCACTGTACAAATTGTGACAGGTTAAAAACACATCCAAAATATAAACAAACTGATTTTATTACTTTTTTTCTATTGGCAAATATATTGCATGATATTAATATAAAGTTAAATAGACTTAAACGCATAAATTTTTTTATTTTCGCGGCATCATCTGAAATAAAGAATTAGGGAGGTAGAGCAATGAGCTGGATGATGTACATATTGATCTTTGCCTTCGGCAGCGTTTCCACAGTAACATTATTTTCCTGTCTGGCGATCGCTAAGCAGGCGGATGAGCAGAGCGAAAATATCTACTCTTTTAAAAGATTGTAATTTGGCAGCATGAATGCGGCAGGGGTTTTGATACGACCTTCATCCTTTTTAAACCTGAATCATTTACAGTCCTCGTAGTACCCCCCCCGACGCCTGCGCGTCTCAGATTCATCAATATGTTTGAGACGCCCAGGCGTCCCCCCTTGTCATCGTTAAAAAATTTTCGCAAAACCCTCGTCTTTCGTGTATAGTAATTATAGTTTTATTCAACCAGGCTTCTGTCGAGCTCGACGATAATACTCGCTTCCGGCCCATGTACTTTGTCGGCGTAAACCATGATTTTCAGGGATTCGCATCGCTGTCAGGCCTTTCCCTGCGCTCATTGTCGTGCAGTTCGCATGCATATACGCTCATTAGCCGCATGCTCAACCTTTAAGATACGGAATTTCCCATGCAAAACATCCCAATATCGCTGGCAGTTCCCGGAATGATACTCGCCAAGGAAATAAAAAGTTCGGATGATCCGGCGAGCATGACCATTTGCGGCAAGGCAGTCACCCTGACTGAATCGCTGATTGAGCGGCTGCAGCGGATGGGAATTCAGTCGGTGACCGTTGAAGGCCATCCGGTAAACGTAGAGGGTGAAGCGACGCTGGAACAAATGCTGTCCTCACTCGAATCGCGGTTCCGCCGTGTAGAGGGCGACCCACTGATGATGAGGGTGAAGGAAATGTACCGCAAGCAGATCCTTCGATCCATGGGGGAGCCTGGTGGAAGATAAGCGCACTGAAATACGGAATTTGATCCGTGATACCAAGTCCCTGCCCACGCTTCCCGGAATCATAGCAAGACTCGGGTCACTGGCCGACAACGACAAAGTTTCCTCCCAGGAAATGGCGCGGGTTATTTCCGCTGATCAGGTGCTGTCGGCAAAGGTTCTCAGGCTGGTAAACTCCGCTTTCTACGGTTTTCCCGGCCGCGTATCGACCGTTTCGAACGCCCTCATCCTCCTCGGCGTAAACGTCGTGAAGAGTCTTGCCATCACGGGTTCCATCTTCGAGATCATGGAAAGGAATGTCGTCGGTCTCTGGGAGCACTCCATGGGAGTGGCAGTTGCGGCCAACACCATCTCGAAGGCCTTGAAGCTTCCTGATGCAGAAGAAACCGCGACCGCGGCCCTACTTCACGATATCGGGAAGGTCATCGTCAAGATCAAGCTGAAGCAGGACTTCAGCCAACTGTCAGCGCTGGTGGACAGCAAAGGCTATACGATGCAGGAGGCGGAGCAGGACCTGCTTGAGACGGACCATGCGGAAATCGGCGGATGGCTTGCCCGCTCATGGCTCCTGCCGGAGAAGCTCATTGAACCGGTGGCTTTCCATCATCAGGTGGAGAAGTCTACAGCCCACCAGACCAAAACGGCAGTCGTTCATCTTGCCGATGTCCTCATTAAAGCTTCCGGCTTCGGTTTCAGCGGCGATCGGCTCGTCCCCCGAATCCAGCCCGTCGCATGGAACAAGCTCGGCATGACCGATGCGATCCTCGAAACGATCATCTTCGAAATCGAGGACAAGCTCGTTGATGTCAAAAATTTCAGCCTCGAAATTCAGTCAACCGATGAATCTAAAAAGTAGAATTGCGCTGCTCTCTCGGGACAGCGACCTGCACTATCACCTCGAAATCCGCCTTGAAAGTAAAGGCTATAAAGTCATCACACTGCCCGATCCGTCCCAGGTGCTCGGGTTTGTCTACGCCGATCCGCCGGACGTCATCCTCATCGATCTGTCAGCACCTGACCCCGCATTTCACCGAATACTATGCGAACTGAAGCAGGACAACTACTTCGGCGTCATTCCCGTGATCGGCCTCATTCGTGAAGACTCCGTCGAAACAATGGACTGGAAGCAATTCCCGCTCGACGACTTTGTCACCCACCCCGTCGGCTACCCGGAGCTTTTCAGCCGCATTGTCCTTTCTCTCCAGCGGATTCAGCGGATTTTTGACAACAACCCCCTCAGCAAGCTACCCGGCAATACTTCCATCCATCACGCCATCGAACAATCGCTCGGGGAGAACCTTGCCGTGTGCTACGTCGACATCAATAATTTCAAGCCTTTTAACGACACCTATGGCTTTTCCCGTGGCGATGAAGTGATCCGCATGGTGGCCCGCATCATGTCCAACACAGTCAGGGAATCGAAGCCGGGCGGCTTCGTAGGACACATTGGCGGAGATGATTTCGTCTTCATTGTGCCGCTAGACCAGGCAGAGCCGGTCTGTAAGACGATAATCGCAAACTTTAACGTTATCGAGTCCGACCTGTTCGGCGAAGAGGAGAAGGCCAGGGGCTACTATGTAGCGAAGGACCGCAGAGGCCAGGAGCAAAAGTATCCACTCCTGGGGATTTCAATTGCCGTAGTGCCTATGAATAATCCGAATGTACAGCATACGGGCAAGGTTGCCGAGATAGCGGCAGAGTTAAAAAAAGTCGCGAAGAAGTCCCCTGAAAGCTGCTATGTCTTCGACCGGCGAAAAAGTTAGCAACCAGCCATTTTCCCCTGTTCATTATGCTGCATCAAGCTGAACCCGTCTTATGATGATCCTTTCCGGCGCTTCGGTTATAAAAAATACGCTATAATTTAAGTATTCAGGCATTCTCGGATGCAATGGAAGAACAGACTCGTCGGTCGACGTCTCTTCGGTCTGTTGCACGCGTAAAAGTTGATATATGTCGAAGGAAGATGTTATAGAGATAGAGGGGAAGGTCATTGAGGCGCTACCGAACGCCATGTTCAGGGTCGAAGCAGAAGGCGGACATATCGTTATGGCGCATCTAGCAGGAAAGCTGCGTATCCACTATATCAAGATCCTGCAGGGAGACAGAGTTACTCTGGAGCTCTCTCCCTACGACCTGTCGCGGGGAAGGATTACCTTCCGCCTGAAACATAAGGCTGCATAGAACAAATCCCGAGTGGCTGACTCGCCTTACCCATCGGTAAGCGGTCGTGAACATCCATATCGTCCGCAATCCCGACTAAGAGCATAGAGGGTTTCGAAAAAGTTATGCTTATTTTTATAGCGTCCTGCGAGTTTGTCCGTCACCGCTTCTTTTCAAGATGGGATTCATGATATCCGGCAATCTGTGAAAATCCGCAGCAATCCGCTTTTTCATGGTAATACGCTATATATGCTAAAATGAAAAATTGTACCGTACGCCCGCAGGTTGCGGATTTTTTTCTGCTCCTGCAAGCGGGGCGAATGAAAGGACAAGGGGATGATATTGAAGCGGGGGACTCTCTCGGAGCGTATTATCAGCGCCACGAGCCATGCGATCTCGTCGGGAGCTCTGTTATCCATACCGACGGACTATACTTTTATCGAAGATGGTGGTATACGCTTCTTTGTCCGGGTCTTGGCAAGCCTGTCGCTCAAGGACGAAGCCCGGAAAGAACAGGAGCAACAGGCGGAGGCCGGCAAGAGCGTCAATCCATTCCTTCCTCCTGAAAAGGATCTTACAGTGGCGGATATTTCGGAAACTCACCTCGCGATTTTGAACAAATTCAATGTTATGGAACACCATCTCTTAATCGTCACGCGGCATTTCGAGAATCAGAATATGCTCCTTACACTCTCCGATTTCGAAGCACTCTGGGCCTGCATGGCTGAATACGATGCACTCGGGTTCTACAACGGCGGACGTGAGGCAGGCGCCAGCCAGCAGCATAAGCACCTGCAGCTCGTGCCTTTACCCCTTGCTCCGGAAGGCCCCCTAGTTCCCATTGCGCCACTCCTCGCCCAAGTGTCGGGGGAGGTCATGGGAACGGTGCGGGGATTCCCTTTTCTCCATGTCTTTGTACGGCTGGATCGGAGTTTGGCTGATTCGCCGGTCGATGCAGCAAGAACAACTTACCATCTCTACGGTGAAATGCTGCGGAATGCCGGCCTGGCCTCTCCGCAAGGTACAAGTCTCACACTCCAGTCATCGCCCTACTGTTTTTTACTTACGCGCGATTGGATGCTTCTGGTTCCCCGGTCAAAGGAATACTTTGACGGCATATCGTTTAACTCCTTGGCTTTTGCCGGATCCCTCTTCGTACGTGACGACCAGCAGCTTGACCGCTTGAAGAGCTTCGGCCCCATGAATGCGCTTAAAAGCGTGTCAATGAAGAGCAAACCTGATCGATATTGAATCGACTCGCCGTGGTGACAACTTATAGCCCCTGCGCCAACGCTCTCTCGAAATAATCCATGCAATTCGACTGGAATCATGTTCAGTCAAGGCGCTGAGACCCTGCATCTTACAAAATTCTCAGGAAGCTGCTGCTCTCTTCCGAAAAACATAGAGGATAATTCCGCCGAGCATTGTCAACGCGCTCAGAACCTGCCCCATGGTGAACGGCCCTATAATGAAGCCGAGTTGGGGATCAGGCTGGCGGAAAAATTCCGCGATGATTCTGAACAGACCGTAGAACACAAGACAGGCGGCAAGCATGGCGCCCGGCGCATGTTTCTTGTTTTTCAGCAGCCAGAGAATGGTAAAAAGGGCTATGCCTTCAAGTGCAAACTCATAGAGTTGCGATGGATGACGGGGAAGTGGCCCTCCCTCGGGAAAAACCATGGCCCAGGGCACATCCGTCGTTCTTCCGAACAACTCCCCATTGATAAAGTTCCCGAGCCTTCCCAGCCCCAGACCGATGGGCGTTGTTACGACTACGAGGTCTGCTACCTGCCAGAAATCGACCTGGTATTTACGACAGCACAGATAGCACGCCAGAATAGAACCTATCATCCCGCCGTGAAAAGACATCCCCCCATGCCAGACTGCTACGATTTCAAGCGGATTTCTTATGTAGCTCGATAAATCATAAAACAGAATGTAGCCCAAGCGTGCGCCGAGAATCAGCCCGACGATCAAATAAGTGTAGAGCGCATCAAGAAAATCGTCGGGAATTTTTTTGATGGCTACATTCTTGCCCTTTCCTTTACCGCCGCCCTCGGGGCTTTGCCTTATTTTCTTTAACTGGTACTTCACGAGTGCATAGGAAGATGCAAAACCGATGGCGTACATGAGACCGTACCAGCGAAGCGCAACGGGCCCTATGCGGACAATTTCGGGATTGATGTGAGGATAGGGTATCATTCATGATCTCCTTTTTCTTTCATAGGAAAAAGCATCATCTTCGGAATCTATTATACATCAAACCCGATATAGGATAAAAGTTATATATATTGCAATGCGCATTACAGGCCAGCTCAACGCAGGTAAAGCCATGCTACAATAAGAGTATAAACAGGATATAATCAGGCCTGATTCGGAAAATGGTCCTGTTTTTCTGCCTGCGAAAGAGGGAACATGCACGCTGGTCGCGGATGATTTCTGCGCAGAAGGATCGAAGGAGGCTGACTATGAACACTCAGCAGGAAACAATGAAACATACATACATTACGCACGCGACCCCAGCCGATGCCGTTACAGCGAGTGGTCTGGTCCTCTCTGTACTTGGTGGCGCCACAGCCATGCTTGCGGGACTGGGAAGCAGATGGGGCTGGTGGCATTTTACTGTCGGATTCACGATTCTGCAGGTCGGTGCGATTACCGGTATTGCAGCAGCGGTGGTTTCGCTGGTTGGAGGAATCGCTATAAGACGTGAGCATCACCCGTTACTGATCGTTGTCGCGGCCGTCGGAATCATTATAGGACTCGTCAGTGCGGGGATCCCGTGGTCATGGATGCGGACTGCGGAACTAATGCCCAAAATCAATGACATTACGACAGACATGACGAATCCGCCCCAGTTTGTCAAGATCATGCCTCTGCGGCAGAGTGTTGATGCTCGGACAAGCTATGGCGGCGCCAGGGTTGCAAACCAGCAGCGCGCTTCTTATCCCGATATCCGGCCCGTCATCCTGCCGGTGGCGCCGTCTACGGCATTCTCCGCCGCACTCAAGGATGCGAAGAACAGGGGCTGGCAGATCGTGAACGCGGATGCTGCAAAAGGCATCATCGAGGCGGTGGCTACCACCTTCTGGTTCGGGTTCAAAGATGATGTGGTGGTAAGGATCAGCCCCGCACCTGGCGGGAGCAGGGTCGATATGCGATCCGTTTCGCGTGTCGGGAGAGGCGATATCGGGACCAATGCAAGTCGGATCAGATCGTATCTTGAGAATCTGGCGAAAACGAGCATCGTCGACAACAACTATACCTCCTTTGCAAGTGGTTACTAAAGGAGTTGAACCAGTATATCGGGTTGATTTTACGGCAGATGAGCGAGCATGAGCTTTTTCAGTTTTTGTAAATCCTTAAGGAACAGCTTTTTCCCTTCCGGAAACCGCATGGCATAGGCAGGATGAAAGGTGATGAGATGTATTCTACCGTTTTTCTCGATAACCTTTCCATGCTCTCGTAAAATTTCCTTTTTACTGTCGAGGAGGGCGATGCATGCGGTGTTCCCGAGGAGGACGACGATCCTCGGATCGATGATTTCAAGCTGGGTGACTAAGTGTGTACTGCCGTGGAGGATCGTTTCCATCGGGGGCGTGCCGCGAAGCGGGAGATAGTGGCCAGGGCTGGTGATGAAGACGTTGTCTCCCGTAAGACCGATTTCCTTGATCCTCTCCCTCAAAAACTTTCCCGAACGTCCGACAAAAGGCCGTCCAACCTTTGCCTCTTCTTTTCCCGGCGCCTCACCGACGAAGACGATCCGCGCATCGGGGTTGCCTTCTCCGGGAACGGCCTTGCCGATCCCGCCTTTCTTGCATAAAGGACAGGCAATGATTTCACGGGCGACCTTTGCGAGCGACTTTTCTTTATTCATGATACTCCAGACCGGACAGTTCCCATAGTGAAGAAATAATTTTTTCTCAAATCAAACCTTCACGTGCAGCATCGGCAGCTTCAGCCGCTGCCGCTTATTCTCGCCCATGAACAGGATCGCCCGCCGCACGGGAATATCGCCCCGTGCGCCTTCGTGCTGGGCCTGCAGCTTCGTGGGCAGGCTTGCTGCATGCTGGATTGTGTGTTTTCCAAACTTTTGGGAAATTAGGTCAACACTCTCATAAATCTTCGCCATCTTTTCGATCTTCGTCGTGTCGTCAAATAGACTGTACTGCAGACACTTTTCCTCGACCAATCCCGCAAGCACAACCCCGGTCTGCCGGTAAAGCGACGTGGGCTGGTACAAATGCCTGAAACCTTCCCGCAGCAGTTCAAAAAGTTCAACCGGATAAGCCGTGGGCCGAGTGAGCTTCAGTTCCACGCCACTGCCCGTGAAGTCCTGCTTCCGGAGAAAGATGACGACCCGCGAGGCAGCAAGCCGATAACGCCGCGCCTTGATGCAGGCATTTTCCAGATTCTTGGCGAGTTGAGCGAACACAAAGGTTTCATCCGATGAAGCCGGCGTGAAGGTCTTTGCCTTGCTGATGGACTGGTAGCTGTTCTTCGTCTCCGTGGTAACAGGATAAACGCTCCTGCCGTTCAGCTCGCTCCAGATCTCCTGGTAAGGCTTGGACAAGTGCTGTTTGACGAATGCCTCGTCCTTGCGCGCAAACTGGAGCGCTGTCGTGATGCCGCACTTGTTCAGAAGCGCCGCAGTATTCGGCCCGATACCCCAGACTTTTTCTACGGGCAGCTTTTCCAGGAAGAGGTGGATCTCGCGGCCCGGGATCATCGTAATCCCGTGCGGCTTCCTGTGTTTTGACCCGATCTTTGCAAGGACTTTCGAGAGGCTCACGCCGACGGACACGGAGAGCCCCAGTTCCTGCTGGATAGTATCCTGCATTTTCTTGGCGATCTCTTCATAGGGGCCGTGAAAATTCCTCCTGAGCCCCGTGAGGTCCACGAAAGCCTCGTCAATGGAATACTCTTCCACGTCGGGAGAGAAGCGGCGAAGGATCTCGAACATCCGGACCGAGAAAAGGCTGTACGTTTCGTAATCGGACGGCAGAATCACGGCATCAGGACAAATTTTCTTAACATCCGAAAGCCGCACCCCGCGCTGCACCCCGCGCGCCTTGGCCTCGTAGCTCGCGGCGGCAACTATTCCGCGTTCCTTGCCCGTGATCACCGGCCTTCCCCGGAGCTCCGGATGGACCGCCTGCTCGCAGGAGGCGAAGAATGCGTCGGCATCAAGATGCAGAATAGCGCGGGGCCAGGATGAGAGGGAAATAAATTGATTATCCATAATCTAGAAACCAATGTTACCGCAAAGGCCCATCTGTTGTTCCTGCACAACACATTTATGATTCTTTACGTCCTTCGCGCCTGGTTCATTGTTTTCATTTATTTGTACTTCCTCACCACTGCCGTCACCACGCCGGCGATCTTGAGTTCGTGCTTCGGCCTGACCGGCTCATAGCGCGGATTTGCCGGCACGAGATAAACGGCGTCGCCGCTCTTCTTCAGGTACTTCATGGTCCACTCGCCGTCCACCTCGGCGATAACGATATCGCCGCTCTTCCCTGTCTGACCCCGGTCGACAATGACCAGATCTCCCGGCAGAATGCCCGCTCCGGTCATGGAATCGCCGGACACTTTAAGCAGGAAGGACGCGTCGGGATTCTGGACCAGGAATTCGTCAAGGGACAGCGTGTCGCGCAGTTCCTCCTCGGCAGGACTCGGAAACCCAGCTTCCACCAAACCCAGGACATGGTAGGACTGTGGCCCGGCAATCGGAATAGTCCTCGCACCCTCATCCTCCCCCAGGGTTGTGAGATCTTCAAGGGTATGAACAACCTTCAGGGAAACGGCACTTGTTCGCATGACGGCCATCTTCTTTCTGTCGGCAATAATTAGGAAACAACTTTTCTGCGTAATTCTATTATATATGAACATTTGTGCACTTGTCAAGTACGGATATTCCGGGGGCGGACATTCTGGAGCAGGTAATCCATTTTCGTTCTTGACTTACTTTCATCAGGGCGTGATTATATCTACAGAAGTTCGGAAGTTGTTTGCAGTATGAATGACCGCAAAGACTCTCAGCTTTGCGGTTTTTTTACTGCGGTATATCCGTGATCTTCGGTTTCGCAGAAAGGAAGTGCGCATATGGCATCAAGAGGTAGGGTAAAATGGTTTAATGAGTCCAAAGGATTCGGATTCATTCACAAAGAAGAGGGTGGGGACATCTTTGTGTATTACGGCGATATTGAAAGCGCAGGCTTCAAGACTCTTTCCGAAGGAGAGGAAGTGACGTTTGAGGTTATTGACAGTCCCAAAGCCCTAAGGCAACGCATGTGGTAAAAGTAATAACGACGTAACCCACGTCCGAAATACACAGCCCAGGCGAGATCCGGCGAGCGTGTCATGCTGAACGATGTTTCATGATAAAAACCTCCCCCCGGTAACCCGAGGGAAAAGGCTGAACAGCAAAGACGGGAAGAGCGCAATGAGGAACTTTTGTTTTTCCGGCTCTACAATTCAGTATTTTACGCTCTCCGGGCGCAGTGATCTATTGTGCCTCATCTCCTTCTGCTCTAGGAATCGAAAAGCATCGTTGAGCAGATTCTACATGTGATGTTCGTCGAATATCGGGAGAGGACGTTTGAAGGGGTATTCCATTGGATCCCGATTACGTTCCAAAAGATCAAGCATGAAGCGGAAAAACTTCGGGTGGAAAAAACCGCGGCAGCTCACACCTGACGATCTACACAAAGAATAATCCACGCAAGAAGGAATGTTCTTTCCTGCCTTTTTTTGTTCAATCCGCGGGCAACTGACAACCCTGCCATGCACCATTCTCCGTGCTATGATAAGATAAACAGATAAATAGAAAGACGAATAGGGACGAAACAATAGGGAGAAGTCCGGTCAAACCTAGTTGCGGGGAGGGAGGGGTTTGCCCTTATTTTTCGATTATTTTCATGAGGAGGACAAATTATGAGCACCCTGAATATTACCAGTCCGGTTTTCAAACACAACGATCGTATTCCATTGAAGTATACTTGCGATGGTGCAGACATTAATCCGCCATTGCTGATAGAGAATGTTCCGATAGGAGCAAGGTCTCTGGCCCTGATCGTTGACGATCCGGACGCGCCGAGCGGTACTTGGGTGCACTGGGTAGTGTGGAACATAGCGCCCGACACGGGGAAAATCAAGGAGCATTCCGTCCCTGCCGGCGCCAGCGAGGGTGCGAACGACTTCAGAAAGCGCAGCTATGGTGGCCCCTGCCCGCCTTCGGGAATACACCGCTACTTTTTCAAGCTCTATGCGCTCGATGCAATGCTGAATTTGAACCCGGGTACGGATAAGGCCAGTCTGGAGAAGGCTATGCATGGACATATTCTTGGGCAGGCCGAGCTGATCGGGCTCTATACAAGGAAATAGTTGTGGAGCGCCAGTTGACGCACTCCTCCGGAAAACCTTCGGGTCGCGCAGTCTTCTCTCTACGACCAGTGGGACACTCGATCCCAAGCCGAAAACCCGCATCGGCATCTGATTCCAGCGTTTACCGCAATTTACCACTCATCTTATAGATATAAGCAAGAATCTCGGCTACGGCTTTGTAGAGCTCCGGGGGAATTTCATCATAAAGATCAATGGTCGATAGAATTTCAACCATGTTCCGGTCCTCCCGAATGGGAACGCCATGCCGACGAGCGAGAGCGATTATTTTTTCCGCGACCAGTCCCCGCCCCTTCGCAACAAGGGAAGGCGCCGAATCGCCGGGACGATACTTGAGTGCAGCCGCTTTGTTCAGTTCATTTTTCATATACGGATGTTGAGCCCTCCTTCCCGGGAGGAACGAGGATCAATCCGGGATTCCTGACGTATCGAAAAGCCGCCCAGCCTTATGCCCACCGCCTCAAACTGCCGGGTCAATTGCTCTTTGTTTTCCTGAAGGATTTCCGAAAACTTCCCGTTTTCCGCAATCACGTCCACATAGACCTTTCCTGCCTGAAGCAGCACGCCTGCACTTAACCGGCCGATGCGCTCGAGATCAAGATTTATTGTACATAGGTAGGACTCTTCCCCCGGCTGTCCCCTCCCTGACTCTCTGAATATGAGTTCGCCATTCTTCAACTCCTGCCAGACAAAAGGAACAAAGACCTGAAGCGTGTCAGTCAGTTTCGACTGCAATTGAAGCAGTTCGGTATTTTTAAGAAGGTTGTCCACAGCGGCGGTAAGCTTATCTGTCTGGACGCCACTCTGCAGTAATCGGCCAACCAGATCTCTGTCGCCAAGCGCTTCTTTAAGAGACAGAAGCGCCCCTTTCATATCATTATTAACCAGATCCTGAATTTTACGGTTAACCGAGGAGTTGTCCTGCTCATCTTCGCTGAGCAGAAGACGGAGCTTTGTCTCAAAAAAAACCCCCGAATCCTCAACCGCGCTTTCCAGAACGTTGCCGGACAGGTTTTCGAGGGAGGGCATCAGCTTTTCCAGGACATCCAATCCAGGCAGGGCTTCCCTGAGCCCTTGGGATGCGTTGGTTATGAACGACACGAGCATCTGGATGTCATCGGATGCTGGCTTGAGCCCTTGGAGCGTATCCAGGGCCGAAAGAATGACATTGTTAATTGATCCCGGAGATTCGCCGTTGCCCGGGAGAACTCGCAACTGGATATCCTGACCTGCCTGTTCAACAAGAAGAGACAGGACCTCTCCCTCCTTGAGTGGAAGGCCCGACTTGGCCTCAATAATTGAGTTTTTCATCCTGATGGCTACAGCGGTATCGGTGACGGTTAGAACCTCGGCCTGCACGATCTCTCCCGTTTGCAGTGCGAGCACGTTTTTCGGGCTCACCAATACGGTTGATTCCTGATTAGCCTGCGGTAGAGAAGGTATTTGCATTATCGTTACAGTCTCAAGACAATCTCAATCCCGTGTCCCTTGGAGGAGTGCGCCAAACTGCGAAGACAGAGATACGGTAAATACGGAAACAAGGATACCCGAGGTGGAAGAGCTACAGAATGCCGCCTCATTCCTATACTATCATTGAAACCCCGTTGTACTCGTACGCCTTCGGATTCATGGCATTACCATCGGCATCTGTACCATTAAACTGGAAGGTGACATGGGACGGATCGATAGTTCCGTTAGCACCTGCATTCTGAATGATTAGAAAAGAAACTGTGGCGGTGTCAGAGTTCGAATCGTATACCACACTGAGAGGTGTCGGGGATATTGGGACATCCGTCTGCGGAGCCGGCAAACCCCAATTATATGCGCCGCCGGGAGTGGTTGCCGTCGATTTGCTTATTGTCCAATTAGCAGGATTCTGGACGGAGTTAGCATCCATCGACTTGTTGAAAACAAATACCATGTTCATGACCGTCGTCGCATTCGGAGATGTTAGTGTTGGGTCCAGTGCGACGACCGGTGTACCAGGTCCGAGAAATGTGGAAAATCCGGTTGTTGAATAAGCCGAATCTATTGATGGTTGCTTAACTTTTGTCATATAAGCGCTCAGAACCGGCGCAAGGTTCGGTGCATAGTCATTGAGATAAGTCACCTGATTCTGTGCATCATTCGTATCGCCGAGATCAGCATAGGCTTCGCCCAAATCGACATGGACATCGGTAAAAGTCGGGTTCATGCTGACCACCTTTTCAAAAGCGTTAATCGCATCCTGCTGATCTCCTTCTTTACTGTATGTCTGCCCCAGCGCGTAATACCCCCCATACTGCGATGGATCCATATTGACGACGTGCTGAAAAGTCTTTTTCGCGTCCTGCGTGTCTCCGGTGGCTAGATCGACCTCGCCGAGTGCGTATAGATCTGCGGAAGAGGTAGGACTAATTTGGACAGCAGCTTTATAATCCTTTTCTGCATTGCTGTAATCCTTTTGGCTGTAATAAATATTGCCAAGCTTTTCATAAGCGTTATCATCGTTCGGTGATATGGTAAGGGAGGTCTGGTAGGCCTTAATTGCATCCTGAGTGTCATTGTTGGCTATATATGCTGTTGCTAAAAGATCATAGGCCTGCGGTGCGTTATCCGCAGAAGGATCAAGAGCGATTGATGTCCTGAAAGCCGACTCCGCGGCGGCATAATTCCCCTTCGAGTATAAAGCAGCACCTTGAGACATCGCACCTTGTGCCAGTGCGCTTATCTCTGACTGATTACTGGACAAGGCAGAGAATAAATTATTAATGGTGGTTGCGTTTACCCCTGTAGCGGGTGTAATTGACATGCCCGAGCCTCCGACGACGCGGTTACTTTCATACATATGCCCATTTTTCTGTATATCATATCGGTTTAATTGCAAAAAAACTTTAGCAGGGAAAACGAATCTAAACAACAGACTATACATGATCATATAATGAACTTAAAAATATTCATTCTAAATTTGGCAGTTGAAAATACAATTAGCTATTGAAAAGCAATACGTTATCGTTATTTATGCTAACTGCGGAGCAGCATTGCTTGTCACCCAATGGGTGAGGGTTAGCAAAAAATTGAAACATTTTAATGAGTTGATGAGGATCCGATGTATTAACTATTTTTCAGGATCATGAATCCGGTTTATCTCTGGGGAACATCTTATCAAACCGCAACCGCTATTTTTTGGTTTCCTTTCTTAATTGATGAAAGCATGTCAATAAATTGTCTATCATTTGCTACTAAGTAGTCATGCTTTCCAACTATGAATATTAACCTTGGAATAACAATATGTTATAAGAAATACATATTGGCATAATAATTGCTCCATAGTATCCAAACATAGAGTGTCAAAAAAAAGACTTTATAAATGTGTTTATTAAAATGTACGACTTATCTTGTTAAGAAAGGTCTATGAGTCAAAACCGGAAAAAAATTCTCGTAACAGGAGCTGATGGATTTATTGGCTCCCACCTGACCGAGGAATTAGTCCGCCAAGGGTATGACGTTCGCGCTTTCGTTTTCTATAATTCATTCAACTCCTGGGGTTGGCTGGATCATTCGGAACCGGAAATTCGGAAATCGCTCGACGTCTTTGCCGGGGATATACGCGACCCTCACGTGGTTAAACGCGCTATGATGGGCTGCGACATCGTTTTTCACTTGGCCGCCCTCATTGCGATCCCCTTTTCTTATGTTTCTCCCGATTCCTATGTCGAAACCAACATAAAAGGCACGTTGAACTTGCTCCAGACCGCACGAGAGCTGGGCATCGAACAACTTATTCACACTTCGACGAGCGAGGTTTACGGAACCGCGCGCTTTGTCCCTATTACCGAGGAGCATCCGCTGCAGGCGCAATCTCCTTATTCAGCCACCAAGATCGGGGCCGACCAGATCGCGCTATCGTTTCATCTATCCTTCGATTTGCCGGTTTCCGTCGTTCGTCCTTTCAACACCTACGGTCCCAGGCAGTCGGCGCGGGCTGTCATCCCGACCGTGATCACGCAGATCGCGAGCGGCAAGCGCACATTGCGGCTTGGATCCATACAGCCCACCCGCGATTTTAATTTTATTAAGGATACGGTGCTCGGTTTTCTGGCGGCTATGAAGACCCCGCAGGCCATTGGGCAGGTCGTCAATATCGGCAGTAATTATGAAATATCGATCCAGGATACCGCGCTTATGATCGCGGAAGTAATGAACGCTGATATCCGGATTGAAACCGAGGCGGACCGTGTGCGGCCCCACAACAGCGAGGTCGAACGGTTATGGGCGGACAACACGAAGGCAAAGGTACTGTTGGGATGGGAACCTCTCTACAAAGGCCGCGAGGGACTGAAACGCGGGCTTGATGAAACCATCCGATGGTTCGTTGATCCAGAAAACTTAAAACGCTACAAGCCGGATACATACAATATATAACGAAGGGAAAGGCGCCATGAGAGCTGTCATATTAGCGGGAGGAAAAGGGACGCGCCTCAGGCCGTACACGGTCGTTTTGCCGAAACCGCTTATGCCGATCGGTGAATACCCGATCCTTGAAGTCATCATACGGCAACTGGTCTATTACGGTTTCACCCACATAACCATGGCTGTCAATCACCAGGCGGACATCGTCAAGGCCTTTTTCGGCCACGGCGAAAAGTGGGGCATCACCATAGACTATTCGCTGGAAAATTCTCCGCTCAGCACAATGGGCCCGCTAAAACTGATCCCGGACCTTCCGGAGAATTTTCTCGTGATGAACGGCGATATCCTTACGGATCTTGATTTTAGAGAGTTCTATCGTTACCACACAGAACAAGGCAGTCTCTTCACCATCTCTGCGCACCGACGCAAAGACCGGTGCGAATACGGCGTACTCGAGGTGGATAGCTTGAATCGGCTAGTCGGCTTTCAAGAAAAGCCCGTAACGCACTTCAACGTCAGCATGGGAATCTACATGTTGAACCGGCACATCCTCGAGTTCATACCGAACGGCAGACCCTTCGGGTTCGACCACCTGATGCTCTCGCTGATTAAGACAAGGAACAACGCCTCCGTCAAAGAGCATGACGGCTACTGGCTCGACATCGGGAGGCGCGATGATTACCTGCAGGCGATCGACGAGTTTGACTCTTTGAAACATAAATTTCTCAAACAATCCCCGGGGGTTGTCGAATGCGAACTATGACTGAAAGCAAAAACTATCAATATCTCCGGGTCCCAATCAACAAGGGAAACTACACCATGGAACCGCCTGAACGGGAAGCAGCGTTCCACGACTGCCTGGCCCGCGGCTGGGAAGCCGAATATAGCGCGTATCGGAAAAACTGGACCGAATACCCCCGGTCGCTTCATGTCTCCGAGTATCCACTGCTCGTGGACCTTGAACTTTCGACAATTTGCAACCTCCGATGCCCGATGTGCTATACCATCACGGAGGAGTTTCGGTCAAAGGTCAAGACAGGGCTGATGAAATTCGAGTTGTTCACAAAGGTAATCGACGAGATCGCGGGAAAAACGCCAGCGGTACGCTTGAGCCTGCGTGGCGAACCCACGATCCATCCGCGTTTCATCGATGCCATCCGTTATGCCAAACAAAGAGGGGTGAGGGAAGTCTCCACTTTGACAAACGGGAGTACATTTACCCATGACTTTTTTCTTAAGGCCCTCGAAGCCGGGATCGATTGGATCACCATCTCCGTTGACGGCGTCGGCGGAACCTACGAAGGTATCAGGAAGCCGCTTCTGTATCCAGATACCCTCCAAAAAATCCAGGATATCAAGTCGGTCAAGGATGAACGCAGCCTCTGCAAACCGGTCATCAAGGTCCAGGCCATCTGGCCTTCCATCAGGGACAATCCGGAGTTTTATTATCAAACCTTTGCCCCCTACGCCGACCTCATTGCCTTCAATCCGCTCATCGACTACCTAGGCAACGACAACGATATCGCGTATGAGGATGACTTTTCTTGTTGCCAGCCTTATCAAAGGCTCGTCGTAGGCGCCGATGGTGGAGTCATGATGTGTTCCAATGATGAAGAGGGTACGGTAATCGTGGGAAACGCGAATACCGAGGCCATCCGCGACATTTGGCATGGCGAACGGCTGTCGTCAATACGGGAGATTCACAAGCGCGGTGGATTCCGCGAGATCTCGGTGTGCAGAACATGCTACCTCCCGAGGCTCGTCGAGGAGAATGAGTTAGCCCAGGTTAACGGACGGGAGTTCACCGTGAAAAATTATGTAAACAGAACACAAGAAATTGGAAAGTGAGAGTGACATGGCGGCCCCCCAGGATGGCAACACACAAACGGTACTCCTGACCGGCGCAACTGGTTTCATAGGAAAACATCTGTCCCTACGGCTGGTGCAGGCAGGATTTACGGTACGATCTTTCTCGCGATCCTATGGTCAGGATATCCTGAGCAGAGACTCTTTTCAGCCTTTTTTACAAGAGCCGATCTCTGCGGTGATCCATCTTGCAGGGATAACCTATGTCCCGGACAGTTGGGCAAAGTCCGACGCCTTCTACTCTATCAATACGCTCGGTACACAGCGCGCGCTCGAATTCTGCCACGCATCGGGCGCCAGGATGATTTACGTCAGCGCTTATGTGTATGGTATCCCAGCCTATCTTCCAATCGATGAAATCCATCCCGTTGCGCCCAACAATCCCTACGCCCATTCAAAATGGCTCGGGGAGGAACTTTGTCGGTTCTATGCGCACCATAAAGGTGTTGACGCAGTAATCTTCAGGCCTTTCAATCTCTTTGGCCCGGGCCAGGACGACCGTTTCCTGATTCCAACGATACTGAGGCAGGCGAAAAACGGTGAGCAAATAACGGTGCGCGACGACACACCGAAGCGTGACTACCTACATGTTGATGATTTCGTCGATGCTTGCGTTCTTGCCCTCGGCCGCAAGGAACGCTTCACCATATTCAATGTCGGATCGGGAAAATCAATTTCCGTCCGGGAGATCATCGATCTGGTCAGTAAGCACAGCAACGACAGGGTCCGGTTCGTGTCCCTCGGCGAAACGAGGCCGAACGAAATCATGGACACCGTCGCCGACTGCGCAGCGATCAGAAAAGCGCTCGGCTGGTCGCCGAAGAGTACACTTGGCGATTTCGTGGAGGAGGAACTGGGATGCGTCTTCCGCTAGAAAAAACAAGGCGGCAACCGATCTACATCATAGCCGAAATTGGCGGCAACTTCACGACTTTCGACGAGGCCAAGGCCTTGGTCGATGCGGCGGCGGATTGCCGCGTGGACGCCGTGAAGCTACAGACCTATAGAGCCGATACCATAGCGAGCAGAGCCGCGATCTTCGACATGGAAAATACAGGCGTTGCTTCCCAATTTGAGCTGTTTCAGAAGTATGAGATCAATGAAGAACTGCATCGCAAGGTCTTTTCCTATATCAACGAAAAGGGCCTCGACTGGTTTTCCACGCCGTCGCACGAGACGGACGCGGACATGCTCGAAAGTCTCGGCGTAAATGCGTTTAAAATAGGCTCGGATGATGCCGTGAATATCCCCTTTCTGCGCTCTATTGCGCGAAGGGGTAAGCCGATCATCCTCGCCACAGGTATGTGCACGCTAGAGGAAGTCCGTGAATCGATTTCCGTTATCCAGGGAGAGGGAAATAACCAATTGATCCTGCTCCACGCCGTGACCAGTTATCCGACCCTTCCTGACGATGTGAACCTCAGGGCAATGACCTGCATGATGCGGGAGTTCGACCTCCCTGTGGGCTATTCCGACCACACAATCGGAACCACAGCATGCATTGCGGCGGCGGCACTTGGCGCTATTGTTCTCGAAAAGCACTTTACTATTGATAAAAATGCGGATGGTCCGGACCATATGCTCTCCGCCGATCCCGGTGAAATGAAAACACTCGTAGCTCAGGTTCGCCAGGTTGAGCAAATGATGGGCAACGGAATCAAGATGCCGGCTCGCTCGGAAGCGAAGACGCGCACAAACAACCGCAAAAGCATCGTTACGGCGCATGGACTGGAGGAGGGGCAGGTCATCCTGCCCGAGGATATCGCTATCAAGCGGCCCGGATATGGCATAGCACCCAAGTATCTTTACCAGATCGTCGGCCGAACCGCAGGACGGCGCATGGCGCAGGATGAGGTCTTTTCCTGGGAGGATCTCCGTTGACCGGAATTGTGCTGCAGGCGCGCATGGGTTCTTCAAGACTGCCCGGCAAGGTCATGCATCAGTTGTGCGGCCGGCCCATGCTCGGCCATATCATCGACCGGCTAAAGCGGGTTAAAAACTCCGACACGCTTGTCGTGGCCACCACGGAGGAATCGCGCGACGATATCATCGAATCTTTTGCTGTGCGGGAGAATGTGGCCTGTTTCAGGGGCAATGAACGCGATGTACTCAGCCGGTATTACCGGGTTGCTCTGCAATTCAAGCTCGCAACAATTGTCCGGGCCACTGCGGACAACCCGCTCGTGGATCCAATGGAAATCGAACGGCTCATCGAACTGCATCTACGAAGCAAGGCCGACTACACCCACGCCTTTGGAAAACTTCCTGTGGGCATCGGCGCCGAATGTTTCACGCTTTGCGCACTAGAGCAATCCTGGCGCGAGGGGCACGAGTCGAACCATCGAGAGCACGTGAATGAATTCATCCAGGAGCGGCCGTTACGATTTCATATAGAAGAGCTGGACATCCCCGGCGTAAAAATCGCCCCGCACGTGCGGCTCACTGTGGACACACAGGACGACTTCGACAGGATGACGAGAATCTATGAGAAGCTCTATTGTGCGGGCGCATATATCACAACGGAGGATGCGATACGCCTATGCGGCTCATCCTAGCGCTCGAAGCCTCGCACCAGCGCGGCATGGGACACCTGTTCAGGGGAATGCATCTTGCTGAGGCACTGCGGGCCGCCGGAGATGAGATGCTGATCGTCTGTAATCCCGATCGCCGCTCGGAGGAGATCATTCGCAAGGAACAGTTCGCACTGGAACTCGCACCGTCGTATCACTGCAATGTCTCGTGGGAAAACAGCATCCTGAACAGGTTCTCTCCTCGCTGGTGGATCGACGACAGGCTCGACACCGACCGCGGTCATGCGGAACGGCTTGCGAGTGCAGGCATTTCTCATGCGACCTTCGATGATCACGGGACAGGCGCCGATCTTGCGCAATATAATTTTCTCGCCATGGATCCCTACCCTGAAATCCGCGCCCCGAACGGCCTCTACGGGCCGGACTACATGGTCCTCAGTTCCGGGATAACAACATACCGGAACCGACCGAGCACCGGCAAAGGCGAACTGCGGATTGCCGTTACCCTGGGGGGGAGCGATACCTATGGTGTTACACCGCGAGCAGCTGAGGCTGCCGCTTCGTGCGAAGAGTGTTGTTCTATAGATGTAGTGACAGGGCCGAATTTCCGTCATGACCGGGAACTAGCCGCACTGCTGAGCACGGGAGACAACCGCATCCTTGTTCATAAATTCGTTTCGAACTTATACGAGCTTCTCGCCTCAACGGATATTGTCATCTGCGGCGGCGGCGTCACACTCTACGAGGCCGCTTGTCTCGGAGTGCCCGCCGTCATTATCGCGAATGAACCGCACGAGGTTCCTGTGGCCCGCTGGTTCGTGGAACAGGGATTTGGCGTTTACGCCGGCTTTCATGGCGACCGGCTTGAAGGCGGGCTTTCAGCCGGCCTGGCGACACTCTTGAATGGCAGGGCGAAGTGGGATGAGATGGCCCGGCGCGGAAAAACCCTGGTGGACGGGAAAGGCCTTTCCCGTGTCGTAACGCTGCTCAAAGGGCACGGACATGGATAAAAAAACCGTGGTTATCCACCAGCCGGATTTCATGCCTTATCTCGGTTTTTTCCACCGCCTCCTCCAATGCGATCTTTACATTGCCCTGGATCATGTACAGTTTTCCAAAGGCGGATGGCATAACCGGGACAAGATAAAGACGCCGCAAGGCGTCAAATGGCTCACTCTTCCTGTGCAACTTGCGGGCAAGAGTTATTCGCCCATCAACGAGGTGCGGCTGAATAACAGCCAGAACTGGAGGGAGATGCACCTAAATCAGCTAGAACGGTGCTACAAGGGCGCTCCCGGGTTCGATGAAATTTTTCCCGAACTTCGAGAAGTATACTCTTTTGCCGGAGACAGGATGGTTGACTTCAATCTTCACGCGCTCAATTGGCTTATGGATAAATTCGGCGTGAGCATAAGTATGGTTTTTTCCACAGCCCTTGCTCCGCGCGGCGCGAGCAACGAGATGCTCGTCGACCTTCTTGCGAAGGTCGGTGCAACAGACTACCTCTCCGGCACCGGGGCACGGGACTATTATAAGCCCGGGCCTTTCGAATCGTCGGGCATTAAGGTGCTGTGGCAGGATTTTACGCATCCCGTTTATCAGCAGCGCCACGGGGAATTCGTTTCCTTCCTGAGTAGCCTGGATGTCTTACTTAATTGCGGTGTGACAAAATCCCGCGAAATTCTGAGGAGCTGTCTATGAATATTCTGGCTATCGGGGCGCATTTCGACGATATCGAACTCGGTTGCGGCGGGGCGCTCGCAAAACATGTGGCTAAAGGCGACAAGGTTTACGCCTATGTGGCTACAGTCTCAGGGTTCATGAATGCGGAAAATCAGGTCGTGCGGGCGAATGAGGTTGCGATCGAGGAGGGCCGACGGGCCATGGAGATCCTTGGTGCCGAGCTTACCTGCGGGTATTTCCGCACGCTCGAGGTTGAGTTCAACGAGGCCCTCAACTCGCAGATCATCCGGATCGTCCAAGATAAGAAGATCGACAAGGTTTATACTCACTGGATCGGCGACATCCACCATGATCACCAAGCCGTGGCGCGGGCATCCTTGCACTCCTGCAGGCATGTCCGAAAGATGCTCATGTACCGCAGCAACTGGTACCACTCGACGCAAGATTTCCGGGGAACTTTCTATGTGGATATCACCGACTATCTTGAAAAAAAAATGGACTCGCTCCGGGCGCATAAGTCCGAGATGGATAGGACGCGCGAGAAATGGATACAGTTTTTCACAAACGAGGCGCAGAATGCGGGCCAGCGTATCGGCGTGCCCTGTGCCGAGGTGTTCGAACTGATAAAATGGCTCGATGAATAAATCTGTAGAAATCATCACCGCGAATGAGGAGTGCATGCACATGGGTTCCCATGAGCTGGTCAAACGGTATCTCAGACAGTTGTTGTCCATTCACTGGCTACGACCCGAAACCGCACTCTGGCGAACGTTCGATTGCCTCCTCATGCATCCCTTCTCCTTCAGAGAAAGAACGGCGGATCTGGGATGCGGCGACGGCACACTCAGCTACGTCATGGCGGGGGGCCGCCTGCCTGGGTATGACGCCTACGCACAGGTAGCATCGATGAAGGGCAGCTATCGCGAGGGAGCAGATATATACAATACGACCGTAAAGGATAACGATATTTTGGCGCTCGACAACAGCACCCTGCGGTATACTTATTCCTTTGGTATCGATCATAAAGAAGGGCTGATTAGCAAGGCAAAACGGTTTAAGGGTTTTTACGATCGTACAATCGTGCATGACCTGAACAGGCCCCTTCCTTTCAACGATGGAGGCCTTTCGGCAGCTTTTTCCAACGTGTTGTACTGGCTGCATGACCTCGATATCGTCCTCGCCGGTTGGGCCCGGATGTTAGGACAGTCAGGAAGACTCTTTCTGTTTGTGCCCAACAAATGTTTCAAGGAGAAGGCTTGGCTTTATTATCTTGCCCCGCATAACAACGGCAAGCGATACTATAATTTCCTTGATCGTGGGTACAATTCCTTGATAAAACACTGCTACGCAACGCGGGAATGGGAAACGCTCTTTACCCGTAACGGTTTTCACGTTGTACGGCATGAGAAATATCTGACCGATCCCGTCATGGATATCTGGAATATCGGCACGCGTCCGATCGCGCCGCTTCTGATCGATATGGCATCCAACCTTCTGCCCGAAAAAAAAGACGAGGTGAGGATGGAATGGATAGATTATTTTACGTCATTCTTTGCTCCGATCATCGAAGGGGAGTTCGGTGCAAATCCAAGCGATGAGGCCCACGCATTTCATTTCTATGTATTGGAGAAGAATGCATGAGAATTGTAGGAACAGTAGAGGCCCGCATGGGATCGACAAGGACACCGGGAAAATCGCTGATAGAAATATCTGACGGTATTTCACTTCTCGAACTCGTGTACAGGCGCTTTAGGCTGTGCCGGAACATCGACGATGTGTACGTGGCCACGACGATCGAGCCTCGAGACGACGTCATCGCCCAGTGGTGTGAACGGAATTCAGTCCGCTATCATCGCGGCTCTGAAAGCAACGTGTTGGATCGTGTGGTCAAAACCGCCCTGACAGCCAGCGCGGACGCAATCGTGCAGATGGGAGCGGACTCTGCGTATCTCGACTTTGAGCTTATCGACCACCTCGTCTCCCTTTATCGTTCAGGGTCGTTCGATTACGTGTGCAATGATCGCGAACTCACCTACCCAATCGGCATTTATGGTCATGTTGTCCGCGTGGCAACGCTCGCTGCTTTAAATAAAAAAAACGATTTGACCAACAAGGACCGCGAGGACGTTGTCAGGTATGTCTGGGAACATCCTCAAGAGCACCGCATCATGAATATTACCGCGCCGCCGGCATTATCCTATCCCAACCTCCGTTTGACCGTGGACTATCCGGAAGATGTAAAACAGGCACAAGTTGTGTGCAGCAAACTGGGAAGGTTTGATTTTAGAACAGCGGACATTATCGACCTCTACGGCCGAGAACCGGAGATCTTCGAAAAGACCATGAAATTAGTCCAAAAATCGGCACCTTTTCTCAGAAGGCAAGGCGATGAGTAAAACGCTGACCGTGGCTATCGTGGGGGGGGGAAGGATTGCCGGCGGATACGACCAGGAGAAGCTTGATTCAAATTCGGGCGTATTCAGCCATGCAGGGGCGTACACACGTGACGGGCGTTTTACCCTGAAAACCGTCATTGACACGGACGAGGAAAAAGCGAGGCGATTCGCCAGGGAGTGGCGTGTGGAGTATGCGGGGAGCGATCTCGCGGCCCTTCTCGGCACGCGGCATGACGTCGTGAGTATATGCACGCCGGACCACACACATTCATCGGTGATCGGTGCGCTGATCAAATCGCGCTGCGTGCAGACCATCTTTGCGGAAAAGCCGCTCGCATTGAGCACAACCGAAATACAGGAAATCCAGCATTCTGCAGATGAGTATAATGTGAACGTGGTGATCAATTTTCAGCGGAGGTTCGATCCCACACACCAACGGCTTCGAGAGCTCATCGCAAAGAGCAGGGAGAACCTGCGCGCGATAAACGCGTACTACATCAAAGGACTGGACCACATAGGAATAACCCTGATTGACTCGATCTGTTACTTATGCGGGACGCCGAAAGCAGTTCTGACCTATAACCGAATCTTCAACGGGACCATCCGAGACCATACTTACGAGTTCATCCTGTTTTTCGATTCGTTCAATGTCACGGTTAAGACGGTCGACGCTGAAGACGCTGAGTATGCATACCATATCTTCGAGATCGATGTTCTTATGGCCGACAGGCGTGTGACTGTGAACGACAACTCACGGAGGATAGAGACACGGACTATTGTGGATTATGCATATTCCGGCGTGCGATGCCTTGACGATCGCAATCCCATCATCGAGGAAACCGGCTACGCCTTGTCCATGCTGAATGCCGCAGGCTATGTTTACGACATCACGACCGGTGCAAAACAACATAATGAAAACACACCGGCATCTTCATACCGCAATAAATGTATCGTCGAGGCAGTGAAACGATCATTTGAAGAACAAAGAAAGATGCAGATTGGAGAACCTCGTGGATAAGATCAGGACCAAACCGTTCCCCCGTTATAACCCGATCGGCGCGGAGGAGCAACGAGCCGTGGCCGAGGTTCTGAAAAGCGGCATGCTTTCCGATTACATCGGACGGGATTGTGAAAAGTTCCTCGGTGGAGAATATGTACGAGAATTCGAAAAACGATGGGCCGATTATCATCGCGTGAAGCACGCTGTCTCCTTCAACACAGCGACGTCGGCGTTGATCGCTGCTATGGGAGCAATCGGTATCCTCCCGGGAATGGAGGTGCTGGTGATCGGATACTCCATGTGCATATCGGCGACGGCGCCGCTTTTTTTTGACGCCATCCCAGTGTTCGTGGACATCGAGTCCGACTATTTCTGTATGGACCCTTCGCGGATCGAAGAAAAAATCACGAAGCGGACGGCAGCCATCCTCACAGTAGACCTCTTCGGGCAATCGTCCGACATGGACAGGATCAATGAAATTGCGGAGCGTCGCGGTCTCAAGGTCATATGCGACTCCTCGCACGTTCCGGGCTGCGAATACAACGGGGGATACGCCGGAACATTCGGCGATATCGGCGTTTTCAGTCTCAACCAACATAAGATCATTCACTGTGGCGAAGGTGGGGTGGCAGTCACAAACGATGACGACCTCGCACTCGGGCTTCAACTAATCAGAAACCACGCCGAAGCTGTTGTCGGCGATAGGGGCTGTCAAAACCTGACGAATATGCTGGGCGGGAACTTTCGCATGCCTGAGATGGAGGCCGCGATCGCCATCGAGCAGCTCAAAAAGATGCCCGGTCTCATCAGGAGAAGACAAGAACTTGCAGAATATCTAACTGAACGGTTCTCACGGGTTGAGTTCCTGACCCCACCTAGGGTCCGGGAGAAGAGCGGACATGTCTATTATCTCTATCCTATGCGATATCATGAAGAGGCGACTGGCATCAGCCGCGAGCAGTTCGTCAGGAATATTAACGACCTCGGTGTTCCTCTTTACCGGCTCGCGGCAGGGTATATCAAGCCGCTTTATCTGGAACCAATATTCGCGGAGCGTGAGAAATTCAAGGGCGGCTATCCGTACTCGCTTGTTCCTCCCAATGAGCGGCCCGACTACCGCGCCGGGATATGCCCAATCATGGAAAAGCTCCACGCGAAAGAGATGATCGTGACTGCATATACCTATCCACCTCTCACAACGAGGGATATGGACGATGTCGTTAACGCCTTCATCCGAGGGGGGAGCATGGCGTGATTCTGAATGATGATAAAACCATAAACGAAGAACTCAGGGAGTGGCTGCTCAAGGTGTTCGCTTTTGCTGACTCACTGTCCCGGACACCGCTAGCCGGAAGAAATTGTCCGGTCTGCGGATCGGCCCGCAGCGAGTTTTTCGTCAACAACGACTACCTGGATTTTGCGAGGTGCACTGACTGCTCGCTCATTTTCATGAATCCCGCTCCCGCCCCTTCGCTGGTAGAGGGGGGATTCAAGGGAGACGACCAGCTCGTTATGGAGTATTTTCGAATCAAATCCCGCCACAGAAAGGTTGCGTCGGAGAAGCCCGATCCTGAGCGGGACGGGCAGCTTTGCGACATTTATCAGTGGAAGAAATCGGGTAGGCTGCTCGACATAGGATGTTCATTCGGCGATTTTCTCAGAAAGGCGTCACATTTTTACTCGGTCGAGGGCGTAGAAGTGAACCCCCTGACGTCCGGGATCGCGTCACAAGACTTTACTGTTCATCAGCATTATCTCCAAGAAGCAAAACTCCCACAAGTGTACGACATCGTTACGCTCCATCAGATTCTGTACGGGGTACCCGATCCAGTCGGACTCTTCTCGGAAGTCAGCAAGATTCTGAAGCACGACGGCATCCTCTACGTGAACACGCCAAATGCGGATTCCCATGCTCTGCGCCTCTACCAGGGCAAGGCGAACCACGTATACGGCTATACGACTCAGAACGTTTTTAACAGAAAATCTCTCAAAGCGCTTGCGGATAGGACTGGTTTCCGGTTGCGGTCGTTCCGTACAGAATGGCTCGATATTTATTTGACAGACCTGCTTGTGTTTTTGGAAACGCCCGCGGAGTTTATTCATAAAAAGAACACTCATCTGATAGGATATGATGATCGCATTAAGCAGGAAGATGAGTTTCACCGGAGTCTCGGACTCGAGTTCGGAGACCGGGGCAATTACATTGTAGCAATTCTGGAGAAAACGTGAAGCGAAGAGTGCTCATATTCAGCGCAGAGCCCGGTGGCGCGGAAGTCCTGAGTCCTGTTGCTCAGCTATTGTTCAATGCCGGCGAATACGACGTCCGGGTTCTGGGCTACGGTCACGGGCTCACCCGTTTTCTCACAAGGGGGATCAGATGCAACGAAATTGCCGGAATTGCCAAGGGAGACAACGCGATTATCGAGCGATACCGCCCGGACCTCATCGTCACATCCGCGGCCGGAATCCCCGAATGTGATATGTCCGAGAAACATCTCTGGGAAACAGCGAGGCGTCAGGGCGTTATGACCATCGCATTTCTCGATCAATGGCAAAATTATACCCTGCGGTTCAGCGGACCTGGCGGACAGGAACGGCTGAATTATCTGCCCAACATTATCAACTGCATCGATGGGTATGCTCGCGAGGAAATGAAAGCCGAGGGATTTCCGGACAATATCCTGTTCCCCTTGGGGCATCCTTCTCTCTCGTCACTAAAGAACAGATACTGTGCGGTGGAACTGACACAGGCGTCCGTACTCGTCCCCGGCGGTGATTTTAATCATGACCCGTCAAATACCGTTCTGTTCGTTTCCGAGGCGATTCGGGAGCATTTTGGCAATCAGCGCGGATATGATCAGTTTGATGCGCTCCTCTTGCTCCTCAAAAACATCTTTTCGCGATCGGGAACCTGCGGAGTAATCGTGAAACTCCATCCAAAAGATGAGGAGGAAAAGTACCGCGAACTGGGCGCGAGATTCCCCGGTCTTGACATCAGAGTCATCAAGAATGACCTCTCACCATTAGAATGCCTGAGACTCGCCGACACGGTTTTCGGCATGACATCGATCATGCTGATCGAGGCATTTCTCCTTGGCAAGAGAGTCGTCTCCATCCAGCCGGGCTTGCACGGCGTGGATCAGCTCATCCTTTCGCGGCGGGGGCTTATTCCTGTGCTAACGGATCGAAGACGGTTCGACGTGTTCGGTTTTCCTATTGCCGATCCATCACAATTCCCGGTCTCGTTCGACGGTGAACGATTTCTGCACCACGTTCATGATATGATCAAAAACAACAAGCGCAAAGAGGTAACCCATGATCATTGAGGCTCTTTTACAGAAAAACAGGACGCTGCGAAATTTACACGCCGGTAAGCGATGCTTCATTGTCGGGAATGGGCCTTCGATAAAGACCCAGGATCTTGCCCCCCTGCGTGATGAGGTTACGATCGTCGTCAGCTCCTTTTTCCGCCATCCCCAAGCGCGAGCGATACGGCCGCAATACTGGGTCCTGGCAGACCCCTATTTCTGGAACAAGCCGGACGATTATTTTTTTCCTCTTTTGAATCTGGCCGTTGAGAAAGCCGTGGACGTGAAGCTCTTTGTGCCGACCCCGGGCGCGCAGTTTTTCATCAAGGTCAACACTGGCCCTCTGGTCGACCTTCATTTTTTTCACTATGACCCCTCAAAGGACATCCGAAGTGCAATCGATTTTACAACCGGGGTTCCGCAATTCGGCCAAAACGTTGTTATTGTTGCACTGATGCTCGCCTTTTATCTCGGGTGTAATCCTATCTATTTCATCGGCTGCGACCATGACTTTATGAAGTCGAAAAAAGAAGACTACGAATCCATGGTTGTAAAGCATTTCTATGCAAATCCCACCCAAAACAAAGCCAGCGAACACCTGACGTGGGATCAGTGGCAGTCGGCCATGGCACGTATGAACTACGAATATGATCAGCTGAAACAGTATGCCAGTTTTCGCCACTTTGACGTCTATAACGCCACACAGGGCGGATATTTCGACAACTTTCCCCGCATCGATTTCGAGTCGCTCTTCGCGGCTTCCCTGAATCCTCTCAACATTGGGGCCGCAACCGAGGATCGGAACCAGCGTGACGCACACCACCTGGGAGCGGCCGCAATCCGTCTAATGAGCGCCGGAGACCACCAGTCAGCCGATGCGCTGCTCGACGTAGCGATGAAATGCAGTATCAACGCACTGCGCCACGTCGAGGGCCTTTACTACCTCAAGGCGCTCTGCCTGGCCAATCTCGGAAACTGTGCGGAGGCCTTGCTCTTTGCACGCTCCGATTATGCTGGCAATCCCTCGAACAGGGAGAAGAGCGAGCAGCTCGTCCGGCAGCTGGAGGGCATGTGCAGCGCGCAAACCGGAGGAATTCTTCCCCTATGAACGACTCTCGCCAAAGTGCCCTTTGTCCCGATCGAAGCATGGTGCCGGATTGCATTGAGTACCATTGCGACCAGCGTCCCGACGCCCACTGCTGCTCCCTCCACATGAACGGCAACTGGATATCTTATACTCGTGAGCAATTCCGCGATCAAGTTTACCGCTATGCAACGCTGTTTGCCTCGATTCCGAAATCGACACTCGTTCTGTTCGTCAAGAAATTTGACATTCATCTTCTTGCAGCATACATCGGCGCGATGCGGGCCGGCCATACGCCAGCACAGATGAGCCCGCCCACAATCAAGATGAGCGAAACTGAGTACTCACGAAAGATCAGGCACGTTCATGATATCACCAGATACGGCGCCATCTTTACCGATACATCGGACAAGGTGCGATATGCAGCAATGAGGATTGGAGATGTGTTCACGCCCGAGGACTTGCCCGCTCATGCGCAGCGGGTCAATCCTGCGCAGACGGGAGATGCTCTTGCCCAGTTTTCCTCCGGCTCTACCGGACTCCAGAAGGGCGTTATCTTGTCACATCGCGGAATCATCGCCCACGTACAAAATTACGCAAAGTTTCTCCTGCTCACGGGGGATGACGCAATTGTGACCTGGCTGCCGCTGTATCACGACATGGGACTGATAGCCTGCTATCTTATGCCGTTGATGTGCGGAATTTCATTTTATCAGATGGATCCCTTTGACTGGATCCTCCAGCCGGACCTTCTACTCAGAGTAATAGAGGAGAAACGGCCGACAATCTGCTTTATGCCGAACTTTGCCTATCAGGTGCTTGCGAACAAGGGAAAACCCCATGACCTCGGCAGCATTCGTTTATGGATCAATTGCTCCGAACCTGCGCGCATACGCAGCCATGAAGCGTTTCAAAATAAAATTCCGGGTCTTAATGCTGAAGCGTTCACCGTATGCTATGCACTCGCGGAGAACACCTTTGCCGTGTCTCAGACAGTACCATGGCACGGCAATTCGACCAGGCTCCATCCTGACAAGGGAGTACTCTCCTGCGGCAGGCCCATTCCCGGGGTCGAAGTCAGGGCGTTCCCCTCGGAGAACCACGACGATGGAGAAATCGGCGTGAAATCGCCGAGCCTCTTCTCCCGGTTCATGGACGGCAGCGTTCCAGTGACCAAGGATGGGTATTACCTTACGGGAGACCTGGGTTTCATCGACGAGCAGGGAGAAGTTTTTATCACAGGCCGAAAGAAGGATATTATTATTGTGAACGGCAAGAATATCTTTCCGCAGGATGTTGAATATGCACTCACTGCTGTCCCGGGCGTTTATCCCGGCAGAGCGGTAGCTTTTGGCCTCTGGGATGATAACGCCGGCAGCGAGGACCTTATCGTTGTCGCTGAGAGGAAGCTTGGCGAGCCGGTTACAGAGCTCAAAATAGCGATCCAGAAGGCCGTGCAGAACGAGGTCGGCATCGTGCCGAAGCGAGTAGAAATCGTCGAGAACATGTGCCTGGTCAAAACGAGCAGCGGAAAACTGTCCAGATCGAGAAACAGGGATCTGTACCAGACAAAGGAGCTTGCCCTCTTATGATATTAGCCGGAAACAGCAACATCACATCCTTTCGCCAGCAGGGCCTGCAGGCTGCCTCCCATGAACAGACATCGGTGCACTGGGTAGGCGCTCTCCAGATAAACCATTTTTTCGATGACCATCCAGCTGGAGCCAAGGTTCGCAGGCTTTTTGCTGCGGAGCAGGGTTGGAAGTTTCTAAGCATCGGAACCCATGATGTCTTCGCGCTCTGTCATTTCTCTACCCAGAACAAACAGAAAGAATGCCTTGCATCGCTGCGGGAACTCTACCGCCAAGTGTTCACGGAGTTCCAGCAGGCCGGCCGCCTTGCATGGCTTATTTTTCCTCAGCCGCTCCATCAGGTCAGTTTTCCCGGTCTCACGTCGAAGGACATCCTCACCATCGCGAACCTTTTTTACGATACCATCAAGTCCCTGTGCCTGGAGCACAATATTCCGGTCATCGATCCATGCGCTTCGATCGTTGACAGGAATGGCGAGCCTTTATCGCACCTTGTCCAGCGCGACGGCATCCACCTGAATGTGGAAGGCATCAAGATCTATCTTGACCGCATTTCCGCTCTCACGGGCTTGACGATGAAGCTGAGCAACCGCGAAGCGCCTTTTGAGCCGGCATCTGAAGTGGAGTCCTTCTGTTCGCTCCTGCTTGACGAACTGGGAGTCCCGTTCCACGCGGTCCTGTCGCCCTCGGATTTCAAGAAAGAGCTCTCACAGTTCATTTCCGGCCTGCTCAGGGACCGGGGTCTGGACATGACAATTGACAACGGAACGGAATTGGTGGATTCGGGGTTGCTGGATTCCCTGAGCCTCGTTCAGGTGTATACCTACGCAACAGACCTTATCAAACTTGAGATCCCCTTTGACGTCAGTCTGCGCGCTTTGAACACCTTGTCAAAAATCAGCGAATTTCTTTTCGGGAAAAAAAACGAGCATGGCGGACCAAACGCGGAAAACCTAAGCCAGCAGGACTTCCTCCTCTCCCTCAGGGGAGACTACGCGGATGCGGATCAGAGAGACCGCATATTAGAGGCTGACCGCCACATTGGATCCATGGATGACGCCCTTTTTCGCAGTTTTCAGGAGGAGGTGGCAATCGCCTCCCACGGCGTCTCCATCCGATATGGGGTCATTTTGTTCTGGATCGCCCTGAACAAAGCGTCTCGCGGAGATTACCGGAATGCTCTAGAACATATCGAAGCAGCGGGTGATCGAAGGCGTGCGTTCCCATTCCAGAGTCCCAGGGTCGATTCCTATAGCACAGAATGGCGCGCGAAATCGCCTGAAACGGCTGGTAAAGAAAAGATGCTTTGGGAACTGCAGGTTGACGAATCTGTATTGCGCGTCACCTCGCCGACGGAGGAGACACTCAAAAACGAATATAAAAAAATCCTCGCTCTTGCCGAAAAGGGTGATGTCAACCAGGCTGTTCTCGGCTTGGAGCGCCTGGCTCAAAACAACCCCGGCATCGCCCTGTTCGCCAACGATCTCGGGGTCTTGTACACACGGCTGGGGAATAAGGAAAAGTCACTTGCGGCCTATCTGAAGGCCGTCAAAATTGATCCCTCTAATATCACCTTTCTCAAGAACCTCGCCGACTTTCAGTATGCGGAACGAGGCGACGTCGCGGGCGCGTTCGCACTGTATAGCAAAGCGCTTAGCATCAAGCCCGATGATGTGGAAACGCTTTCCCTGCTCGGCCATATCTGCATTGTGGATCTGAACCGCGTCGACGATGGCAAGTTTTTCTTTTCCCGCGTCATCGCTCTCGATCCGGACAATGCTGTTGCCCGGGAAACGCTCGCGGCGCTGGACGCAGAACGGTCGCCTCAGTTCTCACAGCAACCGGAATCCGGCACGGATAAAGATGACGGGGAGGTTATGATTCGGCCTGATGACGGCGCGAAGGATTACCTCGTCACGGCGCTGGTCTCCACCTACAATTCCGAACGGTTCATCAAGGGCTGTCTTGAGGACTTGGAGGCACAGACGATCACAGACAAGGTGGAGATCATCGTCATCGACAGTTGTTCCCCTCAAAACGAAAGAGCCATCGTTGAGGAGTTTCAAAAACGATATTCCAACATCAAATACATCCGTACGGAACAACGTGAAACGGTCTATCAAGCCTGGAATCGTGGGATTCAAGCTGCAAAGGGACGGTATATTACCAGTGCAAACACCGACGATCGGCACCGCAAAGACGCATTTGCCATGATGGTCAAAGTCCTGGAGGAGCATCATGAGATAGCTCTTGTGTATGCAAATGTCATCGTCACGGAAACGGAAAATGAGACTTTCGAGAAACATACGCCGAGCGGCGTTTATACTTGGTATGACTGGGACAGGGCCATTCTTCTTGGAAAGGGGTGTTTCATGGGGCCGCAGCCTATGTGGCGGCGGTCAGTCCATGATCTCTACGGATTCTTCGATGGATCGATGGTGACGTCGGGGGATTACGAGTTCTGGCTGAGGATATCGCAGACCTTGAAATTTCATCATATCAAGGAATTTCTTGGTCTCTATCTAGCGTCTCCCACAAGTGTCGAGCACCGCAATCGAGAGATCGCACAGAAAGAAAATAGCAGAATATTCTCTCTATATCGGTCTGCTGCGAGAAAAAAGCTGCTTCAATTCAGGCCCTTCAAACATCTGGCCGATCTGGCCAAGAAGGACCCAATCTCGCGAACTGAACTGACTCGATTAATAGGCATCATCGACGATTGTGCGCACGTCGCGAGCACTCGGCACGACGAAATCTCGCCTTGGACCCATGAGGACGAACAACGGCTCGACGCGCATATGAGAGACAACCATTTTCTAGAATCGTATCATCTTCTCACCAGGGCGATACTGACAGGCCTTCACCGTAAATACATCCCTCTTTTTATCAGAATCGCCTCGAAACTCCTACTGGAAAGCGACCTTAATCTGTCCAACCCAAAAACGGATGAGGAAACGAACACCGTGAATGCTTCGGCTGTTTCTCGTCAGGACAGACTTCACCGATCTATTACCAAAGGAAAGACCTCCATCATCATCGTACCTTCGGAACCGCATACACGGGTGAGTCAGTGCATCAAAGGCATTTCCCGCAACACCCCGGAACCTCATGAAATCATCGTCGTCGCGAACAGAGCCACGGGAAAGACTCTGCAAAAAGCTATCAAGGGACTGGAAAATTGCTCCGTTCTTGAAGTCTCCAATAACAATGGCCGTTCTGGCCTTATTAATAAAGGAATAAATACGTCCTCGGGAGAATACCTTCTTCTCCTCGATGATGGTGTGGACGTTACCGATGGATGGCTTCCCGGCATGCTGAAGTCCCTGAATAGCGTGCCCGATGCAGGGATCGTCGGCCCCCTGATCCACGGCATTGATGGTCTGCAGCAAGTCAAAATTGGAGAGATCCCGCGTAACGGTGACAGGGGAAAATTCGCCCGGGACTTCCAACTTCGCAATATTCACCGCCGCATTTTTGCTAAAAATCTCCATCCATCCTGCCTGCTCTTTCGGAGCGCCCTGTTTGAGAAGATCGGGCCACTTGACGAGGCCCTCAAGACAGTCGACCTCTCTATCGATGATTATTGCATGCGGTCGCTTCTCCTGGGCCATGGCAATATGATATGCGGAGATGTGCTCCTCTATTACGCAGACGACAAAACCGGTGCGGGTGCGCGCCGGAGAGAAAACCGGAATACGCTCATGAACAAATGGAGCGGAATAGATATGCAAAGCTTGCTCGGAAAACAGCTGGCTCTCGTAAACACAATCGCAAGTGCCCGGGAATTCTATGATCGCGGACAGGTCGACCAGGCCTTCCAAGAGCTGCTGGAAGCGATCAAAGCAGTCCCCACCGATCACACCGTCTATTACGTGTTTGCGGAATTGCTTATCGACAGAAAGCAATACAAGCATGCCCTCGACATTCTTAATGCGATGCCCGACCATGCATCCGACTTCAAAGCGCTTGTCTTGACGGGATACTGTAAAGAAGGGATGGAACTCCTTGATGAAGCGCTTGCCGACGCGGATCGTGCGCTGGATTCAGGTCAGTGGACGGCCATGGCCCTTAACCTGAAAGGCCTTGTCGCCTTTAAGCAGGGCGACCGCTCGGCAGCTGGAAACTACTTCCAAAAAGCTGTCGACGCGGATCCCGGTTTTGGCGAACCCTACACCAATCTGGGTGTGTTGCGATGGTCTGACGGAAAGCGGGACGAAGCGATCGATCTCCTTGAGCGGGGTTTTATTCTTTCTCCCTTCCTGTCCGATATCGTAACCAGGTATTTCTCTGCAATCACGGAACTGGAGGCATTTTCCCGTGCCGAAAAGATCTTTACGGAGGCGAAAGCGCTTTATCCGGTGAACCGTCGAATCGCGTTTTTGCTGATCGATGTCCTGCTCAAGCAGAAAAACCAGGATCTCGCCATGAAGGAAATCGAGCAGGCGATGATTGTCTTTGGCATCGACGACGATCTCCTGAATGCAGCCATTGCCGTGAGGCAGAATATCGGTCCTTTGCAGATATTGAAGGCTTCTCGGCAGAAAGAAACTCTATCGCTCTGCATGATTGTCAAAAACGAACAAAAACATCTCGCTCGGTGCCTTCAGAGCGCAAAGCCCGTGGTTGATGAAATGATCGTAGTCGACACCGGCTCAAGCGACAGGACAAAAGATATCGCCACGGCTTTCGGCGCGAGGGTGTTTGATTACCCGTGGACAGGTGATTTTTCAGCCGCCCGCAATTATTCTCTCGCCCATGCCACCGGCGACTGGATCCTGATTCTTGACGCGGATGAAATCATTGCCAGACAGGATCATGAGGAGCTGAGAAAACTAATCGCCAGACGAAGCTCCCCCCCCATGGCCTATGATTTTGTCACGAGAAATTATATCCTCCCTGTTCACATCACAGGGTGGAAAGCCAATGACGGCGAATACCCAGAAGAGGAAGCGGGCACTGGCTGGGCCTACAGCATCAAGGTAAGGCTTTTCCCACGTGATGCCAGGATCCAGTTCGTCAATCCGGTCCATGAGCTCGTGGAGCCGACACTCAAGCAAATCAATATCCGCATCAAAAACAGCGCCATTCCCATCCACCATTACGGAAAGCTCGATCAGGGCAAGGACCTGTCGAAAGGACAGGAGTATTATGAACTCGGCAGGAAGAAAATTCTGGAAACTGGAGACAACGTGGATGCTCTCCGCGAGTTGGCGATCCAGGCAGGCATGCTGAACAGGTGCGACGAAGCAGTCGATCTCTGGAACCGTGCCCTGAAAATCCAGCCGGACATGGTGTACGCTTACGTTAACCTCGTAAATGTGAATCTTCAGGTGGGCAAGTTCAAGGATGCCTTGCTCGCGGCTAAGAAAGCGCTGGCCCTGGGCCCTGATATCCGCGAAGTCATTACCAGCTATGCATTATGCGAGATGTTTGCGGGCGATGTTGAACAGTCCGTTCAGGTGCTGGAAGACTTGATCAGGAGAGATACTGAATATCCCTTTGCAACCATCATGCTGCTGGCGGCGTATTTTTGCTCGGGCAGAAAAGACAAGGGTAACGCAATAATCGAGTCTCATCGCCTCTCCGGATCTTCAGCCTTTGCAGAGGCCATGGCGCCGTTCATCAGTAAATTGATGGCTGCCGGTAGAATAACGCAAGCCAAGGCCGTACTCGACGGACTGACGGGGGAGAAGATCGAGCATGACCAGCTGACAGCCCTCGGCAGGGAATGCGTCGAAAAATTGCAAACCCCCTGCCCTACATGGTAGAACCCCTAAGGCCCGCAGCCAGTTTCAAATTGATATTTATGATTACCGTAAGCTTGTCTGGTGAAGGAAAAGACATGATGTAGATGATCTGCTTGGCGACAAACAAACCGAGAGACATGATGTCCTCCCGTAGTTTCTTGGGCAACGGATTGTCCGGTTTGCTGAGTTCGGACTGGAAGAAGGTCCACATGATTTGATTATGTTTCAAGGCCTTCTTGAGCAGGATATCGCGGTCCGGGGCGTCCCATTTGTGCTGGCACTCCTGGAGAACAAGCGCGGCTTTTGCCAGAACTGATGCCTCCAGCTCCCTCCCGGACAGGGTGTTTCTCTGCACAGACCTATACGCCTCGAGTTGATTTGACAGCATTGTGCAAGACCTCCTGTTCGTATTCGATCAGTTTCTGCGCCAGCTTGAGCGCTTGATAATAGCGGCTGCCCAGGATCTCTTCGCTGATCTTGTTGATCAGTCGCAACGTGCTCGGCGCGGCCGCAAGCACCTCCCGGACCAGCTTCCAATAAATACGGTGATACTCTACGAGGTTCTTCTCATCAACATACATCAGCTGGATGGCGAAATAGATCCGCTTGCAGGGCGTATTGGCGTCCTTCTCACGTAAAATATCCTTCTCCCGCAGAATCGGAACGGTGTTCTCCACGATCAGGTCGGTCCTGCCGCCGGCGTTCTGAACCACCGCGCCGCCCATGATGATTCGTTCCTTCGGTTTCAAGCTTATTTTAAGACTCATCGCTCTCCCGCCAATTGGATCAGGCCACTATATTGATACTCGTCCCCTGTTGACTCGCGTCAGAGGCAGCAGCTACAGGCTGCGATGCCGCGTTCTTTAAGTTATTCAGACCTGCTATTGCCGCCGAGATATCGCTGTCCGTAGCCTGGTCCGATATGGGGGACCCCGACATCGTTTTCTTCATCTCAGTGGGAAGAGATGACTTCGCTATCTTATCCTGTACGTTCCTGATACTCAGGATCCAGTCCATCCGATAAGGTTTCCCCGCCGGAAGTAAGGGCGGATAGTCGCTCAGAATATCATTCATTTGCTGCTGGATGTACGCGATGTTTCTGCTGATTGACAGATCCTGAGCAGCCGGAGTACCCGGCTGATTCTGCACGTCCGTGCTGGATTTGGATGCGTTCCCTGCCGTATTGGACATCGTTCCGTTATTAGAAGATGGGAACTGCGCCCCGATTGGATACGAGAGGGTGGCTATATTGTTGATTTCCATGCCTCGCTCCTCTTTTAGGAATCAGAAGAAGACGGGGGGCTTCCTGCCCCCCATCTTAAACTAAATCCATGCGTTAGGCGAACAGTTTCAGAACCGACTGTTGAGCCTGCGAGGAAAGACTGAGTGCTGTAGTGGCCAGGGACTGCTGGGTCTGGAGTGCCAGCATGTTGGCACTTTCCTCATTCATATCGGCCAGCGTCAGACCATCGGAGCCAGTTTGGAGGGTATTAATCATCGAGGTTGTGAAAGTCTGCCGTGTGTTGATGACTGCGAGACTGCTCGAAAGAGTTGAGGCGTCACCATTCAGTGTCGTTTCTGCCGCGGCAAGCTGCGTGAGCGAAGCCGTGATATTGGCTGAGGAGACTGATGTAGCATTAGACCAAGTAGACCCCCCAGCGCTCGCCGTGGTAACATTCAAGTTTGCTGCGCTAACTGTCGTGCCCGTAAGCGTCAGAGACGATCCAGTGGAGTCGTTGAATGTAACAGTCAGATTGTTGCCTCCCAGCAGATTGGTGCCGGCGTAACCAGAATCCTTTGCTAGCGAGTCTATCTGAGACAGGATCGAATCATACTGCGTTGCATAGGCTGCAACTGTGGTCGTATTGGAGCTGCTGCTGGCGGATTCTGCGATACCTTTTGCTGCTTCAATCAGTGTTGTGATGCCGGTGATACCGTTGTTCGCCGCTTGGATTGTCTGGACCGCCTGCCCCATCGAATCCTGAACGCTCGAAAGATCGTTCGCAGTCTGGGTCAATGCTTGTGAAGCGAAGAATTCAGTCGGGTTGTCGAGGGCGCTGTTTACTTTCTTACCTGTAGACAAGTGCTCTTGGGTTGTGGCTATTGTCTTTGAAAGGCCCTGAAGACTTATGAGGTTTGCCCTCATTCCAGCGGTTAGGGTAACTGAATCGATAGACATTGTAATTCTCCTTTTCTAGGTTTATTGCCGGCAATTCTTGCCGGATGGTGAACAGTATAACGAATGCCGATAATACCGGCCTTTCGATCAAGGCGTTGGACCGGTTCCTTAGTTCTGTCCATCCCCCTTTCTGACCGTATTTTCCTTCGCCTTTGTACGTCTTATCGGCAGTGCCAAAAAAAACTTTAATTGCAAATTTAAAAAATTCTTGACACGCTACCGGTCCTGTCCATATTTTGACCCCCTCTTTATTTCTAAAGTTTTTTACAGAATCGTCCGATAAGAACAGCAAAGGTGTGACTTTCAGTTTTTAGACCGGCAAGTTCCTGCGGAGACATATGACCATCTTCCCTTTTCAAATAAATGAGGCCGGACACCTTTATAATAGACTCGCCAAGCTGAAACCATCGGCGATCGTGGAAGCTGAGCAGGGTGAAGTGCAGGATGAGGTCAACATTTCGGCGGAAGCGAAGAAAAGTAAAATCCTTGAACAGACCAGGACAGAGGTCCTGGCGCAGATACGGAACGTGCGATAGCAAAGGCTATCGTTAAGATTGGATCAAGAACGATGGACAAAAAAAATTTCAGAATACTCGTCGCAGATGACGATGACATTGCACGCGACGTCATTACCACCCTTCTTTCCCGGGAAGGGTACTTCGTGAGTGCTGTCGCCGATGGCCTTGAAGCCATCAACCGGCTCAGGGTCGAGGACGTTCATCTCGTCATCACCGACCTCAAGATGCCCGGCGCGGACGGCATTGAAGTGCTCAAGTATGCCGTTCGGAGCAACTCCGATACTGCCGTAACTATCCTCACGGCCTACGGGGCTCTCGATACGACCCTCGAAGCGATCAAGGAAGGCGCCTACGATTACCTGACCAAGCCATTCAAGACGCAGGAAATCACCATCATTGCGCAGCGGGCCTTTCAGCGGGCGCAGCTTATTGCCGACAACCGGGAACTCAAGAAGAACCTGCGCGAGACCTATCGCGACCTGGAGCTGCTTAAGAACGTGTCATTGAGCAGTAACCCCGAGGTGACGACGGGCTGGCTGGAGCGCATCGAAAAGCTGAAAAACATGAATGTACTTCTCGCCCACGAGGCAGAGGTCTTGAAGGAAAGGCTGGTCAAGGGCTATGCAACGTGGCAGGATACTCATCGTTGACGACGATCCACTGGTCAGGGATGTCCTTTCATCCTATTTTGAAGATGCCGGGCAATATGATATAGAATTCGCCGGCGACGGGCTTGCCGGCATCGATAAAGTCAAAAACCACGACTTTGATGTCGTGTTTACCGACCTCACCATGCCCGGAATCAACGGCATAGACTTCATGCGGGAGGCGGTGAAAATCAAGCCGTCGTTGCAAGTGGTCGTCATTACCGGTCACACGACTATCGACATTGCCATCAATGCGATGCGAGAAGGGGCCAAGGATTTCATCACCAAGCCCTTCAACTTCTCCACCGTTACGTCTGTTGCCGACCGCATAATCGGCGAAGGACGGCTCCTCAATACGATCGACAAAGGTGATAACCGCGATTCCTTTATCGGAAGGCTGAACTCCGAGCTCTTCAGGAAGCTGCAGGAAATAAGCATCCTCCAGGCACTCAGCACCGAACTCGACACCCTCTACAGCAACAGGGACATTTATGAAAAAATCGTCGAGATGGCTTCCCGCCTTCTAATGGTCAAGAATGTCGCCTTCGGAATAGTCGAACAGGGAACGCTCAGGATCCGAAAAGCGATAGGCCTCCCCACCCGTGAGGTCCCGGTGGCCGGGAGCATCTTCGAACGAGTTGTCTTAACGGGAGATCATTACGTCGCTTCCTTCGGCGAGACCAACCCCCATACCGGCAGGCCCCTCGAAGCGCCATTTCTTGCCATCCCCTTTATGATCAACAACGAGGTCTTTGGAATCATCAGCCTGTCAAACAAGGGGGACGGTGCTGCGTTTACCAGCGACGAGATATCGCTCGCGCTCACCTTCGCCAAGAAAGCCGCCCAGCGGATCGAGAACAACGCCCTCTACGAGGTTTTCTACAACAACCTCATTAATACCCTAAAGTCGCTTGTCAACAGCATCGAAGCGCGAGATTCATTCACCAAACAGCATTCCGAGCGGGTCACGGCCTATGCGCTCCGGATCGCCGGAGCAATGGGTCTCAGTGCCGAGGAAAGTGAGGCGCTCCGGTTCGGCGGCTACCTCCACGACATCGGGAAGATCGGCGTTCGAGACACGATCCTGCTCAAGCCCGACCGGCTTACCCCGGAGGAGAAGACCGAAATCAACTTGCATCCGGTCATCGGAGGGAATATAATAAAACCCTTGCGGTTCTTCCCAAAAGAACGGGAGCTTATTCTGCATCATCATGAGCATTTTGACGGGAATGGCTACCCGGATCGCCTTTCGGGATCGGCCATTCCCATGACCGCGCGAATACTCGCTGTTGCCGACGCTTATGATGCCATGACCTCGTCCCGTCCCTACCGTCAGGCCAGGCCGCATGAGCAAGCCGTCTCCGAACTAAAACGGTGTTCATGGACGCAGTTTGACGGTGAAGTCGTCAAGGCTTTTTTGCAAACACTGACGTAAAGGAGGGAAAACCACGATGAGTCTGAATCCGGGAGACCAGATCAGCTACCGCTTGATGCCCGCAGTTTCCCGCTATCTCGCCACTGTTCAGTCTGCTGACGAACACAACCTTGTTCTCCGGCTTGCGGCCGACGCACCTGCGGAGATCAACCGCGGCCAGTGCGTCATGATCACCGAACCGAATACCGATATCGAGCATTACAGCGAAGTAATGTCCGGGGACGGACGGACCCTCCAGCTGAAACGGCTCTGGACAGGCAAGCGCGGTTATTTCCGTGTTGACGACGTTTTTCCCGTCGTTCACAGGAAAGTGGACGACAACGACCTTCGGCGGGTGTGTAAGATTTTTTCGGGCTACGGCATCGAACCGGAGGAGATGGAAGTATCCGACGAGACAATAAACCCGAAACTCTGGAAGATGCTTGCTGACATAAACGCCAAGCTTGCGATGATTATCGAGCGCCAGAACCTCGAAAGCGAGGGGCTTAGCCGGGCCGAAAGCAGGCCGGTAAACATCAGCGCATCGGGAATTCGGTTCACCCTTACCCACCGCTTCAATATCGGAGACATCCTGGAACTCAAGATGCTGCTCCCCGTCTATCCGCCCATCGGCGTACTCGCCCATGGCACCGTAGTACGGGTGGAGGAACTAGATAACGGAAATTTCGGAACCTCGCTGAGCTTTGACGACCTCGCCGAAGACGTCCGCGACACGATCATTCAATACACCCTGAAGCGTCAGCGGGAGCTCATTCGCCGTGAGCGCCAGGGGGAGCGGAACGAATAGTGGATCGTTCAAGCATCATAGGGCTGCTCCTGGGATTCACGGCCATCGTCGGTGGGAACTTGCTCGAGGGCGGCAGGATAGACTCGATCTTCCAGCCGACGGCTGCACTCATTGTCTTCGGTGGAACTGCCGGCGCGACGCTGCTCAGCTACCCCTTTCGGGACGTTCTGAAAGCTGTGGCTGCGCTCCGTCGGGTGCTATTCGCGAAACCAGCGGATTCCCGGGCGCTGATTACCGACATTATTCGGTTTTCGATCACGGTGAGGCGGAGCGGGTTCATCACGATCGAACCCGAAATCCGGAACCTCGACCACCCGTTTTTCCGGAAAGCCCTGACCCTCGCGGTCGCCGGCATGCTCCCCAAACTCCTCGTCGAGACCATGGAACAGGACTGCATGACTTTTGAAGACGAGAACCGGAGGATCGCCAAGGTCTTCGAAACCGCGGGCGGGTTTGCCCCCACCATCGGGATACTGGGGGCGGTGCTTGGGCTCATTCATGTCATGGAAAACCTCTCAGACCCCGCAAAACTCGGGGCGGGCATAGCTGTGGCCTTTGTTGCGACCATCTACGGCGTGGGGTCGGCAAACCTGATATTGCTGCCGATCTCGCGGAAGCTCACTAACCGGCTGAATCACGAGCTCTCCCTGCGGGCGATGATCCTCGAAGGCGTCGTCGGCATCCAGTCGGGCTTGAACCCGCACTATCTCGAAGAGAGGCTCAAGACCTTTATCGAGGGGGAGTGAGAATACTAGCGAACAATACGGCTCATCTGCTTGTGACGTCATTCCGGATTGTCCGGAATCGTTCTATTGAGTCTGTCGTGTCAGGAGGATCTCCATCCGGCGGGAAAGACGACGGCGGACCAAGGCATCATCGGAGGTCAATTCTTTTTTCAGCCTGATCCGGCATATCAATGTTCCTCGGCATCCCGGAAGCATTTGTATGTCCTTTTTTGTGAGAGTTTCTTATGAGAAAAAAAAGAAGACATGAAGAGCCTGAAAACGCCGACCGCTGGGTGGTATCCTACGCCGACTTCATCACGCTGCTGTTCGCCTTTTTCACTACCATGTATGCCATAAGCCATGTGGACCAAGGGAAACTCCAGCGTTTTTCCGGCTCCATGAAATCGGCTTTTAAAGCGGGGGGACAGGAAGCTGGTGACACCACGGTCATCGAGGGCATCAAACCCATCAACTACGCCGATGTCGGTTTGGAGCGGGACATCGAGGCCGAATTCAAGAAATTTGCCATACTAGAAGCGATCGCCGTGGAACGGGACCAGCGTGGCGTAGTCATATCCATGGGAGATGATGTGCTGTTCGACTCCGGCTCCGCCGTGCTGAAGCAAAGCGCCCGTCCGATCCTCGCGATGATTGCAACGCTGATCAGAAAGTCCCAGCGAGCGATCGTCGTGGAGGGGCATACGGATAACATGCCTCTTAACCACCCGCGGTATGCATCAAATCTTGAGTTGTCGACCGCCCGCGCCGCAAGCACCTATGCCTATTTAACAAGCGAGGAATCGATCAGGCCTGAGCAGATGAGCGCGGCGGGGTACGGTGAATACCGCCCCCTAGCATCGAACGCGACGCCCGAGGGAAGAGCGCGCAACAGGAGGGTAGATATACTCTTTGTCTCCAAGAAAGACGGGATATAAAATCCTTTTGGCTGAGAGCAGCCAGGCGAACCGCGAACGTCTGACTGCGGCTTTCGAACGGGGCGGCACGTCCGCACACCTCGAATTTGCCTCCACACCGGAAGCGGCTTTCGAAATCATGAAGCGGGAGACCTTCGATGTGATCTTCTTCAATCAGGCCCAGTTCGGCCAGGACGCTTTTGAGGTTGTGAACCGTCTTCAGTCCATGCAGCGGGAAACGCCGGTAATCATGATGTCGCCGCAGACCAGCGGCGACGCTGTGCTGCGTGCTTTGCGGGACGGCGCTGCGGACTGCGTATCCGCAGACCCCGATGCTTTCGTCAATTACCCCATCATCGCCGGTCGTGTCATAACTCGTTTCGAGGCGATCCATGAGTATACGGAGCGGGAGCGGGCGATTCTGCGCAGCCAGAAACAGTGGATGTCACTCATGGACGCCATAACGGATTATATTTTCGTCCTGGACGACAAGCAGGCTCTGGTCAAGGTAAACCGCACCTTTGCCTCGGCCATTGGCAGGCACCCGCGGGAACTCGTCGGCAAACGGATCGAGGATGTCTTCGATCTGGAGATTCCCAGCCGGGAGGTACTTCGCTCCGTCTTGGACGAAGGCACTCCCCGGATCTATGAAAAAAAGATCGGCGAAGAAATATATCAGATAAGCATCTTCCCGCTCCAGGAGGAGAACCAGCCCCTCACGATTCACGTCATGAAAAACATTACCGAGGTCAGAAGGCTAAAGGATCAATTGTACTATGCCGACAAGCTGGCATCCATAGGCTTGCTCGTGTCCGGCGTTGCCCACGAGATCAACAACCCCCTGACCGGCACGATTGCCTACACCGAACTCCTTGCCATGAAGGTCACTGATGAGGGAATCCTTGCCGAACTGAAAAAAATTCTTGACAGCGCCGAACGGTGCAAAAAAATCGTTAACAATCTTCTAACCTTCTCCCGGCAGCGCATGCCGTCGAAAAGCCTCGAATCCATCAGTGACATCATTGACCGGGCCATCGATCTCCGGAACTACTGGCTCAAATCAAACAACATCGAGATCGTTCGTGAGTACGACCCCGCGTCAACCGTATTCGTCGATGCGCAGCAAATCCAGCAGGTCATGCTGAATCTGCTTCTAAACGCCGAACAGGCCCTCGTCGATACCGGCCGGGCGAACCCGCGGATCCGGTTCGTGACCCGGTCCGACAAGGCGAACCGCCGCCTCGTGATTGAGGTGATCGACAACGGCCCCGGCATCCCGAGCAGCGTTGCCTCAAAAATTTTCGACCCCTTCTACACCACAAAGTCGGTGGGCATCGGCACCGGACTGGGTCTTTCGATCTCGCACGGCATCATCGCGGAGCACGGCGGGACTATTCGTTTTGAGAATGCCGAAGGGGGGGGTGCGGCGTTTATCATTGAACTCCCCACGGTAACAGGTGCGCATACGGAAGCGGCAGACAACTAAGGAAAGCGGGTAGACAGAGCTCTATGTTTCCAATCATCGGTGCGGTTATACTTTTGGCCTGTATCATCAGCGGCTATCTTATGGAAGAGGGAAACCTCAATGTCCTGGTCCAGCCTGCGGAACTCATCATTATTGGCGGAGCCGCCGTGGGCGCCTTCATCATCTCAGCCACGCCACGGGTATTCAGTCTCGTTTTAAAAGGTCTGGCTTCGGTGCTCGGCGGTAAATCCCAAAGCAAGGCGAAATATCTGGAACTCCTGTCTCTCCTTTACCAGCTTTTTTCCAAGATCAGGAAGGAAGGACTTGTTTCCATTGAGTCTGATATTGAAAACCCCGATAAGAGTCCCACCTTCCTCAAGTACCCCAGCGTATTGTCGAACAACCATGTACTCAGTTTTATTTGCGATAATCTGAAGGTGATCATCACGGCGAACGTACCCCCCCACGAGCTCGACAACCTCATGGAAATTGAGATTGACACTCATCACCACCAGGCCTTGATCCCCGCGCACAGCATCTCGAAGGTCGCCGACGGCCTCCCGGCGCTCGGTATCGTTGCGGCTGTGCTCGGTGTGGTACTCACGATGGGTAAAATAGCGGAGCCGCCTGCCGTTCTCGGCCACTCTATTGGCGCTGCCCTCGTCGGCACCTTCCTAGGCGTGCTGCTCTCCTATGGCTTCGTCGGGCCCATTGCCACGAATCTCGAGAGCAAGGCTGAAGAGAGCGGCGGACCGCTGCAGGTCGTCAGGGTGGCTCTCGTTGCATTCGTCGGCGGATCAGCACCGCAGATGGCCGTGGAGTTCGGGAGACGGGCGGTGCCGGACAGGGAAAAACCGACGTTCAATGAACTGGAAAACACGGTGCGGGGCAAGGCAAAGTAGCCTCCTATCCATGAGAGGAAGAGGAGCTTTATCAAATGGCTGATCAGAAGTCAAAGATCGTCATAAAAAAAGTCAAGAAGGTGATTGGTGGCGGAGCGCACGGCGGAAGCTGGAAAGTCGCCTATGCCGATTTCGTTACTGCCATGATGGCTTTCTTCCTGCTTCTCTGGCTCCTCTCCATGGTCGCGCCTGAGAAGCGGGCCCGCCTTTCGACCTATTTCAAGCATTTCAGTATTTTTGAAAAGAGCGGCACCTCGTTCATGGAACAATCGAGCGAAGTGTTTAACGAGTTCGGAGAATCGGGGCAGAAGGTCCCGCAGGAAATGATGGGCCAGCCCGCGATGAAACCGGAGGAGTTCAAGGAAACGATTAAAAACGTAATTGAATCAAAGCTGAACGACATCAAAGACCAGATCATGGTCGATGTTTTCGAAGGCGGGGTCCGGATTCAGCTGGTAGACAAAGCCGGCAAGCCCATGTTCGACCTCGGGTCGTCCAAGCCCACACCTCTTGCTGAACGCATCATGGCAGTTCTTGGCGAACAGATCAAACCCCTTCCCAATCCCGTTTCCGTGGAAGGGCATACCGATTCCCTTGCCTACAAATCATCGAGCTACGGAAACTGGGAACTCTCAACCGAACGCGCTCTTTCCGCGAAAAAACAGCTGGAATCCTACGGCCTGAACCCGAACCGCCTAACCCGCGTCGCCGGCTATGCCGACACCGTACCCTTAGTCAAAGAGGACCCTGAAGACCCCCGCAACCGGCGCATCAGCATCATCCTGCTCTTTCCCCAGGCTCCTACTCCAGTACCGTTTCAGGCGCTGTCCAAATAGCAGCATCACATCGCGACCGTCCGTCATCCGACCTATCCTGCTTTTTAAGGCTGACTCATGAACCGGGTCGCGGCTTATACAATAAGACGGAACTATGTGATATAGATGCCCACCGTCCAAAGTCCGGAACAGCCCCCGCCTTTTACGGTGTTATCATGAACTGCTGATAGGCAATAATTGCTCGCGTACCGTACGAAAAGAAAACAGGAAGGTTTACAGGGCAGGGCCGTTGGCTTTAGGGCAGCTGTTTCGTCGTGAGCGCCGTCATGCTCCGTGTCAGGGATGCCGCCTTTTTCGGCGTCATGGCGGCGATGATTGCCCCCGCTTTTTTGCTCTTCATGCGCGTCATGATCTGCAGCACCGTCGCATCATCGAGCGCGGACAAACGCGCCGCGGCATCCTCTGCTGACATGACCTCATAAGCCTTTACCACGTTCTGGATTTTTTCACCCTGGACCAGTTCGGCTTTCTTGAGAACAGATTCGATTTGCGCAAGCAGTTTGGTATACGTCGCAATCTTTTCATCCACGTCTTTCCGGAGGGCATTCAGCCGCGCTTCTTCGAGTCTGAGGGATTCCTCTTTCTCTTTGAGTTCGACGCGCTTGGCCTCCACTAACTTAACCATATCATCCTGGGCCACAGCCGTGGATATCAGAGAAAACAAGATAATGGCCGTGCAGAAAAAAGCGGGCCCCATCCGTTTTATGATTGCCGGCAATCCGACTTCAGCCATTTTACAACGAAATCCCAGCATCCGGGGGTGCCTTTTCTCCGATTCACTCATTCCTTCACCTTTCTCGTGAGAAACTGATAATCCGCTTCTTTCTGCTCCTTTCGCATAGCGTCTTTGGCCTGTACCTGGTACATCTTGTCCTGCAGTATTTCAAAGAGGCGCTGCTCCTGGTAAGCGGCTACCATAGCTCTCTGTTTTTCCTCAAGTTCCGCTGTGCGGATGGATACAATACCCTTCTGATGACAGATCTGTTTGGTCAGATGCTTCAGATAGGTGTAGAAAAGGTCCATTTCCTGGACAGGGAGCGTTCCTGCCGTCTGCCTGGAGGAAAAATCGTCGCTCGTATGCAGGTATTCGCGTTCCAATCCTGCCAAGTTTTCCTCTTCTGTGTTCAACCGTGCTCTCGCCTTCTTGACCTCGGCCTCCAGCTGTTCCGTGTTAAACTCCTTGACCTCGATAATTTTCGCCACAGTCTTCTGCTGCCTTGTCATGCCTTGCCCCCTGCGTTCTCAAACAGAAAATAGAGCCCCTGCAGGCTATCGGCGAAATCACGCCGCTCCTGAATTCCCTGTTTGAGATAGTTACGGAGCTTGTCTATCATTTTTATCGCGAAATCAACCTTGGGGTTTGTCCCTTCCTTGTATGCCCCCAGGTTGATCATATCCTCGACTTTCTTGTAGGCTGCCATGGTCTCGACGAATTTTGATGCAAGTTCCTTGTGCTTTGCATCGACGATATCGGGCATGAGTCTGCTAATGCTTTGCAGCACATCGATTGCAGGATAATGGCTCTCCATCGCGAGGTCCCGCGATAGCACGATATGGCCGTCCAGAATTGCGCGGGCCGAATCGGCGACGGGGTCCGACAGATCATCGCCTTCCACGAGCACGGTGTACAGACCGGTAATGCTTCCGCTTCCCTCAGAAGTCCCGACCCGTTCAAGCAGTTTCGGCAAGAGGGCGAACACCGAGGGCGTGTAACCCTTTGCCGTGGGTGGTTCGCCCGTGGCCAGACCAATTTCACGCTGCGCCATGGCAACACGGGTTAGGGAGTCCATCAGGAGGAGCACATCGCTGCCGCGGTCGCGGAAAAACTCGGCAATGGCAGTCGCCGCGAGCGCCCCCCGGACTTTCGCCAGGGGAGGCTGCTCCGAGGTGGACACGATAATGATGGATTTCTTGATTCCCTCCTCGCCGAGGTCCTTTTCAATGAACTCGCGCACTTCCCGTCCACGCTCGCCGATCAACGCAATGACGTTCACTTGCGCTGCTGTATACCGCGCCATCATGCCAAGCAAAACGCTCTTGCCCACGCCCGAGCCGGCCATGATGCCAATGCGCTGTCCCTTGCCGCAGGTGAGCAGGCCGTTGATCGAACGGATGCCGAGATCGATGGGGTCCTTGATCCGCCGACGTTTCAGCGGATGGGGGGTGGTTGAATAGAGGGGATATTCGCTCCCGGTAATCGGCCCCTTTCCGTCGATGGGCTCGCCCCTGTCGTTGATCACGCGGCCGATGAGGGCCGGGGAGACGCGCACGGTGACTTTCCTGCCGATAGGAAGGACCCTGCTGCCGGCTTTAATGCCGGAGAGGTCGCCGATGGCCATGAGCAGAACCCTGCCGTCCCGGAACCCCACGACTTCAGCTTCAAGTTCCGTATTCTCGGAGAGGATTCGGCACGACTCTCCGATGCTCGCCTTCACGCCCGTCGCCTTGATGATGATCCCCGTGATCTCGATCACCCTTCCGTAGACCTTCATCGGTTCGGTTTCGGCAACTGCATTGATATAGGGAGAGAGGTCGAGCATATTAAATCCATAACTGACAATTTTGCGAAAATCGGGTTATGAGCCTTAAACGTCATTCCGCTGGCGCTTTAGCAAAAGATACGGAGCTTGTCCGAAATCATTTTCAGAGAGCGCCCTGCGGCACCATGGTTCCCCGCAAGCGAGAGAGGCGACTGAGAACAAGCGCCTCCTCTTTCATTCGCGGTTCAGACGATCACCGATATCCTTGATCAGGTTCTTCACCTGTTCATCAATGTCGGTCACGACGTCCTCCACCGGCCCCATAACGATCGTACCGTACCGAGAGACTGTCGGATCGGCGTCCAATGCGATATCGGGATGGACCCTCGTGAGATCGGGCTTGTGCTTCATGAAAAAGTCATAGAGCAAGGGATTAATCTTGATGGTGATCTGTCCGGACCGCTCCAGCCTCAAAAGGCCCTCTTTCGTCATCTTGACGATTTCGTCGGGTTTGATCGTCAATTCACGGACAAGGATCTTCTTCGCAATTGCGGTCGCCAGCAAGACACACTGTGGCTCGGTTTCCTTCGCAATCCGGGCTCTGAGCGTCGCGACATCAGTCAGCAGTGCCTCGAGTTTGTCGATCAGCACCTTCGCCTTTTCCTCGCCCATTTCGAAACCTGCCTTTTCACCCGCCGCATAGGCCTCCTCGTATGCCTCTCGTTCGATGTGATCTGTGGTTCGGCCGATGGAATAAGTATCCTTGAGCGCCGGCATGGCAAACCGCACCGGTTCCCGTTCATCCGAAAGCTGTCTTTTATACAACAAGCTCTTCACCGCCCCTCCCGGCCAGAATAATCTTGCCTTCTGTTTCCAATTTTCTGGCAACTTTCACGATGCTCTGCTGCGCCTTTTCCACATCCGATACCTTGACGGGTCCCTTTGTCTGCATGTCCTCTCTGAGGATTTGGGCAGCACGCTGGGACATGTTCTTGAAAATCTTTTCCTTAAGGGCCTCCGACGCCGTCTTGAGTGCCAAGGAAAGCTCATCGGTCCCCGTTTCCTTCAGAATCATCTGAATGCCGCGATCGTCCACCTTGACCAGGTCGTCAAAAACGAACATGAGCTTTCGGATCGAATCGGCCATAATGTTGTTCTGCTCCTCAATTTTGCCGATGACTGCCTGTTCCGTGGAGCGGTCGCACTGGTTCAGAATTTCGGCGATGGTCTTCGTGCCACCCAGTTTTTTGCCCTTATTCTTGCCCATTTCGAGCTGGCCCTTGAGCACTTCCTTGAGCTCCTCGATCGCGTTCTCCGGGATGCGGTCCGTCGAAGCAATGCGCATGGCCACATCGCCCTTGATGGTCTCCGGAAGGGCCGACAGCACTTCCGCGGCCTGCAGCGGCTCGAGCAGACAAATGATAAGCGCAATGGTCTGGGGATGCTCAGTCACGAGAAAGTTGACGAGCGTTTTCGCATCGACCCAACGAAGGGACTCGAGCGGACCTTCTTTGGAGGCCATCTCCATGATCTTGCTGGCGCCATCCTCACCGAGGCCCCGGGAGAGCACTTTTTTGACGTATTCGGCCCCGCCGACCCGGATGTCGCCTTTCGAGACGTTGTCCGACACCTCTTTCAGCACATTGTCGATGGTATCCCGGGAGACTCTCTTGAGCCGCGTCATATACATAGTAATCTGCCCGATCTCTTTCACCTCGAGACCTTTCAAGACTTCCGACGCGGCGTCCTCGCCTAGGGTGCTCAGGAAAATCGCTGCTTTTTCATAACCACTGAGGGGCATCAGGAGCTCCTTACCTGCTTATTTCTCTCTATTTTTCAGTCTGAACTCTGACTTATTATTTCTCTTCAAGCCAGCCCTTAACAAGGTTCGTCGCATCTTTGGGATTCTTCTTGGCCCATTCGGTGAGCTGCTCCTGTGAGGACCTCTCGGGAAGAGCGATCGTTTTCTGCAGTGCACCCACGGTCTGCGGGAGGGAGATTTGTTCCGACAACCCGGTTGCCTGCATCGGCGTGGTCACGGCGTTCATGAGCGGCTTGATGACGAACAGGAAGAGCAGTATGATCCCGATGAGGGGAACAACATACTTCGCGGCCATCGTGGCCGTCGGCATGGCTGAAGAAGCCTGCACCGGGGCCGTTTCGGTGATCTCTTCCTGCGGCGTAACCTCAAAGGGCATATTGACGACCTTGACTTCGTCGCCCCGGTCCGCGCTGAATCCGATCGCTTTCTTAACCATATCTTCGAACTGCCGCACTTCCTCCTCGGTGCGGGGAGTATACTTCTTGTCAGTCGAGCCCTGGGTCGAGGCATAGGTTCCGTCCACGAGGACGACGGCGGAAAGCTTCTTGAGCTCTCCCGTGGGGCTGACAATATGGCTTATGGTTTTGCTGATCTCATAGTTGATGGTCTCATTCTTCTTATCCGAAACAGACGGCGTGCCCGGCTGGGCCGGCGCCTGCTGTTTCCCTGGCAGATTTGACGCCACACCCGGAACGCCGCCGCTCGTCGCACTGGTGGATTTTTCAATGTTCCGCTGCTCGCTCCTCGCCACCTGGCTGTCAGGATCGTATTTTTCCTCGGTTCTCTCCATTTTCGTGAAATCGAAACTCGACGCGATTCGCACCTTCACTTTTCCCTTGCCCACGACCGGCTCGAGCATGCTCCTGACCTTGGTCTCGACCTCCCTCTCATAGTTCTGCTGGTATTCTAGCTGGCCGCCGGACACAGCGAAATTTTCGTCGACCACGGACGTCAGCATGTCACCGTTATTGTCAACGACCGATACATCGTTCGGGTCGAGGCCTTCCACACTACTTGCGACGAGATGCACGATGCCCTGGATCTGAGACTGCGTAAGCCTTCTTCCCGAGCGGAGCTTCAGCATGACCGATGCTTTGGGTTTTTCGTCCTTCTGCATGAACAGAGTCTTTTCAGGCACGGCGAGGTGGATCCGGCACTGATCGACCTCCTCCAGGGACCTGATCGTCCTCGACAGCTCCCCCTGGAGGGCGCGCCGGTAGTTCAGTTTCTGCACGAAATCGGTCATGGTAAAGCTGGTTTTGTCAAAAAGCTCGAAGCCGACGCCGCCCCCCTGCGGCAGCCCTTGGCTTGCAAGCTGGAGTCTGACTTCATACACTTTGTCGGCAGGCACCATGATGCCGCCGCCCTCCATGGTGTAGGGAATCTTCTGCTCGTTCAGTTTCTGGACGATCGCGGCAGCATCCTCCTGGCTCAGGTTCGAGAACAGGAGCTGCTGGTCCGCCTTCTGGAGCCAGGTGATCACCAGAATGCCGGCCGTGATCACGAGGGCCGCCACAAAGAGCAGTACAATCAACTTTCTCGTAGGAAGCGTACGTACCTGTGCGACTACGTCTGCCATTATTTCACCTCATGGTTAATAGTTTGAAACTCGGGGAGAGGGTGAGCAAGGTTTTTCTCCAAACACCCGTCCCTGAACTCCTCATCCATCTCTCGGAGTTTATTACCAACTACACCTGCATATTCATAACCGTCTGGTAGGCGTTGATCAGTTTGTTTCTGACCTCGATCATAAGCTGAAAGTTCATGTCCGCCTTTTCCATGGCGATTATGGCCTCATTCGGATCTCCGCCCGAGGTCAGTTCCTTCACAGCTTTATCGGCGTCGCTCTGCACCTGGGAAATCTTCCCCATTGCCTCCTGCATCATGTCATCAAAAGCCCCGCCCGGTTCGCTCTCCGCGGACTTGATTTGCGGAAGCTCCATCTTGGTTCCCATTCCGTTAATCTTGAGGTCAGTCATCATACACTCCCGAGATCCAGGGTTTTACCGAACATGGTTTTCGCCATGTTAAAGGCCGACACGGACGCCTCGTAGGCCCGCGAGGCCATCGTCATGTTCACCATCTCCTCGATGATGCTCACGTTCGGCATGGACACATAGCCATCCTTGTCCGCGTCGGGGTGACCGGGATCGTATACTGTCTTGAGGGGGGAATCGTCCTTGACGATGCCGCTTACTTTGACTCCCGTAAGCCCGTCCTCGTCCGTCGAGACGGGATCGGTGCTGAAGACCACGTCCTGTCTGCGGTAGGGGCCGCCTTCGTCGGTTCTTGTAGACTGGGCATTCGCCATGTTTGACGCGATGACATTCATCCGCTGACGCTGTGCCGCCAGCGCTGATGCGCTTACTTCGAATATTCCGAACGAATCCATTGTTTACCTCCCCAAATTCATAAGAGGACAAGCAGCTCTGCGTGTCCGTTACCCGTTTCGCTCTCTGCTTACGACGTCTTCAATGCATTTTTGAACATCTGGATCTTCTTCTTCAGCAGGGTGACCCCCGCTTCAAAAAGCATGGCATTCTCTGTCATTTTCGCCACTTCCATATCCAGCTCGACATTATTCTTGTCAGCCCAGGACTGGGAATCTTCTCCCGTCAGCTCGCCGGAACCGCCGCCCGCCGAAGAGGCCTGTATATGCCTTGGATTGGTGGTAGCCATGCTCATTTCGTTCCCGAGCACCTGGTCGAACTTGATGTCCTTGGCGCGATAATTCGGCGTGTCCACGTTGGCGATGTTCGACGTAAGCACATTGTTCCGAATGCCGGTTTGCCGGATTATTCCCTCTAAAGCAGTCATCCCGTCAGCCATCTGGTCCTCCCTCCCTGCTATTTAATCAATTACTGTGCCAGGCGAATACAAACTCAATACTGCGTTCAAAGTTCAAGATTCAAAGTTTATAGGTCGAATATCACTTGCCGGACGTCCTCTCGGCCTGTCTGGAATCGTTTTTTTTCAACGTGTTGGTACGGCAACACTAGCCCGGCCAAGCCGAGAGGATATCAACCCCGGCTTTTTATGACTCTCGGTAAGGAGGAAAATTTTTCACACTACCGGCATTTTTTGCCCATACTCGTTCAATTTGTTCCGTACGGTCCTGACGCTCACTCCGAGCAATTTTGCGGCTTTCGACTTGTTGCCGTTCACTTCTTTGAGCGTCTTCAGGATCATATCCCGTTCCATATCTTTCAACTTTCCGTTCGCGCAGCTCTCGACATCCGCCTGGCCAATCATGAAATCATCAACGTCCACGGCGTCCCCGGAACAGAGGAACACTGCGCGCTGGATGACGTTTTCGAGTTCCCGAACGTTGCCCCGCCAGGGCATCTTCGTGAGCAGGTCCATAGCCTCCTGCGTGCATCCTTTCAGATTTTTGCCCGCGACCCCGGAAAAACGCTCTATGAAACATTTCGTCAGCGCGATGATGTCATCCGGGCGCGCGCGCAGCGGCGGCACCTTGATCGGGAACACATTCAGCCGGTAGAAAAGGTCTTCCCGGAACCGTCCTTCGGCGCACTCCTTCTCAAGGTCCCGGTTCGTGGTCGTGATGACCCGCACATCCACAGGGACCGGTTCCTTGCCGCCGACGCGGTCAATCTCGCGCTCCTGCAAAACCCGGAGCAGTTTCGCCTGAAGCATTATAGGCATCTCACCGATTTCATCCAGGAGGATCGTCCCTCCGTCGGCAAGCTCGAGCTTGCCTTTTTTACGGTCCACAGCGCCGGTAAATGCGCCCTTTTCATGGCCGAAAAGTTCCGACTCCAGGAGGTTGTCCGGAATGGCCGCGCAGTTCACGGCGACAAAGGGTTTGTTCTTGCGCTTGCTCGTCTGATGGATGTGGCGGGCGATCAGCTCCTTGCCCGTGCCGCTTTCTCCGGTGATCAGCACCGTGATGTCGTTGGCCGCAAGATTCCCGGCGAGCTGAACGATCTTGCGCATCTCGGCGTTTTCAGTCAGAATGTTTTTACCCGTTGCCTGCCGGCTAAGAATCGATTCAATGGTCTTGCCCAGCGCATCGAAGGAAAAGGGTTTCATCAGGTAGTCCGTGGCTCCCTCTTTCATCGTTTCCACGGCGTTTTCGACGGTGCCGAAGCCCGTGATTACCAGCACCGGCAGGTTACCGATGCGCCGCCGCACTTCCTTCAGGAAAGTCAGGCCGTCCATTTTCGGCATCTTCATGTCCGTCACGACCAGGGAATAGGAATCATCGCCCAGCTTTTCAACGGCGTTTGCCCCGCTGTCACACAGAACGGCTTTGTGTCCCAGCCGCTGAATCGCCTCGGACAGGGCGGCGCGCATCTGCGCGTCGTCGTCCACCACCAGTATGGGTTTTGTCTGCACTGCCATCACGTCTTTGCTCCTTTCAAACTGCGGAAACGGTCTCCCTGAGCGCGGGGCGCCCGGGGTCTTCAGCCCTTTCCCCTGGATTGGGCGCTAGCCCATTGCAGGGGTTTTCTTTTTTCTCCGCAGGGAAATAAAGACTGAACACGCTCCCCTTACCCTGCTCGCTTGCGACCTTGATATAGCCGCCGTTCGCCCGCATGATGTTCGAGGCAATCACGAGGCCGAGGCCGGTGCCGCTGTCCTTGGTGGTGAAGAAGGGGTCGAAGATGCGCTCGAGGTTCTCCGGGGCAATGCCGCTCCCCGAGTCCTTCACGCTGACGACGACAGATTCCTTGTCGCGCTCCATGCGGAGCTCAAGGAAACCACCGTCGGGCATGGCCTGGACGGCGTTGATCACGATATTCATGAACACCTGCTTCAGCAACTCGGCGTCGCCACACACCTCGCAGGCCATGCAGGATGTCCGGATCCGCACATTTCGCGTTTCCATCATCGGTTGAAGCAGGTGCACCGCTTCGTCGATGACGCTATCGAGCCGCATCGTCCTGAGAGAAGGCTGGTTGGGTTTTGCGAAAAAGAGCATGTTACTCAAAATTGTGTTGAGACTACCGATGCCCGCTGTGACCCCGCGGGCCAGGTCCTTGTGCGACGTCGTCGTGAGGTCCCTCTCGAGCATGGTCGCGAACAGCTCAATACTGCAGAGCGGGTTCCTGATTTCGTGCACGAGCTTAGCGGACATCTCGCCCATGGCGATCAAGCGCTGGTTCCGCTCGTGGCGCAGTTCGAGCTCCCGCAGCCTCGTAATATCCTTGATCAGAATGACGCGGCCCCTCAGGCTTCCTTCAGAATCTATGACGTCCGATTGAGACAGGATGACGCTGTATTTCCTGCCGCCTGCCAAGAGCTGCGTGGCCGCATTCTCCGTTGTCAGAGAAAAGGAAAGTGCGTTGAACGGCATGCCCGCGGCCTCGGTGGAGGACGTCCCGAGAAGTTCTTCCGCCGACCGATTCATGGTCGTCACTCGTCCCTCGGGATCGACGGCAATGATCGCCTCCTCGAGATTATGCAGGATAGCTTTCAGATAATCCTTGTTCCGCTCAGCATCGCCAAGTGCTTCCTTGAGCTGTTGGTTCCGGATTTCCAGTTCGTTGGTCAGGTATGCTATTCGTTCCTTCAGCGCGCCGTAGTAGGTTTCAAGGCTTTTTGACGCGGCGGAGAAATTCTGGAATGCTTCGTTCAACTGGTCGATCTTCATGGTTGTTTTAATCAACCTTTCTCCGCAGCTCCGCTCCCTTGAGCTCAGCTGCGGCAAAACGTCCTATCGCGTTCTTTGCCGATTGAATTGTTTTGAGTGAGTCGGCTCCATCCCGCCCCTTTGCGATCACAGACATCCGGTAATGCGCCCACTCCACATCCTCTGCCACTCCGTCCTTGCCGTCCTGCGCTGGTTTTACCGTAGTCGCCTGGCGGTAGTATTCGAGGGCCTTCGGCCTCTGCCCCGTGTCAAAGAGTTCATCGGCAAAGCGAATCAGTATCCCGGGTGAAATGCTTTTTTTCCGGAAAATCTGATCGAGGAAGGCTGTCGCTTTTCCCTTGCTCTTAAGCGAGTTCATCGCATCAATGAGATGAAGCATGTCCGTTTCATTGATGTCCCGAATAGTCATGATCGCTTCCGAGGCGTTCTTGAAGTCCATTCCGGCCATTAAGATTTGGGCTTTCACGCGGGCCACCTCGTCATGATGACCCTTGCTTTTCGCACGTTTCAAATAAGTCCCGGCTGTTACCCCGTCGCCTAAATCAGCATAGAAGCCGGCCAGAAGGAGCCTTCCATCGGACTTCCCGCTTTCGGAGCCATATTTAATGAGCCAGGCACAGATGTCGAGAAACGGTTTACCCTCACGCCTCAGTGCCTGCGCCATGTCCACGATGAATTTCTCCCGCGAGGGGTCCAGCAACCAGCGGCCGGACCTCATCCAGAGCGTTACAAATTCCTTCGGGTCCCGGTCTTTCGCCTCAAGTAGCATCGCTTCGAGTTCGTCGAGGGCGGAGCTTAGCGGGTCCCGCCGGTAAATCAATGGATTCAGAAGGGCCGCGGCCTCGGCTGATTTTCCCTTTTTGCGAAGCAGCTGCGCCAGCAAAAGGACGGCTGTATCAGCCTGCTTCCCATAGGGATACTTGTTTCTGATCTCCTCGAGAGCCGCCTGCGCATCATCGTACTTCCCCATGCGCATCTGCGCGTCAGCGCGGTTCAAGATCGCATCACGCCGCACCGTCCGCTCGGGAGATTCGGCCGCGATCGAAAACTGCATGATCGCCGCGTTATAGTTGGCTTCCTCTAGGGCTAGCAGGCCGAGCCCCTGCGCTGCCCGGTATTTCAGGATCGGGTCTTTCACCGATTCGAAGTAGAATCGCGCGTCCTTCCTGTTGCCGGCCTGGCGAAAGTTCTCGCCTACCCAGAACAGCGTCTCCGGCGAGGAATTCACGACTTCGGGGTCATCCTCGATAAGCGCTTGATAAAGATCGCGCGCCTCCGCGGTTCTGCCCAGCGCCTGTAGCGTATTGGCTTTACCCATGACGACCCGGACCGAAGTGCCCGCCTTATCGTAATGGGCCAGGGCTTGGCGAAAATCTCCGTTTTTGAACCGGGCTTCCGCTATGCCCAGTTCCACCCGCTCTAAGAGCCGAGACTTGGGAAACTGTTTGAGAAACACGTCATAACACACGGCAGCCTCGGGATAATACCCCATAGCTGCATACACGTCGGCCCGCTCAAGCAGGATGCGTTCCTTATCCGCTAGGGCATCGGCATACACATAAGCCAGCCGATAGTTCTCTATGGAATCATAGGGCCGCTTTAACGCCACGAGCGCCCTTGCGAGAGCATAGTGGTAAGCGGACCTCTCCTCATGGGACGGCAAATAAGAAGAAAGGGCCGCAAGTGCCTCCGCCGGCTTGTTCGCGGTGAGCATCTCTTTGGCCCTTTCGAGGGAGGTAGGCGTGTCGAACCTTTCAGCTGCCCATCCAGTAAGGTCATGAGTAATAAACAGTACAAAAGCAATCATGATAACGCGCAGATGGTTCTTCATGTTTGCTCTATATAGCAACAAGCATGCCGAAGGTAATAGTTTGAATTTTAATGATTTATGAATTACAGGGCTGTCAGATTACTGACATTTACACATGATTGGCGTAGGCAGCCAAGAGGGGATCATTTTACTGCTTCTGCATTTCAATCTTCATTTTTTTCATTTTTTCGAGGAGCGTCGTACGGTTGAGCCCCAGGAACTGTGCGGCCTTGCTTCGCACTCCTCCGGCCTTTTCAAGAGCTTTCATAATCATGTTCCGCTCCATAGTGGCCACGAGTTCGTTCAGGTCGACCCCGGTCTCGTCCAACTCAAGGTCGCTGCCTTGAATAGGTAAAGGCGCCTTTGCGGCCATGGTCCGGAAGGACGTCACCACCTGGGGAGAAGCTGCAGCTTCTGAATCCTCACCGGTTGTCAGGTGAAGCTTTTCCGGAAGATCGGCCAACTGCACCACTGGACCGCTTACCAGGATCGTGAGACGCTCCATGAGGTTTTCAAGTTCCCGTACATTCCCGGGCCAACGGTATTTAAGCAAGCAATCCATGACCTGCGGGGAGAATGAGAAAGGCTCCCGCTTTTTTTTCCTGCAGAACTCCTGCACGAAAAACGCCGTCAACAGAGGAATATCCTCATGTCTGTTGCGGAGCGGCGGCAATTGGAGCGGTATCACGTTGAGGCGGTAGTACAAATCCTCTCTAAACTTCCCTTCCTTCGTCGCCTTTTCCAAGTCCTTGTTCGTAGCCGCCAGGATTCGTACGTCCACTTTGATCGTCTTCATCCCGCCCACGCGCTCGAACTCCCGCTCCTGCAATACCCGGAGCAGCTTGACCTGGAGAGAAGGGTCAAGTTCCCCCACTTCATCAAGAAAGAGCGTGCCATCCTGGGCAAGTTCGAACCGGCCTAGGCGCGTGCTTATGGCGCCCGTGAAGGCGCCCTTTTCGTGGCCGAACAGCTCTGACTCAAGGAGATCCCGCGGTATGGCGGCGCAGTTGATCGGAACAAAGGGCCCGCCCGCACGTGAGATATTGTTGTAATGGATGGTCTTCGCGATAAGCTCCTTGCCTGTGCCGCTTTCGCCGGTAATCAAAATCGTACTGTCTGTATCGGCGATCTTCTCGATTAGCTCATAAACTGTCTGCATGCTGGGCGAATCGCCGATGAGGCCTTTGAAGTTGTATTTCTTCTTGAGCTGCCTCTTGAGCATAACGTTTTCCTTCTGGAGTTTCGAGACGGATAGCGCCTTTTCCAGAACAATCATGAGCTCGTCGAGATTAAAGGGTTTGGTGACGTAGTCGAAGGCCCCGTTTCGCATTGCTTCGACAGCCGTCTGTACCGTACCGAAAGCCGTCATGACGATGACGGGTACGCTGGTCGCGGCCGTAGTAACTTCCTTGAGCACATCCATGCCCGTGATTCCCGGCATAACAAGGTCGGTTAGAATGAGATCAAACTTTTCGGCGCGCGCCATATCGAGCCCAGTCTCGCCATTCTCGGCAAGCGAAACATCGAATTTCCTGCTCACGAGAAAAGAATGGAGCACATCTCGGACAGTATCATCATCTTCTATAACAAGTATTTTCCACATATTCGGCATGCACTAACATAACAAAATAATAATCACCTGTCAACTGTTTGACACTCGTAGTTTACTGCGGAAAAATCCTCGATTGTCCACGGGAGGGCTGACATGAATCCAAAATTTATTTAATCCCGAGTCATTCCTTTGACAGGGCGTGAAAATTATTTATTCCAATTTTTCAATAGAATAGTTCGGGCACGTTATTTGTATATAAAGAATAAATTAATAAAAGGAGGGGGCAGGTATGGCTGAAGAAAAGGAAGCTGCGCAATCAGAGGAAGAAAAGGCCGCAAAAACAAAAAAAAGAAACAACAAGAGCCTTTTCATTGTGATCGGCATCATCGTTGTTGCACTGGCTGGAGGTATTTCAGCCTATTTGCTACTTTTTAGCGGCAAAGGAGCGGCACCTGAGGCCAAGCAGCATGAAGAGAAAAAAGATATAAAGACGGCGCTCGTCGCACTAGACTCCTTTGTCCTGAACCTTGCCGAGCAGGGCAGGTTCCTTAAGGTCACGATGCAGTTCGAACTGCACAATGTCATTGATCAGCCGCTCGTGACGGATAAGATTCCGCAGCTGCGCGACGCCATCATCACCCTGGTAAGTAGCAAGTCCGCGGAAGCCGTATCAAGCCCTGAAGGAAAACTGCAGCTCAAGGACGAGCTGCTCCTCCGCGCCAACCAGTCAGTGGGAAAAGATGTTTTCAAGAACCTCTACTTTACGGAATTCGTGATGCAATAAGGGTGACCCTTTAATGAGCGATATTCTCTCACAAGATGAAGTTGATGCATTGCTCCGTGGCGTTCAGTCCGGGGAAATAGGGACGGAGGAAGCAAAGCAGAAGATCATGACCGGTATCCGGCCCTATGATCTTACGAGCCAGGAACGTATCGTCCGGGGCCGCATGCCGGGCCTGGAAATGGCGAATGAGCGGTTCACCCGCTTCTTCAGGAACTCCGTATCCGGTCTCGTCATGAAGTTCGTCGATATCAGCATTCATAACGTGGGGATCGTCAAGTTCGGCGAGTTCATGAAGACCATCCCCTTTCCGTCGAGCATTAACATTTTCAAGATGGAGCCGCTCAAGGGATACTCGCTCCTGGTGCTTGAGGCACCACTTGTTTTCGCGTTTGTGGAGTTCTTTTTCGGCGGCGCTTCCGTGCGCAACGTCAAGTCCGAGGGCAGGGCGTTCACGTCCATCGAGCAACGGGTCATTAAAAAGGTGGTTTCCATGGCGCTGAACGACCTGGCCCAGGCCTGGACCGGGATTGCGCCGATCCAGCCCGACCACATTGGGTCCGAAATGAACCCGCAATTCGTGACGATTGTGACGCCCAGTGAGATCGTGATCAAGATTGAAGTCCATATCGAAGTGGAGGACTTTACGGGCAAGCTTTTCTTCTGCATCCCCTATTCCATGATCGAGCCGGTGAAGGAAAAGCTCTACTCGGGCATCCAGGGCGACAAGTTCGACCTCGACCAGCGCTGGGTCAGCAGGCTCAAGGAAATCCTGATGAATTCCGCGGTTGAGGTCGTGGCGGAAGTAGGAAAAATAAACCTCACCTTTAGTGATCTCATGAGCCTGAAGGAAGGCGAAGTGCTCACCCTTGGCAAATGTGCGGCCGACGATATGCTAATAGCGGTGGAGGACGTGACGAAATTCAAAGGGCTCCCCGGCTATAGCAGGGGGAACCAGGCCATCAGAATCACCAAGATAATCAACTGACCGCGGACCGATGCGTGCGGAGTGAAAGCAGGATGCCGCTACTGCGCTCGGCCTGATTCCACATCCGGAAATTCGTGATAGAAAAGGAGACAAAATGGAACAAGCACCGGTGCAAAGCAAGCCCCAGCCCCAGACTCAGACTCCGCCTCCCACGGGAGCACGCTTCGAGGAGCTCAAGGCAGACAAGAGTCCGGCCCAGATGCAGCGGGACATGGATTTTCTCCTCGACATTCCGCTCGAGATAACGGTCGAGCTGGGCAGAACGCGCATGTTCATCAAGGATCTTCTCCAGCTCGGGCAGGGGTCGGTCATTGAACTCGACAAGGTCGCCGGCGAGCCCATGGAAATCCTGGTGAACGGTAAACTGATTGCACGCGGCGAGGTCGTAGTGGTCAACGAAAAGTTCGGGATCCGACTCACCGATATCATCAGCCCGACGGAAAGGATCCGTCAGCTCAAATGATAGACATCTATCTCCACATGGGCGTGGCTCTTATCCTCGTCAGCGGCCTGATCTTTCTGCTCGGCCTCTTTTTCAAGAAGCGCCAGGACAAGGAGAGCCTCATGAAAATTATGGGATATCAGTCTCTCGGCCCGAAAAAGGGTATCGCCATGGTCAAGGTCGGGCCCGAAGTGCTTCTCGTCGGCGTTACGGCGACCGATATAAAGCTCCTGAAGTCGATGGACGCGATCGTCGAGGAACAGGAGACGGAAGCCCCGCAGCTGCGGGAGAAAACGCCCAAAGTCATTACGGCTGATGTTTCAGAAAAGCTCCAAAAACTAAGAGCCCTGAAGGGCGCGTTAAAGGATTCGCTGTATGCAATTAAATGATCCCGTTATCCAGGTTTTCCTTATCATTAGTTTTCTTTCCTTCCTGCCGGCGATCCTGGTCATGGTTACCTCGTTCACCAGGATCGTAGTGGTTCTGTCATTCCTGCGTCAGGCCATCGGCGGACAGCAGACTCCGCCAAACGCGGTGATCATCGGCCTTTCCATCTTCTTAACGTTTTTCGTAATGTCACCGACCATCGATGCGGTCACCAAGGATGCAATCAATCCTTATCTGGACAAGAAAATAACGATTCAGCAGGCATTCACCGCGGCAGCGCCGCCACTCAGGACCTTCATGCTGAGGCAGACACGCGAGAAGGACATCGCCCTTTTCCTGAATATCGCAAAGACGGAAACGCCGGCGACTCCGTCGGAGCTGCCCATGCGGATCGTGGTTCCGGCGTTCGCCATCAGCGAGCTGAAAACCGCCTTCGAGATCGGGTTTCTCATCTTTCTGCCGTTCCTGATCATCGACGTCGTTGTTTCGAGCGTTCTACTTTCCATGGGTATGATGATGCTGCCGCCGTCCCTCGTGTCGCTCCCCTTCAAGCTGCTGCTCTTCGTGCTGGTAGACGGGTGGAACCTCGTCGTGGGCACACTCGTAAGGAGCTTTCAATGACCGTCGATCTGGTAAAGGAAATTTCCGGAGAGGTCTTCAAGACCGTTCTTCTCGTTTCGGCCCCCGTGCTGATGGTCAGCCTCGTTGTGGGGCTGGTGATAAGTCTGTTCCAGGCCGTGACCCAGATACAGGAATTCACACTGACTTTTGTGCCGAAGATCCTCGCCGTTTTCATTACCTTGTTTCTTTTCTTCCCCTGGATTGCGAGAGTCCTGATGACATACACTACGGACCTGTACACGAAGATCCCGGTGTATATAAAATAATACTTCTGAGTTCTTAATTCGAAGTTCAGCGTACCGCGTGCCGGAGTTTATGGAACCATTAACCAAATACATACCGAACTTTCTCTTCATCCTGCTCCGGACGGGGATCGTGCTGAGCATGCTTCCCTTCCTGAGCAGCAAGAGTTTTCCGGCTCCGTTCAGGATCGGCCTTGCCGTGGCCGTCGCGATCATTCTCACGCCCATCATCGACGTTTCTGTGCCGAAGACCAACATCCCCATTGTCATCATCCGTGAGGTCATGTTCGCGATGATTTTCGGCTTTGCATCGCGATTCGTTTTCTATGCAGTGGACATGGCCGGCCAGGTCATGAGCAATGCCACCGGCCTTTCCATGGCCACGATTATCAATCCCGAAATCGGCACGTCCACTGACTTATCGCAGCTCTTCAGCATCATCGCAACGCTGCTCTTCTTCGCCGTCGATGCGCACCACGATCTAATCATGATCTTCGTGAAAAGCTTCGAGTGGGTCCCACTGGGAACCGTCAGCATTGCAGGAATGATGACAGCCGCAGTCTCCCTGACAACGCGGATATTCGTGATCGCGCTCAAGATCAGCGCACCGGTCTTGATCATCATGCTGATTACGAATATTCTCCTGGGCTTTGTCGCAAAGGTAGCACCGCAAATGAATGTTTTTTTCGTCGGATATCCCCTGTACCTCTTCCTGGGGTTCATGACGATGGTCATCAGTCTCCCCGTTTTCGCTTACACCATGGGAGGATATTTCAAGGGCATCCCCGAGGAAATCGGGAGGGTCATGTTGTTGATGAAGGGGTAAACAGGCAGAGGGTCTCTCTCTGCCCCATGCCCTCTGGTCTCTACTGATTTTGAAAGGCCGATATGGCGGAAAACGAAGACAGAACAGAACAAGCAACCCCCAGGCGGCGCCAAAAGGCGCGGGAAAAGGGCCAGCTTGCGCGAAGTCGTGAGCTCGTCTCGATGTCGGCCACAGCAGGCATCCTGTTTGTGTTTTATATGGCGGGAACGTCAATCATGAAAAACGTAACGGGGCTTACCGGCAGGCTTCTGAGCCTCCGCTACGGTACGGACCCCATTACCGTGATGCGGTCGGCGTCACTGGAAACAATGCTGATTCTTGCTCCTTTTTTTGCGGCCGCCGTCATGTTTGCCCTATTTTCCAGCGTGGCCCAGGGTGGCTTCCTGTTCAAGCCCCTAGCCTTCGAGGCGTCAAAGCTCAATCCGCTCACGGGTTTAAAAAATCTCTTTTCAATCACCGCCCTACCGGGACTGATCAAGATTGTCTTCAAATTCGTCGTAGGCATCGTCCTGTTCATCATCATCGCACGAAAAGCGCTTCCTGTCCTGCCTGCCGCCATGGCGATGGACCTGCCGGACATCCAGTCCCTCGCCTTCGGTCTAACGGGCAAAACCGTAGCCTATGCCTTTACAACGTACTTCGTGCTTGCCCTGGCGGACTACTTATACGAGCGATGGAAATTCGAGCGCTCCATCAGGATGAGCAAAGAGGAAATCCGCGAGGAGTTCCGCGAGTCCGAAGGAGACCCTCACATCAAAGCAAAGATCAAGAGCCTGCGGAAGGAAGTTGCGCGCCGCCGGATGATGGAGGCCGTGCCCAAGGCCACCGTCGTGATCACCAACCCGACCCACATCGCCGTAGCGCTCCAGTATAAAAAGAACGAGGCCTCGGCCCCGAAAGTCATCGCAAAGGGCAAAGGATACATGGCTGAGAAAATCAGGAGTCTCGCTCGCAAACACGGCATCCCCATCATGGAGGACAAGCCGCTGGCGCGGGCGCTCTTCAAGGTTAAACTCGACTCCTTCATTCCCGGGGAGCTGTATAAGGCCGTGGCTCGTATCCTTGCCTACATTTATAAACTGAGAGGAGCAGCCTGATGAGCGTGCTCGAACAGATACAGAAGCGGGGCGACATTATCGTCGCTGTGAGCGTGGTGTCCATCGTCGGCGTCATGATTCTGCCGGTCCCCGCCTTTGTCTTGGACATGCTGCTGTCCTTCTCCATCTCCCTGGCAATCGTCATTCTGGTGTCGGCAGTCTATATCCGGAAGCCCCTGGACCTGTCCGCATTTCCGTCCATTCTCCTCATGACGACGCTCTACCGCCTGTCGCTTAATATCGCTTCCACGCGGTTGATCCTGCTCAAGGGGAACGAAGGCATCGATGCCGCGGGCCAGGTAATCAAGTCCTTCGGCAGTTTCGTCGTCGGCGGGAATTACGCCGTAGGTTTCATCATCTTCCTGATCCTCGTCGTTATCAACTTCGTCGTCATCACCAAGGGTTCCGGCAGGATCGCCGAAGTGGCCGCCCGTTTCGTCCTCGACGCCATGCCAGGTAAGCAGATGGCCATCGACGCCGATCTGAATGCGGGCATCATCAACGAAACGGAGGCCCGAAAGAGGCGCGCCACCGTGGCGCAGGAAGCTGATTTCTACGGCGCCATGGATGGCGCGAGCAAGTTTGTACGCGGCGATGCCATTGCCGGCCTAATCATCACCGGTATTAATATCATCGGCGGGTTCGCCATTGGTGTCCTGCAGCAAGGCATGCCTTTCGTCGAAGCCGCAAAAACCTATACGATCCTGACCATTGGCGACGGCCTGGTCGCCCAGATCCCGGCGCTCCTCATATCCACCGCTGCCGGTATGGTCGTGAGCCGCGCCGGCTCCGAGTCCGACATGGGCAAAGACATTACCCGACAGCTTTTCGTCAACCCCAAGGTACTGTTCACCGCCGCGGGTATCATGGCCTCACTTGGCATAGTACCCGGTCTGCCCCATGTACCCTTCTTCCTGCTTTCAGCCGCATCGGGCGGTCTCGCCTACGCCCTCGGCCGGCCCGAGGTTGAGGAAAAAAAGTCGGAACAAAAATTGGAAACGCCGGCCCAGGAACCCGCCATTGAGACCTACATCGAGCTCGAACCGCTGACCTTTGAAATCGGCTATGGCCTCATCCCGCTCGTCGAGGGCGGCAAAGCGGATCTGCTGAATAAGATCAAAGCCATGCGGCGTCAGCTTGCAGGCAACCTCGGGTTCGTGGTGCCGTCGATCCATATCAAGGACAATCTCCAACTCAGGCCCCATGAGTACACGCTCCTGATCCGCGGCATCGAGGTTGCCCGCGGCGAGGTCATGATGGGCTACCATCTCGCCGTTCCGACGTCGGAAGCTCAGAAGATGGAAGGCATACCGACAAAGGAGCCCGCGTTCGGGATGCCAGCCTACTGGATCAACGACCGCGATGTGGAACAAGCACAGGCCCGCGGATACATGGTGGTCGAGCCGGCAACTACTATTGTCACGCACCTCACGGAGCTGATTAAATCCCATGCTTGGGAGCTCATCACCCGCAACGAGGTGCAGAACCTGCTGGACAACGTGGCGAAAAATTATCCGAAGCTCGTCGATGAGCTTATCCCGGTCAACCTTACGCTTGGTGGACTCCAGCGCGTTCTCCAGAACCTCCTCAAAGAACGCGTGCCGATCAACGACCTGGTCACGATCCTGGAAACGCTCCTCGACCACGTGCCGGGCGTCAAGGACGCCGAGGTGCTGACGGAGCACGTGCGCCAGTCCCTCTCACGCTTCATTACCCGGCAGTACGTGGCGCAGGACGGCGGTGTCCATGTTATGACGCTGGACCCACGCTTTGAACGGGCGCTGATGCAGGCCATGGAAGCGGGCGGCGCCATCAACCCCGATGTGGTCACCAAGCTCATGAAAGCCGTGGAAAAAACAGTCTCAAACGAACGCATGCGGGGTCTGCAGCCGATCATTCTCTGCTCCACGCAACCCCGGCGGTTCCTGAAGAAAATCACCGATCGGTTCCTGCCGTCGATCGTCGTGCTTTCGAATGCCGAGTTGTCGCCCAGTGTGCGTCTCTATACGACGGGAGTGTTGAAATATGAAGATTAAGAAATTCACCGCTAGGACCTTTTCTGAAGCCCTTGATCTGGTCAAAAAAGAGCTGAGCCGTGACGCCGTCATTCTCTCGACAGAGGAAATAAAGGGTCTACGGCCCCATGTCGAGGTCACGGCAGCCGTGGATTATGAGGCGGCGGAAGGGTCAGTTCAGGGTTCGGAGTTCAGGGTTCAGCGCGAGGGGATGATCTCGAAACCCGAAGCACGTAACTCAAAACTCAAGATCCAAAACCCGAAACTCGAAGCCCCGCTCCCGAACCATACCCCATACCGCGCGATGGTGGGCGGTGATGACGGCGTCGGTGAACTGAGGACGGAGATTAGCAGTCTCCGGTCCATGCTCGAGTCCATGAAAAACAACGGGTACGAAGTATCGCTGCCGGTGAAAAAGCGCGCGGTTCTCAATTATCTGCGCGAACGCTCGATCAGCGAGCTATTCGCCCTCCGCCTTTGCGACAAAACCAGGGAGCTGAGCGACATCCCTTTGCTGCTTTCGGCCGACATCAAGGTGAAGCGAAACGACCTGACACGGAAAGCCGTCATGATGATCGGACCGACGGGCGTCGGGAAGACCACGACTATCGCCAAACTCTCGGCTCAGGCGGTAAAAGCCGGAAAAAAAGCAGCGATCATCAATCTCGATACCTATCGCATCGGCGCCATGGAGCAGGTGCGCATCTATGCGCGGATTCTCGGCATTCCCCTCGCGAGCGCGACGAATGCGGCGGAATTCAAAACCTGTCTCCAGAAATTCGCCGCAGAACGCGACGTCGTATTCATCGATACCATGGGGAAAAATCCCCGCGACGAAGCCTACATCAACGATATAGCGGGGTTCTGCTCCCTCGATATCCCCATCGAACTCCACCTCCTCATGAGCGCGGGCGCGGATGACGAATCGATGATCGAAGCCTACCGGTCGTACCGGAGGCTGCCCATCGACTACCTCGACTTCAGCAAAGTCGACGAGGCAGTCCGGTTCGGCTCGCTCTACAACCTGCTCCTCACCTATCAGAAGCCGGTTGCTTGGCTGACAACGGGGCAGCGGGTCCCCGGAGACATCGAGCAGGCAACCGTGAAGCGGCTGGCGAGTCTTATCATGACAAAGGAGTGTCCGGTATGTTGAACGTGGGTGAGGAGAGGAAAAAATATGTCAAGACCATTGCCGTGGCAAGCGGCAAGGGTGGCGTGGGCAAAACCAACATCACAGTCGGCCTCGCCATTGCCCTGCGTAATCTGGGAAAGAACGTCGTCATCGTCGACGCCGATCTCGGCCTTTCCAATATTAATATTCTCCTCAACAAGCACGGACGATACAATATCAGCCACCTGCTTGAGGGAAAAGTCGAGCTCAAGGACATTCTCCTGGAAGGCCCTCACGGCGTCAAAATCCTGCCCGCGGGAGAAGGCATTCAGGACCTCACGCGCCTCGATGAGTTCCAGCGGCTCAGGCTACTCGAAGCCTTTGATTCCTACGACGGCGACATCGACATCCTGCTTATCGACAACTCGGCAGGCATCTCGGAGAACGTGACCTTCTTCTGCTCTGCCGCGCAGGACCTTATCGTTGTCACGACTCCCGAACCGACCGCCTGGGTTGACGCCTATCATCTGATCAAAATCCTCTATACCGAGTATCAGGAAAATAAATTTCACGTGATCGTAAACTCCGTAAAGAACGAAACTGAAGGACGGCAGGTTTTTGAGACGCTCACGAGGGCTACCGATAGGTTCCTCAATATTTCGCTGGACTACCTAGGCTATCTTCCCTATGACGAGGATGTCAAGCAGGCCGTCCGTTCCCAGATGGCGTTTATCGACCTCTTTCCGAGAAAATTCATTTCCAAGTGCGTGGAAGAAATCGCGGCAAAGATACTGGAACGGCCGGAAAAAGTCAAAGGCACACTCCAGTTTTTCATTGGCAACCTTCTGTCGCCATCAGCGGATTCAGTTCAGGTAAGTTCGAGAGACTGAACATAAAAATTCAGCAAACGAGAGGACAGATCCATGAAGGATTATAGGAAAGAACCGACCGAGCAGGAGAAGGAGAGAATCATTAATGATTCGCTTCCCTTTATCAAGTATACGGCCTACCGGCTTGCGCATCGGCTGCCGCCGCAGCTATCGGTCCAGGATCTCATCAGCGTAGGGGTCATGGGCCTTCTGGACGCTCTCCAGCGATATACCGAGGGACGAGTCAAGCTCAACACCTTCGTAGAGCACCGCATCAAGGGCGCCATGCTTGATGAGCTGCGGTCCCATGACTGGGTGCCCCGCTCGGTAAAGACAAAGATAGGCCAGATCAAAAAAGCGCATCGTGAGCTCGAAAAAGACCTCGGCCGGATGCCCTTTGCGGAGGAAATCGCCGATCGGCTCTCTATCTCGCTGGACGAATATCACCGCACGATCCAGAATGCCAGCAACGCCGTCGTGTTCAGCTTCGAAGATTTCCGCGACCGGATGAGCGACGAAGGCGACATGGATGTGATGGAATGCATCCCCGACCCGGATATGAAAACGCCCCTCCAGCTCCTGGAGGAAAACAGCGCGAAGGACGCCCTCGCCCAGGTCATAGATCGTCTCCCTGAGAAAGAAAAAATAATCCTTTCTCTCTACTATTGGGAAGAACTCACCATGAAGGAAATCGGTAAGGTGGTGAACCTGACCGAAGGACGCGTTTGCCAGCTTCACAACCAGGCACTCATCAGATTGAAAGCTCAGATGAACACATCGGTCCACCAATCGGTTGCAGGAGGCCTTCCAAGAGAATTGCAGGTCTAACATTCCCGTGTTTTCCTGTCGGCTGCCACGGTTAAAGAATTTTTTCAAAAGGACGATAAGAACACCACAGAGGGTCTGCGTATGATGCCAAATGAAGAGCTTTCCACGATAATACATAATCTTGCCGATCCCGATACTTCGATCCGCCGCATCGCCGCCGAAGCCCTGTCCGACGCAGATGAGCGGGCGATCTATCCCCTCATCCGTCTGCTTCGTGACGACAACACCGGCGTTCAGGATGCGGCCATGCGGTCCCTCGTCGCAATCGGCGGCGAAGTAACGGCGTATATGGCACTGCCCCTCCTGCGGGAAGGCCCCTTCATCAGAAATACCGCCCGTGTAATCTTGCGCCAGATCGGCCATCCGTCGGTCATGCTCCTACGGCCCTTGCTCGGAGACAAGGATGATGATATCCGGAACTTCGCCGTCGATCTCATCGCCGACATTGGCTCCTGCGATTATGCCGACGAGATCATGCGCCTGCTCGAAACAGACCCGAACCAGAACGTCAGGGCTTCAGCGGCCCGGGCGCTGGCTGTGCTCGATTACCGCGCCGGCCTGTCTGCGCTCACCGCCTCGCTCCGCGACAATGAGTGGGTCTGCTTCTCAAGCCTTGAATCCCTGGCCCTGATGAAGGACGAAGCGTCCGTGGATCCGATCCTAGCCCTCCTCGGGAACCCTTCGGAGACGATCCGGTATGCTGCCATCGAGGCGTTGGGAAAGATCGGTTCCCCGCGGTCAAGCGCGCCGCTTATCGCCCGCCTGCCAAAATCGAGCGACATCGAAAAAAGCGCCATTATCAGAAGCCTAGTCCAGATCGGCATTACGCCCTCCATGGCGGAAGTCGCCGACGCGCTCATGGAAATGTTTTCCAAAGGCGAGTGGGAAGAACGCTTGGTTGCGCTCACCGGCTTGTCGGAGCTGAAATTTGAACGGGCGATCCCCATCATCCTTGATGTGGCGGGAGCGCTGGACCCGTCGGACCCCGAAAATGAGGAACGCCTGTTCGCGGTGAAACAGGCTCTCCTGAAGTTCGGATGCATGCCTGCTCTCCTGTCTGTCCTGGCCGATCCGGGCGTTAAGTATCGTGGAAAAGTCCTTGCCACCGAGATAGTTGGCGAGCTTCAGTGCGCCGAAGCGGTTCCGTCGCTCATCGGCCTGCTTTCTGTAGACTTGCGCGACGTAAGGCGTGCAGCCGTGTTGGCGCTTGCGAACATCCAGGGCGATGAGGCGCTTGCCGTGCTCCGGAAATGTGTCGATGATCGCGACGGACACGTGCGGAGCGCCGCTATTACCGAATTGGGCAGGATGGGCGATCAGCCCTCCGCTGAACCCCTCCTGCGTCATATCAATATTGAGAACTACCGCGATGTCCTCGAGGAAACCATCAAGGCACTCCTGCGGATCGATCCACGGCTGCTCTTTTCCCATCTGCCGGCACTATCTTCCGAAGTGAGGGAGCTAGTTGCGCGCTATGCGGGGGATGTCGAAGTTCTTCTCTCTCTATCGCGGGAGCCTGATGCGAACATCCGGGTGGCCGCGCTAACGAGTCTTGCCAGTCTGCAGGATGAGCGCGGTCGAAAGCGCCTGTCCGAAGCGCTCGGCGACGACAGCCCGGAAGCGCGCAAGACTGCGGTAATCGCCCTCGGGAACTTAAACGCCGGAGTCGACGAGCTCAGTAAAGCCCTGGGAGACAAGGACATGTGGGTACGGCTCTATGCCGTCAAAGCGCTGGGGGAGTCGCAGGATGCACGGGCCTCCTCGTTTGTCATTCCCCTGCTGTCTGATGCGGAAGTTCCTGTTATTCTCTCGGCGATTGATGCACTGCTGCAGCTGGGTGGTAGTGAAACTGCGGCAATCGGCGCGCTGAGGAACCACGACGACGAGCAGGTTCGTGAACGGGTATCGCAGGTCGTGGAGTCTTTATGCTGAACGCGGTTCTGTCAGACCCGGTCTTCAAGCAACTCCGGGACTTCATTTACGAGAAGAGCGGCATTTTTATTGCGGATGCCAAAAAATATCTGGTTGAGAAGAAATTGGCGACGCGGCTTCAGGAAAAGAACCTGAGTAGCTACGACGACTACCTCTCCCTGCTCAAATTCGGCAACGCCGGTGACGAATTGACAAAGCTGTTCGACGCCATTACGACGAATGAGACTTATTTTTTTCGGGAGCCGCAGCAGCTCCAGGTCTGCGTCGACAACGTCGTGCCCCAGGTCATGGACCAGAAAAAAACCAAGGATATCAAAATCTGGTCGGCTGCCTGCTCTACCGGCGAGGAAGCATACACCCTGATCATGATGCTCATGGAGAAGCGCATCTGCAGCCGCATCGAATTGGTCGCATCGGACATCAGCAATGAAGTGCTGGATTCCGCAAAAAAGGCGGTCTACGGCTCTTACTCCATGAGAAACGTGCCGGAGCCGTTCCTGAAAAAGTACTTCAGGAGCAACGGCTGGACCCACGAGCTGGATACGGTCGTAAAAAACGTCGTCAGGTTCATGAACATCAATCTCATCGATCCAGGCAAGATGCGAACCATCCAGGGCGTGGACGTGATTTTCTGCAGAAACGTGCTTATCTATTTCGACGACAAGGCCAAGCAGAAAGCGGTGTCGATGCTGTATGACAGTCTGAGGCCCGGCGGCTTTCTTTTCATCGGCTCGTCGGAAAGCCTCCACAGCGTTACCCGGGCCTTTAAGCCCGTTGTGTTCAACAAGGTCGTAGCCTATCAGAGGGTGTGACAAATGAAAATACTGATCGTAGATGACGATTCAACCACACGAAAGCTTCTCGGCCTCTATCTCAGGGCCAAAGGGTACGAAGTCGCCTATGCCGAAAACGGCCTCGACGGCATCGAGAAGCTGGGAGCGGAGAATCCGAACCTGATCATCTCCGACCTCAACATGCCCTATATGGATGGCATCGAGTTCGTCAAGAATATACGGGCTGATCAAGCCCACAAGGAAATCCCGATCCTGATGGTCACTACCGAGGCGGATCCCGAGGAGCGGGAACGTGCCTTGTCCGTCGGCGTCAACGGCTACCTGGTCAAGCCCGTGACGGCCGAAGTGGTCATCCAGAATATCCGTCATATTTTGAAGAACATGTTTGCACAAGGAGGAATTTCCCATGCCTGATTATAAGATGAAAATTATGGTAGTCGATGACTTCTCGACAATGCGGCGCATCGTTAAGAATGTTTTGAAGCAGCTGGGGTATGAGAACATCGAGGAAGCCGAGGACGGGGCACAGGCCTTCGCAAAATTGAAGGCCGGCGGCTACAGTTTCATGGTCTCCGACTGGAACATGCCGAATATGGACGGGCTCGAACTCCTGAAGACCGTGCGGAAGGACCCTGACCTCAAGAGCCTGCCAATCCTCATGGTTACCGCCGAGGCCGAAAAGGACAAAGTCGTTACGGCGATCCAGGCCGGTGTCAACAATTACGTGGTGAAACCGTTCACCGCGGAAGTCTTCAAGGAAAAGATGGACCGTGTTTTCGAAAAACTGGGGAAACTGTAACGGATAGAAATGTATGACGAAGCGACAGTCGGGGGCGGCGCCGCATTGCTCCGGGTTCTTTCGTCACACAATCGAACAGGGAGACAACATGCCTGATGAAATGGAAGAAATAATCGCCGAATTCGTCACCGAATCCGAGGAAACCCTTGACAAGATCGACCCGCTCTTCGTCGAACTCGAGACCAACGGAGATGACAAGGAAATTCTGAATCGGTTGTTCCGGAGCGTTCACACGATCAAAGGCGCCGCCGGTTTCCTGGGATTCCAGTCCATGGTCGACGTTTCGCACAACGCCGAGAACATCATGAAGAAACTCAGGGATGGCGAGATCAAGGTCTCCCGCCCGCTCATGGATGTGGTCCTGAAGAGCGTGGACATGCTCAGGCTGCTCCTCAGGCATGTCAAGGACAAGGATGGGAAGCAGGAAAACACGGCCCCGCTCGTGCAGGAACTCCAGCAGACGCTCGATGCCGTATTGTCCGCGAAACCGGTAAAAGCCGGTGCAGAGCGGGCCTCGGGCGCCGCGGCTGAAGCCCGCAGCAATAGTCAGGAACCGCAGGTCGCTCCCGTTGACACAACATTGCCGTCACCGGTCGCCGCGCCTGTTGCCGCGGCCCCTGAAGCGTCGCTGGAAAAAGCGGGGCCGGAGAAACAGGAGTCGCTCCAGACGCTCCGCGTAGAGGTAAACAAGATCGACAAGGTTATGGACCTGACCGGCGAGGTGGTGCTCGTGCGGAACAGGCTCCTGAATATTGTGAATCGTCTCGAGCATCAGTACAGTGACGACCACGATGTCCAGAGCCTCCTCGAAGCCGTGTCATTCCTGGATCTCATTACCTCGGACATGCAGCTCGGCGTCATGAAAATGAGAATGCAGCCCATTGCCAAAGTGTTCAGCAAGTTCCCGCGTCTCGTGCGGGACATCTCCAGCCCCCTCGGCAAAACCGTAAACCTGAAGGTGTTCGGCGAGGACACGGAGGTCGACAAGTCGGTGATCGAGCAGATCGGCGATCCCATGGTCCATATCATCCGGAACGCCGTCGACCACGGCCTCGAAACGCCGGCGGACCGGCGCGCCAAGGGCAAGCCGGAAGCGGGCACCATCACGATCAGCGCATCGCAAAAGGGCAGCCAGATCGTGATCGAAGTGTCCGATGACGGCCGGGGCATCAACATCGACCGGGTGAAGGCCAAAGCGCTCGAGAAAAAACTCATTACTGAAGAGGACGCAGTGCGGATGACCGATGAAGCGGCAGTAAACCTCATCTTCCTTCCCGGCTTCTCGACCGCCGAAGTCGCCACCGAGCTTTCAGGCAGAGGTGTGGGCATGGACGTGGTGAAAACAAACATTTCCAGGCTGAATGGCACCGTCGAGATCACCACCGTCAAGGAGAAAGGCAGCACGTTCACGATACGGATCCCGCTCACGCTGGCCATCATCCAGACACTGATGGTGCGCTCCGGCAAGGCTCGGTACGCGATTCCGCTCGCCCCCGTCGAGGAGACCCTCACGGTCACCGAGAAGGACATTTCCGACATGGGTGGCGCCGAGGCGCTGATCATAAGAGGCAAGGTCTATTCGCTCTTCACGCTTTCCGGGCTGCTCGGCGTCGGCCTGACTGCCGGGGACAACGGAGTCGGCTGCCGGTATGCAGTCGTCGTGGCCATCGGCGATAAGAGGTTCTGCATCGGCGTTGACGAGCTGCTTGGACAGGAAGAAGTGGTAATCAAAACCGTTTCCGGCATTAATACCGGTTCTTCCTATATTCTCGGCGCAACAATCACCGGCGACGGCCAGGTAGTGTTCATTCTCGACCTCGCCGCAGTATCGAAAAGTGCTTTTAATCTCGCGACTGCCTAACCAAGGAGGTCCTCGTGCAACAGTATATCGGCTTTCGTCTCAGTACCGGTGAATACGGCATTCCAATTACCCGGGTGCGGGAAATCATCAATCTCCCGAATATCACCAAGATTCCCCAGTCGCCTTCCTATCTGAACGGGATAACGAACCTGCGCGGCAGCGTCATTCCGGTCGTGGACCTCAAGGAACTCATCCATGTCGCCGCTGACAAGCAAGGCGGGACGAAGATCATCGTCATCGCGAGCGGCAGGATAACCTTCGGACTCCTGGTAGACGGCATCACCGGCGTACTGAGCATCGATGAGTCCGCCATTGAATCCCCGGAAAACCTTCCCCAGGGCCATACGGAGCAGGTTGAGGGCGTGGCGAAGCTCGATGGACGTCTCATCGTTCTCCTTGATATCAAGAAGCTGATTCCGCTCGACGACTTGAGCCTTCTCGAGGATTATGCTCTTGAAAGCAGCTCGGAGATGCAGAACGGCACCATCGAGGTGACGAGGGCGATACAGACCATGGGCGGCGAAGTGCAGATTCGGGAGATCCGCGAGGCAAAGACCTATTTTGAAAAGAATAAGAATATCAGCCCAGATGATCCCCGTCAGGCCATTCTCGACGACATCATGGCGTTCATGACCGCGGTTTCGGAGCGTAATTACGAGAAGGCTGATGCTGCGGTCCAGACAATCGCAAAGCTTGGGCAGGGCGACCTGTTCAAGGAAGTGGGAAAGATCACGAGAAAGCTGCATGATTCCATCAGGAGCTTCAAAGAGGCTGTGGACCCACGCCTGAAGGACATAACCCAGGCGGATATACCGAACGCCGTGGACAAGCTGCAATTCGTGATCGACAAGACCGAGGAAGCGGCGAACAAAACGATGAACGTCGTGGAAAAATACATTCTCACCATGGACGATCTTTCCACCCACCTCCGGCAGGTTCAGGGACCGCCTGAAACAGTCGCGTTCCTGAAACAGTTCAAGAACGGCCTGGAAGACGACTTAACGGAGATCCTGACAACCCAGTCTTTCCAGGATCTGACGGGCCAGACGATAAAGAAAGTTATTAAGCTAGTGGGAGACATCGAAACCGAACTTGTGCGGCTAGTCACCTCCTTCGGCGTCAAAATCGAAATGGGAATGAAGGAGCCGGTAATGGCAGCGGAAAAGGTTTCCCAGTCCGACGTGGACAACCTGCTGAAGGACCTTGGATTTTAACGGGGAAGCATTCGCTACTATTTAAAAACAGACAGAGTTAAATAATTCAGCAAAAAGGAGAAAGCAACATGGCACTTTTCAACTGGAACGACAATCTGAGCGTCAAGGTTACAGAGTTCGATGAGCAGCACAAAAAACTGATCGGCATGGTGAACGATCTGCACTCGGCCATGGGTGCGGGCAAAAGCAGGGAGATCATGGGCTCAGTTTTGACCGGCCTGATCGACTATACGGCAAACCACTTTTCAGCGGAAGAGAAACTCATGCAGAAGCACGGATATCCCAGTTTTGCGAAGCACAAAGCCGAGCATGACGCTCTGACAAAGCAGGTTGTCGACATCATGGCCAAATTCAAGGAAGGCAAGTCAGTCGTCACCATCGAACTCATGAATTTCCTGAAGGACTGGCTGACCAAGCACATCCAGGGCACCGATAAACAGTACGGTCCCTTCTTGAACAGCAAGAACGTACAGTAGCGCCAACTGTAAACGCGGGGAGCACTGTAGAACAGGAATCCAACATGACGGTAAAAGTACTCATCGTAGATGACTCAGCGTTCATGCGTAACGCTCTGGCCAATATGCTGTCTTCGGACGCCGAAATCAAGGTAATCGGGACGGCACGTGACGGTGTAGAGGCGGTAGAGAAAGTGGCGCAGCTGAAACCTGACGTGGTCACCATGGACGTCGAAATGCCGCGCATGGACGGCATCGAGGCGCTAAGACTCATCATGGACAAGACACCGGTCCCTGTCATCATGGTCAGCTCGCTCACCACCGAGGGTGCCCACGTCACGCTGGACGCACTTGACTACGGTGCCGTCGACTTCATCCCCAAAAATCTGTCCGAGCTTTCGATCAACATCGTCAAAATCAAGGCCATGTTGATCGATAAGGTCAAGCAGATCGCGCGATGCAGTAAGGTTAGGAAGCCCAGCCGCACAGCCTCCTCCGCCCGCCCTGTTCCGCCGGTCCGGATCGCCCCCGCGCTGTCGACGGGCGCGCGCCGCATCAGCCTGGTGGCCATCGGCACCTCCACAGGCGGACCGCGGGCAATCCAGGAAATCATTCCCCATCTGCCCAAGGACTTCCCCGTGCCGATCGTGATTGCCCAGCATATGCCGTCGAACTTTACTGGGCCCTTCGCGGATCGGCTGAATCAGCTGTCCCAGATCACGGTCAAGGAAGCGCAGGAAGGCGAAACGCTCAAGGCGGGGGTGGCCCTTGTCGCTCCGGGCCGCGGACATATGTGCCTGACCCGTCCCCGAGGACTCGAGACGGTGGTGTCCATTGAGGAACATCACGATGAACTCATATACCGTCCCTCCGTCGACTTCCTCATGGCGTCGGTGGCGGAACTGTTCCCGGGAAGGGCGCTCGGCGTGATCCTGACCGGAATGGGCAATGACGGAGTCAAGGGCCTCGCGGCGCTCAAAAAGAGCGGCGGCAGAATCTTCGCGCAGGACGAGGATACATGCGTAGTCTATGGTATGCCCCGGGCCGTTGTGGATGCGGGTATCGCCGACAAGGTACTGGCCATCGAGGAAATGGCAGGCGAGATCATTAATGCGGTTTGAGGAGAGAGAACCAGGAATGCTCAATTTATGAGAAAGTTCATTATCAGACAGCGGCTTTTTCCCTCGGCCGTGGAGTTAATGGATTGCCTCAAGAACTAGCTGACAGAGCATATTGTCGGCATTGATAAAAAGTACGGCCCCATCTCAGGAGCGGGGGCGTATCGTAGGCCGCGTCGTCAGGCACCTTTTGGCAGAGTCCTTGCATTTTGTAACTAGAGAAGGACAGTCGGTGTGATGCCGGATCGGGTATTCATGCCGCGAAGGGATACTATATCGTTTTTTTGTATCGGTTATCGGAGGTTCTGATCATAATAAATAAGCGCGGTCTTGCGAGGTAACGATCTCAACCGTAAATACTAACTATATGTCGCGAAAGAGAGGAAGTTTTTCTCGAAGCAAGCAATATTTTCCCTTTTAACTAATTGCAGAGTGATGAGCTGTTTCTCCTGATTGAGGAATGAGCCAAAGCCAGTCGGAACAGCGAGGAGGAGTCAACAATGAGAATGTCATTATCAAAAAAACTGTATGGCGCTATAGGCATCGTTCTCGTATCGCTAGTTATCGTTTCAGGAATGTCCTTCTTTACCCAGCGTTCCCTCCTCTCGGGATATGAGAACATGGCGAACAAGGACGGAGTCCAAATGCAATCGAGCATGAATGCCCAGAACGAACTCGGGCTGTCTGTGCGGGCTTATAAGAACTATGTTGTTCGCGGAGATGAGAAATATATCCAGGAGTTCAGGGACGATGTAAAGCGGATCAAGGACGGGATAGAACTTTTTCAAACCGTAACCATAGGCGAGGAAGAAAGAACCGCCTACAATAATGCAAAAGCAAGTGTCGCTGCCTATGAGCATGTCATTGATCCGCTTATTGAGGCGCGCAAAAAGAGCAGGGACATACAATCTCTTGACAACATGATGAAAGATGCGGACAGAGAGATCCGGCAGGCATTGGAGGATATGAGCAATCTGGCAGAAACTAACTACGACGCAAAAAAGGTTGATATTGATACAAGTGCGGCGCGATTAAATATTTTACAGGTTGTTATCATGGTGGTTGCCATTATTGTAGGACTTATTTTGAGCACGCTCATTATTAAAAATATTCTCAAGTCAATCATTGCGGCCAAGGCCGCGGCGGAGTCGGCGGCAACGGGGGATTTGTCGCATGAACTGGCCATAACATCGAATGACGAGGTCGGCGACCTGATGAAGAGCTACAACACGATGATGGTAAACCTCAGGCGTATTGTAGGCGAAATCAACACGACCACGAGCGCCCTCGCCAGCAGCTCCGACGAGCTTTCGGCCACGGCCGATGACATGAACAAAGGCACCCAGGAGCTGTCCTCGCAGACGGACCAGGTGGTGACCGCGATGACCGAGGTGTCCCAGACCATCATGGACATGGCCAAGAACGCTTCCCATGCAGCCGATGCCAGCAAGGGCGCTTCAGAAACGGCTTCAAAGGGCAAGAAAATCGTCGATACGACCGCGCAGGACATGATCGGGATCGCCAAGACAGTCCAGGAAGCAGCTGGCACCATCGAGGAGCTCGGCAGGAGTTCGGCCCAGATTGGCGAGATCGTGTCTGTCATTAATGGCATCGCGGACCAGACGAACCTGCTCGCCCTGAACGCAGCAATCGAGGCGGCCCGGGCCGGTGAACAGGGACGGGGGTTTGCCGTGGTCGCTGATGAAGTACGGAAGCTCGCCGAGCGGACAGGCCAGGCAACGAAGGACATTGCCCAGCGCATCGAGGCAATCCAGGCCGCGGCTGGAGAGTCTGTCGACGCTATGAAACGGGGCAGCGACGAAGTGGATAAAGGTGTGGCTCTTGCCAAGGACGCAAGCGAGTCCCTTGACTCCATCGTGACCACGTCATCGAGCGCCATGGACATGGTACAGAGGATCGCAGCGGCCACGGAACAGCAGTCAGCCGCATCGGAAGAAGTGACGCAGAACATGGAAAACATATCAAGCATTACCAAGCAGTCCTCGTCATCAACGGAGCAGATCAAGGTATCGGCAACGGAGCTTGCGCGCCTTGCCGCGGGCTTGAAGGAGATGACCGCCTGGTTCAAGGTATAACACTAAACTGCTGCTTGCGGCAGACGGTATAAGTAAAGAGAATTATTTTCAAAAGGAGAGTCTATGGCTACAGCCTCTGTCCATACGGAAATGCTTCAGCTCGTTACCTTTAAGCTGGCCGGTCAGAAGTACGCTGTGAATATCCTGAAGGTCCAGGAAATCAACAACATGAAGGAGATCACTTCAATCCCGAACGCCCCCTCCTATCTTGAGGGCGCTGTCAACCTCAGGGGCAAAGTGATCCCTGTCCTCAACCTGAGAAAAAAGTTCGGATTCGAGGAAAAGGCCACGGATGAGCTCAGCAAAATCGTCATCATGGATGTCCGGGGAGTCATCATGGGACTGATGGTGGACGCCGTATCGGATGTCCTGAGGATCCCCCGGGATCTGGTGGAGCCGCCGCCGCCCGTATCTTCGAATGTCAGCACCGAGTTCATTTCCAGCATCGCCAAGTTGGAGGAAGGACTTGTGATCCTGCTTGACATGGACAAACTGCTTGGCGATGAAGAGCACAGAGCAGTATTCGGAGAGAACAGGGTTGCCTGAGCTCCCTGATTTGTACAAATCAGACGATGTACTGGTATGTTTTATAAAAGGAGAAATACCATGTTTAAATCGTTCATTTACAATATGAACCTGAAAAAGAAAGTCTACCTGATTTTTGGCATCATCATCGCGGCAACGACCATGGGGATTGCTATCGGGGTGACCGCCTTTTCGCGGGTTCAGGTGGGCGGAACGGCATATGGAATGATCGAGGAGAACATGCTCGTAGCCGACAATATCGCGAAAATGCGGGCAAATCTCGCTTTCATTCGAACGTCGCTCCTCACCATGATTATCGAAAACAACGAAGGCAGACAGGAATCTCTGCGCAATGACATCGAAGCCCTGTCCACAAGACTGGACGATCTCTTCGGCATCGTCGACACCCAGCTCAAGGAATCAGGCCACCCGGAAGCGATCGAGACAATAGCAAGTGCCCGAGATGCATGGGCCGCGTTCAAGGACCTCCAGAATACGCGATTCGTGCCCGCGATCAGCTCAGGGAAGATAAAAGACGCGATGGCCATTGCCAGCGGCGCTATGGAAGCGCGATATAATGTTTTTTCAACGGAGACGAAAAAAGTGGTCGATCAGGTCCGAAAGGACGTTCCCCCCATGGTCACGGCTATGAAGCGGGAATCAAGCATCGTGAAATTATTATTTATTGTGGGGGGCGCCACGTTCGTCGTTTTTTATGTCATCGTGGCTGTCTTCTTCATCAAAACGCTCATCACGCCCATCGTGATGGTGTCGGAGCGCTCCGCCCAGATGGCGACAGGGGACTTTTCCCATGCCGATATGCACTCCCGAGGCAAGGACGAAATCGGTGTTATGCTCTCTAACTTTTCGACAATGGCGTCCAAGCTCGGAGGAACAGTGACGCATCTTCAATCCAACATCGTTCAGCTTACCGCATCCTCAGAACAGCTGTGGGCCACGGCGGAGAGCCTTGTAAGCGGCGCGACGAACGAGTCTGAGCAGGCCAAGGCGGTCACCTCGGCAACGCTCCAGATGTCGCAGACCATCGGAGACGTGGCGCAGAACGCCGCCCAAGCCTCGGACGCGGCGAAACAGTCCTCGCACAAGGCCGACGACGGCAAAAAGGTCGTGGAAAACACAGTCGAACGTCTGGCCGCCATCACGGCCGCAGTCCAGGAAGCCATGCAGACGATCGAAGGGCTCAGCAGAAGCTCGGCCCAGATCGGGGAGATCGTGAACCTCATCCATACGATTGCCGATCAAACGAACCTGCTCGCGCTGAACGCGGCAATCGAAGCTGCCCGCGCCGGCGATCAGGGTCGCGGGTTCGCCGTGGTCGCCGACGAAGTGCGGAAACTGGCGGACCGTACCACGAGCGCGACCAAGGATATCGAGCAAAAGATATCCACGATCCAGGCCGATGCGGAACAATCGCTTATTTCGATCCGGAATGGCAATGCTGAGGTCGACAAGGGCATGAGTCTCGCGCGCTCCGCCAGCCAGTCCCTCGACGCTATCGTGCAGTCCTCGAACCATGTCATGGATATGATCGCGCGGATCGCGACCGCGACAGAAGAGCAGTCCGCCACGTCCGAAGAAATCACCAAAAACATGAATACAATTTCGGACGTGATCGAAAACTCAACGCAATCGGCAAACCAGGTACAGCAGGCATCCCATACCCTTACGAAACTTTCAGCCGAAATTCAGGATAAGATGTCCTGGTTCAAGACGAATGGCAGGACGGGGGCATAGATACGGGTCACTCGTGAATCACAGGGCGAAGGGCTCTTTCCCCTATGTGCGAATGGAATTCCTAAGGGCGGGAAAAAAATCCTTTGCATTTCGCCTTATACTATAAATGTCACTAGCCTTATAAAAAAACAGGGGCAAAGCACATGAAGAGAATCAACGCGGCTATTTTCGTTCTTTTTGTTTTCCTTGCAACGCCTTACTGCAAGGCGTTTGCCGCTGAATCCCTCGTCGGAAGCGGCTGCTCCGTCAGCGTTCCGGGTTATCTGAAAGACCTCGCCACGGAATACGAAAAAGAGACCGGTGTCAAAATGCTCGTGCTGGGCGGCGGCAGCATCAGGGGACTCACGGACCTGCAGGCGGGGAGAATCGATTTCGCGGCTTCATGCGTTTCCAAATCGGCCGACGATCCTGAGGATTTTGAATTCATAGCCGCCTGCTGGGACGCGCTGGTGTTCATCGTCAATAAATCAAACCCCGTCACGAATATCAATTCCGCCCAGGTGCGTGATATCTACGAAGGGAAAATAACGAACTGGCAGGAACTGGGCGGGCCCGACCTTCCCCTCATCTCCATCATCTCCACGCCAAAGGGCATGGGAGGCATCGGCGAGGCGCTCTCCAAAATGATACTAAAGGGCAAAGCCGTGTCAAAACAGGAGAACTCCTCTCTCCAAGCGTCATCCACGGCGATCTGGGAACAGCTCGTTGAGGACATGCCGGAGGGATTTGCCAGCACGGGTTTCGGAAGCGCGAGAAAACGCAACGTCAGAATGCTTAAGGTTGACGGCGTGCCCCCCACAAGGGAGAATATCATCACCGGCAGGTATCCCTATCGTAGACCGCTCTTCCTTGTTATAAAGAAGAACCCCCGACCGGAAATCAGAAAGTTCGTTGATTTTGTTTTAAGCAAACAGGGGCAGGCTCTCATATCGTCTTACGGCATGCCGTCCCTCACCGATTTGAAATGAATCTTTCCCTTCAGACAAAAGTGACCCTTTTTATTGCCGCCGTGGTTGTCGCCATAAACGCGGTAAGCACTTCTCTGTTCGTATCGGTCCACAAGAAAAGCATGGAACGGGAAACCGTAGCCAGAGGCCTCGCCCTGAACGAAACCCTGTCTCGGGCCGTGGCCAACAGCCTGGCCTCGGAAAATCTCGAACTCATCAAGCACGTCCAGGACATCGTCCATACCAGAGACGTCACGCTAGCCCAGGTTTATACCACACTCTGGTTGGCAGTGGACGCCTATCCCCGTGAAGAACTTGAAGCCCCTCCCGATTCCGCCGCGATGGAACATTTCAAAAAGAGCGAAGACGATTACTACCGCGAAGACGGGGAGGAACTCGATTTCTACTCGCCGGTGCACTACAGCCCTTTTGGTGATGCCGACAACAAAAAAACCATGCTGATCGGCTATGTTCGCCTGAAGCTGTCCACCGAGCATATCAACCGAGCTATCGCCAATGCAGTTATCGCAAACATCATCGTTTCCGCACTGTTGACCATCACCGCCATTCTGATACTCAATGTACTCATGCGTCAATATGTTCTCAAGCCAATCCTGGCGCTCCATGCCTCCGTATCGAAGCACCGGGACGGTGAATTTCCCGAAACCATTCCGGTCTATTCCGGCGATGAAATCGGCGGACTTTCGGCGGAATTCAACCTGATGAGCCGCACGCTCCGTGAGCGTGAAGTGAAGCTTGCAGAGGAAAAGGAACGCCTGGCCGTGACGCTTCGCAGCATCGGTGACGCCGTGATCGTCACTGATGTGGAGGGCACCGTAACGCTGCTCAATAAGGTAGCAGAGCATCTCACGGGATGGACGATGCAGGATGCTGTCGGCAAGCAACTCTCGAAAGTCTTTCATATCATCAACGAGAAGACGCAGGAGCGGTGCGAGCATCCCGTCGAAAATGTCATCAAAACCGGCCTGATCTGCGGTCTCGCCAATCATACGGTTCTCGTCCGCAGAGACGGCGCTCAGTTAATTATCGAAGACAGTGCCGCCCCCATACGGGACAGGGAAAGCCGGATTATCGGGGTCGTGCTGGTTTTCCGGGACACCACGGAAAAGCGGAGGATGGAAGACGAACTGATCAAAGTGGAAAAACTGGAATCCGTCGGTGTGCTGGCAGGTGGTCTTGCCCACGATTTCAACAATCTGCTGACCGCTATTCTCGGCAATATAAGCATGGCAAAAATGTACATTGATGGCGGCAATAAGGCATTCGCACGACTGACCGAAGCGGAATCGGCCTCCAAGAGAGCATCGGAATTGACCTATCAGCTTTTGACGTTCTCCCGGGGCGGAGCGCCGATTAGAAAAACAGCGTCAATCGGCGACATTGTCCGCGAATCAGCGAGATTCACCCTGTCGGGAACCAGCGTTGCGGCCAAATACAGCATCGACAGCGATATCTGGCCTGTTGACGTCGATGCGGGGCAGATGAGTCAGGTATTCAGTAATCTTGTCATCAATGCGGTGCAAGCCATGCCCAGCGGAGGCACCATCATCTTTACGGCCAACAATGTCGTTCTGGGAACAGACGATGTCCCTACCCTTGAGAGTGGAACATATGTACGAATCTCTATCGAGGACAGGGGAATAGGGATCCCGGACGAGCTTCTGCCCCGGATATTCGATCCCTATTTTACGACAAAACAGACGGGAAGCGGCCTTGGTCTTGCTTCCGTCTATTCGATCATAAAAAAACATGACGGGCACATCACTGTTGAATCAAAGGCCAGTCAAGGAACGACGTTCCGGATCTATTTGCCGGCTTCGCGCGGTATATCGGCTACTCAAACAATGCAGCAGAGCGCGATAACGGAAGGAATTGGCAAAATTCTTGTCATGGACGACGAGAAGATTGTTCGCGACATTTCCGGGGAAATGCTCCAATCCCTCGGTTACGAATCTGAGTTCGCCATAAACGGTGCCGAAGCCGTTGAAATGTATCAACGGGCTTTGAAAAAGGGCAGGCCTTATCACGCCGTGATTATGGACCTGACCATCCCCGGCGGCATGGGCGGAAGAGAAGCAATCGCCGAACTTCATAGTCTTGATCCTGACGTGCGTGCAATCGTGTCGAGCGGTTATTCGAACGATCCGATAATGGCCGATTGTAAAAAATACGGCTTCCGGGGCGTCATAATCAAGCCCTACAGCATCGACCTCTTCAGTAAGACGCTTCGCGAAATTCTGGAGTAGCTGTCCATGGCGGATTCTCCATTCATGATGCCCCCCCTCCCAAAAAAGAATGGCAAAGCCCCTCGCAGCAAAGGACGTGCGGGGAGTTGGGAACTGTCAGGAATTCAAAAGCAACAGTAGGACAGGGATAAAAGTTGACAATATCTGATAAGCCGGTCTACCATATCTGATCGGGTGGGGCGCGCTACGAAACACGATATCTCTTTCTGCCGCTTTTAATATTGGGTATCGAATTCTGCGGTTGATAACCCGAAAATACGGATGTGATCTACATCTAAATAGCTGGTGGATTTTCAGATCCCGTGAATATTTACATGCTGTTTAGAAACCGGATTTTGCGGTTGATTTTCTAATCACCATGAGTTGACAAATTGCTGGCACGGGAGTTGTACTGTCTTACAAGTATCTTACTTAATTTGGAGACATATTATGCTGACTACAAAGCTTTCAAGCAAAGGACAAGTCATTATCCCTAAGGAAATCCGGAACCGGCACCACTGGAAGTCTGGACAGGATTTGCAGGCTATTGAGACGGATGACGGCATCCTCCTCAGACCTATATCCCCTTTCCCGGAGATCGCGTTAAAAGATGTGGCTTTATGCCTTGCCTATTCGGGCAAGGCTAAAACCATTGAGAAAATGGAAGAAGCCATCAAAAAAGGGGCTAGGATGCATAAATCATGATCAGCGTTGATACCGACATCATTGTCCGTTTATTGACCGGTGATGATTATAGCCAAGCCGAAAAAAGCCCACACAGTATTCAAAAAATCCGACGTGTTTATTCCCGAAACGCTTATCTTGGAATCTGAATGGATCCTGCGCTATGCTTACGGTTTCGGTGTCGTTGAGATACATGCTGCCCTCTAATTTATGCGGCCTACCTAATGTTATCCTTCCGAATCCTCACCGAATCCAAGAGGCGCTTGTGTGGTACTCTGACGGACTGAACGTCGCCGATGCCCTTCATCTGGCCTCCAGCCAACCATGTAAATCCTTTTTTACCTTCGCCCAGAAATTCGTTCGTAAAGCCCAAGGGCTCAGTAAATGCACTGTGAAAGCTTGGTTATTCAAGAGGCTTCCATGTAAAAAGCCGCGGATCCGGAAATCCGCGGCTTTCTCATTTTCCCCTCATTCTTCATTTTACTGTTTCAAGTTCACTAGATCCTGTAACCTCTGGGCTGATGTCGTCATCACCACCCTCGAGTTAGCCTCGTAGCCGCGCTGCGCCGAGATCATCTCACCGAACTGTTCGGCAAGGTCCACATTAGAGATCTCAAGGCGCTCGATTGCAACATTCCAAGGCACAACGAGTTGGCCACATTAACGATGGGCGGCATGGACCCAGACTTAGAGGACCGCTAGAGAAATTTTGGCCATCCTTCGTCAAGTCGGGTCTCCTCAATACACGGGCTGAGCGCTACCTGTCCAATCATCCACATCTGGCCCGTTTATGACGCCAGTATCGGATACGTTCACGCTCCGGAGGCAGCTTGACGAATAACCATCCTGACTGGCGCTCGTCTCGGAGAATCCGCTTCCGTACTGCGTTGACATATCGAGTCCGATGCCTCCTTTCGCATACAAGACAAGCGATTTGTCCCCTGGATCTGAATAGAACCCCACGATATCGTGATCGTGCGGTTTTTCCAGAAAGTGCTTGTCCCGGCTCAGCTTAAATAATTCGACGATCTGAGGCTTAGATTATGCCGATACCATGTTCACCAAGGCCGATAACATCTGGTCCGTAGTGGTAATCACCTTCGAATTAGCCTCGTAGCTGCGTTGCGCCGAAATCATATCGACAAACTGTTGGTCGAGGTCCACGTTGGAGAGTTCAAGGCTGCTCGATGATATTGTTCCGAGGCCCGACGAGTTAGCTGTACCAACAATGGGCGGTCCAGAATTTGTTGACTCGCTATAGAGGTTTTGGCCATCTTTTGTCAAGTTGTTCTCCGACATGAACCGGCCGAGCGCTACCTGTCCAATCGTCTGCGTCTGGCCGTTGGTGTAAACGCCATTGATTACGCCCGTATTGGATACGCTCACGCTCTGCAGAGAGCCTGACGAAAAGCCATTCTGGGTGACGTTTGTGACGGAGAATGTGCTCCCAAACTGCGTTGACATATCGAGACCGGTGCCTCCTCCTGCGGTGCCAGCGCCGTAATTGAAGGTGACTGGCTGGGGAGTCGTTACCCCGCCGCCGAAGGTAAAATTGATCGGCGCATTGTTGCCGGTGTTAAGGGATCCGTTCGCGTTGAATACAAGATTCTGTTGTCCTGCATTTATGAAATCTCCAGGATTGGCTGGGTCGGCTTCCACGTAGTTGACCGTCCAGGTGTTGTTGCCGGTTTTCACGAAATACTGTGTTACCTGGTGGGCGCCGCCTTGTGAATCATACAGGGTCACAGAGTTAGAAGAATTGTAGTTTGCAGGATCATTGTTTCCGGTGCCGTTCCCGTTCAGCGTAAATGCTGCAGCCGGCTGTGTTGCTGTCGAATCGAGGTTGACTGACGCGCTTACTGTAGTCGTGGGATTCGCCTGGCTTTGGTTTGCCGCGAGATTAAGATTTCCAATCGCCCCGGTGATTTGCCCTGCCGCATTGGCGAGGTACCCCTGCAGGATCGCACCATCAGGGTTCACAACGTTGCCATTCTGGTCCAGCGAGAATTGTCCCGCCCGCGTATAATACGTTGTGTTGCCCTCATTCACCATGAACATGCCATCACCATTTATGGCTAGGTCCAACGGACTTGACTCAGTCTCAAGCGAGCCCTCCGAGAAGACAGGCGATACGTTCGTTACGTCGACGCCAAGGCCGACCTGCGACGTAATACCGCCGCTGGACAAACTTTGGCTCAGCACATCGCCAAAGTTAATGTCGCTTTCTTTGAACCCCACCGTATTCATGTTCGCAATATTGTCTCCGATCACCGAGAGATCCGTACTGCTTGCATCCATGCCGCTGACCGCCGTATATAATGCTGTCAACATATTATGATCCTCCTAATATTTCTTGAATGTCTCCGAGCTGAATCTGCTCATTGTTGTCCAACGTCAAATAAGTCACATTGTTGCTGTAGGTAACGCCCGTCACTGTGCCTGTGGTAAGCGGCGTTGCGGTGACCGCATTCCCCGAGCTGTCCACGGCCGAAACCGCAAAAGTGTATTGGCCCGATGGCAACGTGTTGCCGTTCTGGTCATTTCCCTTCCAAGTATAGCTGTTAGCACCGGCATTCTCGCTTCCGAGCACCTGCTTATTCACCAGGGCTCCGCTTGAATTAAAAATGGAAACAGTAACATGTGCGGCATTGTTCTGTAATGTATAGTTCAGACTGGCCTGCCCGTTGAGTGTGACCGTATCTCCGGTAGCAACGACATTTTCGCCGATCAGGCCGGCAGCCATCGTATTCTGCATCGAGGACTGGGAGGATACCATGTTCGTTAACTGTGTGTTGATATTCGTGAGCTGCTCCACTGAGGCGAACTGGGCCATCTGCGCCGCCATATCCGAGCTGTCCGAAGGGTTCAGCGGATCCTGGTTCTGTAATTCAGTGGTCAAAAGCGACAGAAAATCAGTTTCATTCAGGGTTTGTGCGGCCCCTACCGTCGATGCTGCACTTTGTGACTGCGTTGTGCTTGTGGCGTTTGTGGTGTTTGTGGCATTTGTAGTACTAGATATCATCATAGCCCCTCCTCCTTAATCAAAAACTTTAAAAACTTTCACCGCGGAAGTTCGCGGAGCGAATCATGAAGCCCTGTCATGCTAAACAAAGATGCTCACCAGGCCCCGAGCATCGGCCCTTCCCGCATCTCCCGCTGTCTGCTGAGGAAGAGTACTTTTCAGCCCGCCACCCTGCCCGCCCTCAGCGGATCCATCCCAGGTGCCTTTGTGATTCAGCGAGACCGAAAACCCGCCCACGCTCAGACCTTCCCCCATGAGAGCATTCATCATCTGCTGCTTGTTATTCTCAAGCAGGTTTTTGGTGACATCGTTGGACACATGTATCTGGGCGCTGACCGTCCCTTTATCGAGACTGAGGTTAATGTCGAGCTTGCCGAGGCCGTCTGGTTCCAGTTTTACGGCCAGTCGGTTCCCGTCCTTCACAATCGAGACGGCGTGATCAATAAGGTCCGCCGGATCCGCAACCTGGTGCTGAAGAGGCACCGGGCTCGACGGGGCATCTGCATTTCGTGCAGTTGCCGTGAAAGCCGGTTGGTGCTGAACCGAGGACTGGCCCTGTTGCATCAACGCCAGGAAATCGGTTTTCGCCGGCGTTGAATCGTTCTGCCCTTTTTCCTGGCTTCCTCCCTCGCCCGTGCCCAGCTCCGACTTCGCATCGGTATCCTGCTGAAGCAAGATCATGTTATAATCCGTTTTGGCTAGGCCGGGCTCTATGCTCGTCGTCGATTGCCCCGGTTTTTCTGGGGTATCATTCCGACCGGGAGCAAACCCCTCCATGCCGGTTTTTTCCGAACTGGCCGGGGCCTCCGTTTTTATCGGTACAGCCAGGGCCTCGGTTTTTACTGGAGTGAGTTCCGTCGTCGCGGTTTTTATCGGAATGGGTTCCGTCGTCGCAGATTTTATCGGAGTGAGTTCCGCCGACGCGGATTTTGGCTGCGTGGGAATACTCTGTTTGTTTTTCTCGTCAACGTTAAGCTGTTCAGAAAACGATGCAGATGCTGTCGGGACATCCGCCTGCTTCTGTCCTCCAGGGATGGGGGAGGACTTGTCAATTGTCTGCTGTCCGGCTGTCGGCAGCAAGGGAATCTGACCTTGCGCAACAAGCGTCGCAGAACCGTTCTTGCCAGAGACTGCCGAATCAGTCGCTTTGGCCTGACTCGCATCTGGCGCAGTCTGCTGGTTGCTCTGGACAACCGATCCCATCAACTGAGCCATCAATATGCTGAAGATGGCATCTGACGCGCCCGTTCCTGCATCGGGCCCGTTCTCGCTGGCGCATGCTTTGGACACGCTCTTGTTTGCTGCACCTTCCCCGGAATTGACGAACTGGATATCCATGGTACTCACACAGAGAGCAACTCTCGTGCCAGACAGGTATGCCGGACGATTAACCGCTTCAACTGATTGAAAATGTGCTAATTCATGATTGCGATTCTGGAAACACGGATGATCATCGCGGCAGGTACAGATCATTTTTTGCCTGATAGGGAAATTTTTTCTCACTTCGGCATCGGACCACAGGGCCGCCGAAATGCTCGAGAAAAAATGCTCAGACTGCGCAGATAAAAGGGCTGGCAAGTAGCCTGGTTTGCCCTTACTCAACAAAAGGTCACTATTTTCGATTTTTTAAAGTTCCAGGCTGTTATGCCGATAAGAAGGAAAGGAGGCAGAGGCCGATTCAGCCTTATACTCATGACGGAGCTCGAGGTAAAACGCTATATAAAAAAATTGCACGATCTGTCGACGACACCCGCGTTGTTGGGAAAGATCCTTTCCCTTGTCGAGGATGAAGCGTCATCGACTGATGACCTTTGCCGACTTATTTCCCATGACCAGGCCATGGCCCAGCGCGTACTCAAGGTTGCCAATTCTGTTCTGTTCGCGCACTCCGGGGAAATTACCAATATTGATCAGGCTCTTCTCTTCCTCGGGATGGACCGCATCAAGTCCATTGCCGTCGGCATGTCGGTCATGCATTTTTTCCCCTCCCCAGGATCGTTTAAGATCGAGAACCTCTGGCTCCATAGCTACGAAGTCGCCTATATATCGTCCTTGCTTTCCGAAATCATATCCGTTACCCAGCCCCAGGAGTGTTTTCTTGCCGGCTTGCTCCACGATATAGGCCGCATTATTCTTTACAATATGGACCACAAACGCTTTCACCGGATCGAGATCACGGACACGCTGCTGGACCAGGAACAGGATCTTTATGGCTGCACTCATCCACAGGCGGGAGCGTGGTTTGCCGAGGAAATCGGCTTGCCGAACAGCATTGTCACGACCATCAGGTATCACCACCTGCCGTCAGCCGCGCCTGATGAAATGCACCTCGTCTCCCTTGTTTCGCTGGCCGAGGCTTTGACACGGATGTTCAGACCCCGTATTGAGGATGACGGCATATGGACGATGGAACACAACGCCATTCTTCTCGAATTCGCGCTGACCCAGGAGTATCTTAACGACATCGGCCGCGTATTCGCGCTAGCACAGACCGAAATAGAAAGCTTCTTCGCTACGTCAGAATAAGCGATTCGGCAGATCAGGCCTTGCCAGACCCTTTTTCATAGAACAGCGCTGTATGATAATCATGACTATCGATATCAAGAGCATTATCATTTGGTCAAAAAAATGACGCTTCTGTATCTTTTTTTTTGGCTTCGCGCTTTACTTCTGCATTGATTTGTTTTCCTCCCTATTGCAGTATCTCGGTAATTCACTGATTTTATTAGGTTATAATTATTTATTTTTCTCTTTTGAAGATAAAGTTATTTATTTATCCAATTCTATCTGCTCATTATGTCATGGCACGTCTTTTGCTCTATTATAACCAAAGACTCGACCGTCATAAAACAGTCAATTGTTGAGCGGCTGAAATCAGGTATCTAAGAGGGGCGTTCAAGGAGAGCAAACAATGCCAATAGAACCTCCGGGAAAAATCAACGAAACACAGATCATTCGACATGAAGATGGGGCTACCATGCAGCAGAAAAAAAAGCAGACGCCTCAGAAAAAAAACCCGGCAAAAGAAACCGAAAAATCCGGGATGATAGATATTAAAATTTGATATGGGAACTAACGTTATTACAGCCGACAGGCGGCAACCGGCAGTGGAAAAAGGAAAAAGTATCCTGAATCTCGAGCTTGCCGAGATACAGGAAATATCGGAGCTCATATTCAGGAAGCTCGAGATGAAGATCCAAGTCATCCAAACCCTTGAAGCATCGGTGGACAAAAAGAAGGCCGAATTGAACCTGCTCATTCAACGGGCTGAGGCGCTCGGGAAGAACGTGCAGGCCGACAAAGGTCTTGAGACTTCCCTCGACAAAAAGAAAACAGACTTAGAACAGTTGGTCCGGCGCGCTGAAACGCTCGAAAAGAACCTGCAGGCCAAGGAAGAGATCGCCGGCTCACTGGATAAAAGAATATCCGCCCTACAACGGCTGAGTCTACAAACCGAAGCGCTGAAACCGGAGGGCGGCGGCTCAAGCCGCCACCAGGAGATCGTTGCGCTCAGCCGGAAATCCCTCTCTTCCCGGGAAATCGCGGAGGTTCTCGACATGCCCCTGGGCGAGGTTGAACTCATTCTTGAACTATCTCCCCAGCAGGCGTGAGGCAATTCTTACCGGAGAGGAAATTTTTTCCCCCCTGATCCGGCTTTGCCGGGGTGCTTATTTTTGCCTGGTCCTGCGGAATAGCCCGTGTGTGGTTGATTTTCCATGATTATCTGGAAAGTGATCGGCAAACGGAAACGATGGCACGGGACTTGCTGATATAGGAGATAACATGTACAAAGGAATATACATAGCAACCTCCGGAGCGGTGTTAAAACAGACGCAGCTCGATGTAATCAGCCAGAATCTCGCAAATGCGAATACGGCCGGCTATAAGAAAGACTCGATTTCCTTTAAGGATTATCTCTTTCAAACGGAGCCGAGCACCACTCCTGATGGCCGCGACATGACCGAGTATTCCGGTACCAAAACAGACCTGTCGAACGGAAACACCGTCAAGACCGGCAACTCCTTCGACATAGCTGTTGAGGGCGACGGTTTCCTGGCCTTGGAAGGAAACCGGTATACCCGTGGAGGCGACCTGAAGGAAAGCAGTGAAGGCTTCCTCACCACCCATGACGGTATCAAGGTCCTCGGCCTGGGCGGACCGATCAGCATTCCCGCCGACAGCGTCCAGGTCAGCATCGACCTGCAGGGCAAGGTCTCGGTCATGACAGCGGGCAACACCCTGCCCGAGGAAATCGATACCATAAAAGTCGTCGACTTCGGTCCTGACGCGAACCTCACCAAGATGGGCAACGGCTTGTTCGCGGCCAACGCCAACTCTGGCACACCTTCGACATCTACGATAAAACAGGGCTACGTAGAAACGTCGAACGTGCAGGTTGTGAGGGAAATGGTCCAGATGATTCAAACCATGCGTGAGTTTGAAACGTATCAGAAAGCGATTCAGGCTTTTGACAGCGCAACATCGAAAGTCACGAATGATTTAGGGAGGTTACCATAATATGATGAGATCATTGTACATTGCCGCGACAGGCATGGAAGCGCAGAACCTGAACATCGACGTAATATCCAACAATCTGGCCAACGTAAACACCAATGGCTTTAAGAAAAGCAGGCCAGCCTTCCAAGATCTCCTCTACCAGACACTCAGGACGCCGGGAGCTACCTCGTCGGATGGTACGATGATCCCCTCAGGCATCCAAGTGGGCATGGGGGTGAACCCCGTTGCGGTCGAGAAAATCTTTCTGCAAGGCGATTTCAGCCAGACCGGCAACAGCCTCGACGCGGTCATCCAGGGCAACGGCTTTTTCCAGGTCCTGATGCCGGACGGTACAACATCCTACACCCGCGCCGGCTCCTTCCAACTTGACGGTCAGGGACGGATTGTCACCCCCAACGGATACCCGATAGAACCGGGGATAACCATTCCGGCGAACACCACGAACATCAGCATCAGTTCCGACGGGTTCGTTTCGGTACTCCTGCCGGGAAACACCACGCCCACCCAGATCGGACAGATCCAACTCGCGAATTTCATCAATCCCGGAGGTCTGAACGCGCTCGGATCAAATCTTTTCCAGCAGACAGCCTCGTCGGGAGAACCCACGACCAGCAATCCAGGAGCAAATGGACTCGGCACCATCCTGCAAGGCTCTGTTGAAATGAGCAACGTCAATGTGGTCGAGGAAATGGTGGACATGATCGCGGCCCAGCGCGCCTATGAGGTGAACTCCAAGACAATCCAGGCGGCCGACCAAATGCTCCAGGTGGCGAACAACTTGGGGACAACTACATAACGCATACATAAAAACGTAACGTAAACATCGTAAAGCACGCCCTGGGACCGAATATGATTGTTCTCAAGGCTGCTGATAAGACGATACAAATCGGCCGGATGAAAAAACCGGCACTACTACGGATGGGAGAAAATAGTTCAAGACTCTTTTGACTGCTAACGAGCCACCAAATACTGCCTGTATTCTTAAAGAAGCGTTTGGACGGCTCTGGGACTAGGGCTTAAACAAGATCAGGGCGATTCAACGTCAAGCCGATGGTTGATGAGACCAAGAATATCTTCGTCTCAACGTCTTGACCTGCATGCTTCTTGATATTAATCAAAATGACTCAGAAACGTGTATTCGGTTAGGACTTGATCCACAACTTGAGGCAATCGGCATGAATAAGAAATGCATCGTAAAGCGAACGGGATACCAGGCGGCGGCAAGGTTCCTGGCCGTCTCATTTCTCTTCCTGGTAATCGGTCTTCTGACGGTCCCGGCAGTTTCGGCCCCGACCGCATCCTGGAGTCCCGAGTCAACACTCCATAGTTATATCCTGCAGCACTATCCCTGGGCGGAGGCAGATATCAGCGACCTCCAGCTGAGCGCAACGCCTCCATCATATTCACCATCATCGATCACCGTCGAAAAAGCGCCTCCCGGCAGGGTCAGCTTCCGACTTGAATTCAAGGGCGGCACGTCCGTGATGGCAACGGCGTTCATCAAGGTCTTTGACCACGTAGTCATGAGCAGATCGGCATTTCCCGGCGGATATGTATTGAAGCACGATGATGTGTATTCAACGCTCATGGAAAGTGGCCGCATTCCCCAGGGCGCAATTCGCATGGCGAACCAGGCCGTTGGCAAGCCGCTCTATCGCTCCATTGTGCCGAACATGCCGCTTACAAGCGCCCAGGTCTCGGAAACGCCGCTGGTCAAGCGGGGGCGCAAAGTCATGATATGCATCGAGACTCCGGCTTTTTCCATCAAAACAGAGGGTGAATTGACCCGAGATGCCGCTGTCGGCGACTACGTGCAGACCGTCAACTTGATGTCCAAGAAAGTCATAACGGGCCTGTTGATCGATGAGAGCACGGTCCGAGTGGATTACTGAGATGAAGAGTCCAAAAGTTGGAAGTAAGAAGCCAGCAGTCCAAGGGCAAATACAGAAGACCTGTAAGACGGCTGCCTGTCTTTTATGCTTTACCGTCTGCTTTCTAACCCTGTCCTGCGCATCAACGCCCAAGCTACCCCCCCCGCCTCCGCGGTATGTGTACGAACACAACCAGGCAGGGGAGGCTAAGGCGCCGCTCTTGGGGACCAACTCACTCTGGCGCGATTCCGCTAGCCTCTACGAGGACGTGAAGGCCAGACGGCTGAATGACCTACTTACCATCAATGTGGTGGAAAACATCTCCGGATCGGGCACGGCGAACACCGCAACAGATAAGACATCCTCAACTAATGGGACGGTAAATAACGTATTTGGTATTCCGCCGAACTTGGGTTTTGCCAATATGTTCGGTAAAGGATTTACCTTCTCCCCGACCGTAAGTGGTTCAATGACTGACAGCTTCAAGGGCGACGGTGCTACGACGCGGGCGGGAAGCCTTGTAGGCACTATCACGGCAAAAGTCGTCGAGGTAATGCCGAATGGCAACCTCGCGATTGAGTCAAGGAAGGACATCACCATCAATAACGAAAAACAGACCCTTATTTTGCGTGGCATGGTGCGGCCCGACGATGTGGCGCCCAACAACACCATTTTGAGCAGCCAGGTCTCGGACGCGGAAGTTTATTTTGTTGGCGACGGTGTGGTTCAGAGAAAGCAGGATACAGGCTGGTTCGACAAAATCTTGGATAAAATATGGCCATTCTAAACAAAACAATAGGGAGCATGCAGTATAGCGTAGCCAAGGAGAACACTCGGCTGTCCCGTTTAATGCTTTGCCTCTGTCTCTGTACTATCTGCTGTCTTCTGCCTACTGCCTCCCGCGCCGAGCGCATCAAGGACATCGCCTTGTTCGAGGGCATGCGGGAGAACCAGCTCATCGGCTATAGCCTCGTCGTCGGACTGGACAAGTCCGGCGATACGGGTAACCAGACTCTCCAGGCCATCTCAAATATGCTGCAGCGAATGGGTCAGACCGTATCAATACAAAACATCACGGCTAAGAACACGGCATTGGTCATGGTTACGGCTACACTTCCCCCGTTTCCAAAGCCCGGGATGAAATTGGACGGCCTTGTCTCCAGCGTAGGCGACGCTAAAAGCCTGAAGGGCGGCACGTTGCTCCTCACACAACTCAGGGGCCCCGACGGCAAGGTTTATGCGCTCGCCCAGGGAGCGGTTTCGGTAGGCGGTTTCATCGGCGGCGGTGGAGGCACCACAGTCGCGAAAAACCATACCACGGCGGGTAGGGTTCCGAGCGGCGTCACCATCGAAAACGAACCACGTTTCACCTTCGGGGCGGACCACGAAATCCGGATCTTCTTAAATAACCCGGACTTTACAACGGCAGTCACGATGACCAGGAAAATCAACGAAGCGCTGAATGACGATACTGCGGCAACAACCATCGACCCGACAACGGTCAAGCTGAGGATCCCTGAGCAGTACGAGGGGAAACTGATGCAGCTTGTCTCACTCGTTGAAGGAATAGATGTCCCCGTGGATTCGACCGCACGAGTGGTCATCAATGAGCGGACTGGCACGGTTGCAATCGGCGAGAATGTCAGGATCCAGCCCGTAGCCATTGCTCACGGCAACCTTACCATTGAGATAAAGACTGAATATAACGTTTCCCAACCTCTGCCTCATGCGCCGGCAAAGGCCGAGACTGTGGTGACCCCTAAGGAAACGGTAGATGTCAAAGAGCAAAGCGCCTCTCTTATAGAAGTATCGGGAGCCACACTTGGTGAAGTCGTCAAAGCATTAAATGCGTTGGGCGTAACCCCGCGCGACCTCGTTTCAATCCTCCAGGCGCTCAAGGCGGAAGGCGCCCTGAGGGCTGAGGTAGAGATTATCTGATGATGAACATACCCGATACGCCCGATGTGGGGCGGCTGAGTCTCGAAGCTTCGGGAGGCCAAAACGACCCCAAGGCCATAAAAACGGTAGCCAAGCAAATGGAAGCGCTTTTCGCGTACGAGATGATCAAGGTCATGCGGGAAACAACGAACAGCTCGTCAGAGGGCACTTTGGGCAATGACACCTACATGAGCATGTTCGATATGGAGCTTTCCCGTCTGTTTGCCGAACGGGACCTTGGGCTCCAGGACATGCTGGAAAAGGGACTTACGTCCATCGCGGAAAAGAAGAATCAGGTGGCCCTGCCTCAGCCGGCAAACCGTATACAGGATCAGAAACAGGCGTTGCAGTCAGAAATCAAGAGCATGCTCCCGGATATTAAGCATGCGCAGATCTCTTCCGGATATGGTATGCGCAAGGACCCCATTTCCGGGGAGCATAAGTTCCATCAGGGCATGGATATCCCCGCTCCCACGGGCACTGATGTCCATGCAATCCGGAAAGGAAAGGTTGTGTTCAGCGGTGAGCAGCGGGGTTACGGCAATGTCGTGATCCTGGATCATGAAAACGGGTTCATAACCAAGTATGCGCACAATCAAAAAAATCTTGTAAGGGAGGGCGACGAGGTTGATGCGGGGTCGGTTATTGCACAAGTAGGTTCTACTGGAAAATCAACGGGTTCCCACGTTCATTTTGAGGTGACGTACAAGGGGCAGGCAGTAAGCCCCGACACGCTCCTGAATCAGCGGCAAGATTAAAGATTTTCTGGCTTTGGCCGATAAGAAAAACACAAATCTTGCCTCGATGAAGGAGCAATTATGAATATCAATTTCAACAAGCCTCCTGACAGCCAGGGACCGAACCGCAGCGCACAAAACACGCAGAACCTCCAGAAGTCCTCTACCTCGGAACAGACGGAAAAGGCAGCGCCAGCAAAGAATGTGGGCAGCGCCGACCGAGTGGATATCTCCGGCAGGAGCAAGGACATCGCCGACATCATGTCCGCGGTCAACCAGCTTCCCGATGTGCGGAACGACAAGGTGCAGGCGATCAAACAGAGTGTTGATGCGGGTACCTATTCAGTTGACGCTTCAAAGGTGGCCTCGGCAATCCTCAAAAGCATATGAAACAGACTGACGATATTAAATCCATACTGACCGAACAAGTGGGTGGTTACCGCATCCTGCTTGACCTCCTCCAGCGCGAACGAGCCACTCTTCTCCGCTTCGATCCCCGCGCAATGGAGTCGCTCTCGAAGGAAAAAGACACCATTGTGATGAAGCTGAGGCTCCTGGAAGAGGAACGCATTAGGCTCGTCCAGGCCTTCATGGAGGAACACAGGATAACCGACAAAGCAGTACTCTCCAAACTCGCCGAAGTCGTCGGCAACGACTCCTTCCAGCGCCTCCGTCTCCAGCTCATTTCGCTCCTCCAGAGCATCACGGAATTGAACGGCTTTAATCGTGTTCTGATTGAACGATCTACCGCGGTAGTGAAAAACACGCTGAACTTTCTGAGTTCCATCGGCGTAGCGATGCAGACGAATAATTCCGGCACACTTTTTTCGAGGGAAGCATAAATGAGTCTTCTCGGCCTCTATAACATCGGGGAATCGGCGCTGATAGCTAGTCAAGCCGCGCTCGCTGTAACCAGCAACAACATCGCAAACGCCAACACCCCTGGTTATTCCACCGAGGCAGTTACCCTCAACATTGCGAACCCTGTCCAAACCAGCGCAGGATCCGTCGGCTCTGGTGTAACGGCCACTGGCGTCACGCGCAGCTATAACCAGTTTATTGGGGCCCAGCTGCTCACCCAGCAGCAGAACCAGAGCGCGTCTTCCGCAACGAGCCAGACATGGGGACAGGTGGAACAGGTAATGAACGAGGCGCAAGGCATCGGCTTGTCGGGACCGTTGAACGACTTTTTCAACGCTTGGAACGATGTGGCCACATCCCCCGACTCTTCCGCAGCCCGCACAACTCTTCTCCAGGATGCAAACAACCTTGTATCCTCGGCACAGACGATCGGAAGCAGTCTCACCGATACGGTGAACAACGCGAACACGTCGATTACGAACGATGTCAGCCAGGTCAACATGATCGTATCAGACATTGCGGGGCTCAACCAACAGATCGTCCAGCAGGAAGCAGGCACAACCGGAACTCAGCCAAATGATCTCCTGGACCAACGCGATGCCAAATTAACGGCACTTGCCCAACTCACAAACTTTTCCACATATACAGCCAGCAACGGATCGATTACCGTCGAAATTGGCGGGCAAAACCTTGTTTCCGGCACGCTGACCAATACGATGAGCACCACAGCGGATTCAAACGGCAATCAGGCTGTAGTGCTCAACGGCACCAATATTACGTCCAGTATAACGGGCGGCGATATCGGCGGGCAAATTGCTTCCCGGAATGGCATACAGAATACGACGCTCACCGGACTCAACACACTTATTGCTTCCTTAACGCTGCAAGTGAACAAACTAAACAGTACTGGATTCGGCCTCGATGGATCGACAGGGAATGATTTTTTCAATGCTCCACAACTCACTACGCTCAACAATACGACGAACGCAAATATCACGGCCACTGTAAGCAACGAGGCCAACCTCTCCGCTACCGAATACAATTTTACCTTCTCCGGCGGAAATTACAGCGTATATAACAACCAGACAGGCGCACTCGTCACCGGTCCTACTGCTTATACGGCTGGAACCCCAATCGATTTAAGCACAACGCTCGGCATGACGGTGGATATCCCGGCAGGGGCGCCGGCTTCAGGCTCCTTTACGATCAGCCCGCTTACCTCGGCGATCAGCGGCTTTGGCGTGGCGCTTACCGACCCCAATAAGGTCGCCGCAGCTTCCACGGCTGCCGGGGTCCCGGGTGACAACAGTAACGCAACTCTAATTTCACAACTAGCCGGACAAACTATAAGCGACCTCGGCAATGAGACCTTCTCGAATTACTATAGCGGAATCGTATCCACGGTCGGGTCCACAGCACAATCGGCCTCCGACAGCCTTACCTTTGATAACAACCTGGTATCGTCCCTGCAGAACCAGCAGGCTTCGGTCTCCGGCGTGTCGCTCGACCAGGAGGCAACCAACCTCATGTTGTACCAGCGCGCTTACGATGCGGCTGCCCAGATCATAACTGTGACCGACCAAATGGTCCAGACATTGCTGAATATCCAATCAGCGGGGTAAAGCTATGCGAATAACGCAATCCATGATCTATAATCAGCTTCTGGCCGGAATGCAGAACGGCGAGACAAACCAGGCGAACCTGACCCAGCAATTGGCGACGGGGCAAAAGATCCTTGCGCCTTCCGACGATGTCATGGGTACAGTGCGCGCCATGGACTACCAGGTGAATATCAGCAGCAACACCCAGTATGAGACGAACATAACCAATGCTACCAACAGCCTCAACCAGGCAAATACCGCGATCACCTCCGTCTCCGACACGCTTTCTACGATTACCGGCATCCTGACCAATGCAACTTCGTCCAACGGGACCCCGCAGGTGACGTCCGGTGAGGTAGCTCAGTTGCGGGATCAACTACTCGGTCTTGCAAACACCCAGATTGGCAACACCTATCTTTTCTCAGGTTTCCAAACGAACACCCAGCCCTACGCGGCGGGCACCTATGACTATCAAGGCGACGGCGGGATCGTTAATATTCCCACCGGCACGGGCGTACCCATGGCATCGAATATTCCGGGCAGCAGCCTATTCAGCTACACGCCCGCGGCGCACACTATGCAGATCGCGGGCGGCCTGACCGTCTCCTACACGGCAGGCGCGGGTACCACTGTGAATGTAAACATCACCGATGCTGCCAATAATCCAGTCAAATCTTTCAGCTTTTCAAACGTAATACAGATGACTGATCTGCTGAGCACGGCCATAGCGAATAATGACACTCCGACCATCGAAGCACTGGAGTATCCCTTCAGCCAAATCCAGAACCAGGTAAACTCGGTTCAGGCTGATGTAGGCGCGCGTTTGAGCGGGCTTCAGGAACAAACAACTAACCTAACCCAAAGCACAACCGACTTGCAAAACAGCGTCTCTACGATCCAGGACGCGGACACCGCCACGCTCGGAGTAGAGATTCAGCAGGCAAACACGGCCCTTCAGGCCCTCTACTCGACATCTGCCCAGATTCTTCCCATGTCGCTCTTTAGTTTCCTACAGTCGTCGAGTACTGGTTAACTCCCACTAAATGTTGCCTAACTGACCGCTCCCCATGGCTAAAACCAGAGGGAGCTGACGACAGTATCAACCGTTTTGGCAACGAAGGTGCGACCGCCAACCTTGGCTGTTGTTGATCTGTTTTTTTAACGTTAATTTAAAAAAGGCTTAATATAAGACCTTCATGTCTACTCTCTTTTTTTATGCTGATGTAAGAAAGGGGGAGAAATGTTGCGGGTTTAGTGATGGCCAATAAAATCAGGGGAATATGGCTCCCTGAGTTTGGCCGTGCTCGGTAGTTACATCGTATTTCTTCTCTTCCTCATTCAATTTTTTCATACTCATACGGCTCATATCTTGCACTTTCTTATCGAGATCGGCACAGGTGGAGGCTGGAGGCAGTTCAGCCACAGAGCGAGTAAGCTCGACTGCTGCCGCTATTGCCAGGTCGCGGTGGCCTTTTTCATGGGTCAGGAGGTTTCTCACGAAGGTGTCCCATTTATCCACGAGATCCTTTGGAGCTTCGTCGTTCCGCACCCATTTCGGTAAACGGAAGATTACCTCAAGGTTCACCGTAAAGGAATCGGCCTTGCAGGTGCTGGCGACGTTATTATAGCCGTAGTCCCACTTGATCTTCCAACTCGTGACTGAATCATACTTTTTCCCATCGTTCCAGGTGATGCATTTCTGTTTTAAATCACACTGCAGGTCTTTTTCACAAATCCCGCAGACTTCGTAGTATTCATATTTTTCCGTAACCACCGGCGGAATAATGACGCTTTTTGACTGAATAGAAGCGTTCTGGCCAACGGCTGCCTGACCAGCTTTGCCTTCCTCTGCAAATGAAGTAGTCGCAAAGGCCAACAGCAAAAGGAATATACTGATTCCCTTCATCATACCTGAATACCTCGCCGTGGAACCTTTGTTTGCCTAACTAAATTATACTACGACTATTAATATACCGTTTCAAGATGGAAGAAGATGCGGCTTGGCTCTGGCTGCAACAAAGTAACCCGAAAGCTGCCTGTGCGAGCATCAAAATCAGTGTAAATGCGATTGTCCTACGCGGCTTTCGGGAGATGAGGGGATTCGAATAAGAATCAGTTAAAATGGTGGTCCCAACGGGAATCGAACCCGTGTCTCCGGCGTGAGAGGCCAGCGTCCTAGGCCGCTAGACGATGGGACCAAAAAAAGTTGAACTACCTATGAGTTCTCTGTGCGGAGCAGCAATATGACTGAACGACCGGAAACTCAAAACCACGAACTCATAACTAGGGACTGATATTGGTTGGGGGAGGAGGATTCGAACCCCCGTAAACAGGTTCAGAGCCTGTCGTCCTACCACTGGACGATCCCCCAGGCGCTTACAAGCCCTAGCACTATATCCAAAACCCTTGCAGGTGTCAAGGGCAAAAAAAGTCTGTTTTGCCATGAAATGTCCGGGATTTAACAACTTTTCCCCGGAAAAATAACCGCTTGGCTTGGCTTGCAGCAGACTCAGTCCCCCCCATCTGCCGAAAAGAGCGTATGAATAAAGCGCTTACGATTCCCGATCGGTTTTGCTGAAAGAATAGCACCAATATCTGATATCCTGCCGATTAAATTCTTGACAATCCTTCCCTCCTTGCGATAATACTGGTATTATTCCAATATTGGTTAAGGAAGAGCAGGTAACTATTCATGAGTCCAGATAGAGTTAAAACAGTCTATGTAGTAGGCCACACGACACCGGACACCGATTCCGTGTGCTCCTCCATAGCCTATGCTTACTTCAAGAACATCACGGACAAGCGGTACCTCTTCACACCTGTACGCGCGGGAAAGTTGAACCACGAAACGGCTTTTGTGCTCGAAAAGTTCGGCGTACCCCCTTCAGCGGAAATCGACAGCCTCGTTGCCACCGTGAGTGATCTGGAACTCAAGCGGCCGATCGCCGTCGGCGTGCGTGATTCCATCCAGGTCTTGGCGCTGCTCATGCGCGAGCAGGGAGTGCGCTCGGTCCCGGTCGTGGACGAGTCCGGCAAGCTGGCGGGTGTTGTGGGCTTAAAGGACATCGCCCGCCACTACATGGACAGCGTGGGTTTTGCTGATCTGACCAAAGCCCCCATCGAACTCGATATCTTGCTGAAAACGCTTGACGGCCGCGTTATCAGCAACACCAAGCAGATCACGGTGCTGACCGGCAGAGTACTGATCGCCGCCATGCAACGCGGGACCATGTTGAACCGCGTCCGTCCCGGCGATGTCGTTGTCGCTGGCGATCAGAACGACGTCCAGTTGGAGCTTATCCGGATGGGCTGCTCCGCGGTCATTGTAACTGACAATGCCCCGATCGCAAACGAGGTCATCGCGGCCGCCCGGGCAAAGGACGTGTTGCTCATCTCGTCTCGCCATCCGGCTTTTGCCACGGTCCAGCTCATGACCATGTCTGAACCCGTATCCTCAATCATGACCACCACCTGCCCCACTATCGGGCTGTACACGCCCATGACTGAGGTGCGGTCAACGATCGTGGAATCGGACTATCGGTCTGTCGTGGTCGTGGACAGCGACAACCGCCTGATCGGCTTCATAACACGGACGGACCTGTTGACGCCCATACGTAAGATGGCCATCCTGGTAGACCACAACGAGCTTTCGCAGGCCGTGGACGGCATCGAGGAAGCTGAGATTCTCGAAATCATCGACCACCACCGTGTAGGTGATATCTCCACCACGGCGCCGATTTATGTATACAACGACCCCGTTGGCAGCACCTGTACCGTCGTTGCCGGGATCATGTTCCTATACCAGACCCATATTCCAAAAGAGATCGCCGGCATCCTGCTTTCCGGTATCCTATCGGACACGCTGCTGTTGACGCTCTCAACTACCACGGAGCGCGACCGGGTCGCTGCCCATCGTCTTGCCGAAATTGCCGGCATCGAAATCCAGTCCTATGCCAAAGAACTGCTGCATGAAAGCATCAATCTCGAAAATAAAAGCGCCGCCCAGCTGATCGCGGCGGACTTCAAGGAATTCCTAATCGGCGGCAAGAAGCTCGGCATAAGTCAGATGATGTCGCTGGACTGCGCGGAAATCGATGCGCGGGAACGGGAATTAGTGGCTGAACTGGAGCGCCTGCGTTCAGAAAACGGCTATGACCTCGTGGCTCTTCTAGTGTTGAATCCCCTCGGCAAGGGGCAGGAGCGAATACTGCTCAGGGGGGAAACATGGATCGTGGAAAAAGCTTTCAATGTGAAGGTCGTGAACGACACCTGTACGGTCTACCGTGTCATGTCGCGAAAAAAGGACTTCATACCCGCCATCGGGCAGGTGCTCAGTATGGGACAAGGCCGGTAGACCAGGATAAAAACAAGCGCCTGATTTATTTTGCCATTCTTGGGAAAGCAGAAATCAAAGGAACCGCCTATTTTGTTTTTTTTAAGCAGTAGGACGATCATTTTATTTCGGATCCCGACTGTTCACGGCTCCTCAGAAACCAATCAGCTAAATCAATATCATAATAAAGCGTATAATCATGCCTATCGCTTCCCTGCAAGGCGAAGAACCGCTTCTGCTTTCTGGTCTTGTACTCTTCCTCCACCCAGGTCCGAAGGAGACGAACTACGGTAACCCTGTTTCCCTCGAACAGGAGCGAGCTTGGCCGCTCCGCGCCACGGTAGCCTTCATAAATTGTGACCTCAATCTGGATATCAGCCATGCCACCTCACTCCAGCTGTACTTGCTTTTTCATTTCACAATTAATATAACAGTGTTACCGGTATTTTTGACATCCTCTTCGGCCTTTAGATCGAGGTGGACAACTGCGCATAAGACCGCGTCCTGTTTCTACCTTCTATTTTCGCTGCATACAGGGCCTTGTCCGCTCTCGTAAGGATATCGTCCAAAGTTCCGCCATCATCGGGATAGGTGCAGATACCGCCGCTGATCGTGAACCTGATGGGTCCTTCAGCTATCCCGCCAAACTCAGTGTCCTCGACCTTTTTTCGGATACGCTCAGCCATTTCCCGCTCGGAACCCCTGCTTTCCGGCATGAGGATCACGAATTCCTCGCCCCCATAGCGCGCTACTGTGTCCATCCTGCGCGCGTTCATTGTGAGAATCCCGGCAATCGCTTTCAGCAATATGTTCCCCTTCTCATGTCCGTAGGTGTCGTTCACCTGCTTGAAGCGGTCGAGGTCGAATATGATCACCGAGAAATGCGAATGGTCCCGGTCGGCACGGTATTGCTCGTGCTTCAGCCTGTCCATGAAATGCGCATAATTGAAGAGACCCGTAAGCTTGTCCGTGATCGAGGCCCTGCGGAAGTCGGCCAGTACTTTCATGGTGAACTGTTCTCCGCGGGAAAAGAACGATCCGTACAATGATGTGGCTGTCAGGGAGGCCAACCCGAGAATCAGACGATTGACATGATCGGCGTCAAGGGAGGCCGTATCGCGGAACAGAAGATAGGCGTAGAACACGGCCATGGGCACCTGGAGCAAAAAACTCTGGCGGAATCCGAGCCTGATGCCGGTTGCGAAAAGGGTCAGGTACCAGATGAAGAGGAAGGGGCTCCTGAGACCTCCGGTATAGTTCAACCCTACGGCTATGACTACCATGTCGAGATAGAGGAAGACTAGTGTCAGTCTGGTGGAAAAGAAGTGCGTTTTTTTCAGAAAAAAATGGATCCAGAGATTGTAGATTGCGGCAAAGACAAGGAGCATGTTAAAGAGCCTGAGAGGCCAGTCCGTTAGTCTCAGGATGTTCAAATACAGGGACAGGAACCCGATCACGAACCATCGGGCTTTCGTAATCATGAGTTCCATGTTTTGGTGGTTTTGAACCCTTACGTATTCACAGGCTTCTTCCTCTTGTTCGATCTCATTCGCCATAACAATCCCTCATGAAGCGGAAGGCTTCTTCTCTAGGTATCCCCTCGCAGTAACGTCCCTTATATTAAGCATAGAAGAAGCATTGGTGGTTTTCAAGCACGATAAGACGAAAATGGCCAGGAGAATACAGAGTTCTGAGCGTAAATGACCCCGGTGTCGCGGCGCAGGCCGGCGGCCTTCAGGTTCTGGCCGATGAAGGTGGATTTCTCGGCAAATGAAGATCGTCTCCATCTGCAGATCGATATGCTCCCGTCCCGTTGCGATCTCAAAAACATTTAGAACGTTTGCGTAAATGGCGTGCTTACCGGTAGGGATAGAAGACGTAGAACAGCAACGACAGCGCTGCGAAAATCCACATCCCGGGATGCACTTCCTGATGCCTGCCGCTAAGCGTTTTCAAAACAGGGTAAGTGAGCAACCCCGCGGTCATACCCACCCCGATGTTGTACGTGAAGACCATAAGCACGATCGTGAGAAAAGCGGGGACCAACTCGGTATAGTCGCTGAAGTCTAGCCTGGAGACTGGCGTGATCATGAAAATGCCGATCACGATCAGGGCTGAGCCATAAGCATGGGCCGGGACTGCGGTCAGGATTGGGGAAAAAAACAGGGCCAGCAGGAACAGGCCCGCCACGACCAGCGCCGTAAAACCCGTTCGCCCTCCCTCCGAAATTCCCGCAGCGGATTCGATAAATGCGCCTGTAGTGGTGGTGCCGAGGAGCGGTGCGATCAGATTCGCCAGGGCGTCGGCAAGCATCGGCTTCTCGACCTCCGGCAGGTTCCCCTTATCATCCAGCAGTCCGCCCCGGGCGGACAGCCCGAGCAGTGTACCGACCGTGTCCACGAATGCCATCACGAAAATAATAAGGGCGACCGGCAAGTTCCTGATGCGCAGGGCATCGGTGATATTCAATTGCAGGGCGATTGGCGCTAGTGAGGGCGGCAAGCTCATCCATGCCGACGGAACCGGCGTCACTGATACGAGAAACGAAACGGCCGTAACGGCGAGAACACCGATGATAATGGCGCCCCTGATCCGCCTGATCATGAGAACGGTGATGAGAAGGAAGCCAAGCACAGCGAGCAGCACTGTGGGCTGGGAAAGCCTTCCCAGGCTGACCGGCGCCCCGGGCACGCCGGGCACGACTATTCCAGTTTCGTTCAGGCCGATGAAGGCAAGAAAGAGACCGATGCCCACGGAGAAGCTGAGTTTGAGGGATTGCGGGAGCGTATGCGCAAGCCATGACCGGACTTTCAGGACCGTGAGCGCCGTGAACACGACGCCGGCGATAAAGATCGCTCCGAGCGCTGTCTGCCACGGGTAACCGAGCACTTTCACGACGGTAAACGTAATGAAGGCGTTCTCGCCCATGTAGGGGGCAATGGCAAAAGGGCGTCTGGCATAAACCCCCATGATTAGCGTGCCGAAGGCGGCCGATAGGATGGTGGCAGTCATGGACGGGCCTCGGGGAATGCCAGCTGCTTCGAGGATTGCGGGGTTCACGATGATGATGTATGCCATGGTGAAAAAAGTCGTGATCCCCGCAAGGGTCTCCTGTTTGTAACTCGTGCCGTATTTCTCAAAATCGAAATAGTTTTTCATGATAATGAAAAATAGTATAATTCCCCGGAAAAGGCAAGGTGAAACCTGCATGCAGCAGCACGCTCCCTGAGCCAGGAGGATGTTCTCTCTTCGTAAACCGCTGCAAAACATCGAAACTTCAGCGGTACGAGCGTACAAATTTGTCATCGCCGGAGACAGCTTTACCTTGACAAAGGCAGGGAATTCGACATAATATTAGCCGTTTCCTCTGAGCGGGACTGCGCTCCGGCCGTACCCGGCCGCGGCGCACAGGAAGGAGGGTTTCGTGAAGGTACTGCAGATCTCCATCTTCGTTGAAAATAAGTCGGGACGCCTTGCCGAAGTGACCGAAATTCTGGCACAGCACGAGATCAATATCAGGGCGCTCTCCCTGGCCGATACCGCGGATTTCGGGATTCTTCGTCTTATTGTGAACGACACGGAAAAAGCGAAAAAAATCCTGAAGGACAACGGCTTTACCTTGAGCCAAAACGAGGTCGTGGCTCTGGAAGTGCCTGACCGGCCAGGCGGCCTCGCGAAGATCCTTCGAACTCTGCAGGGGAAAGGCATCAATGTTGAGTATATGTACGCTTTTGTCCAGAAATGCGAGGGGAATGCCGTTCTGATATTCCGGTTCGATGAAATCGAGAAAGCCATTGATGCGCTGCAGGCGTCAGGTTTCCGGATCATGACCGGAAGCGAAGTACAGCAATTGTGAAATCATTCCCCCGGCTTGCCCGGGAGAGATCTTGCACAGGGAGGAACAGGAAAAATGAAAATGTTCAAAGTGATGGTTTGTGCAGCATGCATCATAGCCGCGGCAGCTGTATCCGCCATGGCGGAAGGCATAATTAAAGTGGGCGCAGTCCTGGCGGAGTCGGGCCCGGCGTCATTCCTTGGTGCGCCAGAAGCCAAGACGCTCCAAATGCTCGTCGATGACATTAATGCCAAGGGCGGCATCAACGGCAATAAAATTGAACTAATCATTAAGGACACGCAGGCAAGCCCGGAAAAAGCGGTCTCCTTCGCAAAGCAGCTGATCGACGAGGACAAGGTGTTCGCCATCATCGGCCCGTCCACCAGCGGTGAGACCATGGCCATTAAGAACATCGCCGAAGAGGGAAAAACCATCCTCCTCTCCTGCGCCGCGGCCGAAGTCATCGTTAACCCCGTGGCCAAGTATGTGTTCAAGACGCCCCAGAAGGACAGCGATGCCGTGATCAAGATCTTCGATCAGATGAAGAAAATGGGCATCACCAAGATCGGCGTTCTGTCGAGCAACACCGGCTTCGGCAAGGCGGGGAAAGAGCAGCTGGAAAAGCTCGCGCCGGAGCATGGCATCCAGATCCTGATCAGCGAGGTATATGACAAAGCAGCCACGGATCTCACTGCGGAAGTAACAAAGCTGAAGGCAGCCAATGTGCAGGCCATCGTTAACTGGTCCATTGAGCCTGCGCAGGCGATCGTGATCAAGAACGCACGCCAGATCGGCATGACTGTTCCAATTTTCCAGAGCCACGGTTTCGGCAACATCAAGTATGTGAGCGCCGCGGGCGCCGCTGCCGAGGGCGTGATCTTCCCGGCGGGCAGGCTGCTCGTCGCCGATGTTCTGTCAGCCAAGAACCCCCAGAAAAAAGTCCTCGAATCGTACAAGAAGGAATATGAAGCCAAGTATAAAGAGGACGTCAGCACCTTCGGTGGCCATGCCTATGATGCCATGCTCATCCTCGAAACAGGCATCAAGGAGGCGGGCGCGGACAAGGAAAAAGTCCGGACCGCCATCGAACATATCAAGGGACTTGTCGGCACCGCGGGCATATTCAACTTCTCCCCCACGGACCACAACGGCCTTGACGCCAACGCCTTTGAAATGCTGACCGTGAAAGACGGCAAGTTCGCCGTGCTGGAATAATAACATTTGGCGGTTTACCAACAGGGAGTGTCCACGGGGGCACTCCCTGTTGTTTCTGGAACCGACCGGACTTGCCGTTCAGAGCGAAGCGCCCTGCCGCGACGGGGCCCTTCGCTGTGCCTGGAGTGACCGCAGAGCAAAACGCACTCGGAGCCTGTCTTGATTGAGCTTTTTTTTCAGTATCTCGTCGCCGGCCTCACCTACGGCACCATCTACGCCATTGTCGGCATCGGGTTCAACATCATTTACAACACCACGGGAATCATCAACTTCGCCCAGGGAGAGTTCGTCATGCTCGGCGGAATGACCGCAGTGTCACTCCAGGCTTTCCTGCCACTCCCGCTCGCGATCTTTGGTGCAGTGCTTGTCACGATGATCATCGGCGGCCTGATCGAAATGACGTTTATCCGCTGGCTCGTGAAACCGTCGGTCCTGCGGATGATCATCATCACCATCGGCATCTCGATCCTGATCCGGGAGGCGGCCCTTGCGATCTGGGGCGAAGGCGTCCGGTCCCTTCCCTACTTTACCGGCAACGAGATCTCGGCGCTATCCTTTGGAGGCGTTCGCGTCTCGCCCCAGGTGCTCTGGAGCCTTGGTTTCTGCTCGATCGTCGTCCTGTCTCTGAACCTTTTTTTCAAATATACGATGCTCGGCAGGGAGATGCGCGCCTGCGCCGCAAACCGCGAGGCCGCCGCACTCTGCGGCATCCCGACGAAAAACATGGTCACGCTCTCATTCGTACTGTCCGCCGGCATCGGCGCCCTTGCGGGGTGCGTGGTCTCGCCGATTACGTATACACAGTATAATATTGGAACGGGCCTCGCCATCAAGGGATTTACTGTCGCCATCCTCGGCGGGCTCGGCAACAGCATGGCAGCCGTGGCAGCCGGTTTCATCCTTGGCGTGCTCGAATCCTTCAGCATCTGGGTCCTGCCCACCGCCTACAAAGACACGATCTCGATATCGATTCTACTCGCGATGCTTTTCATCAGGCCCAGCGGCCTGTTCGGAAACAGAGAAGCCATGCGGTTAAAGGATTTCTGATGAAAACCTCCCGGTTTGCTCCGATCCTTTCTCTTCTCGTCGCTGTCGCCGCAATCCAGCTTTTGACGCTTGCAACGGGGAGGGAATTTTATCTTACCCAGCTCACTATGGCGGCCTATTATTCGCTCGTCGCCGTCGGGCTCTGCCTCCTGATGGGGTTTGCGGGACAGATATCGATGGGTCACGCAGGATTCTTCGCGATCGGCGGCTACACCTCGGCAGTCCTGACAACGCTCAATCTCGCATCGCACAAGGACGCAGTCCTTGTTGAGTGGCTGGCGAAACTCGGCATTCTCACGGCACGTCAGGACCTCTACGGCAGCCAAATCCTGAGTGTCCATCCCTGGGCGGCCTGTGTCCTTGCCGTCCTGCTTGCACTGGCCGTCGCCTGGGCCATCGGCATCCCGGTGCTCAAGCTCAAGGGACATTACCTCGCCATGGCAACGCTGGGGTTTGGCACAATCATCTACAGCATTGTGCTCGGGACCGAGCATTTCGGCGCTGCCGACGGGATTTCGAGCGTGCCGCCGTTCCCGCTCCTGCCCGGCGGCGTCGGCGTGGGCGGAGGTTCCTCACAGCGGGTTATAAACTACTACTTCGCCTGGCTCCTGGTGGTTGCGGCGATGGTGCTGCTCGTGAACCTGATCAACTCGCGGGTAGGGCGTGCACTCCGTTCGATCCACGGCGCCGAAGACGCGGCGAACGCCATGGGTGTGGACACATCACAATACAAACTCTTTACGTTCATGCTGAGCGCCGCGCTTGCCGCGATTGCCGGGGTGTTCCTGACTCACTTCAACGGAGGCATCGGTCCGTCCGAAGCGTCGATCATGAAGTCCATCCGCTATGTGTCCATCGTGGCTGTCGGGGGCATGGGAAGCATCTGGGGCACCCTCATCATGAGTACGGTTCTGAACTTCTTTTCGCTCCGCGGTTATTTCGGAACCTACGACGACGCCGTATTCGGCGGCATTCTGATTGTAATCATGCTCTTTGCGCCCGACGGCATTATCGGGTCTGATCTGCGAAGGATGCTAAGAAAACTGGTGAAACAGACGTAGCAAAACATACTAACCGCGGATGAACACGGTTAGAATGAGTACTCCGCTTCACGTCGGACATTCTTCTTTTTGATTGTATTCCGGCTTGCCCGGAATCGAATCTTGCGTCATTTTTTCGACATCATGATGCCTGACAAAGTCAGGACCCTTGGTTGTGGTTGTATAGCCTGATCTCCAATGACAATTCTCGAAGTAAAAAACCTCAGCAAGCGCTTCGGCGGCCTTCAAGCTGTAAAAGAGGTGAGCTTCTCCGTCGAGCAAGGCAGCATCAAGGCCGTCATCGGGCCGAACGGCGCAGGCAAGACTACGCTCTTCAACCTGGTAACGGGATTCCTGGCGCCCGACAGCGGAGAGATCCAATACCGGGATAGGTTGATCCAGGGCAAGAGCCCCTACGAGATTGCAGAACTGGGCCTGTCCCGCACGTTTCAGCATATCAGGCTCTTCGCGCACATGACGGCGCTCGAAAATGTGATGGTCGGCTGCCATGTGCGCTCCCGGGCGGGCTTCATTGCCGGGATGCTGAATCTGCCCTGGACCTGGCGCGAAGAACGGGATATCCGGGAAAAATCGGTCGGTTTTCTGGATTTTCTCGGCATATCAGACCTTGCGAACATCAGTGCGACGAGCCTATCCTACGGCCAGCAGCGGGCTGTGGAGATGGCCCGCGCCTTGGCGTGTGGACCTTCCATGCTTCTTCTTGACGAGCCGGCGGCAGGGCTCAATATGCGCGAGACCGCCGATACGGCGAAACTCATCCGCAGAATCCGCGACCTCGGCATCACCGTGCTAATCGTAGAGCACGACATGTCTCTGGTCATGAACATTTCCGACGAAATCGTCGTTTTGAGCTATGGGGAAAAAATCGCCGATGATGCGCCCCATGCTGTCCAGCACAATCCCGAGGTCGTCAGAGTCTACCTGGGAGAAGACGATGCTTAAAATACGGAACCTTGACGTCGGATATGGAGGTTTGAATGTCCTTCGAAGAGTGTCTATCCATGTAAATCCGGGCGAAATCGTTACCATCATTGGCGCGAACGGCGCCGGAAAAACTACGCTCCTGAAGACCGTCGCAGGGCTGCTCAGGGCACAGGCAGGCGAGATTGTTTTCAGCGGCCGCGAAATTGGCCGCACTCCCACAGAGCAGATCGTGTTCGATGGCTGCTCGCTCGTGCCTGAAGGAAGGCAGGTTTTCCCCGCCATGCCGGTAAAGGAAAACCTCCTGCTCGGCGCTTATGTGCAGTTCAAGCGCGGAAACAGGCAGACAGTCAGCCTGGACCTCGATCATGTATACGGTCTCTTCCCGGTGCTGAAGCAACGCGAGCAGCAGCTTGCCGGTACCCTGTCCGGCGGAGAGCAGCAGATGCTCGCCATAGGCAGGTCGCTTATGGCAAGGCCGAAACTTATCATGCTCGATGAGCCGTCCATGGGCCTGGCGCCTCTCATGGTCAGGGAGATCTTCAACATCATCGTCAGGATCCGCGAGGAAGGAAACACGGTGCTGCTCGTGGAGCAGAACGCGCGGAGCGCGCTCAAGATTGCGAACCGGGGATACGTGCTCGAGACAGGCAGGGTCATCCTTGAAGGGCAGGCCGAAGATCTGCTGTCGAATAGAGACGTGCAGAGGGCGTATCTAGGGCGAGATTTATAGAATTTTTAAGCGGCTGAAATGGTTTAAGCCGTTTAAACAGTTATCACGAAACGGAGGTGCATATGTACTGGCAGCCTGAAAGCGAATGCATGGACAGAGAGGAGCTGCAGCAGCTGCAGCTTGAGCGGCTCGAATCCACGTTGAGCCGGGTGAACATGAATGTCCCTTTCTACCGGAGGAAGTTCGACGAGATCGGGTTCAATCCCGACGACCTGCGCACGCTTGATGATCTACGGAAACTGCCCTTCACGACCAAGAACGATCTCAGGGAAAACTATCCCTATGGCCTCTTTGCCGTGCCCCTTCGCGAAGTCGTTCGCGTCCACGCATCGTCGGGGACGACCGGCATGTCGACCGTTGTAGGCTATTCCCGGAACGACATCAAGACCTGGTCCAACCTCGTCGCGAGGATCCTGACCGCCGGCGGCATCACCAAAGACGATGTGATACAGATCGCATTCAATTACGGGCTCTTTACCGGCGCCTTCGGCCTGCACTACGGCGCGGAGCGCCTCGGCGCCTCGGTGATTCCGATTTCGAGCGGCAACACTCGCCGCCAGATCAAAATCATGCAGGATTTCAAGACCACCGCTCTCGTGAGCACACCGAGCTACGCCATGCTGATCGCGGATACAATGATGGAGATGGGCATCAACAGGAATTCCCTTTCGCTGAAATTCGGCCTCTTCGGGGCCGAGCCCTGGTCGGACGCCATGCGCAAGGAGCTCGAAAACAAGCTCAAAATTGTCGCCACGGACAACTACGGCCTGTCAGAAGTGATGGGCCCGGGTGTGGCGGGTGAATGCTTCGAGCGGAACGGGCTGCACATCGCCGAAGACCATTTCCTGGTAGAGCTGATCAATCCTGATACCCTCCAGCCGGCCAAGCCGGGCGATGTCGGGGAAATGGTCATCACGACGCTTACAAAAGAGGCTTTCCCCGTCATTCGCTACCGCACCCGGGACCTCACCCGGTTGCTCCCCGAGCCCTGCCCCTGCGGCAGGACCATGGGGAGAATGACCCGTATTTTCGGGAGGACCGATGATATGCTGATCATTCGCGGCGTGAACGTTTTCCCGCAGCAGATCGAGACGGTATTGTTCGAGATCGAGGGCGTTGCCCCGCATTACCAGATCATCATCGACCGCAAAGGCGCGCTCGACGAGACTACGGTGCTCGTCGAAGTTTCGGAGCAGATATTCTTTGACGAAATGAAGAGGCAGAGCAAACTCAAGGAAACCATAAAAAAACGGCTGGCCTCGGAACTCGGCATAGCAGTCGAGGTGAAACTCGTGGAAAAGAAAACGCTGGAGCGGTTTGAGGGAAAAGCGATACGGGTTATTGACAATAGAAAATTCTAAGGAGGAAGGGGCAAAGAGCATGGGGCACGGCGCATGGAGTCAGTACCGTCTCACGCCGCCTCAGCCCTCTGCGCAATGCCCTCTACGCATTTCATGAACTACATCGATTTCCACACTCACATCTTTCCAGACAGGATCGCGAAACAGACAATGGAAACCCTCGCAACCGAGTCCGGCCACTACCGGCCCCGGACGGACGGCACGCTGCAAGGGTTGCTTGACTCCATGGATCGGGCGGGCATTTCGGCAAGCCTCGTGGCGAACATCGCAACGAAGCCGGCCCAGATGGTGCCAATCCTCAACTTCTGCAAGCAAATCAAGAGTGAACGCATCCATCCGCTGATCTCCTTTCATCCCTCAAACGACACTGAGGAAGTTGAAGAGGTGTTCGGGGAGGCCCACCGCGAAGGCATTCGCGGCGTCAAGCTGCATCCCATGTATCAGCGCTTCTTCATTGACGACAAATACATGTACGGCTTTTATGAGCTGATGGCGAGTTTCGGCTTCATCGTGATGTTCCACAGCGGTTTCGACATTGCATTCCCGAACAACAGCCAGGCTGACGTGGAAAGAATCAAAAAAGTGGCGGACTGGTTCAAGGACCTTACCATTGTCTGCACTCATGTTGGAGGCTGGAAGCAGTGGGAACGTATCGGTTGCCTCAGCAGATGCGAAAACGTCTATACCGAAACATCGATGACCCTCAGCGAAGTAAGCGACGAGGAGTTCGTCAGGCTCATCGGCTATTTTGGTGAAGACCGCTTGTTATTCGGAACTGACAGTCCCTGGACGGACCAGAAGGAAATGCTTGAGCGAACCACGCAATTGAAAATATCCGACCGGTTGAAAGAAAAGATGCTTTATGAGAACGCTGCGGCACTGCTCGGCCTGAAAAAGGCGTAACGTTTTCTAACTGGCGGGACTTCACTTAATGCTCACGGCGCCGCTGCGAATGCCGCTCGATTCCCTTTTCGATACGTGCCTCGAATCAGGAAGGGGCTGCGATTACGGTCGTAGATTCACCAGGGGAATAATCAAAGACCCGACGTTTTCCGGTGACGTTCAAGATAGGTATTTATGATCGGCCAGTCCCCGTCAGCCCAGTCAAGACCGAGTAATTCCTCCGGTATTGTCCAGGCAATGGCTTTATGCTCGTGAACGATAATTTCACCAGCGCTAATTGTGCAGCGGTAAGGATAAAGAGTCACCATAAAGGCTGGATAGGAATATGTTACCTGGGGGTACGGTTCATGAATCATCACCTCAATCCCCAACTCCTCCAATACTTCACGTTTCAGACATTCCGAAACACTCTCATCCTCATTGATCTTTCCTCCCGGAAACTCCCATTTTAGAGGCAGGCTCATACGTTCGCTTCGCTGAGCTGCGAGGACTTTTCCGTTTTGCTCTATTATGGCGCAGGCTACTCGTAAGGATTTCATGTTTTCCTGGGAGGACGGGATTTCCGCTTTCGCTGGAATGGTGATAACCCGGGCATCGCTGCCTTAAGGGCCTTGAGAGGACTTAATGTTCCCTATACCGGGGAATTACGATTCAGGAAAGCACATCAGAGCGTTTGATAGCGGATGGAGTAACCTCACCGCCCCTGTGCCCTGCCTGCGGCAAAAGCCTTCTGGTTGACTTCGAGAACCTTCCTCGGAACAGTGTTCACAATGGCCTCGAGGATGACCGATTCCTTCAAGGGAAGAAAATTCAGCGCGGCACCAAGAAGAACGAGATTGAGTGTGCGTTTGTCTCCCGCACCGACGGCGAGCTGTGTACCATCAAAAGGCATCACGGTCCTCGCGCGGCTCCTGATCACCTCATTGATGTCGGCAGGATATTTTTCCGCGGCGATGGAAACACCGATCGTGCCGATCGTCCGCGTATTGTATATGACTGCACCGTCATCCTTCAGAAAGTGAAGATATCGGGCCGTTTCGAGCGGCTCGAACCCGATCAGCAGGTTCGCCTCGCCTTCGCTCACGATGGGCGAATAGACCTTGTCTCCGAAGCGCACCTGCGAAAGCACGCTGCCGCCGCGCTGGGCCATGCCGTGCACTTCGCTCTGCTTCACATCGAGGCCTTCCAGGAGCGCCGCCTCGGCGATTATCTTGCTCGTCAGCAGTACGCCCTGTCCGCCGACGCCGCTGATCAGAATATTAAATACATTCACGTCTTTCCTCAATTAAATTATGAACTACAGTTTTCCGAAGATACACATAGGTAAAGATGGGGCAAGTAGCAAGGAGATCAAGCCCATTTGGCACATGCCGTGCTGATTGCTTCTCCTCCTTGCCCTTTGCTACTTGTCACTTGCCATCTGCTCCTCCGTCTTCATGCACCCCGTGGTGCACAGTTGTGAGCAGACCCCGCAGCCGTTGCACAGGAGCGGATCGATTTCGACGTACCCTGTCTTCCCTTCGGGCGTGAAAGATAGGGCAATGCAACCCGCCTTGAGGCAGAGCTTGCAGCCCTTGCAGTCCTCTTTCTCGACAGCGTACGCTTTCTTGGACACACGGTAGCGCAGCACGCAGGGCTGGTTCGAAATAAGCACCGACGGCCCGGTCGCCGCGAGCTCTTCTCTCATGATTTTTTCGAGCTCTTTAATATTATATGCATCGATTTCACGCACCCGTCGGGCACCAATTGCCTGGCAGAGCTTTGCGATATCGAGGCGCGGCGACTCGCTTCCCTTTGCCGTTCTGCCCGTTCCGGCGTGCTCCTGTCCGCCGGTCATGCCCGTCGTGTCGTTGTTCATAATGATCACGACGGCGTCGCCACCGTTATAAACCATGTTCACCAAGCCCGTGATGCCGGAGTGCAGGAACGTGGAATCGCCGATCACAGCCACGGGTTTCTGATGGGTGCCCTGGAGAGCGAGGCCCTTGGCCATGCCGTGCGCGGCTGATATGCTGGCGCCCATGCAGATGCAGGTGTGCATGGCAGAAAAAGGCGGGAGGGCGCCCAGCGTGTAGCATCCGATGTCGCCGGACACGAAAACCTTGAGTTTGGCAAGTACGGTGTACAGGCCCCGATGAGAACACCCGGGGCAGAACGTAGGCGGACGCATGAGAAGCCCACCTGCGGGTTCTTTCATCGGCAACGTGCTGCCCATAACCTTCTCACGAAGCAGGCGCTGACTGAATTCGCCGCAGAGGGGCAGCTTGTTCTTGCCGATATGGACTGTAATGCCCAAGGCCTTGATCTGCTCTTCGAGAAAGGGGTCAAGCTCCTCCACCACGACGAGCCAGGCCACAGAGGCAGCGAATTTTGCGATCAGCTTGTCGGGAAGCGGGAAGGTCATGCCCAGCTTCAGCACCGCCGCCTTCGGGAAGGCTTCGCGCACATATTGGAACGATATGCCCGAGGTGATAAAGCCCATATCCTGGTCGCCGTCAATGATCTGATTGAGCGGCGATGTCTCGGCCCACGCCTTGAGGCGAAGGAGCCGGTCTTCAATGGCAACATGCCGCTTTTTGGCATTGTTGGGGAGCATCACATATTTACCGAAGTCGCGGGCAAGGCCGCGGCCGGCCGGAGACTCGGGCTCCTCTGTTTCCACCACGCTCTTGCAGTGCGATATCCTGGTTGTCGTGCGCAGGATAACGGGCGTATCAAAGGACTCGGAAAGCTCGAAAGCAGTCTTCGTGAACTGCCTGGCCTCCGCGGAATCCGACGGTTCGAGGCAGGGAATTTTCCCAAGTCGGGCAAAATGGCGCGTGTCCTGTTCATTCTGTGAACTGAACATGCCCGGGTCGTCTGCCGCCATAAGCACCAACCCCGCGTTGACGCCCGTATATGCCACGGTCATGAGCGGATCGGAAGCCACATTCACGCCCACATGTTTCATGCAAGCCATCGAACGGACTCCAGAGATGGCACCTCCGATAGCAACTTCCATGGCCACTTTCTCGTTCACGGACCACTCGGCGTGAATATCCTTGGCCTTTGAAAGGGTTTCGAGCACTTCGGTGCTCGGAGTACCGGGATAGGCCGCTGCAAGCCTGCCCCCCGCTTCGAGGAAACCCCGGGCGATTGCTTCGTTACCAGAAAGAATTGCTTTTTTCAAAATCACTCCCAGACAGAATAATTAACCACAAAGGATGTAGAAAATTCGGAAAAAGGTTGATGTGCAATGATGATCCAAAACCCGTGCTGTTTGCTGCCCAGCCCTTGCCCCTATTTTTTTATTTCAACCGGTTGTCGTTCACGCGCTTGGCCTTGCCTTCGCTGCGCTGGATCGTATTTGGCGGCCGGAGCGTCACTTCGGTGTTCACGCCGATGATGTCTTTGATGTTTTTCTGGATCTCCCGCTTGAGGTGGATGAGTTCCTCTTCTTCCTGGACAAAGGCCTTCAGGTCGGTGGACAGCACCTTCGTCGCCATTTCTTCCATAAACTTAGGCGTCACTTCCACATGAACATTCATCTCATCGAGACGGCCCTTACGGGTCACTTCGATAATGTAATGCGGAGCCACTTCCTCGGAACGGAGCAGCACTGATTCGACCTGCGACGGGAACACATTCACCCCACGGATGATAAGCATGTCGTCCGCCCGTCCGCGCACCCGCATCATCCGCACCAGGGTCCTGCCGCATTTGCAGGGCTCGGGGTTCAGGCTGGTGATATCGCCGGTGCGATAGCGGATGAGCGGCATGGCTTCCCGGGACATGCTCGTTACCACGAGCTCGCCTTCCTGGCCATAGGGCAGCTGCTCGCCGGTCTCGGGGTTGATAATCTCGGGGTAGAAGTGGTCCTCATTGAGATGCAGGCCGCTCTGCGCCTCGATGCATTCCGACGAGACGCCGGGGCCGATGATTTCCGATAGACCATAGATATCGATAGCCTTGATGCGAAGCCGCTCCTCTACTTCGTGCCGCATCTCGTCGGTCCAGGGCTCGGCTCCGAAGAGGCCGACGCGCAGCTTGATCGTGTCGAGGTTGATTTTCATTTCGCAGGCAACGTCATAAATATAGAGCGCGAAAGACGGCGTGGAACAGATTACCGTGCTCCCGAAGTCCTGCAGGAGCAGGATCTGCTTCTGCGTATTCCCGCCCGAGATGGGAATGACCGACGCACCCACTCGCTCGGCGCCATAGTGCGCACCGAGACCGCCGGTGAACAGGCCATATCCGTAAGCGTTTTGGACCACGTCCTTTTTCGTAACGCCGGCGCAGGTAAAGGTCCGGGCCATTACATCGGCCCAAAGGCTGATGTCGTTCCGGTTGTAGGCAACCACGGTGGGCTTGCCCGTTGTGCCCGACGAAGCATGGATTCGCACGATGTTTTCAAGGGGCTCGGCAAAAAGACCATAGGGGTAATTATCACGAAGATCGGATTTCTTTGTGAAGGGAAGCTTGGTGATGTCTTCAATGCCCCTGATGTCCGAGGGTTTCAAACCCTTTTCGTCGAACTTCTTTTTGTAAAAGGGTACGCGGGAATAGACCCTCTCGCAGACCTTTTTGAGGCGATCACTCTGCAGCTTGCTCAATTCTTGTCGTGGCAGAGATTCTTCTTGATTCCAGGGCATAGACGGCTCCTCAGAGCAAGGATTCGATCGGGACAGGAAGTTAATTCATCGAGAAACGGCGATCATTATAAACCAGAATGAACTGTTTTGTAAATAAAAATTCGGTATTATCCCTTGAGTCGGGATGCGGGATTTTGCTATAATGGCGAGGCTTTGTAAACAGGGAAAAGGATGGGCTTATGGATACCATGAAGAAATTTGTTGATAAGGACCAATTTGCGAAACATCTCGGCGTGGAGATACTTGAATATTCACCGGGAAAGGCAAAAGCCCGAATGAAGCTTCAACAGCATCATCTGAACAGCGCCGGTACCGTCCACGGCGGCGCCATTTTCTCGCTTGCCGACGCGGTCTTCTCCGTGGCTTCCAACTCCCACGGTACCCTCGCAATGGCGATCAATGTGAGCATTTCGTTCTTCAAAGCCGTAAAGACCGGCACCCTGGTCGCCGAAGGCCAGGAAGTATCGTTCAACCCCAAACTTGCCACTTACCTGATCGATGTAAAGGATGACGCCGGCAATGCAGTCGCCCTTTTCCAGGGAACCGTATACCGAAAGAAAGATACAATCGCCGATATTTTAAAATAATACCGCCTGTTAAAGACGGTTTGGGGGTACAAACTTCCTACACGTTCACGATTGACAAGGACTATTGTTATGACTATAACAGTTAAGTTAATATGTTTCTGGAGGTCATATAATGAATACCGCTTCCATTTCCGAGCTGAAGGCACTGCTTAGCAAATATCTGTCAAAGGTGAAGGCTGGGGAGGAAGTGGTGGTCACCGATCGCGGGAAGCCGATTGCGAAGATAGTCCCCATCAAGAGGACTGAAATGGAAATTCCACGGCATCTCCTGACCCTGGAGCGGGCAGGCCTTGCACGAATTGGTCAAGCAAGTCTCCCCGCAAGCTTCTGGAGTTTGCCGCGCCCGAAAGACAGGAAAGGCGCCGCTATCAAGGCCCTGCTAAGCGAACGTGATGAAGGCCGATAAAGTTTTGGGATGCTTCGGCTATCATTCCGCTCTGTATTGATGAGAGACAAACCCCGGTTGTCCGGGGCATCGCGAAAAAGGACGGGGCGCTTGTTGTCTGGTGGGGGCAGCATAGTTGAAGCCTATTCAGCCTTCGCCCGGATCCAACGGGACAGCGTTTTTTCTCAGTGAACTATAAGGCAGCCGCCCTTTTGGTCCTTTGTCAGCTTGTAGACGTATGGATAGAGATCGAACCGAGCGATGACATCCGGGCAATAACGAGACGCCTGTTCCAGAACTATCCCCTGAGAGCGGCAGACAGCTTACAGCTTGCCGCTGCGATTGTCTGGTCCGGCAAGTCACCCCAAGGACATCACTTCGTATGCCTTGACACGCGGTTGGGGGAAGCACCCGCGAAGGAAGGATTTTCAGTACTGCCAGCCAAGTTTTAACGAACAGCAATGCGGGATCGTATGATTTTTTATAGCAAGAGGTACCCTGCTAAAATACTTACTATAAGATGTTATAATCAGCTTAATTACTGTTTCCCAACTACAACAAATGCCAATTCCTGTCAATGTGAATAATCGAAAAAGATTGCAAGATGAGCATGAAACCGCTGCGACTCTGGGAGCAACAATATTGCCAACCAGAATACGAACATGAACAAGGGATGTGAATACCGCGAACAACTCGGCCCTGATGCCGACGCCCAGACGTTGCTGGCTTACCTCAGCCAACGCTATTGTCACTCCTCCCCAGCGGAGTGGGCAGCGCGGATTGAGTCCGGTTACGTGCTAATAGACGCCCGGCGCGCCCATTCCGAAACCTTATTACGCAGGGGTTGCGAGCTTGTCTGGCAGCGACCACCTTGGATCGAGCCCTACGCGCCCAAGTCGTTTTCCGTGCTTTACGAAGACGAAGACTTGCTCGCAGTAGCCAAGCCGGCAGGCTTGCCGACTCTTCCGGGTGCCAATTTTTTGGAAGCGACACTGCTATATCAGATACGCGCCTATGCACCTGACGCCTCTCCTCTCCATCGATTGGGACGTTGGACCTCGGGTTTGGTTCTGTGCGCCCGAAACCATAATGCCCGGAAAGAATTGATGCGGCAGTGGTCGGCAAGAAAAGTCGGCAAACGCTACCGCGCACTTGCTTCCGGCCTGCCTGTTTGGGATGAGATGACGATCTCTGAGCCTATCGGCTCGGTGCCGCACACATTACTTGGTTCGGTTCATGCCGCTTCTGCAAATGGCAAGCCCTCTTTGTCTCAAGTAACTATTCTCGAACGCCGCTTAGATTCCTTCCTTTGTGATGTGCGTATTGCGACAGGCAGGCCCCACCAAATTCGAATTCACCTGGCAAAGGCCGGACATCCTCTGGTCGGAGACCCGCTTTATGTTGCGGGCGGTCTACCGGCGTCCGACACGCGAGCATTACCTGGCGACCCGGGCTACTTTCTTCATTCCGCGGAACTGAGGTTTCGCCATCCCGTCAGCGGGCGCGAGGCAGTCATCGAATGTGAGCCGCCGTCGTTATTGCGGCTTTCAACAGTTCCATAGGTTGGGCGGGAAATTGGGTTGAGTCGCTACAAATTATACGCAGGGCATTGACAAAATAAGGTAGATACCCACGGGATTACGCCCGTGGCCCCTTGAAACCGCAAAAGCACCCCCTCCTAACTGCCCCTGAAAGGATGAGAGAAACAAAAGTGTGTGTTACAATCATCCACGGGCTAACGACCATGGTCTTCTGCCTCGTTTTGACGATTTCATTATAATGAAATCATGTTCGATAAAGTGAAAACATATTCACAAAAAGAAAACGCCTTGGGCGGTATGCTCGTCAAAACGACCCACCAGATGGTCCTTGCTGTTTCTGGCCGATCCTGCTCGGCATCTATACGGCTCATCTAATAAGGTCCGGGTTAGCATAGGCCAGACGAGGAAAATTCTTAACGACCTGCTACGGTTAGCCGTGGTCTTAATTGTCCACGCCTATCCCATCGGGGGCTTGTTTTTTAAGGACTTAATTGTTTCCTGATATTAGCGCAAAGGTCGTTGCCTCAATATTTCTTCTTTTTCATTTTCCTCGGAAATGTTATAGTTCCCCCCATGTCCGAATCGAAAACCTCGCGCCTCCCCTTCCACTACGGCTGGGTGATCGTCGTCACCGGCACGCTTTGCATCATGGCCTGTCTCGGGTTCGGTCGCTTCGCGCTCGGGATGCTGCTTCCCTCCATGGCGGCATCACTCAAGCTTTCCTATTCCCAGATTGGATTCATCAGTACCTGCAATTTCATCGGCTATCTTCTGTCGGTGCTTTTCTGCGGTCATATCGCGCGCAGGATCGGATCAAGCCGCTTGATCGTCATTGCACTTGTCATCATCGCCGCTTCCATGGCGCTCATCAGCCGTTCAACGAGCTTCACCAGCGTTCTGCTCCTCTACCTGATTACCGGCATGGGCAGCGGGGCTGCGAACGTGCCGGTCATGGGTCTCATCACAGCATGGTTCGACCGGTCGATCAGAGGCCGGGCTGCCGGGTTCGTGGTCATCGGCAGCGGATTCGCCATCATCATTTCAGGGAAGCTTATCCCCTTTGTAAACAGACTCGTGGGGCCTGATGGCTGGAGGGTCAACTGGCTTGTTCTTGCGGGAGCGGTAGCAATCATAGCGGGATTCGCTTTTTTATTTCTGAGAAATAAACCGCAGGACGTAGGATTATTTCCCTTTGGATGCAATGGGAGCCAGGCAACGACTGTCTATCAGTCAGAAATGGACCGGAAAAGCATTTACAAAAACAAAACCCTCTATCTTCTCGGTGCGATCTATTTTCTCTTTGGGTATACCTACGTGATATACGCGACCTTCATTGTGACGATGCTAGTCAAGGAGCGGGGCTTCTCGGAGACAATCGCGGGTAACTTCTGGTCATGGGTGGGGCTTTTGAGCCTTTTTTCCGGTCCTGTATTCGGAACCCTGTCGGACCGGCTTGGCAGAAAAAGGGGGCTTATGATCGTGTTCTCACTCCAGACACTCGCTTATCTTCTCGTCGCAGCAAAGCTGCCGCCATTGTTCCTCTATCTCTCCATCGGATTCTACGGCATCGTCGCCTGGTCCATCCCGTCGATCATGGTTGCGGCGGTGAGTGAATACGTGGGCGTGGATAGGGCGCTTGCCGCCTTCGGCTTCATAACCTTCATTTTCGGCCTCGGCCAGATCACAGGCCCTTCCATTGCCGGCATCATGGCTGAAAAAACAGGCAGTTTCTCCGGGAGCTTCTTCATAGCGTCAGTCTTTGCAGGCGCAGCGATCATGCTCACGGCGCTGCTCAAAAAACCGCACAATGCTTTATCACGCTGATACAAAAAAAGTAGGCGCTTTTTTTACAGTTGGAAGAGGGTTGCTGCTATCACCAAAGAAAACTTATCTGGTTGCTTTTCTACCTGGACCTTATGTCCCCGCCCTGAAGAACAGGGGTTTCACGGTACGGGAAATTATATAAAAGTTATATAGGCGAATGTGGTGTGAATTAATTTGCAAAAAATACATTTAATAAAGTAAAATAAAACATCATTCTGAGTTCCAGCACAGGAGCGAAATACACAGGAAGGCGATGGGTGACTTATGAAGAGGGGGGCGCCGCAGAAAAGATTTGAACAGAAGTTGGCTGAGAGAGTGGCTCACGCAGCAGCGGCGCCCACTCGACAAGGAGACATACTTTCTCAAAAACCCGTTTCTCCTTCGCCTTGCTGGCAAAGGTCTGTAAAATGCGCGATCGGTGATTCTTCCCTTTTTCTGCAATCCAAATATGCAGTCCGGCCCAGCCAACTGCAAACAACAATGAAAAAAACCGGTTTCTGCGGAGAAAACGATGCCTCAAGCTACATACATTAGGATTTTTCTGTATACAGCAATAATGTTGCTTTTTGGTCTACGCTCTGGGGCACAGCAAACTGTAGAAAAAAAAGTGCAATGGACAACTATTTCTGCCGGCGTTGAATACGCACAGTATCCTTTCGGCGAAATGCAGACAGGCCCTGACGTCCTCCACGTGGTCCGGATTAACCCTCGCCGTGCACGGCTCGTGGCACTAAGCCGGACCAAGCAGGACCTCCGTAAGAGAACGGCTCAACAGTGGTGCGAGGATTTCGGCTTCGTAGCCGTCATCAATGCGGGCATGTATGATGTTGATCTTGTAACCCATGTGGGATACATGAAAACGCCGGCCACTGTGAATAACAAAAGATGGAATAAAACCTATGAAAGTGTGTTGCTTCTCGACGGGACCGCTGCGCCACTTCCACTGGCAAAGATAATGGATCGCTCGGATATCAGTGAAACAATTCTTAAGTCGTTCGGTACCGTGATTCAGAACCTGCGTCTTATCAAGAACCCTGGGATCAATGTCTGGGAGCAGCAGTCGAGAGCGTGGAGTGAGGCGGCAATCGCGGAAGACCGCAGCGGAAATATCCTCTTTCTCTTTTCAAGAAAGCCCTATACGATGTTTGAGTTTAACGAAAAACTTTTACGATCCGGCCTCAACGTAGTACGTGCCATGCATGTGGAGGGCGGTCCCGAAGCGAGCCTTTCTCTCTGTGCGGACACTAAAAAGCTTCACTTGGCGGGCAGGAGTGAAACCACTTTCCACGACGACGGAGACGAGGGCATGGTACAAGTTGCGATCCCCAATATCGTGGGTGTTAAGCGATAACCACCTTCCGTGAGTCTGAATTTATCGATGTTCTATTGCTTCCATCAAAATTCATGACCTAGATTCCATGACCATCACCATTTGCTAAGCTATTTTAGTAGAATCGGAACTCCAGCTATGAAAAATCTCCCACCACGTGGACAGATGCCCCTCCTGCTTTTTGTTCAAATCGGTTTGAATCTCAGGCACCAGTCTTTCAACTCTTCCTGTCTATGCTCGCTACCTTCTTCTCAGCAAATATCCGCCGACCAGCATCAGGATAGCAATGGTTGCTATAAGCCACTTCGAATTGTGGCCAACTGGAGTAGGGCCTGCACTACCTGACCCGCCTGAACCTCCAGAACCACCAGATCCGCCAGATCTCGATGCTGTTGTAACACAGAAAGTGCCGTTCACGCCGCCGATGGTAAGCGTTGCGCTCGCGCTCGTGGAATATGCGTTTGCAGACGAGAGTAGAACTGCCACCGAA
>Ga0209415_10000042_pt1 | contig 160551 bp, 138 predicted proteins | sample PeaSoiSIISIP2007_FD_187696 | JGI IMG/M metagenome (GOLD analysis project Ga0209415, IMG submission 187696) | Peat soil microbial communities from Weissenstadt, Germany - SII-SIP-2007 (SPAdes) (version 2) | ecosystem: Environmental > Terrestrial > Soil > Wetlands > Peat | place: Germany... | reverse complement strand
CAGGTAGGACTCGAACCTACAACCCTCCGGTTAACAGCCGGATGCTCTGCCATTGAGCTACTGAGGAGTGTGGTGGAGCGCTTTGTCGTCTCTCATCATATCATCCGTCGAAGCGGCTGAACACTTCGCTTCGACCTTCCGTGCCTTGCCTTTCTCCTTAACTTTTGCCGGGTTGTGCGCGTCCAAGTCCGCAGTCGTCCCTGGCCCACATTTAGTCGTTTCTGTTCTGGCAGGCGGGGGCGAAGTAGATCAGCAAGAGGGCGTCACGGCGCTGCTGGCAAGCTTCTGGCGGCATCCCGATGCTGCCTGATCCAGTCGTTGGCTTCCTGCTGGGCGGCCAATATCTGGTCGCGACTCAAGCGGGAGGCGAGCAGCGCAACCCGCTGTTTGCTGGCGTCGTCTCCGCCGGCCTCGGCGAGGACAGACCAGAAATAGGCTTTGACCAGATCCACCGGAGTGCCTCGTCCCGCCCAGTAGTAAGCGCCGAGAGTTGCCTGGGCTGGCACGTTCCCCTGCTCCGCCGCCAGGGAGAACCAGCGGAGAGCTTCGGCGTAGTCCTGCGGGACGTCTTCACCGCTGTGGTAACGAACGCCCATGCCGAATTGTGCCAGCGCGTCGCCTTGCTCCGCCAATCTGCGCATGCCCTCCAGCGTGCCTGCCGTGATCGGCGCAGCGGCCCTTTGAGGGAGAGAAGCCTTCGCCGGTTCGCGGGAACCAGGAATAGATTTAGGGTTATTTCCTCCACTCCAGGTCGCGAAGAGCCAGGCCACGACAAACGCGACCGTGGCCACGGCCGCAATCAGGACAAGATTGCGCGAGCGCGAAAGCTGGGGAATCGGCAGGTCGGCGGGAGTTTCCACCGGGAATTCATCGTCCACGCTCAGTGCGTTTTCTTGCGGCGATGCGGGCTCTGGTACTCCGGCGCGGCGCACCGCTTCTGCAGAAATTTCTGCCAACCTCAGCAGAACAACCTCATCGTCCGCACCAAACGCGTTCGGCTCGGGAGCAAAGACCTCGAGCAGTCCGATGACGGAATGCTCCCAGCGGATGGGCGCTGCGCCCAGTGATCGAATGCCGAGGATCCGGCAACTTTCGCGATCCACTCGCGGATCAATTTCCGAGTCGTCACAGCGCTGCACCTTGCCGCTGCGCACGCAGTCGCCGGAAAAGCCTTCGCCCTGCTTCACCCGCGCACCGAGCGAAGGAGCATCCGCGCCAGCTGTTGCTCGGCAGATCATGTCGGGGCCTTCGCTGAGCGCGATCGCAGCTCCCGTGGCGCGTGTAAAAGCGTGGGCTCGCCGGGCGATCAGATGCAGCGAGGCATCGAGGTCAGATCCAAGTGCCTCGACTTCTTTTTTGACCGCGGCCAAGCCTGAGAGCACGGATGTATAGTCGGGGTGAACCGGAGAAATCTCATCGCCGTAGGCGGCAAGACTCACTGCGGGTTCGCTCGAGGCTTGAGCGTCGGTATGATTTGCCCAGGCGGCAATCGCGTTGGCAAAGAGCCACTTCTTGAGCGCGTAGAGCGATTCGGGCGGAAGATCAGGAAAATGAATCCCGGCTCGCCCAGAGGCGTCGTACCAGACGACTTCAGCCACGATTTTGAGGCGGTCGGCGGTCTCCGAAAGATCAAGACAAACGTTCTGCCGGGAGCCGGATTCCAGCGGAGAAGACGTCTGAATCGCCATGCCATCTTCGCTGAGATTGATGATTTCACTCAGATCGAGGGATGGATTGTTCGAGTCCGGGCCGAGGCTGGCGTAAGCGGGAGTGTGAACCAGGTGCCGCACACGGCGGCGTCGATCCTGGGAAGGGATGGGTGGTCGATCACTTTCTGCTGGCTCAGTTCCGTGGGATTGCATGCTACTGTTGCAACCATATTACTCCAGCAGCATTAAATGTAACGTGCTCGCAACGTAACGGCGGAAATTCTGCCCGTTCCGGGACGGTCAGCGATCACGCCGACTTCTGTTGTCCCACAGAGCGCAGATTCGACAGGCGAGAGATAGCGGCGACGGTGACGCTTGAGAGAAGCTGCATGGTCGCGACATCGCGGTTGTCAAACGCGTAAGGCGCGGCGGAAAGAACCTCAAATACTCCCAGAGTTCGGCGAAAATGCCGCAGCGGTGCAGCCAGAATCGAACGCACGCCCAGCCGCCGGCAACTGGCCAAATCCACACGAGGATTGCGTTCGGCATCATGGCAAAGCACCACTTCGCCGGTGCGGACGCAATCGGCAGAAATGCCGGCGTTGGTCTGCAGGCGCACGCCGAGGTCGGGAGCAGTGCGGCCGGTGCGCGCTCGGCAAACCATCTCCTCGCCATGGCGTAAGGCAATCGCCGCTCCGGTCGCTCCGGTCAGAGCCTGGGCGCGCTCCGCGATCACGCAGATGGCGGGTTCCAGGTCAATCTCTGAGGGATGGACTTCCCGCTCGAACTGAGATGGCTGCGACATGGTGTGGATCGCCTGCGATCCGATCGCGCGAGCATGGTGCCGCGAAGGCGCCAGGGTGGCGAACGAAACTGGCGCGCGGCTTTCTGAAACCGACGCAGGCACAGTGCGGAGCAGTTCGCGCACCAGGCGATCCAGTTCGGCATCGGCGATGAGGCGGGCGCTGGGCTCTCCGCGCAGCGAACCGCCAAGCACGCGTGAAAGACTCAACACCGCCTGGCTGCCGCACGCATAACAATAAGGAGTGTTGTTTTTGCTGATCAACTCACAGGCAACGCACAACACAGAGGTTTGCAGCTCGACGAAGTGGATGTCCTGGCCGGTGAGTTTTTCTGCCATTGTGGTGAGGGCTTTTGCAGCGAAGCAAGAAAATACATGGCCAATGTAAAAGCAGAAAGTGACACGGCTGGTTCAGGCTGTGGATAAAGATTACGCCCAGGGAATTCGGAATACGAATCCGCGCTAGCTGGCCTGCGCAGTCAGCAGTTCGGGATTCTGATCGAGGATGGGGATCACTTCGGCTGGCTGGGCTAAGGAGCGCTCCAGCGCTGCGGCCAGCGCCTCACGAAAAGCAGAGGTCAGAAGATTGAGGTCCAACTGCAAATCACGCTCAGAGTAGACGCGGTAAACGGTCAGCGAACCGCAGCAGCGATGGCTGCTCGAAACCAAATCGAGAGTCAGACTCCAGGCATTGCCTGGTTCGCGTGCTAAGGAGCACCCAGGTTTGGTCCAACGGAGCGAAGGAACTTGCTGCCACGCCGGCGAACCACGGGTGTCGGAATGTCCAGCGGACGCCGGCTGCAGGCGTAAGTCGACTGCGTCCAGATCGTTCAATTCCAAAGCGGCTACTAGTATCCGGCACAACTGCGCATAGTCGTGCGTGGCCTTCAGTTCTTCCGTAGCCCTTCGGATGGCGAGATTGTTGATGAGCGTCTGCCGCTCCATGGTGCGCTGAGCGACACGCCGCAGTTCACCGAATTCCAGATAGCCGAGGTGCTGCACGCCGATCCAGATTCCAGTGCCGAGCACGGCCAGAACCAAACCCAGGATGCGTTGCGTCGGCCACAACAAGAACAGGCTCAGCAGGGCGAAGATGGCAGAGACCGCGTACAGAGTAATCACCACCTGGCGTTGCGAAAGGCCGCGCTGTAGCAGTTTGTGGTGAATGTGCTCGCGGTCGGCGATGAAAACCGGACGCCCGCTGAGAAAACGCCGTGCGATGGAGAGCGTGGTCTCAAGGATCGGCAAGCCGAACGATACTACCGGGATCGCCACCGCAATAATCGTCGGCGCCTTCTGCGCTCCCTGGAGTGCCAGCGCACTGAGCATGAATCCGATAAAGAGACTGCCACAGTCTCCAAGAAAGATAGTGGCCGGACTGAAGTTGAAACGAAGAAAGCCCAGAATCGCTCCCACCAGCACAATCGCCATCATGGAAACCAAGCCAGTTTGGGTGATGAGCGCGACGACAAATACCACCAGAGTGGAGAAGAATGCCGATCCCGCTGCCAAGCCGTCGAGTCCGTCGATCAGGTTAAACGCGTTGGTGATGGCGAGGACCCAAAGCACGGTCACCGGTAGACCCACAAACCAGGGAAAATGGCGGCCGCCGAAGACGATGGGGAGATCAAGAATGCGCAGGCCTCCGGCGAAAAGGAGCACTGCGGCGATAGTCTGAACCGCGAATTTTGCCGATGGGTCAAGCGGACGGATGTCGTCATACACGCCCAAGAGGAAAACCAGCGTTCCGGGTAGCAGAATTGTCAGCAGGGTTCGGCTGGAGAAATTCGCGACTATTTCCGGGCGATGTCGGCCGATCAGCGCAGCGACCAGGAAGCTCACGATGAACGAAAGAAAAATGGCAACTCCGCCCAATCGCGGCAACGGACTGCTGTGCAGGTGACGTTCCAGCGCGGGAGAAGCAACCCAACCTCGGCGGGTCGCCAGATCACGTACCCACTTGGTAAGAACAAATGAAAGCAACAGCGAAGCGGCAAAAGCTCCCAAGTAGAAAAGTATCATTCCAGTTTTTGGAATCGTACAATCGCCAATTGCAGATCGCTATTCTCTTTCTTGGTACCCTGGGCTTTGATTTCAATCTTCGTTGGCAACAACTGTTTCTCATCTTTGTCCCACCCCAGGAACGCACCCCTGTGACGCACCCATGGATGCTAGACTTCGGCAAGAATGAGAATTGTGCCTTTGTTCTGTCGCCGCAATGCGGTGAGGTTCGTTTGCTGTCTTGTGGTGGTGTTCTTAGTGCTCGTGTCCGCGGTAGTCGCCCAGAATGGTGCGGCACGAGATGCCGATCACTCGGCCCCCGGGCAGGCATCGAACGCAGCAGCGAATACAGGGCTGGCGGTTTTGCGATTAGGCGCCGGAGACCTGATTGAAGTCAGCGTCTATGACGTCGCCGAACTCACGACCAAGACACGCATCGCTGGCAATGGCGAAGTGTATCTTCCTCTCATCGACCACGTGCATCTGGCCGGCCTCACGATTGAAGAAGCTGAGACACTAATTCAGAAGCAGCTTTCTGACGGCGGCTTTGTGAAAGATCCTCACGTCACGGTTTTTGTGAACGAATATGCTTCGCAGGGCGCGAGCATCCTGGGAGAAGTGGCCAGGCCGGGGATTTATCCGGTGTTGGGAGAGCAACGGCTATTCGATCTTATTTCCGCCGCAGGCGGGCTTACCGACAAGGCTGGCCGCAGTGTCACGTTGATCCACCGCAGTGAGCCGGAGAAACCGATTTCGCTCGCGCTTTCTCGCAATGTCGCGGACAATCCGGGAAGCAACGTGACGATTTCACCGGGCGACACGCTCATTGTTCGTCGGGCTGAGATTGTTTACGTGGTGGGAGATGTAGGACGGCCGAGCGGATTACTGATGGAAAGTGGTCGCGTGACCGTGCTGCAAGCCATCGCCCTGGCGGGCGGCACCACCCGGACGGCCAACCTGGGCGGTGCGAGGATCATCCGCAAGGGACCGGAGGGAATGACGGAGACGCGTGTTCCGTTGAAGAAAATTCTGCGCGCCCAAGCGCCGGACGTCCCCATGCAGGCAAACGATATTCTCTTCGTGCCGGGCAGCGTGGGAAAGGCTATCGTGGGCCACAGCCTGGAAGCGGTTGTGCAAGCCGCTGCTACCGTCGGCATGGTTGCGGTGATTCCGTAGCGGCTTCAGGCCGCGACTGCAGAAACCATGCCATCCTTTGACAGCAGACCTTCCAGAACACGCAGGTATGCGCTTGCCGTCTGCCGACGCGTGAAATTCTGCAGGATGTAGCGACACCCGTTTGTGCCGAGCAATTCCCGCAAAGCCGAGTCGCTTGCCAGGCGCACCACGGCGTTCGCCAGTTCGGCAGGGTCTTCCGGTTTGACACACAATCCAGCGTCTGCCTTCTGCAGGATTCCTTGCGCCTCGCCCTCCACTCCCAGAATTACGGGACGGGCGCAAGCCATGAACTCCAGCATCTTGGTGGGAAGCACGGTCCGGAAAAGTTCGCTTTTCTTAAGCAGCACCAGGCACGCGTCCGAAGCACAGATGTAAGCCGGAATGCGCTCGCGTGGTTGCTGGTCGATAACGTGTACATTGACTAACCGCCGTTCGCGGATCAGCGACTTGATCCGTGCCTTCTCGGCCCCTTCGCCCACAAGCAGGAAAACAACCCGCGGCGCCGCGCTCTGCAACTGCGAAGCGGCCTCCACCAGTGTCTGCAAACCGTGCGCCATGCCGATCGTGCCGATATACGAGACGATAAACTTGCCTTCCAGCCCTAGTTCTCGTCGGATGCCAGCGCCGTCGCGGTAAGGGCTGAAAAGTTCGGTATCAACTCCGTTTTCGACCACGGAGATTTTCTCTCGCGGCACTCGCCAATGTTTGACCAGGTGATTTTCGAAGGCGCGGGTAACGACGACGATGTGATCAGAAGCTCGATATAGAAATCCTGCAATTTTCGATAGTCCACGATGGAGCAACGAATCAGCACCACCCATGCCGACCGCTGTCAGTGACTCGGGCCAGAGATCGCGAACTTCAAAGACGAATGGAACACGCTTGCAACGGGCGATCCACCAACCTGAAAGTCCGACCAGCAGTTGCGGCGAAGTGGCGATCACAACCTCGGGCCGCGGCAAGAACGTGCCGGTGGCGCCCGCAGCCACGCAAAACGAGCCGTAATTCAACATCCGCTCGTACGCCTTGCGATTCGCAAATGGAAGCAACCAGGTGCGGACGACATTGATCCCGTTCACATTCTTACGTGTGACCAAGCGACGAAACTGGCTGCGATACTCCCGCGATACGATCCCCGTGGGGTGGTTAGGAAATCCGGTGAGGACCGTGACTTCGTGACCATCGTCTGCCCAAAGACGGGACAACTCGGCCACCCGGGCTGCGGGCGCTCCCATCTCCGGTGGAAAATATTGCGAGACGTAGAGGATCTTCACAGGTGATCAGTAGTAACAGAGCTTGAATGCACTCTTGCAACAAAACGCGCGGGTGCGCTTAGCACGGCTGCGGGCGTAGCCTTCCCACTTGTCGGCAAAACGGGCAAATATTTCTTCGCCGGTGAGGCGATGCATGATCCGCATTTGCACGATGTGCAAGCGGTGGTAGAAGGGGCTGGCCACCATGGGCAGCAGTGTCCCCGACTGTTCATATAACGACCAGAAGCCGAGATCGTAACGATCAAGATTGGCGCAAAGCGTTCGTGTGGCCTGTTCAAAAAGACGCGCAGCGGCGTTGTCTCGCGTGGCGAGGAAATAGTCGTAAACGCCCCACGCGGCCCAGATGAATCCGTTGAGGATGTGGGTCGGCGGCGAAACGATGTACTCCTCGAACCAAATATTCCCCGCGTCATCGGTGAAACTAACGCCGCCTTCGGAGATCGGCCTGAGAAAGCTCGCAAATGCCCGCTGTGCGGCCTGCAAATATGCGGTCTGCTGCGTTGCGCGATGTGCCCGCACCAGCAGCGAGATTCCCTGCCCCTGGGCGAGCGCGGAATACCATGGAGCTTTCAACGGCGTGCGGTATTCCCAGTCGAAATGATGGTTCCATACCCACACTCCGGACGAATTTTGCTCCATGTGCGTACAAAGCCAGTCGCTGGCTGCACGAAACTTTCTCTCGTGCTCCTGCTTCCCGTCGCGGCAAAACAGGGTGTAGTTGCCCAGTCCCCACTGCGCAATGGCAATTGGGTTGTATTGCCGGCCGATGCGGCCGTGGTAGTTGAGCTGAGGAATCCCGACGGAATCGTAGTCTCCTTGATAATCGGCCTTCCCGGCAAAGCTCATGTAGTATTCGCCGAGTTCATGAATGTCCGCTCGCGAATTGACCTCAGGGGTTTCGTGCCAGAAGGTAAGCTGACTGGTCCCAGGAACCAGGTACGCGCCGAGAATTCGCCGATGATATCGCAAACGGCCGAGAATGGACATGATCGAAAACGACTCGGACTGCTATTCGCTCGATAACTGGCAGAGAGTAGTTTGAAAATCTGATTGGTCAACGGCCACCGTGCTGACCGCCAGCAGACCGCTTGTATTTTCTCCGTCGGGCAGGAAGGCGTTGCCGTACTGAAACCATCGCATCGGCCAGCGGTCTTTCTTCCATTGCAATAACCGACGCCAGCCGAGACCGCCTGTACCGCCATAGACACACACGTCAGGCTCTCGGTTCACTTGGCTAGGCTCGACCATGGTGGAGAAGAAAACGCAGTCTCCGACTCGGCAGCCGTAGATAGATGAACTGTTCAGCACAGCCACTTGTGTTAGGCTCCCTCGGCGGGCGAGACGATACACGTAGTTGCTTTCCAGCGGAGTATCGGTTGAAAAGTAGACTGCATCCGCGGTGGGAACCAGCGCGGCAGAACGCGTTTGCTGGTGGCCGGAGAGGACCACGTCCACGTGCCGGAAATCGCAGGAGGCTCGCAGAATTCGGCATTCCGGGCCGTCGTCGCCCGCCAGCACCCAGAGGCAGTCTTCCCAGCGGTCGTAAATGATGTTGTGGACGTGGCGAATCGCGCCGCGGGGGAATGTGTAAGCGATCTCCCAGTGAGCGCCGTGATCTGTGGATGCGTAGATGAGGACTTCGTCACGCTGCGGATTGTTAAAGTACTCTCCCCAGAAAACGTGGCCTTGCGGCGTGCTGGCGATGTGCAACGGGCGCGTGCCACGAAGCAGCCGATGCGACGTGCGGAACTCGCTTTCACCGGGCGCCAGAGTCACGATGGCGTGAGGCACGGCTCCGACCAAATGGCCTGAGGACAGAACTGCCAGCGCATGAAAACCATCGCGGCAGAGACGCATGGTCAGCGGCGAGGTCGCAGTGAGATTTCTCCACCAAGGTGGACGAACCTGCGCAACTCGCTCCCAGTTTATCTCGTTGACTTTAGGTCCGAGTCTCGCCCGAAACAATGTGTAGCCGCGTGAGGCGTAAAGAAAGTCACCATGCCAGGCCAGCGCGCGACGGCGAGGAATCTCCGCGACCTTCTTTAAGGTCCATTCAGTGCTCGCCGGTGATGGACAGATTGCGGCTTGTGTCGCCACGCTCGCTTAGTTCTCCGATTTCAGCACGAGACAGGGCCCGATGGCCAAGGCGTCTACGCGCGTGCGCAGAAAGCAATCAATCGCTTCCTGCGGTTCACAGACTATCGGCTCATTCTCATTGAAGCTGGTGTTTAGAAGCACGGGTAAGCCGGTCTGGCGCTCAAACGCACGGATCAAGTCATAGTAGAGAGGATTCTCGTCGCGTCGCACGGACTGCAGGCGTCCGGTATCATCCACGTGATTAACTGCAGAAAGTTGCTTTCGTTTCTCAGCGCGGATCTTATAAACGTGCAGCATGAACGGCGAGGGATGATCGTGTTCAAAGTATTCGTGCTGCCGTTCCTCGAGAATGGACGGCGCAAACGGCCGAAACCACTCGCGATGTTTGATGCGCGCGTTCAAAACATCCTTCATTCCGGGCAGGCCGGGATGAGCGAGGATCGACCGATTGCCGAGGGCGCGCGGTCCCCACTCCATTCGTCCTTGAAACCAGCCGACCACGTTGCCCGCCGCGATTTGCTCAGCGACCGCATCCAACATCGGCTCGCGCGGCCATTTGGAGTAGCGCAGATTCTTCTTCGTGAGTTCCGTCTCGATTCGCGCATCGGAGAATTCCGGCCCAAGATACGAGTGCTCTGTCGCATGTCGCCGGGGATGATTGAGAATGGAGTGATAGGTGTGCAATGCCGCGCCAATGGCAAGTCCCTCATCACCTGCCGCAGGTTGGATCCAGGTGTGGCGGAAAGGCGTCCGGCGGAAAAGTTTGCCATTGGCCACACTGTTTAGGGCACACCCCCCGGCCATTACGAGTTCGTCCACAGGCACGCGTTGATGAAGCTGATTGAGCAGATGAAAGAAGACCTCTTCGAACCGGCACTGCAGGGCATAAGCCAGGTCCATCTCGCGCTGCGTGATCGGATTGTGCGGTTCGCGTGCTTCGCCAAATTCTTCGACCATCCGCTGGGAGAAGTGCCGGGCGAGACGCACCTTGCCGCTCGGCAAGACTTGCATCCCCTGATTGCTGCCCAGCGGCTCGAAATAGCTGCGATCAAAACGAAAGCCTCCGTTCTTCAGGCCAACCACGTCAGCCAACCGCTCACAATAAGTATCTTTGCCGTACGGCGCCAGGCCCATCACTTTGCCTTCGTCGCCGTATTCTTTGTAGCCGATGAACTCGCAAATCATGGTGTAAAGGCTACCCAATGACTCCGGCAGGAACACCCGCTCCAGCACCTCGATGTGCTGGCCCTGGCAGCGCGCCATCATCGTTGAGACGAAATCTCCGGAGCCGTCGTAGCTGAACCCGGCGGCCTTTTCCCACGGGCTGCAGTAATAAGCGCTGGCAATGTGGGCAATGTGGTGCTCCAGGTAGTGCTCTTCAAAACGCAACCCTTTGGCATCGACATCGCACGCTTCCGCCAGCAATGCACGCAGGTTGCGAATGGCTTGCTTGCGGCGGCGCAGGCGGATGAAGTTCAGAAGCCGCGCGGGATGGGCAACGGCGTACTGTACTTTCTTCGCGAGATTGGCATCGGTGTCTTGCCCGACCGCGACGTAATCGACGTCGGTAATCCTGGCGCCGACAAAATCAAGGCAGGCATTGACTGCGAGCGCAGGAAATCCGGCGTAGTGCTTTACCCGATTCAATCGCTCTTCGGCAACGGCGAAGACCACCTTGCCGTCCTGGACGATGGCCGCCGAAGCGTCGGCGTGAAACATATTGAGTCCGAGGATCAGCATTGCCGGGTCTCAACCACTCGGTTGGAATGAGTCATGGGAGTTCGCCACAATTCTGGGATTCGGCGTTTCCGCGGCGAAGTTCGTACATCTTCGCCTTGGTATGAAACAACTGGATTGACTGGAAGGTGCAGTAAATCAGGCCGGGGACGCCATCGAGGAAGCCCAGGCGCAAGACGTAGCGATAGAGAAAAAGCAGGACCGGCGACCCGGGCAAGCGCAGAAATTTACGTTTCAGCCAGCGGCGGCGCTGCGCCTGATTTCCGAAAAGCGAGGCGCCAATCGCCGATGACTCGCCGGGTTGCATCAGGACCCGCGACTCCCAGTTGGAGTATTCGTCATGCTTGCGAATGTAGCGGGAGAGCAAGGCAACGTTGTGATGCAGGAGTTGATGCTTCAAAGTCGCGGTGGGCCCATCGACGATGACGTGCTCATGAACTTCCATGTCGCACATGGAAGTGTCCTGCTGCCGCAGACGGCACTCAAACCTGCCCATGCCACGGCGAAACAACGAAAGCTTGTAAAACCTGGCATCACCGTGGCGAAGCGCTCGCCCTAGAAAAATCACTTGCAAACCGATGTAGTAGCCGCAGCACTGCGGATCGCGAATGGCTTGCCGAATTTCTGCGGCCAGTGCGGGCGTGAGCGCCTCGTCCGCATCCAGGAGGAGAATCCAGTTGTAGGAGAAGGACAGGGTATCGAGAGCCCACTGGCGCTTCTTCGGCCAGCCGCCCCGGTAATGAAACTGTACGACCTGAGCGTCGTAGGCACAGGCGATTTCGGTGGTCTCATCGCTGCTGAAAGAGTCCACGACATACACTTCCCCAACGCCGCGCAGCGATTCCAGGCATCGAGGCAGATTGCGAGCTTCATTCCGAACGGGAATGACCACACTCACGGGAAGCGACACGCACCGTTGCAGAGCCGGCTGAACTGCTTCTTCGACCGTTGGCGTCACTTGCATGTTGCTGGCAACATCCTACCGTTGAATTTGGGAGCCGCCATATGACTGAAAAGATGACCGTACTTTCTTACCGAACTCACGCGATGAGCCTGTGTTCAGCAGAGGACGGCTCACGATCGCGGATGAGCTTCGCCGCCAGAGCCAATAACTGGTTCACATGTTTTGCCCAAGAAAAATCGCGGGACCGAGCGAACCCTCTGGACGACAGCTCCGTGCGAAGATCGGGCGAGTTGGCCAGCCGAAGAATCTGTCCCGCCAGCTTATCGGGCGAGAAACGATGGAAATAGAGCGCTGCCGGGCCACAGATTTCGCGGTGAACCGGGAGGTCCGAAGCTACGACCGGCAACTTGCTAGCCATCGCTTCCACAACCGGATGGGCGAAAGTTTCGGCGTAGGCTGGAGTCACATAGATGTCGGAGACGCCGTAGACCTGATGAAGTAAGCGATAAGGTACCGTCCCCAATTCCACAACTTCGTCAGAAATTCCCAGGTCCTTTACCAGTGCAGCCGCGCTTTCCGGATCATAGGAACCGGGATTTCTACCACGCTGCAACTCGCAAGTCAGGAACAATCGCACTTTCCGTCCACCCAGGCGTTTCCGCACAATGGGCAGGGCGCGCAGCAGAGTTTCGAAATTGCGGTAGTAGTTGTAGTGGCTGACAAACAGCAGGCGCAGCGCATCCCCGGCCGCTTCGAGCTTCTGCTGGATTTCCGCGGGCAAGGGGGTGCGATCCGCGAAAAACATCGCCGGGTCGAAGCCGTGATAAATGCTGACTGCGTTTGCTCCCGTCCAACGCCGAATCTCTTTTGCGAACCATTGGCTGGGTGCGACAGTTGCCTCCGCCCATCGCGCCGAGTGTCCGGCGAAAAATCCACGCGCGCTCGTATCCAGCCACAAACCATACTCCCGGCGAGCGCGAAGATCGCGGAAAAAATCTTGCGAAGTGTAGAGTGCATTTCCCGACAGCAGGACCTGCGGCACGGGCGAACGCCACACGGCAAAGTTTCCGGCGGAAATAAGCACGTCAGCGCCAGTTTGGCGGATTAGCCCCGGCAGAACCGTCTGTTCTTCCCAGAAGCGCCGAGCCGCGTGCCTGGAGAATCTATCTTCGAGACACGTGATATTGCTTTGGCTTCCAAACTCTTGTCGAAATTCCGGACTTACGGCCAGCGTGGTGTGTGTCCCAGTTTTCTTTGACAAATGCGGAACGACATTTCGAAGATAGGTCAGGCCGCTGCTGCAACTGGCGCCCAGTGCATTCAGGAAAATGTGCATTATCGTGCGGTGACTCGAGCCATGGCGGCTTTTGCCATGCCTGCGGCGCAGGCTTCCGGCGAGTATTGCTGAATCTTTTCCCGGCTGCGACGGCCCATCCGTGGGCGCAGTTCGCGGTCAGAGGCCAGTTGTTCCATGGCAGAGGCCAGTTGGTTGACATCGGCCGTGGCCACCACGCGACCGTTTCCCGAGTCCTCGATCAGATCTGCCGCACAGCCCGCTGCGTTGCTGCAGATCACGGGCAGTCCGCATGCCATGGCTTCGTTCACTACCAGACCCCAGGCATCCGTGTGCGTCGGAAAAACCATGGCCTCCGCCAAAGCGTAGTAGATCGCGAGATCCTCGCGCGGAGCGAAACCCACAATCTGAATCATTCCAGGGGCAATGTGGGCGGCCCGCTTTTCGAGTTGCGATCTCGCCTGGCCGTCTCCCACGAAGATCACGCCCACTTCCCTTCTGAGTTCGGCGGGCAGCGAAGCATACGCTCCTAGCAAATCAAATATCCCCTTTGCCGGAACCAGTCGGCCCACGAACAAGAAGAAACGAGGTGGCAACTGCATGGCCTTCCGATAAGCGTCGGACTGAGCGCGTACCATGGTGGCTCGCTCGGCAAAAAACTCGGTGTCCACTGCGTTCGGCGCCGTGAAGATGATCTCCTCCGGCGTCCCGTAGCTGGATAGGTACTCCAACGAGGATTTTCCCGGAACTACGAAACCGTCGCAGTGCTGGAGAAATTTTGCTTTCAGGGACTCGACCAGAGCGGAACCTCCGCGGAAGTTTCGCACGGTGCTCTCCGCCCACAGCAGGAAGGGAATGCGATGACGACGCGCCCAGCCAAGCGACTTCCAGGAGGCGAAGTAGTTGTATCCGCCGCAGATGATGACGTCCGGGGACATCCGTCGCAATGTCCGGGCGATCTTCCAGTTCAACAGCAAATTGTGGCCGCCGATCCTTCGCCGCCAGGACGGCAGAACCTCATAAGGAAAGCGGATCTCATTCTTGTAGACCGGCCACTGGCGCCGCGTGGGGTCATTTTCCGCGAGGAACAATACGTGCAAATCGATGGCCGGTTGCTGCGCCAGAGAATTGAAAACTGGAATGCGGTACGGTGCAATGATCTCCGTAATGACCAAGAGGCGGCAACTCATGCCGCACACTCGCGATAAAGCTGGTCCAACTGTGTGGCTTGATGGGCCAGCGTGAAGCCTTGCAGAATCGTTTGTCGCGCGGCTGCGCCCAACCGTTGTCGCAATTCCCGGTCTTCGATTAAACAAGAGATCGCATCGGTCAGCGCTCCCACCTGGCCAGTTGGAACAAGCCAGCCGTTCACACGGTGTCGAATGATCTCGTCGATTCCCTGCCCCTGACACGCGATCGCTGGTTTCTGTGTAGCCATCGCTTCCAGATACACGCAACCCAGACCTTCGTAGCGGCTAGGCAACACGAAGACGGAGCAGCGCTGCATCGCTTCGGCAACACGCCGGCGACTCTGACGGCCAGAAAAACGAATCCGGTCCGAGATGTTCAGCTGGCGAGCCAACGCGGCCAGCCGGGAACGTTCCGGCCCATCACCGATGATTTCGCAGATGACATGCGGATGGCGCTGGCACACATTCACGAATGCGCGCAGTAATAATTCGTGACCTTTGATGGGGATGAGATTGCCAACACTGAGAACGGTGGGAGCCTGAGTGCCATCCTCTACCGGTTGGAACCTGTGATGATCGACTCCATTGTAGATGACGGAAATGTTCGCCAGGTTCACAGCGCTGTCCGAAAGTTTCTCTGCGACTTTGTGACTGATGCAGATGACCCGGGCAGCCGAACGATAAACGCCTTTTGCAACTCGTTTGCACCACCAGCCAGCCGGGCCATGGACCTGTTCGGTGAAAAAAGCGTCAAGGCCGTGGACCGTGACCACAAATGGAATTCCCAGTTCACGGCTTAATCGTGATGCGGCCTGACCACAGGGCAAGGCAGCATGCGTATGAATCAGGTCGATGGGTTGCTGCCGGTGCCACTCGCGCGCTTTCGAAATTAACGCCGAACCCAGAAATGCGCCTGCCGAAGCCAGCCCCAGGCCGCCGGGAATTGCAGCGTAGCGAACGTGTTGCGCGGGAATTGCAGGACCGGAGTCGCCCTGAGTTCGATAAAAAGGCCCCACCGTAACTACCTGAGATTCGATCCCAAGTTCTTGTAGTGCTCGAATGGGTTCCGCAATGAAGCACCCGGCACCATCGTCAGAGGCCGTGGGATAGAACGGAGTGAGAGTCAGCACTCGCATGAATGTCTTTTAACGAGAACCGGCGAGCTGCCCGACCAGCCTTTTGCGAATAAACCAGCCACAGCTGAGGACATAGGTCGCCACGCCCACAAGAACTACGGTTGGTACGTGCGTCGTTTGAGCGTTCACCACCCTGATTACCACAAACATCAGCAACGCAGCAGCCAGCGAAACTGCGACCAACGGATTCTTCCAGGAATCGCGCAGTTCGCGCGGCAGCAAAGCGTAGCCGGTACCTGCGACGACGACTTCCGCGAGCACAAAAGCCAGGCCTGCGCCGATCAAACCGAACGCAGGAATCAGGGCCAGGTAAAGCAACACTCCAGCCACGGCGCCACTCGCGGTGGCTGCCAGATAAGAACGATGGCGGCCCATCGAAAACAAGATGGTGCCGGCGAACAACGAGGCGGCTGGGGCGGTGATCAGATAGAGGGCCATCCAGCGGATAAGATGGACGTCCGCAAGATACTTCGCGCCAAGCACCCACGGAACAATCAGGTGAGCCGTGCTCATCAAGCCGACTGCGAGCGGTATGCTCACAACCGCGGTGACCGCCAAAGCAATTCGGGCCAAACGGCGGAGTTCCGTGGTCGATTTGGCGGAGAGCGCCATTCGCGGCATCAACACTTGCAGCACGATGATCACGAAGCCTCTTAACAGATCGACCAGACGGACCGCCGCGGCGTACAAACCCAGCGCGAAATCGCCCAGAAACCAGCGCACCAGGAGGTGGCCGGAACGGTGATACAGGTTGGACATTAGGGTTGAAGAAGCGTAATGGGCGCTGGGCACGAGAATTCCCTTCCATTGCTGTGGCCGCAGGCGCGTCGCCAGCGTAAATCCTCGCCGCGACAGGAGCATCCAGCCAGCTACACCGCTGATGGCCGATGACGCAAGAATGCTCAGCGGTACCCAGACTATATTTCGTGGCGAATGAACGAAGGCGAAGATGCCCAGCGCGTACACGGTCTGTTGCATTACTGCCAGCATTGATCTGGCGTGAAACATTTCGAGCGCCGTCAATATGTGGTCGGCAGAGAGCAAATTCGCAAACAGAATCCCGATTCCATAGAAACGCAACAGGTGACGCAGGTCCGTTCGTGGTTCGAAGGATGCAATTACCAGCAGGACCGCCATGGCGACCGACGAACTCAGCAGGCGCAGAAACAGAGCATCAGAAAAAAGTTGGAAGCCTTCCTCGCGGCGGGCCGCCACCTGCTGAGTCACGTGCGTCATGATTCCCGGGTCGGCGATGACGTCCAGAAACGTGCACACAGCAACCACATAACTCCACAGTCCATACATTTCGACGCCCAGCCGGCGCACCAGGAACGGAAAGGTAAGTGAAATGAGCAGCAGTCCGGCGACGCGCGCCCCACTGACTGACGCGACGTAGCTGATGTAGCGCTGAAGTGTATTGGTGCGATTCATGTACTGGCCTTGGCTGGTTGATCAACTGTCGCGGAGGAGTTGGCCGCTTCTATCGAGCGTGCGCGACCTCCGCCTCGAAGCTTCGCGCGCGCTGCCACAGCTTGCTGAAAAATGCTGGCCCACTGCAGCGCGATCTCGTCCCAATCAAACTTAAGAGAGTGGCGTATGGCAGCCTGCGCTATCGACTGGCGGAGGTCTGCATTCTGCAAAACTTGATCCAAGGACTCCGTGAGATCGCGATCCGACTCCGCCAGGAAACCGGTCTTGCCGTTCACAACATAGTCCGGCCGGTAATGCTTCATAGCGATCGCTGGCAGACCGCACGCGGCCGCCTGTCCGAGAACCTGGGGATGTCCTTCGAGAATGCTGGGGAAAAAGAAAACGTCTGCTCGCCGCATCTCTTCGCCGAGTTCCGCCGAAGCCAAGTGACCGAGAAAAGTGACGTTCCGACAACCTAAGTGCAGAGCTAGTTGGCGGCAGTATTGCTCCTCTTCCCCAGTGCCTGCCAGGCGAAACATGATTTTCGGCAATCTCGCCGCTTCGCGCACGACAAGCTCCACTCTTTTGTACGGACGGAAAGAGCCCGCGTACAGCACCGTGAGATGTGTTGGTGCTTCGCTTTTGCGTCGCGGGAAATAGAAGCGTCGGTCAATGCCGTCGTAGATCGTGCCCGCGTCCACGCCCAGACGCTGCCGTAGAAGATTGGTCAAATACGTGTTGTTGCCGAGCACAACGTCCGCTTCCCGAACATTGCGCGCTCGCTCTGGCGGCAGGTCGCCCTGGTCCAATCCCCCCGACACAATGTAGGTACCCAGCGCGGTTTTCAACCCAACGTGTTTGCGAAGGAAAAGAAACGCGCTGTCCAGTGGGCCTTCCCGCGGGAAAAAATAAATGTCCGGGATGAAGGCCGCTAAACGCGCCAGCAACTGCGCGACGTTGCCATGCCTGTAATAAGGAAGCAGCGTGGTATTTTTGCGCGCAGCGATACGCGGATCAGGGCAGCCGCTGCAAAGCATGATCACGCGAAACAAGCCCGACGGCAACCGGACGACGATCTCTTTTACAGTGAGGTTCTGAGCGTTGGTATTGCACTCATCGGCGAACGACGGCGTAAAGATCGTGATGGGCGGAGTTGGATTCGAGGTCCCCATGTCAGAGTGGAAAGTTCATGCGTTGCAGACTGCGGGCAAGGAGTAACTCCCGGACAACAAACTGGTGAGCATCTCAGGATCAATCGGCCTGCACTCCGCACCAGGCGCGCTTTTCCACGATTGTTCTTCCAGAAGTCTCGGAATATCCGATATCTGTTCCGGCGATTCAAGAACACGGCCGACAGCGAACCGCTCAAATTGCGCGACGTACCCGGAATAAGAATCTCGCAACCATGCGCACAGAAAAATAGGGATACTGCGAGAGACACACTCCAGCGCAGTGGAGGATTGCACCGTCAATGCAAGTCGGATATTCGGCCACAAGTCATCGTGCAGCGGACCCGAGATTATTTCAACGTTGTGTTCCTCTCTTTTTAAAATCCTCCGCAAGAGTTTACGGTGGCTTCTGGCGCTCTCGAAGGGATGCAGCTTGAGAACCAGCTTCAAACTACAGACCTGAGCAAGAGAATAGATGCGCGACAGAAGGTCGCGATAAACCTCATCGCTACGCCATGCGTAGTTCTGGTAAGGCTCGGTAAAAAACGCCATCCATCGAGCTTGTGAGCGATCCACTGTTGCTTGCCGAACGGACTGCAAATGAGCAGGCCCGCCTAACACGAGTTTGTCCTTGGGCACGCGGCAAATGCGGGCCAGATAATCTTCTTCCATCTTTGTCTTAGCCAGGTAGAAGTCCGCGTGTTGCGTCTTGAAAGCCATTGCATAGTCGAGAGCTCCGTGATGGACCGCGACACTGGACAAGCCCCGGTTCTTCGCCAGGAGGAGCGGGATTCGAGTGGGAGGATTGCTGTCGTCCGTGCACAAACAAGCGGCTATGTCGGCGGTCTCAAAGACCTCGTTCCATGCATCGCGGAGGCTAACGCCCCAACGCAGCAGGGACGGCATACCCTCAAAAAGTCCAGAGGCGCTCGCTAAGCGAAACTCGGAAGCGGCCTCCATCAACTTCCTCGCGCAGGTCCAGGAATCAAGCAAAGATGCAAACTCCCTTTCATCTGGTTGGACAAAGTAAGGAGACAGCGAAACCTGGCACACGTTATCAGGAACCGCCGGCAATCTTCCGCTGCGCCGCGTGTATATCAGTGTGAACTCGCGAGCGGGAAGTGATTCCGCGTAAGCGACCGCAATGCGCGAGCTATTAACGTACGCAGTGGGCATAAGGATCGTTGCCTGCGCGATGTTGCGGCGAGGCGTGAAACGGCGTCGAATCACGTGTTGGCTGTCGAACTTGTCTTCCAGAACTTGAGCCGTCTGCTCAGCGTCCAAGTGAGATAGAGAATGCCAGCGGCGGCGCACTCCCCCGATTACCCGCTGCGCAGTTCCTTCCAGATTGATTAGCTTCCCACCAGTGAGTGAACGAAGCGCTGTCGCCAACAAGTTGGGCCGACTCACATACAATTCGCAGCCGGCGCTCAATTCTCTTGCCAATCGGCGAATCAGAATGATTTGCCGAAGATCCGCCGCAACCTCCAAGGAGAGAACATCCCACCAGTCAATTCCGTGGCCGTCCACCATGCGGCCGAGGCCGGCTCGCAGAAGCTTCTTCAGGTAATAGAGATCATCCACTTCCTGCGCGAATTGGTGAATGCTGATAACCGGACAACCAGCTTGCCAGGACTCGCAGGTGGCAGCCGGCGCGCGCGCCAGGTCGATGACCAGGTCCCAAGGGCCCATTGTTTCGAACTGCGGAAGACTATCCTCGGGATAGAGCAGCAACACTTTCACGCCGGGACGCTCCTGGAAACGCGACCCAGCACATGCCGCACGCAGTTTTCGACAAAAGGTGAGGACTTGATGACCGATGCTGCGTTGTACCTCGCCGCTTCGCGGAAGCGACGTAGTGCCGAATTTGTAACGGTTACATGCAGCGTTTGCCGGACACTCGTGGTGAAACGCTCCTTGTAGCCTTCGGCGCCCAATCCCAGGTCAACTACGCGGATTCCCGGATCGTCACAGGCGGACTCCACAATCTTCGCCAAGAGACAGACGCCCGGCGAGTAGCGTTGCCATGCGACGTCGAACGTCGGCTGATAATAAAACCAACTGCCCGCAAACTGGAAGCCGTAGTTCCAAGCGATGGGGCGGTCGCCCACACTCAGTCGCGTAAGCACCATTTGGCCTTTCTGCGACAACAGGCGCGCCAATTCCCGAAGGAAAGTCTGCCGCCCCGGATGAATCAGATTGCTGCTCCGGCCCGCGGAATGAAAGCGCGCAATGTGCATCTCGAAGAAGCCCGGCAGCGCAGAGCGGACATCCTCCCACGACTTGAGGTGATCGATCGTCAGCGGACCGTGCTTGCTCAAGTTCTTCAGGCAGTAACGAAGTCTTTTGTCCGCGGAGATTGCTTGCTTAATCGCCTCGCGTTCTACGGACGAACGAAACACGACCTGCGCGCAGTCGTAGGCTGGCCGCGAGAACAGGTGATATTCGCACTCCGCAGCAGCGTGCGTAAGTGTGTCACTGGTAGCAGAATCGGCCGGCAGGTTGGCCGCAACCAGCATCGGCATTCGTAATCTTTGCAATTCGTGAAGGACTAGATGCAGGAATTCTGGCCGCTGGTCAGGATGGCTGATGAAATCACAGTAATCTGCAGTTGTGCCGGTTAGGAAGAAAGCTTTTCGCTGCGAGCTGTCAGTGGCTAGCGCAGCCACGCCGGCCAGGGCTTCTCCTTCGTATGCCAGGAAAAGCAGCGGCGTCACCGAAGCATGAAAAGCACGGCTGGCGGCCTGCGCCCACTCGTAGGTATAAAAAATCTCAGCGCGCTCCATCTGGTCGACCAGCGCGTTCCACTGCGGGCCGAGGTCGTCCGGAATGTCTCCACGTAGCACCAGGCGCAAGATCAACCTCGAAGCAAACTGCGGTCAGGCTCGATCAAAGACGGCTTCCTGCGGAGAAAACCCAACCCGGCTTCTGAGGGATTCGTGGAAACCGGAGATGCGGGCTTCCAACTCCGCAAGAGTCATGTTCGCGGTGATGTGCACGCGAGGCAGGGCGTAAAGGTTCGACTGAGCTGTGACGCTGCCGCCTGCATTGACAAACGCACACCTGAAGCCGGCGTCGCGAGCGATCCGCAATTCGCGTGCACTCACGGACGATGCATCGCCAAATGGATAGGCCAGCGCGTAAATTTTCTGACCCAGCGCCTGTTCGAGACCGCTGCGGCATTCGCAAATCTCTTTCGTCGCCAACTCAAGCGATAGCTGCGACAGCACGGGATGAGAGATGGTGTGGGCTCCGATGAACATATCCGCGGCAATGACCTGCCGAAGCTCGGTCAGTGTCAGCGTCATGAAACGCCGCGCCAATAGCGGATTCTGGCGATGTTCGGCGTTCCAAGTTTCCGGCATTCCCAGCGCGGCTCGTATACCCCCCAGAATCGCTCGCCGATCGCTCACGTCGAAACGCGAAAGATTTCTGACCAATCTCCACCATAATTCGCGCTTCTCTTTCCGCCTTCCGACACTGGCATGGATTCCGATCTCAGGCAGCTCCAGGCTGATGCGCTCCTGCGCTTCGAGCAGAACGAGAAAGAGTTCCTCGTACCACAGCATTGCGGGAACCTCGCTGAGCGATGCGCCGGTCACAAAGAACAAACACGAAAGCCGGAATTCCTGGAGGACCGGCAACACATCAGTCAGCGTATTGCGAAGGCCGTCATCGCAGGTCAGCAGCACGGAGCGCGGAGGCAATTGATGTCTCCCTTCGCACCAGAACAGAAATTCTCTGGGAGAGATCACGTTGTACTGTTCTTTCAGGAATCGAAGCTGATCTCGAAATGATTCTCGGGTCACCAGATTGGCATCCAGATCTGCGTCGGAGCTCGTATAGCCCGAGGGCAAAACACCGTGATAGGTCAGAACGGTGAGCGACGACCCGGCTGCTCGTCGGAAATATCCCGCCCGGGAAAGTCCTGGGTAGACGACACGCTTCAACAGCGGGCTGACCACTCTCATGATTTGGTCACGACCTCGGACGCGACCAGAGCTTCGTAGAGCTGCAGGAGCTCGGGAAAATTCCTGTCCCAATCTGCGCGCTCGGCCACGATGCTCTGGTTTCTTTCGGAGATCGCCTGACGTTCGAGCGGCGTCAGGCTCGCAGTCTGCAGAAGCTGGATGGCAAATTCTTCAGGCGAACCGGCGGATGCCAAGAAACCGTTTTCCCCGTCGGTGATCCACTCGTGATTGGAAGGCAGATCGGTCACAATAACCGGAAGGCCTGTGGCCATGGCCTCAAGCAAGGAAACTGATGTGCCGTCGGACCACGCACAACTCACGTATGCGTCCGCCGCACGAAACCAGCACGGCATTTCTGCGCTCACGATCGCCCCCGGAGTCGCGACAAAGCTGTTCAACCCGTGGTCGGAAATGAAGCGGTGTACGCGATCACTCTCCGGTCCGTCTCCAAGCAACAACAGACGCAGACGGCTGTCTCTGCAGTGAGCGCACTGAAAGGCTTCGAGCAACACTTCGATGCCATAAACAGGTTCCCAGGAACGGGTTGAGATGAGAACAAATGTATCGTGCCCCCAGCCAAATCGTTCTTTCGGCATTGCCGGCCCGTCAGGTCCGAAGGAACCACGCTTGATGGCCCAAGGAAACTGAACCATTCGTTCGTCGGGAATCTCCGCAAAACTCAGGGCAGCTGTCCGAACCGCCCGGCAGTCGCAGAAAAATCCATCGGCGGCGCGCAGCGCAATCTGTGTGGCGCGTGTGTGTTCCTGGCTGCGATCGGCCTCCAACAGGAGGTCTGATCCCCAGGACATCACCAATAAAGGATGGAAATCGGAAAGGGCTGCCACATAAGCGCAGGTTTGCACCGGCCCGGCATGCACCAGATCGGGCTTCAGATGTTTCAGCAACAACTTGAATTCAGGCACGAACTGCTCACACTGGCTGGGAGTCGCTGCGGAAGGAACAGCAGTTCTGGCTCTGACCACCTCGACTCCACCTGGAAGCCAGTTCTCTGCCGGACGACTGCCCCTCAGATTGAGAAAATAGACTTCATGCTTGAAAGAAATCAGCTTCTCCAGAAACCTGCGGTTGTGGTTCGAGGTGTTGTCGGAAAAGTAGAGGATCCGCACTAACTCGCCTCACAATCGGCCAGCATCGCCCATTTCAGGCACTCCCCGGGTTCCAGATCGTTTCTCAATTTCATTCCGACGACGCGTGCCAGATCAAATGGCATGATCGCGTCAGGCGGTGCGGGGCGGAGCGCTTCAAGCATCTCCGCCGTGAGCCTCGTCCCGCGGCCAATCTTGGTGACCGCTCGCAGGCAGCGCCGCTGCACCACCACAGTTTCCTGCTCATTCTTCTCCACAACCTTGACGCTGGATCCCAGTGCATATTCGAGTTCACGCGTGCGCTCGACCATTTCGCGCCAAGTGGATGGCGTCATCGAAAACGGATGGTCGGGCCCTTCCCGGCGATTATCGTCGGTGAAGTGTTTCTCAATCACACGCGCGCCGAGAGTGACGGCGCCAAGAACCGTGGCATGGCCCGGTGTATGGTCCGAGAGTCCAAGCACTACCTCTGGAAACATCTCCCGAAAAGTTTCGAGCACTCGCAGGTTGATGTAACGGAAGTTTTCCAGGCTGGCAGTGTAGTTCGTGTTGCACTGCATCAGAACCAGTTGTCGGTTGATGCTCAAAATTTCTTCGACGGCACACTGCACTTCTGCAAGATCAGAAGCCCCAGTTGCCAGCAGCACAGGCTTTTGTTTGGACGCTACCTTGCGCAGCATCTCCAGCCAGGTGATGTCTCCGGAACCAATCTTGAACAGCGCAACGTAGGGGTCGAGCATATCGACCGCTTCCAGGTCGTAGGGCGCGGAAAAATAATCAATGCCGCAAGCCGCGCATTCCTGCTGGAGAGCCGCCGTCCACTCCCAGGGCAACGATGCGTCTTGATACACCTGAAACACGCTTTTCTTCCACTTGGACTGGTGAGAGAGTTGCCGCCCGAGGTTCTGAAATCCTGTTTCGCTGACAATCTTGCCAGCACGAAAATTCTGGAATTTGGCGGCATCGGCGCCGGCTTCAGCGCAAAGACGAATCAGCAGTTTGGCTCGTTCCAGGCTGCCATCATGATTTGCAGAAATGTCAGCGACAAAATAGGTGGAGTGGTCCAGGCCGACGAATTTTCTCCCTAGCTTCAATGTGGGCATTTACTTGGCATCTGCGAAATAGTGCTTGAGTTGGTCTGCGTACCCACTTTCCCGCAATTCCCGAAAACGCCGCAGACCGGCATCCACGCCGGGCGTCGGATGCCCCAGTGCTCGACAAATTTTATCGGTGTTGAGTGAGACATCGCGCGGGCGCAGCGCCCTCAATTTGGATTCTGCAATGCGAACTGGCGAGACGCTATCAGGATCCAGGCCGAAGGTCACGGCCACGCGTTTCCCGAACTCATACTTGCTGATGCGTTCCGAACCCACCACGTGATATACACCGCTTAAACCACGATCCAGCATGGCCAGTAAGATTTCAGCGAGATCATTCGCCAGCAGCGGACAGAAATAAACATCGACAAAACCGTTCAGGTGTCTCTTGGTCTGAAGCTGGTCGAGCATCCACTCCGCCAGACTTTGCTTGGGCCGCGCGTTCCAGCCATAGATATTGACGCGCACAATGAGCGCCGTGGAGCATCGCTGTAGCACTTCCTGCTCGCCACGCCCCTTCGATTTTGCGTAAACACTCAGTGGAGCTGGAGCGTCGTCTTCGGAGTAATGGCCACGATGGCCGTCGAACACGGCATCGGTAGAGACGTAGATGAATTGGGCATTTAGTTCCCTGGCAATTTCGGCAAGCGCTGCCGACGTCTGAACGTTGATCAGGTCGGTCTCCTTTGGATGATCCTCGCACCAGTCCATATCGGTGACGGCGGCACAGTGAATGATGGCTTCAGGCCGCAATTTCGCGATGAGCTGCCGTGTAGCGTGCAGATCTGTGAGGTCCAATGGCTGCATGAAGACGCCTGGAATATGGAGCACGTGCCGATGACAGGTTCCGGTGACTGGCCGGTTCATGTTGCGCGCTGTGGTGACCAGATTTACTCCCAGCAAACCGCTGGCACCCGTGACGAGAATCATCGCTCACCTGCGCAGTTCTCCCATGCGAAGACGCGCCGTCATCCCTCCACCAGCGCCTTTTGCGTGACCCCACGGTTGATGTCCGCCAACCTCGGCTCTCGCTCCAGCAATTTCACCAGATCCAGCCAAGAGAAACTGTCGTCGTTGTTCATGCGCTCATAGAGGGCGCGGATCAATGCCAGATCTTTACTAGTATCGAGCGTCCAACGATAGTGGCTGTAGTCCCTAAACCCGTCGACTGCCAGAAGCCTGAACCGACCCGGGTTTTCATAGATGTACGGTGTCACGTGTACGCGCTGGTAAGGCTGATGCGCGTCCCGCCAGGCAGCGGCGAGCGCCTCCATGGTCATGACCTCGGTGTCGAGGCCTCGCGGATACTTGCGTTGTTCGATCGTATTGCTCGCATAGTCGGGACGGCGATTGAGAAAAAAGCGGATAGTCTTGTCGGTGACGTCTGGATCAATCAGCGGGCAGTCCGACGTGATGCGAACCACTGCGTCGGCACCGGCCCACTGCGCGCATTGGTAATAGCGATCGAGAACATCGTGCTCGTCGCCTCGAAAGAACTTCACCGTGAGGCTCTGACATTCTTCAACAATGGCGTCATCGGCCGGCTTTGGAGTGGTAGCAATTATCACTTCTCCGGCGAGCTTGGCTCGCCGCAGACGATGCACAACTCTCGCGAGCACCGATTGTCCACCAAGGTCTTTCAGCACTTTTCCGGGCAAGCGGCTGCTGCCCATTCGCGCCTGAATTATGGTGACTACTTTCATGAAAGTTCGACGAGATGCAGCGTTAAGCCGGAGCGCGCAAAGGCTGTGGCTCGGAGCTATAAGGAATCATCGGCACTACGTCACCCACAAGTGCGTACAAGTCTTCCGCTGTGAGCCATTGCGAGTTGGTGTCGCTGGTGTAACGAAATCCGTCGGGCAACGGACGCGCCTGCTTCCAGTTTTCTTTCCGCCACCAGGAATGGGCTGGTTGGATCACGTACATGTCATCCAGTTCGAGCGTGTTGCGGGCTTCGTCCTCAGAGACCAAGGTCTCGTGCAATTTCTCTCCCGGCCGGACTCCGATGTCATGCAATTCGCAACCGGGAGCGATAGCTTCAGCCATGGCCGCGATTCGCATGCTTGGAATTTTTGGCACGAAAATTTCGCCGCCGTGCATCTGTTCAAGAGAACGCATGACAAACCGTACGCCCTGATCGAGGGTGATCCAGAAACGCGTCATGCGTAGATCTGTGATGGTGATTTTGCCCTGCCGGCGCTGCGCCAGAAACGTCGGAATCACGCTTCCCCGGCTGCCCACAACGTTTCCGTAGCGCGCACAACTGAAGCGTGTTTCCTGCGCGCCGGCGTACGCATTGGCCTGAACAAACATTTTCTCGGCGCACAGTTTGGTGGCGCCGTACAGGTTTACGGGATTGACTGCTTTGTCCGTGCTCAAAGCCAGAATCCGCTCCACGCCCTGGTCGATGGCCGCATCGATCACATTGCGGCCTCCCATGATATTGGTCTGAATGGCTTCGAAAGGGTTGTACTCGCACGCGGGGACTTGCTTCAACGCGGCCGCGTGCACCACCACCGTAACGCCGGACAAGGCGCGCTGCAGGCGCTGCAGATCGCGTACATCTCCGATGAAGTAGCGCAGGCTCGAATGGTCGAATCCTCCAACCCGCATGTCGTGCTGCTTGAGTTCGTCGCGGCTGAAGACGATGAGCTTTTGCGGATGGTACTCGCGCAGCATCATCTCTACGAACTTGCGACCGAACGAACCAGTGCCGCCGGTGATGAGCACAACCTGCTCCGACCAATTGATCGCCATGGGTCCTTCCCGCGCATGGGCCAGACAAACCTCCGGCCTGTCACTTTGCGCGCCGAAAAGTAAATTCCAGCGCAAGTATAGCCAAGCCGGACGTGGGTAAATCCTCCCCGAACCCTTGTTAACACTGGGGAACCAGCGCGATTACCAGCACCGGTTGGATCCTTTGCGATACTGGAGAGTGCGCAATCTCGGTATTGGAAAAATGGCGGCTCCGAGCCGAATCCAATTTTGCTCCGGAAGCGTGGGCGAGCGCGCCCTGTCCTCCTCCCCAACTTTTTTGTGTGGGGAGTATTGATGGATTCCGGACCGTTGCTGCCACTGAACCAGACGCTTCACCCTCTCCACTCGAATTTTCCGGCTGAACTCAGACGCACGGCGACGATCATCGAGCCTACGTTCACCGTTCAGGATTCGCTGTTGCGTGAGTATTGGCGGGTCCTGCTCAAGCGCAAGTGGATTGTGATCGGCAGTCTCGCCATGATCGTGGGAGTGGTCACAATTTCCACGCTGCGCAGCACGCCCGTCTACGACGCGGTCGGAAGTATCGCTATCAACAAGATGGATCCTGTGGTTTTCAGCTTGAAAGATTCCGCCGGTGGCGCTGATTATTACGATCCGACGGACCTGGACACAGAAGTGCGAATCCTGAAGAGCGATCTGCTGGCCCTGCAGGTCATCCGGCAGCTCAACCTCGACAAAATGCCGGCAACGGGGGCCGTCGGGCGGACGAGTTCCGGGCCGCTGCCGCTCACAACTGAAACTCTGCAACTGGATTCGCCGAGAAGTTCGGCTGCACTCGCCGCATTTAAAGCCAGCCTGCAGGTGGCGTTAGTTCCGAACACCAGGATCATCGAAATTCACTATCGCAGCCCAGACAAGAATCTAGCCGCGCGCGTGGTAAACACGCTGACCCACACCTACATCGAGCAGAACTTCAAAACACGCTTTGAATCCACCATGCAGGCCTCGGACTGGCTTTCCAAGCAACTCATGGACCTGCAGATCAAGGTCGAGACTTCCCAGGAGAAACTGGTCAAATATCAGAAGGAACACGAAATCCTGGGGATTGATGAGAAACAAAACATTACCACCGCGAAACTGGACGAGTTGAACCGCGAGCTGACCTCCGCCGAAGCAGCGCGCATGGAGAAAGACTCGGTGTATCGCCTGGTCCAGTCGGGCGACCCCGATTCCATCGTTGCGGCTTCGAGCGCCGAGAGTGCGGTGCGCACCGGCGCCGCCAATTCCAGCCTGCTGGAAAGGCTGCGAGAGCAGGAAGCCGATCTGAAGGTCCAAGCCGCGCAGTTGAGCACGCAATTTGGTCCTGCCTATCCCAAGCTTGCGCAGATGAACAGCCAATTGCGGGAGCTGGAGTCGCAGATTCAATCAGAGTTGAAGAAGGTGGTGGCGCGTCTTCGCGACGATTACCTCGCTTCTCTGCAGCGCGAAGCCATGCTTCGCACGGCCCTGGAAAAGCAGAAGCAGGAGGCCAACAAGCTGAATGAAAGCGCCATCGAGTACAGCCTGCTGAAACGCGATGTGGACACGAACCGCACGCTCTACGAAGGATTGCTGGAAAAACTCAAGGAAGCCGGCGTGACTGCGGGATTACGCTCCAATAACTTCCGCATCGTCGACGTGGCGCGTATCCCGGCCGCTCCTGCAGAACCTAACCTTCCCCGAAATCTGGCTTTCGCGCTGGCGCTCGGCCTCACCACTGGAGTCGGACTCGCATTTCTGTTGGAAGGAACGGATAACACGGTGCGAACGCCGGAACAGGCGCAAGCCATTTCCGGACTACCTTCGCTGGGTATGATCCCGCTCGGTTCCAGAACTCGAAAGGAGCTTCGGTCGCCCCGGCGACTCTCGTTGGCCGCTTCGCAAGAGGCAGTGGAACTCGTCACACAATGCCGTCCCAAGTCGCAGATGGCGGAGTCGTACCGGGCGCTGCGCACATCTTTGCTGCTGACTTCAGCCGGCGGGCCGCCGAAGACCATTCTCATCACCAGCGCCCTGCCGCAGGAAGGCAAGACGACAACCAGCACCAATACCGCCATCGTGCTGGCCCAGAAAGGCACACGCGTGCTGCTGGTCGATGCTGACCTGCGCCGTCCGAGCATTCACAAAACTCTGGGCATGGGGCCGCGGGCCGGACTCAGCAACGTGCTGGCCGGCAATGCAAGCCTGCCGCAGACCATCGTTCGCTCCACCGTTCTGCCCAATCTTTTTGTGCTCCCTGCCGGAACGCCACCGCCGAATCCGGCTGAACTTTTGGCCTCAGCCAGCATGAGGGACGTCCTCGAGCAATTGCGCGAACACTACGACCACATCGTCATCGATACGCCACCAACCCTGTCGGTGACCGACGCCGTGGTCATGTCAACTGCCGCGGACCAGGTCATTCTCGTGATTCGCTCCGGACAAACCACCAAGCAGGCCCTGCGCCGTGCCCGCGACATCCTGATGCAAGTGAATGCACGAGTCTGCGGCGTTCTGCTGAATGCCGTCGACCTCCGTTCGCCCGACTATTACTACTACTACGAGTATCAGGGCAAATACGGCGAAGGATATTACCAGGAGCACGACGTGTCCGCGCCGGAGGAAGTCGCGTCCGGTCGAGCTTGATATTCGCCGTGTCGGCAGTCCTATGCAAATTGCGCTTCCGAGCTTGCCTCGAAGAGCGGCCTTCTTAGGCGGCTGCTTGGCGCTTTCCGCGCTTTATCTGAGTCTCTGCACGCGGGAATTTCTTGCTTTCCACTTTTCCGAGAAGCCGGATTTGGCGAGCCTGCAGCGAGCAGCCAGTCTAGAACCCGAGGATGCCGCCTACCAATACCTGCTCGGACGTTACTACCTGCTGGCGCGGCAGGATCCGGACAAGGCTGCACGATTCTTCAGGTCAGCGGTCGCTCTTAATCCACATCGGGCGCGCTACTGGTTCGATCTTTCGACCGCCTACCAACTGCTCGGCGATAGAAGCCGGCAGAAACGTGCTCTGCAGGAAGCCATCGTGGTTGATCCCGCCACTCCCGACGTTGCCTGGGAGGCCGCCAACCTCTACTGGGTGGAGGGCGATACCAATCAGGCATTGCGGGAGTTCCGGGCGGTTCTCGAGAACGATCGATCGTTGTCGGCCCAGGCAATCGAGCGCTGTTGGCGCATCAAGCCCGACGTCAACGCCCTCATGCAGGAGGTCTTGCCACGCACTGCCGACGTCTATTCATCTCTTCTGGAATTCTTGATTTCGAAGAACCAGGCTGCGGACGCCGCGAAGGCTTGGTCTGCGCTGGCGCAGTTGCAGCAGACTGTGGAGACGCGTTACGTCTTCGAGTACGTGCGCTATTTGCTCGACCGGCGAGACATTGATCAAGCTCGGATGGTGTGGCAGCAAGCGGCCGGACCCAGCGAGCTTTCAGCTTACCAAGCCTCACCACAGAATCTCATTGTCAACGGAGATTTCAGCCTCCTAGTTCTCAATGCAGGCTTTGACTGGCTCTACGAGCAAGCGCCCGGCGTGTCCCTGTCACTGGATCCAACGGCGACGATTTCCGGAAACCAGTCCCTGGCAATTGCCCTCGATGGGCCCGGTGTCGGCGATCTCGGCATCCGCCAACTCATCCCAGTCGAAGCCAATACTAACTACGAATTCTCTGCTTACTTCAAGGCGGACGACTTGCAGGGCGCCGGGGGAGTGCGACTGGTGATCGAGGACCGCTACTCAGCAGCCAATTACTTCAGCAGCGAAGAACTCAAAGACGCGGATTACTGGAAATTGATGCGAGGAGAATTCAGCACCGGCCCTGACAGTCGTTTGCTGGTGCTGCGGCTGCAACATCTTCCGGCAGAAGCCGCTATTCGCGGGCGGCTCTGGCTGGATGGGTTTCGACTGATCAAAGAACCGCGGCAGGAGGCCGGCGAGTGACTTCTCCGGTGATGGTCGCGCCAGCGGTCGAGCTAAATGCTCTTCGACCGCGCCTTCAAACCAAACCGCAGTCGGCGGTCCTCTACGGCATCTGCGCGGTGTTGCTCTTCGGACCGCTGGCATTCGGTGCAGTGGAACCCTGGGCCGTGTTTGTCGTGCAATCGAGCGCGGCTTTGCTTTTCCTGCTGTGGGCGACACTAGCGGTTGTTAACGCTGATCTGCGAATCGCATGGAATCCGCTGTTCCTGCCTATGCTGGGTTTTGGCGTTCTGACTCTCTTGCAGCTCGCTTTAAGACAGACGGCGAATCGTGCGGCAACTTCCTCCGAGTTTCTGTTGTACTGCAGCTACGGCCTGGTGTGTTTTCTGACGGTGCAGTGTCTGTGCGCGGCACAGCAGATCAAAGTACTGGCCGCAGTGCTTTCCGCATACGGATTCGCAGTCGCCACCTTCGCACTGTTTCAAGGAATCAGCTCCGCCGGCAAGCTGTGCTGGCTCCGCTCGCCACGCTTCGGAAGTTGGATCTACGGGCCCTACGTGAATCACAACCATTACGCCGGACTGATGGAGTTGCTGGTCCCGATTCCGCTGGTGATCGCACTCTCTCGTCGGGTTCAACGCCGCCACAAGATCATTGCAGCGGTCGCTGCGGCAGTCATGGCAAGCACAATTTTCCTCTCCGGATCCCGCGGAGGCATGATTGCGTTTACCGTAGAAATGGCCGTGCTAGCGGTCGTTCTGATGAAGCAGCGGAACCGCAACAGAACTAGCCTGGCGCTGGGTGGGTTCCTGGTCATCGCCGTTGCTTTGCCGTTCTGGCTTGGCGGCGGAGAGTTGCTGGGGAGGATGGTCAGTATTTCCAGGGAGACCAAAGCTGAAATCTCTGGCGGAATGCGTCTGGCCATCGATCGCGACGGCCTTCGGATGTTTTCCGGCAAGCCCGTTCTGGGTTGGGGCCTGGGCACGTTCGCCGACGTTTATCCTCAGTTTCGAAGCTTCTACACCAATTTCCTGGTGGACAAGGCCCATAACGACTATCTGCAGTTGCTCATTGAAATGGGAGCACTGGGCTTCGGCGTAATGCTTTGGTTCTTGCTCGCAGTTTATAGAGGCGCCCTAAAGAAAGTTTTTGCGCGCACTCCGGACATAGATTCCGAGGTGAGTCTGGCGGTGATTTTGGGAGTTACGGGAATCCTGGTTCACAGCGTGTTCGATTTCAACCTGCAGATTCCAGCCAACGCGGCACTCTTTTATGTGTTTTGTGTGATCGCCGCGATGGAGCCGCGATTCAGCCTGCAGAAACACAGACTCAGTCGATCCCCGCAAAATCAGCAGTGATTCGCATTCTTAGGGTCGGCATCCTGCCGCAGATAGCTACGGGATCGAGGGACTCACGGGTTGTTGAGGCGATGGCCAGAGCAGCCAGATCAGGATTCCGGTGCCAGCAGCAGCGCCGACGTACTTCAGGTAAGGAGATTTGAGCAGGTCGCCGCTGGCCGGGGGATACGCGCCATTTTTCTTCCTCCGTTTCCCACACTCGCCAGACGGCTCGCTGGTGAGCTGCTGTCCCTCGGCGATCGTCGTTTCCTCTTTGCCGCAGTTCACGTTGAGGCTTCCTTTGTCGGCGACAATCTCCACGTTTCCGTTCAAGTTGGTAAGTTCAAATTCCGTCCACGTACCGGATGCCGGCGCAACCGTAGTATTCGCGGCGTGGGCCACGAGCCCCTGTGAACTGGCCACGCTCACGCTTCCCTGCTCGAGCGAGATAGCCTGGGGATCAAACTTCACGCTGGAGTCGGGCTGCACGATCACGTTGCTACCGTCAGCGTTGATGGTCGCAATGGAATCGGTCTTGGTTTGGATCAGGTCTCCGGGGAGGATGGCCGACGAATCTGGCATAGGATTGCCGTTCAGCCACACTACGCCCTTGCCATAAACCATCGCTGCGCCGGCATCGGCCGCCAGCAGAGAGGTCGGCGTCAAACACAGCATCCCCCAGCCGATCATCTTGCGCAGCGTGGACACACTCATTCCTTGATCCCTCGGCGTGATGCTAGTTGCCGCCGAACGTGCCGTCAATTGCTTATCCTGATGACTGCAGACCAGGCCAGTGCCGATCTGAAACTAGGCTGTCGAATCTCGTCCGGATTCCAAGCGCCACGATTTCAGCGTGCTAAAATTTGACCGCAGGCCGAGTCTCATCATGACAATTACTTCGTCCTCTACTCTGTTCTCCGAGTTGAAATCCAGGATTGAAAACCGGCAAGCGCGAGTTGCGGTCATCGGACTTGGCTACGTAGGACTGCCTCTGGCTCTGCTTTACAGTGAGCAGAAGTTTCCCGTGACCGGCTTCGATATCGACCAGCGAAAAGTCTCTACGATCGAAGAAGGCGGCTCGTACATCTACCGCATTCCGGCAACTGAAATCCAGAGCGCCAGGGCGCAAGGCTTTCGCGCTACCGCGGATTATTCCCGCCTTCACGAAATGGACGCGATCATCATTTGCGTTCCGACCCCGCTGGACGAATACCATGAGCCGGATTTGAGCTTCATTACCGAAACCGCCAAGGCGATTGCTCCGCACTTACGAGCCGGCCAGTTGGTGGTACTGGAGAGCACGACCTATCCCGGCACTACCGAAGAAGTGTTGATTCCGATTCTGGAGAAGGGAAACAACAAAGGGCTGAAGGCCTCACGCGGAGATTCCAGCGGCCAGGAAATCTACGTTGCTTTCTCACCCGAACGCGAAGATCCCGGCAACCAGACCGTGGCGCGGCGCGACATACCGAAAGTGGTCGGAGGGCTGGATGCCAAAGCTTCAGAACTGGCTGCCGCTTTGTATGGCGCGATCTTCAACCGGATCGTGCCCGTCTCCTCACCAGCCGCGGCGGAGATGACGAAACTGCTGGAAAACATCTATCGCTGCGTGAACATTGCCTTGGTAAATGAGCTGAAGTTGTTGTCGCTGCGTATGGGGTTGGACATCTGGGAAGTAATCGAGGCCGCGTCCACCAAGCCCTTTGGATTTCAGCCGTTTTATCCGGGGCCCGGCCTGGGTGGTCACTGCATTCCTGTCGATCCTTTTTATTTGTCCTGGAAGGCGAAGGAGTGGGATTTTCGCACCCGCTTCATTGAACTGGCCGGCGAGATCAACACCAACATGCCGTATCACGTACTGGAATCGGTGGCCCGCGCTCTCAACCAGCAAAAGCGCGCGCTGAATGGCGCCAAGGTGCTGGTGCTAGGGGTAGCCTACAAAAAAGACATCGACGATTTGCGCGAATCTCCGGCCCTCACCATCATCGAGTTGCTGCAGAAGCAAGGCGCCCAGGTCAGCTATAACGATCCTTACTTTCCTACGGTGGGTAAAGGCCGCAAATACGACCTGCAAATGAAGTGCGTGCCTCTGGAAAATCTAGGTCAGTATGATTGCGTGCTGATCGTCACCGACCACTCCGACTACGACTACGCTCGCATCGTGCGAGAGGCACAGTTGGTAGTGGACACGCGAAACGCTACCCGCGGAATCAACAGTCCGAAGATAGTGCGTTGCTGAAGTTTAATGCAAGGGCTGGAGCAGATGGATCAACCACAGGCGGGGATTGCGCAAGGCCACGCTGAGCTAAAGGTGTTGGCGGGACCCGTGATACAAGCTATTGGGCGATGGCGCTCGAGACGGACGAAAACACGTTGTTAGCATTCCCGCCAATCAACCGGATGGTGCCGACCACAATCACCAGAACAACGGCCAGCATCACCGCATATTCAGCAATATCCTGGCCGCGATCATCGGACCAGAGCTGAGCTAGAAACTTTGGCACAGCCTTGCCTCCTGTCAACCACCCATCCCCACGGGCTTCCCGGGACATACTTTTCCTTCTAAACAGTTGGGGAATGGTGCTGTTAATAATAGTTTCTCCACCAAGCGGGGGCAATGGCCCGTACAGGCCGCGAATGGCACGAAGGTGCTAGGTCTTCAGGTGATTGGCTTAAGCGGCAGCGACTGGTTGACCGCAAACAACGCCAGTTCCAGGCGCGTGGAAACCCCCAGCTTGTCGAAAATATTGCTGAGATGGTGCTTGACTGTGTCCTCGCTGATCTTGAAATACTCAGCGATCTCTTTGTTGGAATAACCGGCCACCACCGCCGAGACAATTTCCAACTCTCGAGGAGTGAGTCCAAACTTCTTCTGCCGGGCCTCTTCGCCCGACGATTGCACCAGCGTCCTGAGGTATTGCACCAGGTTGGAAACGCTCTCCCGTCCCACCCAGTATTCCCCTGACATGACGGTGTGGATCGCTTTCAGCAAAAGCTGGGTCGCGGAGTCTTTCAATACCACCCCGCGGGCCCCCAGTTGAAGCGCCTCGACAATCTGTTGCTTCTCGGCGGCTGCGGTAAGCAGGATCACCCGCACGCCGTTCGAGCCCGGCCCCGTGCTCAACTCGCGCAGGGCTTCCAGCCCCGGATGGCGAGGCATGGCCAGGTCGAGCAAAAGAATGTCCGGCTTGAGCTGCCGGGCAAGTCGGACCGCCTCAGCCCCATCGGGCGCCTCGCCGACCACTTTCAGGTCGGGCTCGGTTTCCAGCAGCCGCCGCAAACCATCACGAAAAATCGGGTGGTCATCGGCAATGACAATGCGAATTGGTTGCGTTCTTCTGTTATCCATGGAGTGCGCCTTGCTGTTGCGGAACTGTGACTTCCAATCGCGAACCCCGGCCCGGAGTTGATTCTATCGTGAGTTTGCCTTCGATCAAACGCACACGTTCCTTAATGACCACCGGCCCCTTTCCCAAAGAGTCAAGTTCATCCTGGGAGAACCGGCCGGAAAATGGAAAGCCGCGGCCGTCGTCTTCGATCTCGATTTTCCAGTTGCCGTTCACCGAGCCCATGCGCACCAGCACTTGTCGCGCCTGACTGTGCTTGCGCACATTGACCAGCGCTTCCTGCACGATGCGGGCCAGTTCCCGGCACACCGGCTGCGGCATATTCAACTCGTGCAGGTCGGAGATAAAGCGTGCGGTGATCCCGGTCTCGCGCTGAAATCGTTCCACCGTGTCATGGATCACTCCTGGCAGCTTCTTGGCGTCCACATCCAGGGTCTTCATCTGCTGCATTAGTTCGCGGAGTTTGAGCACCTCTTCGCGGAGCAGGCCCTGGATGCGTCCCAGTTCGTTGGGCATCGCTTCGGGCTGGCGCGAAGACTGTCGCCGCAAGACATCGACTTGCATTTCCACCGCGATCAGCGATTGCACCGCGCCGTCGTGCAACTCACGGGCAAAACGGGCGCGTTCCAGTGCCCCCGCCCGCAGCCGCAAGCGCCGCAACAGCAGCACGTTGTAAACCGCCGGGCTTACCTGCTGCACCAACTCTTGAAGGAAGTGCAACTCTTCCTCCCGGTCGCTGGTCAGGGTCGGGTCCAGCAGAAAGACGCGTCCTCGCCACTCCTGCCCAAAAACAAACGACACCACCATGACCGCGCGGAAGCCATACTTCTGCGAAAATCTGCTCAGAAAATCCGCGGCTGAATTCTCAATTTTGTCCCCTTCCCGGTCCAAGGCCAATACGGAAATTCCTCCGTTCGCAGCCGCCCTCCTTTCGGCGTAGCATGCAGTGGCCTTGGAATCGTAAAGATAGGTCTCGCGGTCTCCGGCGGACGACTCCAGCCATCGGAAGCTGGTCCCGGTTTCTGAGGTGCGCAGTTCGGCCACGTAAATCCGGTAATTACTTGCTTCCTGCGATGCCATCAGCACGTGTTTGGCCCCGAAGGTGGAGAGCAATTCACCGGTGAGCGCCTCCAGAGTTCCCGTGACGCCAGACTCCACTCGCGCCCGTCCCAGAAACCGCGCGATCACAGCTTTCTCCGCACGCAGCTGTTTCTGCTGCTCGGCCAGATATCCTAACAGCAAACCGACCACCAGCAGGTAGACGGAGCGAATAAAAAGGCGCTTGGGTTCAAAATATGCGGTGTCCAGTTGCAGCGCTGGAAGGTTGTGTCCGCGAAGAAAACCGTCCACCCAACTGACCAGCCCCCACTGAAAGGCGAAACTCTCGATCCACAATAAGATCACCGCCGCCGCCGCCGTGCCCACGGTCTCCCACAAGCCCCAGCGATAGGCTGCGGCTGCCAGAACGAATATGAAGAACAGGAAGAAAGGGTTGCTTTCCCCACTGGCGAAGCCCGAAATCAGGGCGGGCCAAAGCAGGTCTGCACTGTGCACCAGCACCCGGAACGAGGTGGTCGAATGCTGGCGCCGGCGCAGAAAGATGATGATCACCATGCCCTGCGCAATATAGAAAGCCAGTAGTCCAAAGGCCCAGATGGAATAGTGGATTTCTCTCGGGTCCATCCAGATCGCAACCAGCGCAGATACTGCAAGAAATACACGCGCGGAAGCCAGCCAGCGCTCGGTGCGGCGGATTTCCCCGGGGCCCATGGGGGCGCGCAGTCGCCAAAGGAACCGATCTCGAACCGTACGGAATGGCAAGAATTTACGTCCGTGAAACAGAGATGATGCCACGGATATTATGTACTAACACCGCGAAGGAGCAAGCGAAACTTCGACTTAACTAGTTCTGTCTAAGCTAGCAGGGTTCAAACCCAGCTTGCTGCCCGCCTCCGCGAGCAGGTTACGGTAGTAACTTTCCCTGTCCTCAGGGCTGTCTAGAATTGGACTTAAGGATAGAAATGTCTCGTCCCGTCAAGTTGTGGACACTGGCTGTCTCCGGCCTGCTGTGCGTGCAGGCGGTGGCATCGCTGACTCTGTCGCCTGGCTTTGCGCTGGTAGCACTCAGCGACGTGGTGCAACTCCTTCTGCTGCTCTCCGGCATGCTGGCCATGCTACCCATGACCTTTGCCAGCCGCGGACGCACCCGGATGTTCTGGGGGTTAATGGCTCTGGGCTTGGCATTCTGGGTCGCCTATCAGGTCTGCTGGTGTTACTTCGAGCTGGTTCTACGCCGGGAGGTCCCCACGCCCTTCACCGGCGACGTGGTGATTTTCCTGCACTTGGTTCCCATGACGGCAGCCCTGGCCATGCAGCCGCATGTCCGCCAGGAAGAGCGCGTTTCCAGATTGGGGTCCCTCGATTTCGCGATGCTGCTCATTTGGTGGTTATACCTCTACGTCGTCACGGTCATTCCCTGGCAGTACGTGCACCAGGATGCCACACTTTACGAGCACAATCTGAATATCGTCTATCTCATCGAGAAAGGCGCTTTGTTGGCGGGCTTGGTGGTGGTCTGCTACCGCAGTCAGGGATCCTGGAAAACGATCTACGCGAACTGGGTGGGTTGTACTCTGACTTACGGCCTGAGTTCTTATTGGGCCAACTGGGCGATTGAAAAACAGGTTTATTTCTCCGGCAGCGTCTATGACGTGCCTATTTCCGCCTCGATGGCATGGATCACCTGGATCGGCCTTAGCGCACTGCGGTCATCCCAGCGCCAGGAACCGCTTCGTGATTCGACCGGCCACGGAGTGTGGGTGGCGAGGCTGGGCATGATCACAATCTTTTCTCTCCCGTTGTTTGCCGCATGGTCGGTATTTGACCTGGCGACTCCTCAAAAAGTCCGGACATTCCGGCTGGTGGTGACCCTTGCCACTATGCTGGTTCTGGGTGCGATGGTTTTCGTGAAGCAGCATCTGCTGGATCTTGAACTGCTCCGGCTGCTCAAGAGTTCTCAGGATTCCTTTGAGAACCTCCGGCGCCTGCAGGCGCAGTTGGTGCAATCGGAAAAGCTGGCCTCGCTGGGACAGTTGGTTGGAGGTGCGGCCCACGAGCTGAACAATCCTCTCACCGCCATCCTTGGCTACTCGGAACTGCTAACCTCCACGTCTCTGAACAGCGAACAACGCTCGCTGACCACCAAGATCGAACAGCAGATCCGGCGCACCCGCACCCTGGTCTCCAGTCTGCTCAGTTTCGCCAAACAGGTCCCTGGCGAGAAGACCTTGCTGGACATCAACGCCATGGTGCAGACGGCCGTTAAACTGTGCCCTCCACAGCTCCGCAATGCCCACGTTCAAGTGCACACAGATCTGGCCAGTGACTTGCCCAGGATCAAGGGTGACTCGAACCAGCTCTTGCAGGTTTGTTTGCACGTCACCAACAATGCGCTTCACGCCATGGGGGAAAAAGGTGGCACCCTGAACGTCAACACGCATGTGGAGAGCGGCCATGTGGTCATCGAGTTCGCCGATAACGGCCCGGGCATGCAGGACCCCAGCCGCGTCTTCGATCCGTTCTACACCACCAGGCCGGTCGGCCAAGGCGCTGGCCTGGGGCTCAGTGTGTGCTATGGGATCGTGGAGGAGCATGAAGGCAGGATTCTGTGCCAGAACCGTCCAGAGGGTGGAGCGATCTTCCGAATCGAGCTGCCGATAGCCGTCGACCAGGCGGCGGAGAGCCGCTATGGCCACGCATCTTTACTACCACCGAAGACACAAACCGCAGCCACCAGCTAGGAGGCCGCCATCTCAACTGTGTGTTTCAGTTGCCCGCATGCCGCATAAATGTCTCGCCCTCGCGGACGGCGAAGGAACGCGGGCACACCAGCATCCGCCAGGACTTTTCGGAATTGCACCACCCGTTCTTCCGCCGGGGTCTGAAACGCAATCCCCGGCCCCGGGTTCAGCGCGATCAAATTCACCTTTGCCCGGACTCCGCGAATCAGCTCTACCAGTTGCTGCGCATGCTGTTGGGAATCGTTCACGGCATCGAGCAGAACATACTCGAATGTCAGCTTTTCCCGGTTGCGCAAGGGGAAATCGCGGGCCGCGGTCATCAGTCTCGCGAGACCCCATTTGCGGTTGATCGGCATCACCCGGGTCCGCAATTCATCGTTGGAAGCGTTGAGCGAAATGGCTAGTTTCGGACGAACCGCCTCGCCGCCCAGATCATAAATGCGCGGGACAACGCCGGCAGTGGAGACGGTCATGCGCCCTTCAGGAATACCGACCCCTTCCACTAACAGGCACACGGCCTTGATGAAATTGTCGTAATTCAAGAAAGGCTCGCCCATGCCCATGAAGACAATGTTGACGCGGTGGCTGGGCGGCGCGATGTTTTGATCTCGCAACACGGCACACACCTGACCCACAATCTCGCCCGCGGTCAGGTTCCGTTTAACTCCCAGCAAAGCCGTCAAACAGAACTGGCAATCCACCGGGCAGCCGACCTGGCTCGAAACACAAATCGTGGAGCGGGATCCGGCGCGCTCTGCCGGCTCCGCGACTTCATTGCCGGCCTCGCTGCCGTCTCCAGCTTCGCCTCCGTCTCCTTCCGGCATCCACACTGTTTCCACGCTCTGCCCATCGGAAAATTTCATTAGGTAACGCACGGTGCCGTCTTGCGAGAGAAATCTCTTGTCAATCACCGGCAGACCGACCGAATAGCCATCTTGGCTCAAGCCGCTGCGAAACTCCAGCGGCAGAGTGGAGATCTGTTCGGCCGACTCGACCTTCTGGCTGTAGATCGCTTCAAAGAGCTGTCGCCCGCGGTAGGAGGGTTGACCGCACTCCTCCACCAGCCGCGTAAGCTCTTGAAGAGTAAGGCCCAAAAGTGTGTTTTGTTTCGTCACCGCAGGCATCTAACGAGTGTCCCAGTTTGATTCTAGAGGAGATTAAGACGCAAAAACCGGTGAAATCGGCAGAAAATCTGGAATTCAAGGATAACTCTATGATCCGAAAGGGGTAAGTATCGTTCACCCGTCCTCCTCCGGGTGTGCAACAATAGTTGAGGTCTTCCCCCCGGCCATCGAAAGAAGAACCATGGTTGAAGAGCTGCGCAATATCCGCCGCGAGGTTCTGCCCAACGGGCTGACGGTCATCACCGAACAGATGCAGCACATTCGTTCGGTTTCGATCGGCGTCTGGATCAAGACTGGTTCGCGGGATGAAGACCTGCAGTGGAATGGCATTTCTCACTTCATTGAGCACATGGTCTTCAAGGGAACGGCGCATCGCTCGGCGGAAGACATTGCCCGTCAGGTCGATTCTATCGGCGGGAACATGGACGCGTTCACCGCAAAAGAATGTGTCTGTTTCAACATGAAGGTTCTCGATGAGCATCTGCCCATCGCCATGGACGTGCTCAGCGACCTGGTGCTGAACCCGACCTTCAACCCGAATGACATCTCTCGTGAACGCGGCGTCATTCTGGAAGAGATCAAAATGGATGAGGACAGCCCGGACTATCTCGTCCACGAAATCTTTACCCTGAATTTCTGGAAAGACCACCCGCTGGGAAAACCGATTCTGGGGACGAAGGACACGGTGAAGCGTTTCGAACGTCAACCGGTGACGGATTTTTATGCCCAGCGGTTCTCGCCCGGCAACATCATCATTTGCGCCGCGGGCAACCTGGACCACGCCAAGTTTGTGGAACTGGTCAGCAAACATTTCCACCGGATGAAGCCGGTCAAGAACGGCTTCCACAGTTCACCGCCGCGGATTGTTCCGAAGATCATCCTGCGCAACAAGAAGGCGCTGGAACAGGTGCAGATCTGTGTCGGCGTGCCGTCCCATCCCATTGCTCACGAGCGGCGCCACGCCTCATACATCCTGAACACGCTGCTGGGCGGCGGAATGAGCTCGCGGCTGTTCCAGAACATTCGTGAACGGCAAGGATTGGCGTACGCTATTTATAGCGACCTCAGCCCGTACCGTGACACCGGCTGCTTATCGGTTTACGCCGGGACCTCACGCGAATCGGCCAACAAGGTCGTGCAATGCATCGTCTCCGAGTTCCGCAAATTGAAATCGGAGCAAGTCCCGGAAGAGGAACTGCGCCGTTCCAAGGACCAGTTGAAGGGTAGCCTGATGCTCTCGCTGGAATCTTCCACCGCGCGCATGTCAAATCTCGCCCGGCAAGAAATGTATTTCGACCGCTTTTACGATATGGACGAACTGCTGCGGAAGATTGAAGCGGTGACAGCGGAAGATGTGCAGCAACTCGCCCAGGAATTCTTTCACACCGAATCGATCGCGGTAACCGTGCTCGGCAATCTGAACGGCCTGAAGCTGGGCCGCGATCAGTTGACCTGCTGAAATCCTCTTTTAGCGCAAGGCCCCAACGGCGCTCTCTTCCATTTCCACCGCGCGCGGGAAAAGAATGTTGTTTTCGAGATGAATATGCTGGTGCAGATCGGCTTCAAAGCCCTCCAGCGCCTGATACAGGGTCCGGTAGCTGATGCAGGCATCAGCGGGGACGGCGAAGTTGCTGCTGGCAGCGCGGATCTGGCGCAACGCCCCGCCGGCGCTGTCATGCTCCTGCATCATCATGCGGACGGGATTTTGGACGGTCCCGAACGGTGGCGGCAACACCGGGTCCTTCTGCACCACCGCTTCTTCCATGCGAATAATGTAGGGGAAGAGCACGTTCTCTTCTTTCATCAGATGCAGCGTAAGCTCCTGAGCTAGTCCGGAGAAAACCTGGCGGATGCTCAGCAGTTCGGGATGACGCTCACCGTGCACCGAGCAGACTTTCTCGAGTAGCGCCTGCAATCTGGCAATCTCATCACGGGTGAACTTGTGATGGGTTCTGACGATGTGATCGATCAACTCCGCCAGCGAGCCGGAGGGCAGGTCGTATTCCGAAACGGCCGAGGGTCTTGCCGTTTCCAGAGCCTTAAGCACTTCCTCGACCTGCAATCCGGCAGTGTTGCACGCCTCACCCAGTGGTTTCTTCCCACCGCAGCAGTAATCGATGCCCAGCTTCTCAAATACACGCGTGGCATTGGGAACTTCAACCGCCAGCTCGCGCACCGTCTTGGTAGCGTCCAAACTCATGATGGCCTCCGGCGGCTTTGATTTTTTCCGCCGCCCACATTGTCAACATACGGGCAAGCTGCACTGTTGCATGTGACCTTTGTCACAGAGAGAAGAATTAAGCAGTGAATACGATCACCGCCGAAGGCTTGGCGGTGGTGGAAAGGAAAAGTAATGGCAGTCGGCGTTGACGCCAGACTAATTGTGTCGGCTTAAGGTGATCTCTACTCCTGACTCTCCAGTTCCGCCTCGAGCGCTTTCAAGTTAGGAATGATGACACTTCGGCCTTCGATGTGAATCAGGCCCTGCGCCTGCAATCGGCTCAGGTTGCGCGAAACCAGTTCGCGGACGGTGCCGATCTGTGAAGCCAACTCCTGATTGCTCGCGGGCAGCGTCACTTTCACGCCCTCGGCTACGCGTTTTCCTTCGCGCTGCGCAGCCCGCAACAGAAACGACGCCAGGCGATGGCGCACCGTGGTGAACGACAGTTCCTCGATGATGCCCACCAGCCGCCGCAGCCGCGCTCCCACGACTCGCAACACTTTCAACGCGACCTGAGGATGCGTCAGACACAGCGACTGGAAGTCTTGCTTGCTGACAAAGAGAAGCGTGACTTCATCGACCGCTGCTACCGATGCCGGATAGTTTCCGCCGTCAAATACCGGCAACTCTGCCACCGAACTTCCCGGGCCATCGATGTTCAAGACCTGCTCGCGCCCGTTCGCCGAGCTCTTGAAGATACGCACGTGGCCCGAGTCCACGATGTAAAGCCCGGCACACGGCTCGCCTTCGCTGAAAACAATTTGACCGGAAGTGTAATGACGGGGTACAGCCCGCTGCGCTAGAAAACTCAGCTCGATCTCACTGAGACCGGAAAAAATCGCCACTTTGGAGAGTGTCAGGGCAGCATTAGATTTGGCCTCCGGCATAGCCGCATTGTACCGGAGGCCTGCGATCGACTCGCGCGGAACCTATTTGACTTCGACCAGCTCGTTCTTCCTGCCGAGGTTTTTCACGCGCGGCTCGTAGACGCAGAACGGTTCCTCATCGAGATAGTCGCCGGTGGCGGCAAAGGCCCGTGCCCGGCAGCCCATGCAGACGTTGCGAAATTCGCAGCAGCCACACTTCCCTTTCAGGTTGCCGGTATCGCGCAGCGCATTGAAAACTTCCGCATCCCGCCAGATATCGATAAACCTCTGCTTGCGCAGGTCGCCGGCAATCACCGGCAAATACCCGCAGGGGAAAACTTCCCCCTCGTGCGAGATGAAACACACGCCAGTTCCTGCCAGGCATCCTTTGGTCATGGCGTTCATGTCAGACGGATGCCCGCCGGGATGGCCTGTGTGATTTCCGTTCGGATGGCCCTGCGGCCTCAGCGAAACTCCTGTCCCACCCGGCATCAGCATATCGGTGGGACCGATCGCCGACGTATCCGGCTTGCCCTCCGCCGCTGCCGCTCTCGCCGCAGCTTCGGCTGAGCGATGTTCCGCTGCGCGCCTCTGCCGCACCACGCGGAAATAATGCGGGGCACACGTGGCCTTCAATTCGATTCCGCCTTCCAGCGACTGGTCGTAGAACCAGTTCAGCATTCTCTCGTACTCCTCCGGCGGCACCATCTGTTCGGCGGCAATGTCCACACCGCAGCCAACCGGCACGAGAAGAAATGTGTGCAGCGCATCCGCACCCAGCGTTTTCGCCAATTGCAGCACGTCCGGCAGTTGCTTTGCATTATGACGGGCAATCGTGGTGTTGATCTGCACTGACATGCCCAGCGCCTTCAAATTGCGCAGGCCCTGCACCGCTGCATCGAAAGCCCCGGGAATGCTGCGGAAAGTGTCGTGCGTCGCCGCGTCGGAGCCATCCAGGCTGATGGAAACTCGCTTGACGCCAGAGTCCACGATCATGCGCGCGACTTCTTTGGTCACCAGCGTGCCGTTGGTGGCTAACGCTACTCGCAGACCTTTGTCGGTAGCGTAGCGCGCCAGTTGGAAAATGTCCGAGCGGTACAGAGGTTCGCCGCCGCTCAATACCAGAATCGGGTTGGCCGCTTCGGCGATCTGGTCAATGATCCCGAGCGCGGTGTGGGTGGGAAGATCGTTGGGAGAACTCAGTTCTGTGGCGCTGGCCCGGCAGTGAATGCAGCGCAGATTGCAACCTTTGGTGACTTCCCAGAAAACCAGCCGCGCTTTGTGCTCACCCGCGACGTGCTGCCCATTGCCGTTTCCTGAAGCCATCGGCGATCTCCTTCCCATGCAGAACCGAGAGAGTCGGGTTTTTCACCCCACCCTAAGATAGAGAAGCAGCGCACAACCAGCCGTGATTGGTGTCACGGGAAATTGTGATATCGGTCACACCGTTTAAGCTTCTGAAAATGCGATCCTTAAGCCCAGCTTTTTCGCGTCGCATCGGGCGCGTTTGGTTTATCATGGCGGCGCGGGCACGCGTCACTTTTGGTAACCACATTCATGAATGAAGCAGGAGGCCCGGGGAAAGGGATGAACAATCCGAGTGATCGGTCACTAACGCCCATCCCGCGCAGGCGGCTGGTCGAGTTGTTGCTGGGCAGCGGTTTCGTCGCCACCGCTGCGGCTTTCCTCTATCCACTCTGGCAATACCTCATCCCTCCCAAGGCAACCGATCTCGGCGGCGATTCCGTTGTGGCCGCCCGCGTCGGAGAACTGAAACCGAACAGCGGCAAGATCTTTCGCTTCGGCGACCGCCCCGGGCTGCTAATTCGTACCGCCAATGGCGAGTACCGGGCGATGTCTGCCACTTGCACTCATCTGTCATGCACCGTGCAGTATCGCGACGACCTGCATGAAGTCTGGTGTGCGTGCCACAACGGCATGTATGACCTGAACGGCCGGAACATTTCTGGGCCGCCGCCGCGTCCGCTGGTGGCATTTGAAGTTCAGATTCGCGGCGACGAAGTCTTCGTGCGACGCCGCCGGGAGGCATAATTGGGCTTCCTTCACAACCTGCGCGACTGGCTCAACGACCGCATCGAGTGGGACGACTTGATCGCCCCCTTGCGGGAAAAAACTGTCCCCAAACATCGGCTGTCGTATTGGTACTTTCTTGGCGGAATCACGCTTTTCCTGTTCATCATTCAGGTACTGACGGGAATCTTGCTGCTTCTGTATTACCGGCCCGGGGAAAATTCAGCTTTCGAGAGCGTGCAGTACATCATGACCCAGGTGAAGTTTGGCTGGCTGATTCGGTCGGTTCACTCCTGGTCGGCCAACCTCATGATCTTCACCGCGTTCGCTCACATGTTCAGCGTGCTCTTCCTGAAGGCGTACCGCAAGCCGCGCGAACTCACTTGGGTGAGCGGCGTCATTCTGCTTCTGCTGGTGATGGGATTTGGCTTCAGCGGATACCTGCTGCCGTGGAACACGCTCGCCTTTTTTGCCACCAAGGTTGGCACCGAGATCACCGGGCAGGTCCCGGTGATCGGCCGGCCGATGCTGATTTTTCTCCGCGGCGGCGAGGAAGTGACCGGAGCCACCCTGACGCGCTTCTTCGGATTTCATGTCGCGGTGCTCCCCGGCATCGCGACCATGCTGATCGCGCTGCACCTTTTGCTGGTTCAACGTCAGGGCATCAGCGTGCCGCCGAACGTGGAACTGGCATGGAAGGCCAATCCCAGCGCGCAGCGCGAAACCAAATTCTTTCCCAATTTCCTGCTGCGTGAGTTGATGGCCTGGTACGTGGCGCTGGGAGTGCTCGGAGCGCTGGCCGCTATCTTTCCCTGGAATTTGGGAACCAAGGCAGATCCGTTTTCGCCCGCACCGGCTGGAATCAAGCCGGAGTGGTATTTCCTGTTCATGTTTCAAACCCTCAAGCTGATCCCGCCAAAAGTCTGGTTGATCGATGGAGAAGTTCTTGGGGTTGTGGGATTCGGACTGGTTGCTCTGTTGTGGCTCCTGTTGCCGTTCTTCGAGAGTTCTGATCCGTCGCGGACCAAGCGTTGGATCACCGGCGTGGGTGTGTTTGCTCTGGCTTACATAGCAGGTATGAGCGTCTATGGCCATTTGGCGAAATAGAAAAAACATTGTCATTTCGAGGGGATTCATTCCCGAGAAATCTGCTTTCCCGCTTGCGCAGAGAACAGCAGATTCCTCGTCGCTCGCGCTCCTCGGAATGACAAGAATGCGATCGTCCGGGTTAAGACGTTCCCTCTGTCCCGCCTTGATCTTCCTCCTCTGCAGCCTGGCGGGAGGCCAAACCAAGAACTCCTGCCTCGATTGCCACTCCGCGCTACCAGATCCCCTGGGCGTAACCCAGGATCAATTCAGCCAGGACATCCACGCCCAGAAAGGCCTGACCTGCGCCAGTTGTCACGGCGGCGACCCCACCAGCGACGATCCCGACAAAGCCATGAGCCGCAAGGCGGGATGGAAAGGCAAGATCGATCGCAAGCAGATACCGGAATTGTGTGGGAGCTGTCACTCTGATCCGGGATTCATGCGGCAATACAATCCCAGCTTACGCACCGATCAACTGAGCCAATACAAAACCAGCGTCCACGGGAAGCGCCTGGCCGCAGGTGACACGAAAGTTGCCGTGTGTACCGACTGCCACAGCGTTCACGATCTGCGTGCGCCCAGTGATCCGCGGTCAACCGTCAATCCGGTCAACGTGGCGACCACCTGCGCGCACTGCCATGCCGACGCCGCGTACATGAGCGGCTATAAGATTCCGACCAACCAATTTGCGGAATACAGCAAGAGCGTCCACCACGATGCTCTGGTAGTCCGTGGAGACCTGAGCGCGCCCACCTGCACCACCTGCCACGGAAATCACGGCGCCGCGCCGCCCGGAGTAGACAAGGTTCAAAATGTGTGTTCGAACTGTCACGTTTTCCAGGCCCAGATGTACGAAAAAAGTTCGCACAAAAAGGCATTCGATGCCGCCTCTCTTCCAGGCTGCGTCGTCTGTCATGGCAATCATGGCATCAGCCATCCGACGGACGCGAAGCTTGGCACTGGGCCCGACGCCGTCTGCATGCGCTGTCATGCCCCAGGTGACGCCTGTGATCGGGCCCGGGCAGGATTATTAAGTGACTTGACTCGACTCGACGGGGCCATCCAGAGCGCAGACCAGGTTCTCGCTGTCGCCGCGTCTTCCGGCATGGAGGTGAGCGAGGCCCGGCTGGGACAGGATCAGGCGCGGGATTGGCTGACCAAGGCCCGAGTCACGATCCATAGCTTCCGGAAGGAACTCGTGGATCAGGACATTCAAGCCGGCCTGAAAATCGCCGCCAAGAATCAGCAGGCTGGGAAGCAAGCCATGGCTGAGCGCAACTATCGGCGCATTGGGTTGGCCATCGCGCTGATCGCCATCGGCCTGGTTCTGCTCGGACTGCGGCTGTACATCAAGCAGATTGAAAGCTAGGGTTTGTAAGAGCTGCACGTGCCAGCGCAATGCCCTCAGGAAATTGTCATCCCGAGCGGAGTTCAATCGCCTCGCGAAGCGGGCGATTGAACGCAGTCGAGGGACCTGCTTTTATACGACATCCAGGTGCCACCCTCTCCTCATTGAAGGCGTCATCCCGAAACTCGGCGTAGTTCAGCCGAGTGAGGGATCTCGCGCGCAGTGCCTAGCAAGCAGTTTCGCAACCCGATGATCGCGGGTGCTCCACGCCAGATCCCTCGCCCCGCTGGTTAAGGCGCGGGGGTTCGGGATGACGCCTGTGTGTTACGAGACCAGGCCCGGGCGGCTGCGACCACATCTACGGCCCCACTCCTCCCGTATGGCAGTCACTGCAGCTGACCTGGGTGAGGTCGCCCAGATCGACGGGGTGCTTGAACGTCTCCCCCTGCGACGAGATCAGCCGCGTCGCTCCTTCCTGCTGTTCCAGCAGGCTGTGGCAGATGTTGCAGTCCTTGCGTATGATCCTGCCGTCGGAACTTACGTGCTGGCCGTCGTGGCAGCGAAAACAGCCGGGAAAGTAGAAGTGGCCGATGTTGTTGGGGTGGGTTTTCCAATCGAGGTTCATCTCGGGAAAGGTCGTGCTGCGATAGATCCGCTGCACTTCTGCGATAGCACTGCGGATGTCGTCCTGCTTGTTCTTGTCCAGTTCCGGATATTTGGTAAGGTAGAACTTGTGCAAATCGGTGGCGATGCCTTCCATCGCTGCCTCGGTGCTTTTGTAGGTGTTGGACAACACCGTAACTGCCTGCTGCTTGATGTAGGGCATAGAGGCGTCCAGCCGCCCTGCCAGAAGAGACTCGTCCACTGCCCGGTCCGGCGGAACATAGATGTGCGTGGGACGGTTGTGACAATCGACGCAGTCCATCCGCCGTGGGGACAGTTTTGCGATCTGCTCCTTGGTCAGCGGCGCGTCCTTGGACATGTACTCCGTGATCCGTCCCTGCATGTCCTTTACATGGATGTAAGGAATCACCTGCCGTTTGTCATCGCTGGCGATGTAGGTGATCTCATTGGAAATGTTCATGTGCCAGTGGATGCCCGAGGGTGCTCCGGTGCTGGGGTCACCACCGCCGGTCTTGAGCAGCATGCGGACCTGCAACGGAGTATTCTTCTCGTCGGTGGCGTAGTGAGTAAATACTTTAAGCTGCGCGCCGTAGAACCGCTGCGGCCAGTGGCACTCTTCGCAGGTTTCCGGCGCCGGGCGCAAGTTGTGGACCGGGGTCGGGATGGGGCGCGGAAAAGTGTTGAAAGTCGTGGCAAACACCTGGCGCGCTCCCGAGAGCTTCGATTTCACGTACCAGCCTGCGCCCGCTCCCACATGGCACTCCACGCAGGCCACGCGCGCGTGCGGCGACAACTGATAGGCGGTGAACTCCGGACTCATGACGGAATGGCAGAGCTGTCCGCAAAACTGGACCGAGTCGGTGAATTCGTAGGCCCTGTAGCTTCCTACCGCGCTCAGCATCACGAATACCACCAGAAAGCTGGCAAAGAAGGCCACCGCGCTGCGCTGATTGGGATCATTCAGGTCAATGCGCGGATAGAGCGGAACGTCGGCTTCCTCCCTCTTCTTTCGCCGCTCCCACCACAGCCCGGCTGCGATGAGCACAAGTCCCACGATCAGAAATGCCGGCGCCACCATGTACGCGAGAATGTCCACATAGGGACTGGGTCTTTCGGAGACGAGATCGATCAGGAACAGGAAAAAGAAGTTCGCCAGGCTGACCAGCGCCAGCGCCACTCCCGCCAGACTGATTGGGTTGCGCAACACCTGGCGCAAGAGGTTTCGCACAATATGCCGGCCGGAATGCGGCGTGGAATCTTCAGGGCTCATTCGTCCTCTCTGTTGGCCACACTTTGGCTTCCATCTGCAACCCCGCCTGCTTCAGCATTTTCTGTCATCAAATTCTGTCATCAAAAGTTCCCAAAGGAAGGACGATTGTCCTTCATGCGGGCTTAAATTCCAAGTCCGAGCAGGGTTCATTGACGAGGTTCCGCGGGCTTTGACTTAGGCTCTCTTGATTTGTGGCCATTCGTCGGCGGCCCCGTCGCCGGGAATTGTTCGATCTCCGGCGCTTGTTGACGCGCGGCTTGCAGCAAGGTCTCACTATCCAAGCCGTGCTCTTCGCGATAGTGCTCGAACGACATTTTGCCGTCCCACCAGGCCCAGTTCATGGGATAAACATCGGGATCGAGAAACACCTGGTAGAAGTGCCAGACCACAATTGCCAGCGTCGCCAGCACGGCCTCGTAGAAGTGAATGGCCGTGGCCGCATCCAGAAACCAGCGCGGCCACAGATTGCCAAAGAAGACCTTCGCCCAGAGCATAATTCCGGTGCTGGCCATGATGATCGTACCCCACACCAGCGCCCAGTACTCCGCCTTCTCGGCATAGTTGAAGCGGGCAAACTCCGGCTTCTCCGCTCCTACGCCTAGATGAAAGCCCATCGTCCGCACAGCGTCGGTGGCATCTTTGGGAACCGGCAGGAAATCGCGCAAGAGTCGCCGCCCATCCCGGCTAAACGCAAGGTAGAACAGATGGTAGGCGCCGCTTCCGATGAGGACCACGGCCGCCACACGATGCACGAGGCCGCGCACCCGCTCTCCCATGCCCAGCAAGTGGGCGAACCAGGAATCCGGGAATTTCAGCGCAAAACCGGTCAGCACGAGCACGATGAAACTGCTCAGCAGCAAGATGTGCTGCCAACGCTGGTTGGCGCTCATACGGTTGATCGCGCGGTGTTCGGCCTGCCGCCGCAAAATCGCCTTGTGACGCCAAATCACAAAATTGTGCAACAACATGCCGCCGATCACCACCACAATCAGGCTGATGTAGAGCTTGCGGATCCAGCGCACGGCCTTGCTACCGGTATCGGCAGAAAGCGGTGCATCGACGTGCACCTTGGCCGCGACAAATTTCTCCGTCACTCCGGGATGGCATTGGCCGCAGGTCTTCACCAGGTTCTGGCGGTTGACGGTAGACCGCGGATCGCTTGAAGGCAGGATGTTGTGTGCGCCATGACAACTCGCGCAGTTGGCCACCACCTGCGAGCCCAGCTTTTGGGCCAGCCCGTGATAACTCGCCAAATAGGTGGTTGCGCGCCGACCCTCGAAGCCAAATTCCTGCGATAAACGCACTCCCTCATGACAACGGCCGCAAGTCACCAGCGCCAGGTTATTGGCCGAGACTGGTGAGTTGGGATCAAGGTGCGACTTGATCGAATGAATGCCGTGGCAATCTGTGCAAACCGGCGCTTGCGAATTGCCGCGGGCGATCGCCTGCCCGTGGATGCTGGCAGAAAATTCCTGTTGCACGGCACCGTGACATTTCGCGCAGGTGGCCGGGACATTGAACTTGAAAATGGAAGACTTTGGGTCGCTGGCAGCCAGGATGTCATGCGATCCGTGGCAATCGGTGCACACAGCAGCGTTCGCGGAACCAGCAGCCACGGCGCGCCCGTGTACGCTTTCCTGGTAGGAAAGAAAAGGCTGCGTGCTGTGCCCGCTGGCTCCCATCACGAACTTCTGGCCGTGACATGTGCCGCAGGTCGCAGGGATGTTGGCGTGGTTGACCTTGGATTTCGGATCGCTCGCGGGGAGTAATTCGTGAGGGCTGCCGTGACAGTCCACGCAAGCGGCTGCCTTGCCGTCACCGGCCTTGATGGCAGTCCCGTGGAAGCTGCGATCATAGGCTGCCTGCTCGTCTGCGTGGCAGGTGGCGCAGGAAACCTTCGCAGGCGTGGTTTCATGCGGCGAAGACTTGAGGTCGGTGTGGCAATCCACACACTGGAACATGCCGCCGTGAATCGAATCCTTAAACTTGTCCGGATTCACGTACAGGCTGGCGGGTTTCCCATTCACATCATGGGTCAGGGTTGAATCACCGTGACAGGCCAGGCAATCGTCGTTCGTAGGTTTGGGTGCAGGTTTCTGGCCGGCGGCCGAAACGCCTACCAGGATCGTGCTCAGCAAGAGTGCCAGCGATGCGACCATCCCAACTGTTCGGTAAGATTCACTCCACCAACCCCTTACTGGCATCGCGTTCCGGCCTCCTGTGTTTACTTTCGTCACACTTCCTGTTTACTTTATCAACAGTTTCATTGTTGGCTGCATTGATCAGAACCGGCAATGAGTGCTCTCACAAGACGATGTGATGTCGGTCACAGTTAGGGCGCGAAATATGAACGAGATGCAAGAAGGTATAACGCCGGCGAGATCGGGTTGCAGATCAGTGAACTCGCGAGGCCCGTGGGCGGCGGGTGCGGCCTAATCCGATCGAACGCACCTGATCATAAGCGACGTGCAGATCTTGACTGAGCAGGTTGACAACCTGCAGGCAGGCCTCACGGTGCGCGTGGAGAAATTGCAGCAGACCCTTGCGTCCTAAGGTGGCGACGGTCGCGTTATCCAGCAACTCTGCGGTCATTTCGTAAGGCGTTCCCGCGAGCGCAGCGCTCAATCCCAACACCTCTCCCGGCCCTGCAATGCGGACGGTCAAGCGTTTCCCCGACTCCGCACACACCGAGAGCTTTGCCCGGCCTTCACACAGCACAAACACGCCCCGGGCCAGTTGTCCCTCACGAAACAGAGCAGTACCTCGCGGATACAAGCCCGATGACTTCAGGGAATTGAAGTCCTCCAGGGACTCCTTGGGCAAGTCGCAGAATGGCCGATCGAACCGCTTTACACAGTCCAGGCAACTTTGTTGGATCGCGGTTTCCATACTCATCTAATAACGCGCCCGGCAGCGTAGGGCAGTGATTGCAGTCACCGCTCATCGTGACCGAGGCACACCGCATCTTCAATTATTGCTGGCAATCAACCTCAAGGCTGCCTTGTTGCGGATCACCAGAGTAGAACCCTTGGCCTGCAGGATCTGCCGCCGCTTGAAGTCGGCAAACAACCGGGTCACGGTCTCGCGCGAGGTCCCGATCATCTGGGCGATCTCCTCGTGAGTCAGAGCCAGCTTAAAGCGCGGTTCCTGCTTGGCGGCTTCCCCGTTTCTGGAACTCCATTCCAGCAGCAGTTTGGCCAGTTTTTCACCCGCCGAATGAGACAGCCCCAGCGAACGCACTTCATGGCAGGCCGTGTTGTACTTCTCGCTCAGTTGCTCGGCAACCTTGAAACAGGCCTCCGGATGCTCCTTGAGGAACCGCAGGAAATCATCGCGCTTGACGAAGTTCACCTGGCACGGGTCGATGGTCTCGGCGGTCAATTCGTAGGGTTTGCCGGAGACGCTGGCGCTCAACCCCAGCACTTCGCCGGGCTCGGCAATCTTAACGATGAGCGTCTTTCCATCGGTGGCGCAGATGGACAGTTTCACTCTGCCTTTGCACAAGACGAAAATGCCGCGTGGCGCCTGCCCTTCAACAAACAATACTGCGCCTTTGGGATAAGCGGTCGCATACTTGATGTTTTCAAAGGCCTGCAACGCAGCTCCGGGAAGATCGCAAAAAAGCCGCTCGCTGCGGGTCTTGCAGGTGAGGCAACTTTCAATGATGTCTAAGCCATATGGTGATAGCACGAATCACCTCCTGCGACGCTTGTCTTGGCTCTGGCCACGCCCGCCGTTTGTGATGCACGGACGCATGTGACCTGCGTCACGACCCTAGTGTCCGTCCTTACAAAACTCTTAGCTGTGACTGACACCACAGGCGGTTGTGACAACGCTCACAAATGGAGCCCGCATGCAGCAGTGGCTTTGACGGTCGTTTCGAGGCATACTAGGGCGATCAAGCTGGGGGAGCCTTATGCCGATCACTCCGGGGGAAGACCATAAGCTGGAAATCAACGGTGCTCCGCCGCCTGCGGCTTTCGACCGAAAACAGCGTCACCGCATGCTGATCGCTTTGGCAGTGCTGGTGCTTGCCCTGGTCGTCGTTCTGATCCGGGACCGCCAATTCCTGGCGTCGCCGACCCCAACTGCAGCCCCGGCCGCCACCGAGACGAGCACCCCGCCAACGGCAACCCCGGTTGCGACCCAAGCTACGGCTCCTGTCGCCCCGCCAGCAACAGCTCCGCAACCAACGCCGCCCTCCAGGATCAAACGAACCAAGGGCCGAAAGCAGGTTGCCGCTGCTGCCACTACCGCTGCCGCTACGCCTCCCGCCAATCCGCCAGACACAAACGGTCCCGTGATTACAGCCACCAACCGCACCGTGCTTCCACCGCTCCAAGTTGAGGTCGTGGCCGGTAACCAGCATCGCACCCTGCCATCGCGCAGCAACTCTGTCAAAGTGGAAATGGAGCCGAACCCGACGGACTCCAATCCCGCCCCGGCTGCGCAGTCTCCGGGACCGGCCCAGACAAATGAAATTGCGGCCAGCCCGACGCCGGTTCCCAGCCAACCTCCGAAGGTTACGCTTTCACCCGGCACTGCGGAACGAGTGTCCCGCTCGGTAGAACCCGACTATCCGTTGCTGGCCAAGCAGATGAAGGTTCAGGGGGCCGTGGTATTGCAGGTTCTGATCGATAAGACTGGTAGCATCCAGGAACTGCACGTCGTCAGCGGGCCCACGATCCTCGCTTCCGCCGCCCAACAGGCCTTGAGACAATGGCACTTCAAGCCTTACTACCAGGACGGCCAGCCGGTGGAAACCGAGGCCCGGGTGACGGTGAATTTCACCATTTCTACCTATTGAGGTCGCACCACGACTGATTCCAACCGACTCTCGGAGCGGTCGCTATGAACCGGCTGCGCGAGCAGCGCGGGAATCTGTGCGTGATGGTTGCAGCTTTGTTACTGTTGGCCGCTTGGATTTCGGCGGGCGGTTCGACCGGAAGTTTGACCGGAGATGGCACGGACTCGCAGAAGGGAGCAGGCTCCATGGCTTTCGCAATTTCCAGCCCAAGTTTTCAGGCGGGCGGCGAGATACCGAAGAAGTTCACCTGTGAAGGCGCCGACGTTTCTCCTGACCTGCATTGGACATCCCCGCCAGCCGGCACGCTGAGTTTTGCGTTGATCGCGGATGATCCCGACGCCCCGGTTGGGACTTGGACCCATTGGGTATTTTTCGACATACCTGCCTCAGCCACTGGTTTGCCGGAGGGCGTCAGCAAAGTGGACGAAGTTCCCAGCGGCGGCCGCCATGGCCGCAACGATTTCCGGCGAATCGGCTACGGTGGCCCCTGCCCGCCGCCAGGCAAACCGCATCGCTACTTTTTCAAACTCTATGCGCTGGACAAGATGCTGAACCTCAAGCCCGGCATCACCAAACAGGAAGTCGAGCAGGCAATGCAAGGCCACATTCTTGGAACGGCCGAACTCGCGGGAACTTACCGGAGATAGCCGCGGCATTTTCCACAGCTTCATGGGCGAACCTACACGATAGCTCGTACTCCTCCTACCATGCGGACTGTATTGAATCGCCATCTCCTAATGCGTTTTATTTACAGTCAGCGGGGTTTTCCTCACACAACTGATGGAAGGATGGTAGCGTATGGCTACAGCTACGGTAATAGGTCAGTCGTCAATGGGTCAGTCGTCGCAGGCTAAGGGTTGGAGAGATTTATACGTTGCCGCTCTCATGGAAGGCGATAAGGACAAAATTCCATCGCTCATCGTCGAAGCAGAACGGGCAATCGTGGACCGGGCAAGAGTGCTGTTCCAGGCTGAGGGAGACAATATTCAGGAACAGGAAGGCTTAGACGATGCGCTCTACGCCCTGCACGCTTTGAAAAGCTGCCTGGCGATACATGGCAGATTCGCAGAAGCCGCGTGAGTGGCTCCAATCAGCAATCTATTCGGAACTAGACGGCCACTCGGCAAGTTCGTGTCTACCGGATTTGCCAGATTTTGGCAGGATCTTCTCTCAAAATACCGAACGCCCCTGCGCCAAGTGGGGCGCAAAAATTAACAGGCGTCCGGACTCTTTCGAGTCACTGGACGCCCGGGCAGCCCTCCCCCAGAACTGCTCACTTGTCACATTAAGGGTCTTGCGCCGGAATGGGAATAGCCCATCCGTGCCGGTTCCCCCCACGAAGGTGCCATTACCCATGAACTTCCTTGAATTCAATCGCTTCCCGCGCCCGCCGTCCGCGCCACGGAAGCTACGGAGACGCGGTTTCGCCCAGCAGCCTTTGCGTTGTAGAGGGCAGTGTCAGCAGCACGCAGCAGGGCTTCGCTATCCTGCCCATCACCGGCTGAAACCAGCCCCAGGCTAATGGTGACCGGAATCGGCCCGGCGGCGGTTGCGATGGGGTGGTCGCCAATACATCGCCGGAAGCGTTCGGCGCTGCCCACCAGGTCGCCGGGCTGGCACCCCGGAACCAGGATCAGAAATTCGTCGCCCCCGTAGCGTCCGACAGAATCGTAGCAACGAACCGCCCCGGCCAAACGGCGCGCAACCTCCTGTAAGACTCCGTCGCCTACGAGGTGACCATACGTGTCATTGATGGTCTTGAAGTAGTCCACGTCCGCCATCATGATTCCCAGAGCCGAGTGACTTCGATTTTGCCGCTGGAGTTCGTGTTCCAGGGCGCACAATATGGCGCTGCGGTTCCAAAGCGAAGTTAGAGGATCATGAGCAGCCTCGAACTGCAGAGCGTCACGCGCGTGCAGCAGCGCCTGCTGCAGCTCCAGTATCCGCTTGCCGGCCCGCACTCGCGCCCGCAGTTCATCTACGTCAAAGGGCTTGGTCAGGTAATCATCCGCGCCCGCCTCCAGCCCAGCCACTACATCTTCTTTGTCATCTTTGGCGGTAAGTAACAAAACATAACGGTAGAGGGCTGAGCTTTCACCGCGAATCTTGCGGCACAGCTCCAGGCCATCCATGCCCGGCATCATCCAATCCAAAATCACCATCTGCGGGGCATCTTGTTCCTGCAGGGCCTTCCAGGCATCGAGGCCGTTGTCCACCGCCGTCACACGGTACTCCCATTTCTGCAGCCAGTTCTGCAGGATGTGGCGAAAGATGGCATCGTCTTCGGCAATCAGCACAGCGTCGAGGCGGGGCGGGATCGCGCCAGGAACAGTTTGCGACTTCGAAGGTGTGCGCTCCGTCATGACTGCGCTCCAGCCGATTCGCGCAGTGCCTTCTGCAGGTCAGTGATCTCTGCTTCCAGCAACGTCAGAACATCCGGTGCTCGGGCAACATCGCCGCTGTTTCCCATCTCCTCCAGTTGGCGGGCGATCTGCTGCAGATTTGCTGCGCCAAAATAACTGCTGGTTCCTTTGAGGCTGTGGGCGGTCCGCGTCACCGCTTCTGGATCGGCGGCGGCAACTGCCCGGCGCAGCTTTTCCAGCAGCTTGGGAGACTCCTCCAGGAACATACGACACACTTCGCGCAACAACTGCTCGTCGCCTCCGACGCGTTCGAGGGCCCGCCGCTTGTCCCAGCAAGCGGACGGTTTGGCAGGGCCCGGCTGCGCCGGAGCGGAGGTCGCATTTTTCACTAGCGACGCCAGGACCTGTTCCACATCGCTGAAGCGCACCGGCTTGGCGACATAGCCGTCCATACCGGCCTCCAGACAACGTTCGCGGTCCCCTTTCATGGCATGAGCGGTCATCGCGAAGATGGGCAGGTGAGTCCGGCTGGTTTTTTCGATTCCACGGATCGCCCGGGCGGCCGCCAGGCCGTCCATCTCCGGCATCTGAACATCCATGAAGGCGGCGTCGAACTTCTGGCCGGCCGCCAGCGTCAGCGCAGTTTTTCCATTGCGTGCCACGACGGGGGTGTGTCCGATTTTCTGCAGCATGCGGACAATCACGGCTTCGTTGACCGCATTGTCCTCGGCGACCAGAATCCGCAGTCCGCGGCGCGACTCGCGCAAGCTGTGACGAGTCACCAGCGGAGAACCAGTCCTGTCCTCCGCCCCGTGGCGACCCAGCGCGATCAGAATCGCAGTCCGCAAATCGGCCTTCAGCACCGGCTTCAGAAGATAGGCGGCCACACCCAGTTGCTGGCAGCGTTGCCCTTCACCCGGCTGTCCAGCGGAGGTCAGCATTAGGATCGTCGCTCCCTTCAGCGCCGGATCGCGCTGGATTCGTTCCACCAGTTCGAACCCGTCCATGCCCGGCATGCAGGCATCGACCAGAATCACGCGGAAGGGATCAGCGTCCTGGTGAGCGGCTGCCAGGGCAGCCAACGCTGCCTGCGCGCTCTCTACCGCCGTCGGCTTCATTCCCCATTCCCGCGCCATGCCTGAAAGGATGCGGCGATTGGTGTTATTGTCATCCACCACCAACACGGGGATGTCTCGTAGTTCAACCTCCTGCGCCTGATCCGGCAGCGCGGCCCGTGGTGGCGCCAGCTCAAATCTGGCCGTGAAATGAAATGTGCTTCCCTTGCCCTCTTCGCTCTCCAGCCAGATCTCACCACCCATCATCTCGACCACACGCGCGGAGATGGCCAGCCCAAGGCCGGTACCGCCGTACTTGCGCGTAGTGCTGCTGTCAGCTTGGGTGAACGCCTGAAATAGCGAGGAGCGTTTGTCTGCGGGAATCCCGATGCCGCTGTCGATCACACTGAACTGCAGCTCCTGACCGCTGGCTGATCCGGGCCGGTTACGAATTTTCAGCAGCACCTCGCCGCGCTGCGTAAACTTGACGGCATTCCCCACCAGGTTCACCAGCACCTGCCGCAGCCGGCTGGGATCTCCGATGAGATCGGCTGACACTTGCGGGTGAATGTCGTAGACCAGTTCTAGTCCCTTCTGGTGGGCCCGTAGGGCCAGTGCCCGCATGGTGTCGCCGACACAGTCGTAAACATTGAACGGGATGGATTCGAGCTGCAGCCGCCCCGCCTCGACCTTGGAAAAATCCAGAATGTCGTTGATGATCGAAAGCAACGCCTCACTCGAATCCTTGACCATGCTGAGAGATTGACGTTGTTCCGTGGTGAGATCTGTGCCCAGGACCAGCTCGGTCATGCCCAGGATGCCATTCATCGGAGTACGGATCTCGTGGCTCATGTTGGCCAGAAACTCGCTTTTGGCGCGGCTGGCCGCCTCTGCCACAACTTTGGCCGCAGCCAGTTCCGAATTCAGTTTCATCAGCTCCAGCGTCCGCCCGGCGACCTCCTCCTCCAGGCTCTCCCGGTGACGCCGCAGTTCCAGATCGCGCTGCTCAATCTGCTCGAGCATCTGATTGAATCCCGCCACCAGCGTGCCAAATTCATCATGGCTGGCGACTTCCGAACGTAGGGAGTAGTCTGCGCGCTCCGAGATGGCTTTGGCGGTCTGCACCAGGTCGTGGACCGGGCGGGAAAAGACTTTTTCAAAGCGTGACGCCACCATGAAAGCCGTGCCGAACGTGAACACTAGCGTGCATACGAACGTGATGTTGTATCCCAGGAAGCGGGCACGCAGCCGGCCCAGGTCGGATTCCAGGTAGAGCGTGCCGATGGTCTTTCCCGCGAGCGTGATCTTTCGAAACTGGACCAAGCGGTCAGCGCTGAAAAAGCTCGTCGGTTCCTGCGGCGGCGGAGGCACGAATTCGAAGTCCTTCTTGTCTCGCGCGTACCTGGCGAAGGGCTGACCGTCTCTGGTATAGATACAGGCCGCGGTGACGTCCGGCTCAGCCCGCAAAGCTTGCAAGACTTCCCTTCCTGCGTCCGCATCGCCGAAGGTGAGAGCGGCCGTGCTGTTGTTGGCCAGCACATCGCCCAGGATGGCCAGGTCCTGCGCCATGCCACGCTTGAATGCCCTGACGTCATAGCCGCACATGGCAATCGAAACCGAAGCCGCGGTGAGGCAACTGATCGCCTGACGCGCCTGAGCGCGGAAGGATCGTACGACAGCAGACAGCACTGCTGCCGTGGATGGGAAAACCACAGAACCAGTGCGCGCCCGTGCCGCCTCTGCCTGACGCACGATCCTTCACCCGCTGACGCCGGTTTCAGGACGAGATTTCCTGGTTGTTCCTTTTGTCCCCAAACGCTCCCGAATTTCCCAATTCGGACGGGTTATACTATCCAGCTTTTCGCATGGCTCAGAACCATCCACGCATCTTCGCGTAGAATATCCTGTTTGCCCATAAGTCATGGCTGGCTAAGGAGCGCAATTCCGTGATCATTGGTGTGCCCAAAGAAAGTTATCCCGGAGAACGCCGGGTAGCTCTGGTTCCGCTGGCGATTCCAAATCTCGCCAAGGCCGGATTCGAAGTGGTGGTGGAAGCCGGAGCCGGGACCGAAGCCGGCTACCCCGACGCATTTTACGCGGAGAAAGGCGCCAAGATCCTGCCCGACCGCGGCGCTGTATTCGCGCAAGCCGATATCGTAGTGCAGGTGCTGTGCTACGGCTCCAATGACATTACGGGAAAGGCCGACGTTCCCTTGATGCGCCGCGGACAGGTGCTTGTCGGCTTTCTGCGTCCCCTCGGCTCACTGGAAGTCGTCCAGGAGATCGCACGCACTGGCGTCACAGCCTTCTCGGTCGAACTGATGCCGCGTACCACGCGGGCGCAGAGCATGGACGCGCTTTCTTCCATGGCCACACTGTGCGGCTACAAAGCAGTGCTGGTGGCTGCCGTCACTCTGCCCAAGATTTTTCCCATGATGACGACCGCAGCGGGAACCATCACCCCAGCCCGTGTCTTCGTGATTGGCGCCGGAGTGGCTGGACTGCAGGCCATTGCCACGGCCCGCCGCCTGGGCGCTGTGGTCTCCGCCTATGACATGCGCCCTGCCTCCAAAGAACAAGTCCAGAGCCTGGGCGGACGCTTCGTGGAACTGCCGCTTGAGGCTAAGGATGCCCAGGACGCTCGCGGCTACGGCACCGCCCAGGACGAGACTTTCTACGCCCGGCAACGCGAACTGCTCACCCGTGTGGTCGCCGAGAGCGACATTGTAGTCACCACTGCAGTCGTACCTGGCAAAAAGGCTCCGGTGTTGATCACCGCTGATATGGTGAAGCAGATGGCGCCGGGCTCGGTGATCGTTGATCTGGCAGCCGAGCGGGGCGGCAACTGTGAGTTGTCGCAAGCTGGCAAGACCGTTGTCGCGCACGGAGTCAAGATTCTCGGCTCGATCAATCTGGCGACCGAAGTGCCCTACCATGCCAGCCAGATGTACGCCCGCAACCTCACCGCGTTCCTGCTGAACCTGGTGAAAGACGGCAAGCTGCGGCTCGACGCCGACGATGAGATTATTCGTGAAACCATGTTGACCCGCGACGGGGAGATCGTGAACGCTCGGGTTCGCCAGTTCTTCTCACTGCCGGAACTGGTGGCTGCGAAGTGAAGATGATTTTGAATTTCTCTGTGTTCCTCTGTGCTTTCTGTGATCAAAGTTTTTGTGTTAGGAGGCAAGAATGGGTTCGTCATTGATCGACGGATTGTTTGTTTTCATGCTGGCTGGCTTCATCGGATTTGAAGTCATCCGGCGGGTCTCGCCGTTGCTGCATACTCCGCTGATGTCGCTTACCAATGCACTCGATGCCATTGCGGTAGTCGGCGCGATTGTTCTGGTGGGTGAGCACAAGAGCCAGCTTTCGTTCATTCTCGGTGTTCTCGCCGTGATTGCGGCCACCAGCAACGTGGTCGGCGGCTTTCTGATCACCGACCGCATGTTGAGGATGTTCAAGACCAGCCGGCCGACAAAACCATGAACACCGACTTCGCAGGCAATCAGCAGATCATCGAGATCGTTTACCTCATTGCCAGCATTCTTTTCATTCTTTCGCTGAAATGGCTGAGCGCGCCCAAGACGGCCCGGCACGGCGTTCTGGCGGGCGAGATCGGCATGGTGCTGGCCATTGCCGGGACCTTGCTGCACCACGGTCTCGTCGACTACAAGTGGATCGCGATCGCACTGGTAATTGGCTCGGGCATCGGCGTCCCGCTGGGACTGGTGCAGATGACCGCGGTCCCGCAGCGGACCGCGCTCAGCCATGCTTTTGGCGCATTCTGCGTCACGCTGGTCGGCAGCGCGGAATTCTATTTGCGCACGCCCGACGTCCCGCCCTTCATGATGGCCGTGCTCTCCATGGAGGTGATTCTCGCGTCGCTGACGTTTACGGGCAGCCTGATGGCCGCCGGAAAACTGCAGGAGGTTCTGCCCCAGCGCCCGATCACGTACAAAGGGCAAAATTTCGTCAACCTCTCAGTGCTGGCCATCGCGATCGTCGTGGCCATTTATCTGGTCATGCACCCCGGCGCAAAGCAGTTGTTCCCGGTCATGATCGTGGTGCCGATGATCTTCGGCGTGCTGATGATCGTCCCGATCGGCGGCGCCGATATGCCAACCGTCATCTCGCTGCTCAACTCTTACGCTGGTCTCTCAGCTGCTGCCATGGGATTTGTCCTGAACAGCAAGCTGCTCATCATTGCCGGCGCGCTGGACGGATCGTCAGGCTTCATTCTCTCAGTCATCATGTCGAAAGCGATGAACCGTTCGTTTAGCAATGTTTTGTTTGGCGCCTTCGGTCAGGTGCAGACTTCAGCAGCAAAGGGGCAAGAGGAAAAAACCGTCCGCAGCGCCACGGCGGAGGAAGCTGCCGGAATTCTCGCCGCCGCCAACCGCGTGGTTGTGGTTCCCGGATATGGCATGGCCGTGGCGCAGGCCCAGCACAAAGTCCGAGAGCTCTTCGACGCGCTCACCAAGCGCGGGGTCGATGTTCGCTTCGCCATTCACCCGGTTGCGGGACGCATGCCCGGTCACATGAATGTGTTGCTCGCCGAAGCCGACATCCCCTATGACCGCCTGATCGAAATGGATGAGATCAACGGTGATTTTCCACAGACGGATGTTGCGCTGGTGATCGGCGCCAACGACGTGACCAATCCCGCCGCACGCACAGATACGGGAAGCCCCATCTTCGGCATGCCGATCCTGGACGTCGACAAGGCACGCACCGTGATGGTCATTAAACGCAGCATGAGTCCCGGCTTCGCCGGCATCGACAATCCTCTTTATTACATCGATAAAACGCTCATGCTCTTCGGCGATGCGAAGTCGTTCGTAAACGGAATTGTTCACGAACTGGCGGGCAACGCCCACTAGGTTCTCCATGAAAGCCTGGCCTGTGTTTCTACAGGATTCCCTGTAGGAACGCGCGATTCCCTTGCGAGAGCTTGGTATTAGGTACTACAACTGTTGAGCGTTCAGTCCCATCTCTCTTTCCCGTCGAACGGACAATGACTTTGGTTATCTCACGTGATACCTCCTTGGAACTTATCTTCTAGAACGGGGTTTAATCTCAAAAGAATGCATTCCTGTTCCAAATATCGTTGGCTCTGCGCAATTCTTGTGTTTGCCGCCTGCTCCATCCCCCGGGCAAACGCAGATGCAACTTTGTTGCTGGAAGAGCCGTACGGCCACTTTGGCGCGTTCACCGCAACCGGTCACGCCGCGGTGTATCTCAGCCGCGTGTGTGAAGATTCTTATCTGACATTGCGCCGCTGCGCCGATGGAGAAACCGGCGTCGTGATTGGCCGTTATAACAAGCTTGCCGGCTACGATTGGATTGCCGTTCCGCTGGTCCCTTACCTGTATGCAGTCGAGGAGCCAGACGACGTCCCCCTGTTCGCCAACCCCAAGATTGTTGCGTTTCTCAGAAACGCTTATCGCAGGAACCATCTGGAAGCGATTGCGCCGGACGACAGTACGGGCGAGCCTCCGACAGGAAACTGGACCCAATTGGTGGGCGCGGCTTACGACCGCACGAGTTATGGTTTCACCATCGAAACCACTCCGGAACAGGATGACGAGTTCATCCGGGAATACAATGGACGGCCCAATAAATCGCACTTCAATCTTCTGGCCCACAACTGCGCCGACTTTTCCCGTGGAGTGATCAATTTTTACTATCCGAAAACGCTGCATCGCAACTTCATCGCCGATGCCGGCATTACCACCCCGAAGCAGATTGCCAAATTGCTGGTGAAGTTCAGTGACCGCCATCCAGAGCTTGAGTCCTCGACTTTCGTCATTCCGCAAGTGCCCGGCACCATGCCGCGCAGCACCGCCGTGCACGGTGTGGTTGAGTCGGTCCTGAAATCAAAGAAGTATCTTCTGCCGGTCGCTATATTGCATCCCATCGTGACCGGCGCCCTGGCGGTAGCCTACGTCAGCGACGGCCGGTTCGACCCTTCCAGGCATGCCATGGTGTTTGAATCCGGGCGCGATCCTGAGCCACCGCTGGCGTCGGCAGAACGTCGTACCTACCAGAGCCAGCTAAACCTTGTGCTGGCGCGAGTGGGAGCCCGGCGAGAGGCAAAAAACTGGGCCCACCTGGAAAACGCCGGCGAGCCTCAGTTCGACGAAAACGGCCGGCCCACGTTGCGGCTGCACATTGGAGAGCAGATGGTAGATGTCGGCCTCTCGCGTGACAATATCGGCCTGGCTCCGCCCGATGTGGCCAGTGACCTTCTGGCGGCGCGCCTGCAGATGGAATTGCGGCGTGGCGCCGAGCCCGTTTCTGCCAGCGACGTAAACGACGACTGGAAGCTGCTTCGACTGGCAGCGTCGGCGAGTTCCAACCTGGACTGATCAGTCACCTAGAGTGATTGTCATCCTGAACGAGCGTCTTTTTGCGCAGCGAAGGATCTGGGCGAGCCGCGCGAAGCAAAGCCTGCGAGCGCGTCGAATAGGCGTTCTGTGCGAAAGGGTGGGAGGCGATAGAATAAACGTTTGGCTTGCTTCCTTCGACCTCACCTCCCGCACCTTGCCAGTCCACCGCAGCCCCGCGTATCATGCCTTCGACCATGGCAGCGACCAACATTCCTCCTCCCCAAAAGCTTCGGCAGAAGGCGCAACTCATGTCGGCATCAGAGATTGAGCGTACGCTGGTGCGCCTGGCCCACGAGATCGTCGAACGCAACAGCGGCGTGGAAGGCCTGGGACTGGTCGGCATCCGGCGCCGCGGAGTGCCGCTGGCCGAGCGGCTGGGCAAGTTCATCGAGCGCATCGAAAGCGTGAAGATCCCGGTAGGAACCTTGGATATTTCGTTCTATCGCGATGACCTCTCCACCGTTGGTCCGAAGCCCCTGGTGCAGAAATCGAAGATTGGCTTCGCCATCCAGGACAAAAACATCGTGCTGGTGGACGACGTGCTGTTCACCGGCCGCACCACCCGCGCTGCGCTGGACGCACTTTTTGCCCACGGCCGTCCGCGCCAAGTGCAGCTCTGCGTGCTGATTGATCGCGGCCACCGCGAGTTGCCGATCGAAGCGGCGTTTGTGGGGCGCACCGTGCAGACCACGATGAACGAAGTCATTGAGGTCAAGTTGGGCGAGATTGACAATGCTGAGAAAGTTCTGCTGATGGAGAAGTAGCTCCCCCATACACAACAAAAACCCTCTCAGCGGTTAACTGAGAGGGTTGGCGCACTCCAAAATTGAGGCTACGCGCGGACCACATTCGCTGCCTGGAACCCTTTGGGGCCTTTCAGCAGGTCGAACTCCACGGTTTCGCCCTCGTTCAGCGTACGATAACCGTTTTCCTGGATCGCGGAGAAATGAACGAAGACATCCTCCCCCGTGGACCGCTGGATAAAACCATATCCTTTGGCCCCGTTAAACCATTTCACAGTGCCCTTCTCTCTCACTGAAAGACTCCTTTCGCCTCTGGCAAAGATTAGAAACCCACATCCTTCGCGTAGCGCGCGTGACAACCCCCTCAAAGGATGGGACTAACCGGTCAACCTCTCGCGCGTGCCGGCCGCGCGTCCAGCAAGAAAGGCCCCTGCGTTCGGCGCGGCTGAAGAGACCGCGGCGCCGAGCTCCGGAGCCTGACGTGATGGCGCGAATTTTGACTGCAACACACGAAACATCAACCGAACCACAAGTTTCGTTGCCCAACAAATGCAGCAACGAGCACAGAATAATATTCATGAACGTCACTTCTGTAAAGAGAAGAATGTTTAGAAATTTGCATCGCCCAATGTGACCAGCGGTCGATAGATTCCGCTCAATGTCGGCAGACCGTCGCCTGTGGTCTCCTGCGAACGACGCAGAGTGGCTGCAACCTACTGATAAAACTGGCGAAAGTTCATCATGTTGTCACCCCGAGTGAAACGAGGGATCTGCAGTTTGGCCGGGAAAATTCAGATTGCCCATCGCTTCCGCTCCTCGAAATGATGACGACTGCGGTGGCGGTGCGCAGCGATCCAGCGTCACACATGCTTGTGCAAATGTCCATTCGACCTTGATGTCGGTGACCCAAAGCACTGCCAAGCCTACCTTCGTAATCTAGTATTCAGCCACTCCCGTCAGAGGCTGGCCTCAATTTCGTTGCGAGGCTTGCGATGCAGTTCTTCAAAATCTTTTTCTCCGGCTTGCTCCTGCTTCTTTCGTATCCCGCAGTTGCAGAGCACCCAACTCCGATAACCGATCCCGTCATACCCAATGTGCCCAAGCTGACGCGCAGTTCCGGCTACATCTTTTCCGGCACGGTGAAATCCGTCGAGCGCATTGTTCCCCGCAACCGGCACAGCGCAGCAGTCATGCGCATCACCTTCCAAGTCAGCCGGGGGATGCTCGGTGTGGGCTGGGAAGACGCTCACCATCAATGAGTGGGCCGGTCTATGGCAGAGCGGCGAACGTTATCGTGTGGGCGAACAGGTGCTGCTATTTCTCTATCCACCCAGCAAGCTTGGTTTGACCAGTCCCGTCGGAGGCGGGATGGGGCGCTTCAGTGTTAACCGTGGCGGGGAGTTGGTCCTAAAGCCGACACAGGGCTCAATGCGCACTGCAAACCCATCGACCGGCCCTTCGCCCGGACTTCACCTGACCATCGACGACATTGCGCGCGAGGTTCAGCGCGCCAACGAGGAGTGAGTCGTGACGAAACATTCTTCTTCACGCTTCGGCCAAAACCGTCGAAGAAAATTGGCCCTCTTGGTCGCTGTAGCCGCCATGCTGCTCGGATCGGCGCAAGTCGTGCTGGCCGGTGGCCCCAAGTACGTGGCCGGGACCAGCTACTTCAATCCCGGCACCGTCGGCACGCCTTTGACCTGGGCGCAAGGCCAGATCAACTATTACACCGATCAGGGTGACCTCAGTCCAATTCTGCCCGGGACCAGCGCGGATAGTTTCGTGGCCGACGCCTTCAGCCAGTGGACATCCATCTCCACAGCGGCGGTGGCGGCCACCCGCGCCGGACAACTCGCAGAAAACGTCAGCGGCCAGAACGTCTATGTGAACCCCGACGGCACCATCACCATGCCGGCAGACATCATGCCAACGGCCACAGGAACACCTGTGGGCGTCGTTTACGACGAGGATGGCACGGTGACCGATGCGCTGCTGGGCCAAGGGGCGGGCGACGCGTCCGAGTGCTTCTACAACGCGGCTTACGGCGGCGACGATAACTACGGAACCGATGCCACTTTCCTTCATGCGTTGGTGGTCATCAACGGAAATTGTGCCCAAACTTCTTCGCAGTTGACTGATGTCGAATACCGGCTGGTGCGGGTGCTGGGCCAAGTTCTGGGGCTCGACTGGTCGCAGGTGAACATCAACGTCCTTACCGGCAACCCACCACCAACTCAGGATGATTACGCCGGGTTCCCCGTGATGCACGCGGTGGATCCACCAAATTGTGTTCCCATCACTCTTTGCTATCCCAATCCCTACCAGCCCAAGATGGACGACCAGGCGTCGCTTTCGCGTTTGTATCCGGTAACAGCACAAAATATTTCTAGTTTCCCCGGTAAACAGATCCTTTCCACCACCACGACCAGAATTTACGGGAGCGTCTACTTCACCGATGCGAGCGGACAGGCGGCGCAGGCCATGCAGGGGGTCAACGTGGTGGCACGCTGGATCGACCCTTCCACTGGCCTGCCTTCGGGCGCCTACGCCGCGGCTTCGGTCTCAGGATTTCTGTTTTCTGGAAACGCAGGCAACATGGTCACTGGCTTCAATAACAGCACCGGGCAGCCGTTCAATCAATATGGCTCCAACGACACGACCGTCGAAGGTTTCTTCGACCTCGGCGGCTTGCAGATTCCGAACGGGGGCACGACCGCGCAATATCAACTGACGGTGGAAGCCGTGAATCCGCTCTGGTCCATCGGCATGAATCCTTATGGAGACTCGCCGGTACCGCCGTCTGGGTCGGCCTCACCAATATTGGTGAATGTGAGCTTGGGTGGAGACACCGAGCAGGATGTCCCCATGCAGAACAGCGCGGTGCAAACTGCCAGTCCGTTCCCGCCTACGAGCTACAGCTCTCCGGCGACTTTGCCGGACGGTGGCGATTGGCGAGCGACGCTTAGCCCATACGGAGATCTCGATTACTTCTGGTTTTCAGGGCAGGCCAATCGCACGCTTTCGGTGCTGGTGACAGCCCTCGACAACACCGGAGCGGCCACTGAGAGTGAAGCCCAGCCGGTCATCGGCATGTGGGCTTTATCGGACCCACCTGGATCGCCCGCTCCGGCAAACACCCCATCGGCGTTTAACACGAACAACGTTGGAATGACGATCCTGAACGCGGAGTTGTTGCAAACCGCAGATTTTCGAATTGGCATCTCTGATTTTCGCGGCGATGGACGACCGGATTACCTTTATCACGCGCGGCTCCTGTACGGCGATCACGTCAGTCCAGCGCGCGCCAGCGTCGCCGGCGGCACGCCCATCAGCGTGATCGGCCTCGGGTTCGAGGGCAACACAGCAACATCAATTAACGACTTGAATGCGCCGGCACTGTCCATCTCTGCAAGCCAGATCCAGATGACCGCACCTGCCCAGGCTGACGGAGTCGCGAATGTCGCCCTGATCGATCCGCCAACCCAGGCGAACTCCGTGCTGACCGGCGCGATTATCTACGGCGCAGGGCCAAATGACAATCTGGTATTGATTCAAGGGGGCAATCCCGGAACACCGGCCGGAGCGCAGGCGCCTAACCCCATTGAAGTGCAAGTGCTCCAGCCTGATGGCATAACCCCCGTGCAGGGCGCAAGCGTGGCCTTCACGGCAACGCCTGCCGTGGCCTTCAATGCGTGCTCCGGTGCTACCTCGTGCACTGTGTTGAGTGATCAGAGTGGTATGGCATCGACTTCAGTCACGGTGCTTACGGCGGGCGTGATCACCATCACCGCACAACTCGCGCCCGCCTCGTATCCTTCGCCGAAACAGGTACAAACCACGCTGCTGGGAACTTCTTCATCGCTCGACATTGGCTTGGCCCCGCAGTATGCCTCGGCCGCCGCAGGCGCGACTCTGAATGTGTCGCTCACCGCGCGCGTACTATCGAACGGCGTGCCACTCAGCGGCCGCACGGTAGACTTCCAATTGGTGAAGGGATCGGCCACATTGAGCGCGTCCGTCGTGACTACAAACAGCAGCGGGTACGCAACCACGCTCGTGGAGCTGTCATCGCTGGCCGGAGATGTTCAGGTCAATGCGTGCGTCGGACCAAGCAACGCTCCTTGCCTGAGCTTGTACGTGACCGCCGTTCCAGGTTCCGGATTGCAATTGCAGGCGGTTTCGGGCAACACGCAAACCATCGTCGCCGGACAAACTCCTCAACCGGTGGTCGCGCGGGTCGTTGACTTCTCTACGCCACCGGTTCCGGTGATCGGCGCGAGTGTGCTGGTCCAGAGCACAGTCGAACGCTTTCCCCAGGATCCGATCTCGATTTCGGGCGGAGACACGACCATCACTCAACCGCCCACGCCGACGATCTTGTCACAGTCGCAAAGCTCGGTGACCTCCGACGTAGATGGTCTCGCGAGCTTCCAGCCGTCGACCGCCGGGTTCAGCGGTGCGCTGGAAATTTTGGGCGTATCGGCAGCGGGAATCAGCACGATTCCCTTCGCCGTCGAGGTAGTGCCACCAATGATCAACTAAGCGTGATCAACTAAGCGCGAGAGCCTATTTCTTCGTCCACTGGTCGACCCAGTCGTTCACCGTCTCGTACCAGAGCTGGCTGTTCTGCGGCTTCAGCACCCAGTGGCCTTCGTCGGGGAAATACAGCATTTTCGAGGGCACGCCGAGCATCTGCAATGTGGTGAAAAGCTGAAAGCCTTCCGAGACGTCAAGCCGGTAGTCGAGCTGGCCGTGGATAACCAGCGTGGGCGTTTTGAAATTCTTGGCGGCCAGGTGCGGTGACCACTTGCGATAGAGCTCGCGATTGTCGTACACCGTGCCGTGGAACTCCCAATCGTCGAACCAGATTTCTTCGGTCGTGCCCCAGTCGGATTCGTTGTTGAACGTGCCGTCGTGGGTCACGATGCACTTGAAACGGTCGGTGTGGCCGAGAATCCAGTTGGTCATGTAGCCACCGAAACTTGCGCCCATGGCACACTCCCGGTCTTTGTCGATAAATGGATACTGCTGCTCGGCGTAGTCCAAGCCTTTCATCAGGTCCTCAAACGGTGCGCCGCCCCAGTCACCGTTGATCGAGTCGATGAATTTCTGTCCGTAGCCGGTTGAGCCGTGAAAGTTGATCATGACGACCACGTATCCGTTGGCGGCGAACAGCTCAGGATTCCAGCGATAACTCCAGTCGTCTCCCCAAGCCCCTTGCGGGCCACCGTGAACGAGAAACTTCACGGGATATTTCTTGCTGGGATCGAAGGTGGGCGGCTTCAGCAGAAAGCCCTCGACTTTGTCGTTGTGAGCGCCGGTGAACCAGAAGGGTCCGAGCGGAGACATCGCGACTTGGGAGAAGACGGAGCCATTGAGGTGGGTAAGTTGCAACCCAGTTCTGCCGCTTAAAGATGAGCCGCCGCTGACCCCTCCGCCCTGCATGGCCGGCACGCTCTTCCCGCTAAAATCCCGCACGTCAGTGGCGAAAATCTCGTTCGGCTCCCGGATCGACATGCGGGTGAACAGCAGCGTGATTCCGTCCGACGCCACAGTAAGGTCATCGTTGTAGCCGCGGACGACTTCTTTTGGCTGCGTATCTCCGATATTCAGGTGATATACCGGCGCCTCCCCCTTGTCCTCCGCATTGAGGTAGAGTCCATTGGAGTCTGGAGCCCACGCAATTGTCCCGACCCAGCGATCAAAACTCTCCGTCAGGTTCTTTTTCTGTCCCGTCTTGCGGTCGTACAGCATCAACCGAAACCGGTCGCTCTCGTATCCCGGCTGAAACTGTGCACGGTACGCGATGTACTTTCCATCTGGCGAATAGAGCGGCGTCGAATCGCTGGCGGGATTGTCGGCGGTGATGTTCTTCGCTTCTCCTCCGTTCACCGAGACAATCCACAAATCGTTATTCGTGGACGTAGCTTCGACCTTGTCGTGGTTCGAGGTGTAGCAAACCTCCTGCCCGTCGGGCGAAAAGGCGTAGTCATCCTGTCCGCCCAGCGAGAATTCAGGAGCGTCGTAGTCGCCGGGGGTGAGATCGCGCGACGGGCCGCCCTCGACAGAAACGACCAGCAGGTGATTGCGCTTCCCTTCTTTGTATGCGTTCCAGTGCCGGTAGAGCAGCCGCGTGAAAATCAGAGCCTTGACTTTCGATTTCTCAGCTTCTTCCAGATTCTTCGCGTTGCAGGCTTCGGTCTCCGCTGGCGAACCGACGCACTCCGGATACACATTCGAGACGAACAGAATATTCTTGCCGTCCGGCGACCACAGTTCGCCGTCGGCTTCGGTGGCAATCGAAGTCAGTTTGTGGACTCCGGTGACTGTACCGGTCGCACCGTCAAAATCTGCAATCCACACCTGCGAGCCGCCTTCTTTGGTGGAGATGAACGCAAAGCGCTTGCCATCCGGCGCCCAGCGCGGCCGGTCCGCATCCTGAGCGGAAACGATCTCCCGCTCCTGACCGCCGGCAGTCGGAACGATCCAGACATGCGGTGTCTTCTTGTTGGCGGCGAGATCGACATCGACCACGCTGAAAATCACCCACTTGCCATCGGGCGAAACCTCAGGCTCACCGACGCGCTTCAACGCCATCATGTCTTCGAAGGTGAAGGGATGCTTTTGTCCAAACAGCGGAGCGGCTGACGAGACTACGAGCATCAAAACGAGAAAACGACGCATGAGGCCTCCGCGAAGCAACGGGTCAGTGTAACGCAATGTCATCCTGAGCGGAGTGACCAGTTCGCGGAAGCGAACTTGTCATGCAGTCGAAGGATCCCTATCGGCTCAACGTCGCCGGGGTCGCAAACAGGATTTCTCTTCACGAGTCCGCAGCATCATCGAATGCCTCGTTTCTGCAGGGGAGCGATTCAGACTGTAGCGATCCTTCGACTTGGCAGATCGATTCGCTAAGCGAATTGATCTGCTCCGCTCAGGATGAAAGGAGGGGAACAGAGGTCAGTGCGCCCGCGCCCGCTCCACGCACTCGAGAATTTCCGCCTCGCTGAGAGTATGGTCGGAGGCTTTGGCACGCTGGTAGATGCGTTCTACAACATCGTCTGGCCCTGGAATTCCGCGGCGTTCCAGCCAGAAGTGAATATTCGACTTGCCGCTCATGGGACCGATGTCAATCACCTGCTCTAAGCCAAACACGTGCGAAGGAACGCCCGAGTAAACCGTGTTGGCCAGCTCAATGTCATTTTTCTTGTAAGCTTTGATGACAGCGGCGGCGTGCACGCCGGTCGCGGTGCGAAACGCGTCTTCCCCCACCACAGGGTAATTTGCAGGGATCGGCACGCCGGTAGCGTGGGAAACCGCCTGGCAATAGTCTTTCAGGCTGGTAAGGTCCTGATTGTCCCACGGCGGAATGCCCATCAGCCTCAGATTCACCAGCATTTGATCCATCTGCGTGTTGCCGACGCGCTCGCCTATACCCAGCGCAGTGGCGTGGACGCAATCCGCGCCGGCCACCAAGGCCGCCATCGAATTTGCGACGGCCAGGCCGCGATCGCAATGGCCGTGCCAGTCCACGCGAATTTTTTCCCCCGAAGGTTTCACAATTTCTTCCATCACGAATCTCACCAGCGCAAAAGCGCCCATGGGCGTGGCGTGACCGGCGGTGTCGCAAATAACGATAGCGCGCGCGCCGCCATTGATTGCGGCCGTGTACAGGCGTCGCACCATTTCGGGATCACACCGGGTCGTGTCTTCGGTGACGTACATGACATCGAGCCCAAGTGAGACGGCGTACTTCACCGCGCTCTCTGTCGTCTGTAAAAGAAAATCATCCGTCCAGCCCTCGGTATAGCGGCGGATAGGACTGGAGCCGAGAAACGTCGCAGCTTCGATGTTCAGCCCGGTGCGCTGCACGATTTCGGCGATCGGACGAATATCGTTCTGGTGGGTGCGGGCGGCACAGTTGGCTTTGATCTTGAGCTTGTGGGCGACGATCTCACGAGCCAGCGCCTCGGCCTGCTCTACCGCGCGAGGGCCCGCGCCGGGAAGTCCGATGTCGAGCGAGTTCACTCCCAGATCTTCCATCAGGTGAAGAATGGAAATCTTTTCCTCGATGGAAGGGTCGCGCAGGGAGGGCGACTGCAAGCCGTCACGCAAGGTTTCGTCATTGAGTAACACGTGCCCCAACGGCCGCAGCGACGCGGGATGAATACGGTTCCAGTCGTAGATGAGTTCAGAGGACTTCATCTTGGAATTGTCATCTTGAGGTCGCCGCCTTTGCGACCGAAGGATCTGGGCGAGTGACCGCGCGCAATCGCTCCGCAGAGCGATTGCAATAACGCGCGACACGAGCTTCCTAGTTTTCGCACCCCGCGAGCGGTTCTAGCGCTCTATCTCTCCTTGCCCGGTATCGTCAGCCCGAACACCGAGGTCTGCCCCGGCCCGGCCACATTCAGTCCGCCCGGCGCCTCTGGATTGGGCAAATACAGTGTCTTGCAGTGCTCGCAACGATAAACCTCGGCGTCGCGGCCCCAGGTTTTCTCCACGTCGCCACACTCCTGCTCGAGCACGTCTGTCGTGTAAAACCAACGCTTGAGATGACCGCCGCAAAATTTGCCCTTCGCATCTTTCTCGTTGCAGGCGCGCTGTCCCGCCTTCTTGAACTTGACTTTGTGATGGGGCAGTTGCGGAGGAGTTTGCGTCCCGGAAGCTACGGTTGTGGCCAAGCGTTTTACCCTCGTCGAGCGGCAATGCCGCCGGATCGGTCGACAATCCTACATTTTACTCGAAACCTAGCCAAACTCGGGTCTGGCCGGATGGTCGACGATGATGGCCTGGCCGTCCGTCAGGGCCTTGACCGAATGACGAGCACTGCTGGGCACGATCGCGACCAGGCCCGGCCGGGCGATTTGAGCCCCTCCGTCCTTAGTCACTTCCAGTTCTCCCTCGATCACCTCGTAGACTTCTTCCTGAGGATGAAAGTGCTCGTGAATGGAAGAACCGCGAGTAAATTCGTAGTGGGCAAAGGTCATGTTCGCCGTATGAAAATAGCGTCCCTTCCACCCCGGCAATCTCTCGACGACGGGAAGAGTGCTGGTGTTCAGAAATGGCATGGCAAGATCCTAGAACTCGCGTTTCGGCGGAGTTTGTTCCGGCCCCACGCGGCCTGCAACTACGTCAGCGGCAAAGAAATTCTCGGCCTTGATCGGAATCCCGGCCAGACGGCGTAGCATGGCAAGTTGTCCCACGTGCGTGAGAGCATCGGCAACTGGGCCTTGGAAGAGCTTTTCTACTGGGGCCTGAATCGGTTTCCCGGAAGCCAGATAATCATCGAATTTCTTCAGCGCGGCGAAAAATCGCTCGCTTTCCTGGTCCCACGGCAACGGCGTCGAGTCGTGCCACTGGCGGCTTCCATCGGCCATGGAAAGTCCCCAGTCGAGCAGGTCGCCGATGTGGGCCAGAAGTTTCCCAGGAGCTTTCCCGGCGCCATCGAAGTCGGCAAAGGATGCAGGTGCATTGCGGACCGTCTTGCCTCCGCGATAGGCCAGTGTAGCCAAGGTATGACGAAGCATTTCAACTTTCGGATCGGTAGTTGCCATCGCCTAGAGTCTTCCCTGTCGTGTGTACGCGCCTGCTGAACGCAGCGCGCCGCGCAGCCGTTCGCCCCAACTGCGGGCGAACATCAGGTCGGCAAAACCTTCCATCTGCCGCGCGAACGCCGCACCATAACCATACCACCAGACTTTCTTCATGCCGGGCAAACGATCCAAGTCCACATACTTGACGCGAACCATCTCCTCCAGGCCAAACCGGCCATGGGTGCGCCCGATGCCGCTGGCCTTCACTCCACCGTGCGGCGCCTCGCTGATTCCGTAACAAGAAATCGCATCATTCACCATTACCGTGCCGGCGTTGATGCCGCAGGCCAAAACCTCTGCACGGGATCGGTCTCGCGTCCAAACACTCGCGCCGAGGCCATAATCGGAATCATTGCAAAGCCCGACGACTTCGTCGTCCGTGTCGAACGTCATCACCGGAAGAACGGGCCCGAATGTTTCGTCGCGCATTATCCGCATGTCGTGGGTGACGTCGGCGAGAACGGTGGGGGCATAGAAATTCGGCCCCAGCTCTGGAAGACGTGATCCGCCGGTCAGCACTCGCGCGCCGTGCGCCCGGGCGTCTTCGACGTGGGATTCGACAATGCGCAGTTGCCGTTCGTGGATGAGCGGGCCGATGTCGGTCTCGGGATTCATCCCATTGCCAACGCGCAGTTGCTTCGTTTTCTCAATGCAGGCTGCAAGAAAAGCCTCGTGCAACTTGCGGTGAACGTAGCATCGCTCCACCGAAAGGCAGGTCTGCCCAGCATTCACGAACGCGCCCCAGACTGCGCCGCTGGAGGCCACGTCGACTTGGGCGTCGTCGAGCACGATCATCGGGTCTTTCCCGCCCAACTCCAGGACAACTGGAAGCAACCCGGCCGCCGCAGCCTGCGCAATGCGTTTGCCAGTGGCGACGCTGCCGGTGAAAACCAGTTTGTCAATTGCAGCGTTCGTAAGTGCGGCGCCGGTGCTGCCGTCGCCGACGACGACCTGACACACCTCGCGCGGCACCCCGGCGTCGTAAAAAAGTTGCGCCAGTGCCAGCGCCGACATAGACGTCAATTCGGACGGCTTGAGCACAACCGCATTTCCGGTGACTAGCGCTGCCAGGGTCTCGGTGGCTGGGATGGAGAACGGATAGTTCCACGGCGAAATAATTCCGACCACACCGTAGGGCTCGCGTCGCATCCAGCCAGACTTGGTTTTCATGGCCAGGTTGCGGTGCGGTACCGGCTGCTCACGCAGAAAGTCGTAGGCGTTCTCCACGCAAAACCGCGTGGCATCGAGCACCACCAGGACCTCGGTGAGCAGGGCCTCCACCAGCGGCTTGCCGGCCTCGCGAGTAATGGTCTCAGCGATCGCGGATTTCCGGCTGTGCACCAGGCGCTGGAACCGGTGGAGAACCGCTATGCGTTCCCTCACTCCCCGTTCACACCACGCGGGCTGGGCGGCGCGGGCGCGGGCCACAGCAGCCTGGACCTCACGCTCGTTGGCACATTCAAACTCGCGGAGCTTCTCACCTGTCGCGGGATTAACCGATGCTACTCTGCGCACAGCGATTTGGACATCGGTAGCCATGATTCAGCCAGATCATTTAACCACAGAGGACACAGAGTTCAATACTCAACACCGGCCAGGTACAGTCCGCTGGCTGGCGCGGTGCCACCAGCGGCGGACCGATTCTTCGCCTGCAGGATTCGCGTCACATCTTCAGGTTTCAATGTTCCCTTGCCCACCAGGAGGAACGTTCCAACCAGATTTCGCACCATGTGGTGCAGAAAGCCGCTGCCCCGGACGGTGTAGACCAACTCCTCTCCCTGCCGCTCCCAGTTCGATCCAAAAATACGCCGGACATTCGACGCGCCTTCGTCGTCGCGATTGCGCTCCGGATCGACCGCCGCAAACGAAGTGAAGTCGTGCTCGCCAGTTACCGCCGCGGCCGCTTGCTGCATCGCGTCTTCCTCCAGCGGATATGGATAATGCCAGACATAGCGCGCCAAGAACGGCGGACACACCTCACCGCGATACATCCGGTAACGGTAGCTCTTGGCGCGGGCTGACTGGCGCGCATGAAACTCAGCCGGCGCGTCCGTGGCGGCAAGCACGCGGATGGAGGCCGGCAGTACATCATTCAATGCCTTCAACAGGTTCCCGGCGGGGATGGGCGATTCGCTGGCGAAGCTGGCGACCTGTGCAAGAGCGTGCACACCTGCATCCGTGCGGCCTGAACCCTGGGGCAATACTTTTTCTCCGGTCACTCGTCCAATAGCTGAAGCCAGTGTGCCCTGGACGGTGGTGGCGCTGGGTTGCACCTGCCAGCCGGCGAAGTCCGATCCGTCGTATGCCAGAACGAGTTTGAAGTTGCGCATGAGGCCTCAGCTATACTATTGCATTCCATCGGATGGTCCAGAATCAAAGCACGGCCTGCCCAGGCAGCACAAAATTGAAACCCGGGAGAAAGGTTTTGCGTAACTACTGTTGGCCTGATAGAAGCCTTTGTAATCTTTAACCGCAGCTCTATGCATGGAGATAAGCGAATGTCTTGGCTCTTCTTGAAGTCCGCCGGCCGCCTCTTGGCGGTCATTACGCTCATCAGCGCGCTTTCCCTCAGCGCCTGGCCACAAGACGCGCCTCAGCAAAATGCGCCCGCGCAGGCCGCACAATCGGCTCCTGCGCCGCAAGCGTTCGTGATGCACGATTACACCAAATCGCCTTCACACTTTCCCAATCCAATCGCTCCATACAAGCCGCGGCATGTATCTCCGCCAAATTTGAGCAACACGCCGCGGATCAATCAGATCATGCACGACGGCAAGATTTATCTGTCGATCAATGACGCGGTGGCACTGGCGCTGGAGAACAATCTCGACATGGGAATTGCGCGCTATAACCTGAACATCGCGGACACGGAAGTACTTCGCTCCAAGGGCGGGGCGAACAATTTCTTTGGCGTAAACACGGGAATCGTGCAGAACACGCCCGGAAGCGGGGTCGGCGGCTTAGGAGGAACTGTCGGTTCGGGCCCCGGCGGCACGACGCCCGCACCCGGGGGCATCGGCGCAGGCACCAATGGGCTGGTGAGTTCGACCCTCGGAATCGGGCCGACGGTTACCAGTTTCGATCCTGTCATTACCGGAACGCTGCAAAGTGACCACGCCAGGTTCGAGTGCAGCAGCATCTTCTGCGGCACAGTCCAGAACACCACGACGGGAAATTTTAACTACCAGCAAGGGTTCCAGTGGGGCACCAACATGTCCGTGGGCTTCACCAACACCCGATTCACCAGCAACAACCCGTTCAACGTGGTAAGCCCGAGTCTGGCTTCCGGATTCAAGTTTCAGCTCACCCAGCATCTTCTGCAGGGTTTTGGTTTTCTGCCCAACGATCGGTTCATCCGCATCACCAAGAACAACCGCGAGATCACCGATGTCGCGTTCCGGCTGCAGACCATCACCACCGTGGACCAGATCGAGAACATGTATTGGGAGCTGGTATTTGCTTACGAAAACGTTCGCGTACAGAAAGAATCGCTCGCCTTTGCCGAGAAGACGCTGTCCGACACGCAAAAGCAGGTACAGATTGGCAGCCTGGCGCCGATCGAGGTGGTTCGCGCCCAGAACACGGTGGCAACCGATCAGCAAAACCTGATCAAGGCCCAAACCAACCTGGACTTGCAGCAGCTGCTGATGAAGAACGCTCTCAGCCGTAACCTGGAAGATCCCGTCCTCGCCGATGCCGAGGTCATTCCGGCCTCGACCATGCAATTGCCGGAGCAGGAGCCGGTGATACCCACGCAGGACTTGGTCAACGACGCTCTCAGCCATCGTCCGGAATTGGCGGAGTCGCGCATCGATCTGCAGAACCGCGAGATCAGCGAGAGGGCGCTGAAGAATGCTTTGCTGCCGACCCTCGACGTCTTCGCCTATTACGGAGGGTCGGGCATCGGCGGTGATCAAAACGTCTTGGGCACTTGTGGCCCAAGCATTTTTCCCCCAAGCTCAGGCCTCTGCACTCCGGCCGGAGTTTTTCCCACCACAGGTTACGGCGATACTTTGAGCAAACTGGTTGACTCCACCGCGCCCGACAAGGGAGCTGGGGTCACGTTGAACATCCCACTACGCAATCGTCAGGCACAGGCATTGCAAGTGCGCGGCGAACTGGAGTACCGCCAGGCCCAAATGCGTCTGCAACAAATTGAAAACCAGATTCGCATCGAAGTGCGCAATGCGCAGTTCACCCTGCAGCAGAACCGTGCGGCCGTGGCGGCGGCACAAGCCGCGGTCGCCCTCGCCCAGCAATCACTGGATGCAGAACAGAAGAAATTGAGCCTGGGAGCATCCACTTCGACCCTGGTTTTGCAGAACGAATCGGAACTGGCCACGGCCCAGTCGAACCGGGTTTCCGCAATGGCCGCCTATGAGAAGTCGCGCATTGAGCTGGATAGGGCCACCGGACTTCTGCTCGACCATTTGGGAATCATCATGGCGGATGCCGAGCGCGGCCAGGTCACGCAAATGCCAAATGTGCCCTACGTGACATCCCGTCCGAACCCGGAATCGGTTATGCCGCCAGCGCAGCCGCAACGGTAGGATTTGCATCAAAGACGGGCAGTTCTCTGCGGTTTGGAGAACTGCCTTTCCGTTTTTATAAATCTTTACAATCCCTACCCATAGAATCCGCGACAATTACAACTCTGAGCTTGCCTGCACTATTTCGCATGGTTCCCAGCGCTCGATGCATCCACTTCCACTTCCAAAAGCTTTACTATCTTCATGCGCAATGCGTTCAAGGAGGAAGGAATGTCTGCTACTCGTTTAGGTCGGGCCGGCTGGCTAGTGGCGATCGTGGTTGTCGCCGGAACGTTGTCCCTTTTGAGTTGGGGGCAGGATACACAATCTGCCACGCCAACCGCGCCGCCCCAAGGAAGTCCATCGCCGGTCCCGCCAACACCCCAACAACAATATGTGACGCGAGACTATTCGAAGCCTCGCTCGCAGTTCCCCAATGTGATCCAGCCCTATCTGCCGGAAACCGTTCCGCCGCCGAATCTCAGTAATACACCGCGCGTAGACCAGTTGATGCGTGACGGCAAGATCATGCTTTCCATCAACGACGCGGTTGCGCTCGGCCTGGAGAACAATCTCGATCTGGTGCTGGCACGGTATAACTTGAACATCGCAGATACCGATATCTTGCGGGCTAAAGCAGGATCCAACATCCTGGGCGTGAATACCGGCATCGTGCAGAATACGCCGGGCGGAGGAACCGGAGGGCTCAGCGGAACCGTCGGCTCCGGCACCGGTGGCACCAGCGTGGCTGCGGGAGGCGTGGGCACCGGCACGAACGGGCTTGTCAGTTCCACACTTGGGATCGGCGCTCCCATTACCAGCTTCGATCCCATCCTCACGGGCACCCTGCAGATGGATCGCAATTTTGTCGAATCCACGAGTCTGTTCAGTCCAGTGCCCGTCGGAAATACGAACACCGGCACCGCGGATTTCGCCTATGCGCAAGGCTTCCACTGGGGAACCAACCTTTCGCTGGGATTCAATAACACTCATACCACCACCAATAATCCTTTCAGTACCTATACGCCGGCACTCGCTTCCGGCTTCAAATTCCAGCTTACCCAGGAGTTGCTGCAAGGCTTCGGTTTTCTACCCAACGTCCGCTTCATCCGCATCGCCAAGAACAACCGTGAGATCTCCGATGTAGCATTCCGGCTGCAGGTCATTACTACAGTCGACCAGATTGAAAATCTTTACTGGAACCTGGTCTATGCCTACGAAAACGTCCGCGTACAACAAGAGGCGCTGGCCTTTGCGCAACAAACCCTTGAGGACAACAAGAAACAGGTACAGATGGGTACGCTGCCCCCGATCCAGGTGGTAAGCGCAGAGAGTACGGTTGCCACCGACCAACAGAATCTGATCCTCGCACGCACCAATCTTGAGTTGCAAGAACTGCTGATGAAGAATGCCTTGAGTCGAAATCTGGAAGATGCGACGCTGGCGGGAGCGGAGGTAATTCCAACTTCTATCATGCAGTTGCCAGCGCAGGAACCGGTGGTCCCAACCCAGGATCTGATCAACGATGCCTTGGGTCATCGCGCTGAACTTGCCGAATCGCGCATTGATCTCGACAGTCGCCAGATCAATAACAAAGCGGTGCGCAATGCCATGCTGCCCACTCTGGATGTTTTTGCGTACTACGGTGGCTCGGGAATTGGAGGAAACGTGAACCCGGGTGTCCCCCTATGCGGCACTCCGGGCGCGGGCAACTTGTGCTTTACGCCCAGCAAGGCTGCGCCTCCCTTTCAGAATGGAGGCCCAGTTGGTTATGGCGGCACTCTGGACCAATTAGTCACCTCGGTAGCTCCTGACAAGGGTGTTGGCCTGACGTTGAATATTCCGTTGCGCAATCGCACCGCGCAGGCCGATCAGGTCCGCGCCCAGTTGGAGTATCGCCAGGCCCAGGTGCGTCTGCAACAACTGGAAAACCAGGTGCGCATCGAAGTCCGCAATGCGCAGTTCGACGTTCAGCAGAACCGTGCGGCAGTGGACGCAGCTCAGGCCGCAGTGGATTTTCAGCGGCAGACGCTGGATGCGGACCAGAAGAAGCTGGCCGTGGGTGTCGGCACTTCAACCGCGGTGTTGCAAGATCAGGCAGCGCTGACCACGGCAGAGTCAAATCTGGTTTCAGCCAAGGCGGCATACGAGAAGGCGGAGGTGGAGATGGACCGCGCCACCGGCCTTTTACTGGAACACGCTGGAATCGTGATGGCCGATGCCGAGAACGGCCAGGTGACCCATACGCCGAATGTGCCCTATGTGGCGCCGCGCGCGAATCCACAGCCGGTGATGTCGCAACCAGGGGCTGAGTAGACTCAGTCGCCGCTCACGGCGCCAGTTTTCGCGTTGCGTGAGGTTTCGGGTATCCTTTGCGCGTGACCATCTCGGTCGTGTTGATCACGCAGAACGAAGAAACCAATCTTCCGCGCACGCTGGAGAGCGTGCTGCCGCTGGTGCTCGATGGCCGAGGCGAAATCATTGTGGTTGATTCCGGCTCAACCGATCGAACACTCGAGATCGCCCGTTCTTTCGGTGCAAAGGTCTTCTCCGAAACGTGGAAAGGCTTCGCAGCGCAGAAAAACTCGGCGATGGAGAAAGCCTCGGGTGATTGGGTGCTGCAGTTGGACGCGGACGAGGCACTGGAACCAGAATTAGCGAGAGAAATCACAACCGCACTGAACTCCAGCTCAGAGATCAACGGTTTCTGGATTCCGCGTAAGAACTTCTTCCTCGGCCGCTGGATTCGCCATGGCGGCTTCTATCCCGACCCCAAGCTGCGTTTGATTCGCCGGGGCATCGGCAAGTTCGAGGAATATGGCGCCCATCCTACGATCAAAATAACCGGGCAGACTGGCCAGCTCGACCATGCGCTCATTCACGACGCCTATCCCACGCTGCGCGGCTATATCGATCACATGAACAGTTACTCTTCGTCAGGGGCTGAACTTGCCGCCGCTGGCGGCCATCGCCACTTCAATCCCCTGAACATTGTCGTCCGTCCCCTGCTGACATTCATCTACAACTATTTCATTCGGCTAGGTTTCCTCGACGGACGCGAGGGCCTGCTGCTGCACCTCTACCACTCGGTCTACGTCTCGTGGAAATATGCGAAGGCATGGGAATTGGCGCGCAATCAGAAGAGAAACGTTGTCCACCACATCTCGGCTGGAACCCGGTCTTAGAGACGCAGGCTTGCTACGTCTGCTGCACTCCTCATATCATCTAAACTAGTACGGGGTGAGCATGGCCGAGAAAAAACCGCCGCAGGTCGCAGAAAATCCGATTGCAGACGTCTTTGAAGAACGTCATCCTTCCGCTTCTGAGAAGCAATGGGCAGAGAAAACGCTGGCTCCAACCCTCGAGAAGGCTCCGGAACGTCCGATCGGTGAGCCGACCGGCGTCAACCTCGATGAGAATGGAAATGCACGTTTCACCACCATTTCCGGAGTGCCGATTCGCCGTCTGTATACACAGGCCGATCTGCCCGAAAACTGGAATTACGAACAGTATCTCGGCTATCCCGGCCAGGCTCCTTTCACCAGGGGAATTCACGCGACCGGTTATCGCGGCAAGCTTTATACCATGCGTCAGTTCTCCGGGTTCGCCTCGCCGGAGGAGACCAACCAGCGTTACAAGTATCTGCTCGATCACGGTGGGAGTGGCCTGTCCGTCGCTTTTGATCTCCCAACGTTGATGGGTTACGACTCCGATCATCCGGCCAGCGAAGGAGAAGTTGGCAAGTGCGGTGTCGCGATCGATTCGCTCGAAGACATGGAAATCCTGTTCGGTGGGATCGATCTGGAGAAGACCACGGTTTCGATGACCATCAACTCGCCCGCCTCGGCTTTGTGGGCCATGTATCTGGTGGTTGCGGAAAAACAGGGCGCCGATTGGAAGAAAATCTCTGGCACCATCCAGAACGACATTCTCAAGGAATACATCGCGCAGAAGGAATACATCTATCCCCCTGCGCCCTCGATGCGTCTGGTTGTAGACACGTTTGAATTCGGGTCGAAGTTCACGCCGCGTTACAACACGATCTCTATCAGCGGTTACCACATTCGCGAGGCCGGATCCACGGCGCTGCAGGAATTGGCGTTCACCCTGTACGACGGTGTTGAGTACGTAGAGTGGGCGCAGCGTCGCGGTTTGGACGTTGACGAATTCGCTCCACGGCTTAGCTTCTTTTTCAACGCTCACAACGACTTCTTCGAAGAGATCGCCAAGTACCGGGCGGCACGCAAAATCTGGTATCAGGTGATGAAAGACCGCTTCGGAGCGAAGAACCAGCGCAGTTCGCTGCTGCGCTTTCATACTCAGACCGCCGGCGTTTCACTTCCGGCGCAGCAGCCCATGAACAACATCGCGCGGGTGGCTCTGCAGGCATTGGCGGCGGTTCTGGGAGGAACGCAATCGTTGCACACAGATTCGTACGACGAGGCCTTGGCCCTACCCACAGAAGAGGCCGCGCGCATTGCTCTGCGCACCCAGCAGATCATCGCCTACGAATCTGGCGTCGCGCACACAGTCGATCCGTTGGGAGGGTCATACTTCCTCGAAAACCTGACGCTCCAAATGGAGAAAGGTGCGTTCGACTACTTCGGCAAGCTCGATGCGATGGGCGGGATGGTCAACGCCATCGAGCGTGGATATCCACAGAAAGAGATTGCCGAGGCGGCTTATCAATACCAACGCGCGGTCGAAGCCAAAGAGAAAATCGTCGTCGGCGTCAACGAGTTTACGATCGAGGAAGAATCGCCGTCGATTCTTTATATTGGCGAGACGGTTGCCCGCCACCAGAGCGCGAAACTGAAAGCCTTGCGGGCTCGACGGTCGAACGACGAAGTGTGCCGGCGTCTGGACGCTCTGAAGAAAGCAGCAGCACAAGAGCCGAAAGCCGGAAATGGAAAAATCTCCGAGGCCAACACCATGCCGTATATCGTAGATGCGGTACGCGCCTACGCGACCGTCGGCGAGATTTGCGAGGCGCTGCGAGACGTGTATGGGACCTACACCGAGGTCAGTATCACGTAACCTCCTAACACTGCGGCGAGCTGGCAAGCCCAAAACAGGAAGCGCGCAGCGATTTCTGTGTTGTTTTCAGCCCATCTGGTCCCGATGCGAATTATGATTTTGAGGTCGCAATTTGCGACCTCAAATGACAAGACGAAAACCCTCAAAGCTACTCACCATGCCGAAAAGCCGCGGCGGAGTACTAGCCTTCCCGGTGGAGTCTCGGATCCTGTTTTTTCGCAGCAAGAGAGTCATCCTCGACACGGATCTGGCGCGGAACTTTACGGTGTGCCAGTTCGGCAGCTTAATCAGCAGGTCAAGCGCAACCATGAGCGATTCCCTTCCGACTTTGTGTTTCAGCTCACCGCAAGAGAACACACTCTTTTGAGATCACAAATTGTGATCTCAAAGCTGGCGAGGGGCGGTCGCCGATATCTGCCTTACGCATTCACTGAACATGGAGCGATCATGGCAGCGACCGTGCTGAATTCCGTGCGAGCCGTCCAGATGAGTGTTTTTGTGGTGCGTGCGTTCGTCCGACTCCGCAAAATGGTAACGACCAACCGTCAGCTAGCGGCGAGAATCGACGAGTTGGAATATCGCCTCCAAGACCACGACTCGGATATCCAAGACCTGATCGAGGCCATCCGAGAACTCACGGAGCCCGCGAACCGGCGACACCGACGAATCGGATTTCAGCTGCCTGTGGCACAGCAGCGATAGCAGCTGGCCGTTCAATCTGCTATCTTCTTTCCATAGCTTCAGTCAAATGTCCGCATGCGCAAAGCTATCCATCACCTCAGCAAGTCAGATCCCGTGCTGCGAGCCATCATTCAACGGATCGGGCCTTGCCGGATAGAATATGGCCCGCCGGAATTTCACAGCTTGGCGGAAGCCGTCGTTTATCAACAATTGAATGGAAAAGCCGCGGTGACAATCTTCAACCGCTTCGCCGAACTCGCGGGTAAGCCGCTTACTCCGCAAGGCATCTTGCAGTTAACTGACGAGCAACTGCGCTCCGTGGGCCTTTCCAAACAAAAGTCTTCCTATCTCCGCGATATGGCCGAACGCGCGGCAAGTGGGCAACTCGATTTCAGCCGACTGGACGAATTGTCCGACGAGGAAGTCATCAAACACCTGAGCCAGGTGAAAGGCGTGGGCGTTTGGACTGCCCAGATGTTCCTGATGTTCACTCTCAAACGTCCAAACATATTGCCCACCGGCGATTTCGGTGTCCAGATGGCCATCAAGAAGCACTACAACAAACGCAAATTGCCGAAGCCAGCACTAATGGAGAAGATCGCCAAGCCCTGGGAGCCTTACCGCAGTATCGCTTGCTGGTATTTGTGGAAGAGCATGGACACCAAGACCGTTTAGGAAATCACCGGGAGAAATCACACAGCCCTGTGTTCTTCGCCCGTGCTTATCGATGCCCTCTGTGATTAAATAAAGTCCATGGCCGATCAAAGAATTCGTGTGCTGGTGGCCAAGCCGGGTCTTGACGGTCATGACCGTGGGGCCAAGGTCATCGCTCGCGCCCTGCGCGATGCTGGCATGGAAGTCATCTATACCGGCCTGCGGCAAACGCCCGAGATGGTCGTGAATGCAGCCCTGCAGGAGGACGTCGATGTCATCGGTCTTTCGATTCTTTCTGGGGCGCACAACGCTATCGTTCCGCGCGTCATGGATCTGCTTCGACAGAACAAGATGGATGACGTGATCGTCATCGTCGGCGGAATCATCCCGGACCAGGACATCGACAATTTGAAGAAAATCGGCGTGGCTGCCATTTTCCAGCCGGGTACGCCCATGGACGAGATCGTCCAGTTCATTCGCGCTAACGCCAAACCGCGTGGCGTGCCCGCCAGTTGATCATCGGCCGTACGCCCGCAGTTTGTACCGCAACGGTCCGTCCCACCTGGTCCACGTGAAGCCACAGTGCTCAGAACGGAGCCGGTGGGTTGACTGTGACTGGCACCACAACGTCCTGGCCTCCGCTGGTATAAATCAAATCGTAGTTCCCGGCCTCGGGCACAGTAAACCATGCAGTGCCACTGCCATCCTGGGCGGCAATCACTCCGATTGGGTTTGCAATACCGTCCTCCGAAACCAGAAACGCGGATTGCACATCAGTGGGAACGCCACTGGCCTGATAATCGCCGTATTGGGGAGCGGTAGCCAGCAGGTTTGGCGACACGTACGTCTGCCAAAGAGCCACGGAATCGTTACTGTAGTATGTAGGCGTCCATTGCTGCGCAATCCAATTCGGGGCCGCTTGATGAGTCGTCGGCCGGTTGCCCTCTCCGCTGATGCTGAACCAGGTAGGGGTAACGCCATTGCCTTGGAAAGGCGGCAAGCCGAGGAGGATTCCAGCTCCGCCGCCATCCCACGACAACTGATAGAACGTGTCGAAGAAACTGTCCCTACAGGGCAAGTTCCAATTTCCCGAGATCTCCCGGGTAAACATTGGTATGGTCTCGCTCGCCAGTTTGTTCGCCATGGCCTGGCCGTTGTCGCATTCCTGCGGATTCTCACTGCTTTGGATTGTCTGGACCCAGGAGTAGACTTCGCCAGTATCCACGATGGGGCGGTTCTGCGGGTCCTCTGGCTGTACCGCGGCGGCAATCGCCTTGTACACTGGTTGATTTGTCACTCCCTGGGGCAATGCATCCGTCGGTCTCCACATGATGATCGAGGGGTGGTTGCGGCGCGCCTGCACCCACGTAGACGCGGTACTGGCCATCCAGTCAGTCCAACCTGTGACACTGTCAACCTCCGACTGACCTGCTGGCCGGCCGTCACAGTAAAACGCGCCAATCACCATGATGCCCATCTCGTCGGCAAGGTCGAGAAACGGACGGCCCGGATCGTCCCAATGGCTCTCGATCATATTCATGCCCGACTGCTCCAGAATCCAGAGCCAATATGCTTCTGGACGACGGTCATTGATGTACCGAACCGGAGACAGTTTTCCAAAGAAATTTCCGTACATCCATAGTGGCTGGCCGTTCAGCAATATCTCTTTCCCGCTGATCCACACTTCCCTGAAACCAAAACGAGTGTAGATGGTATCCACTGCAACCCCGGCCTCCAGCAACTGGGTCTGCAGCATATAAAGCTTAGGCTGCCCGTAAGGAGCAGGTCCCCACAGAACCGGCGTGCTCCAGGGCGCTGACAGCGTCGCGGTTCCTGACACGACCGGCTGCGCCGGCAACGTAAGCACGGGGTTTGAGCCATCCAGCACGGTGGCTTGGACCGTAGTCTGCGAATCGCCTCCGGTCACCGTTATATTCGCCTGCATAGTCCAGTTTCGCACTGAGGTTACGATGGCCACGTCGGAAACATTTTCCGTCGGTCGCCAGGAGAACGTGATGTCGCCCACCAACCCCACCCAATTGCGCTGCGAAACCGTGGGAGCCGAGCCGCGATAGGCGTTTCCCATACAGTCTGGATTCGACGGAGGGCATGAACTCTGATTGAGGTTCAAACCTGAGCGCACGTAAGTCGTATCTGCCTTGTGGACGTAAATCTCAATCTCGTTATCTTGTCCGCCGACGATGCAGGGGGTGATGTCCACCTCAAAGGGGCTGAACTGGCCATAATTCTCCGCGTAATATGTGTCGTTGCAGTACACGGCGGAGTAATGACCGGCTTTTTCAAGCTCAATAAAGAAACTGCGGCCGGGTTGCATCCACGAAGTGGGAACATTGATCGTGCGCTTGTACCACACCGAACTATCCCCCGTCAGCTCGATTTCCGGGATGCGAGTGGTTTGCCAGCCTGAGCTGGGAATCGGACTCTGGGCCTGATTGAGCACGTAGCTCCAGATTCCATTCAGACTGATCTCGGCCCGAGGAGCGGTACTCACCATGACCTGTGCCATTAGCGGGACGCCGAGGTTCAGCACAAGAAATAGAATCGCAGCGATCATCGCGAGCTTTGCAAGTTTGCTGCGCTCACGCTTGTCGGTGAGACGTTGAGCCTGGTTCACTTGTGCGCAAGGGATGAAATTCTGGTTTGTCATTATCTTTATCTTTCTCCGCGGCTGTTGACTGTGCCTACGCCCGATGGCCCAATTCGCAGGTTGTCCCGCACACGACATTCGGCGGCAGTCGCGTGCAACGGACCTTGGTCCTCACCTGGGTAATGGAAACAGAAGCCGGTGTCTCCGAGCCTTTCGGCACGGTGGGGGAAATCGAGGCAAACCGCCATCCGGGCATGCCTCGGAGCGTCGAATTAAATTACCTGCTTCGGCCATTTCTTGCAATGGAGAAGAAATGCTCCGGTTTGCACCCTCCCGCTCGGCTGGTATACCGTAAACATTCCCGGATTCCTCCCTCATGGCCGACCGTACCGAGTCCAGCACGCCCCGGAATTCCAATGTGCTCGACACCCACGTGGATCCAACTTCCTCCCGGTTCGAAGCCAACATGCGTTTCCTGGCTGATCTGGTTTCGCAGATTCGAAATGAGGAAGAAAAAATCCGCGAGGGCGGCGGCCCCAAGGCCATCGAAAGCCAACATAGCAAGGGCCGCTTGACGGCGCGCGAACGCATCAATCTTCTGCTGGATCCAAGCTCGTTTTTTGAGCTCGGCGGCTTCGCGGCCCACGGCATGTATGAAGAATGGGGCGGGGCTCCGTCGGCGGGAGTGATCACCGGTCTGGGGCGCATTCATACCCGCCTGGTCATGGTCATCGTCAATGACGCTACCGTGAAAGCCGGCGCGTTTTTCCCGATGACCACCAAGAAAGTCATTCGGGCGCAGAATATTGCGATTGAGAACCGCATTCCGACGATCTATCTCGTAGATTCCGCCGGTGTGTTTCTCCCGCTGCAGGAGGACGTGTTTCCTGACACCGATGATTTCGGCCGGGTTTTTCGTAACAATGCAGTGATGTCGGCTTTAGGAATTTCCCAGATTGCCGCCATCATGGGAATGTGCGTAGCTGGTGGCGGGTATCTTCCGGTGATGTGCGACCATGTGCTGATGACCGATGGCAGCGGATTGTTTCTCGCCGGGCCCGCCTTGGTGCAGGCCGCGATTGGGCAGAAGGTGTCCGCTGAAGAACTGGGTGGCGCGGCGATGCACTCGGCCATCAGCGGCACAGTGGACTTCCGCGAACCGAACGACGAAGCCTGCCTGGCTCGCATTCGCGCCATCGTCGAAAAATGGGGCTATCGGCGGCAATCACCCTGGGACCGCAAGAAGCCCCTGGACCCCGTGCTTGCCGCTGAAGAGATTTACGGCATCTACGATTCTTCTCCCTCCCGCCCCTACGATATGAAAGAGATCATTGCGCGCATCGTCGATGGCAGCCGTTTCGACGAGTACAAAGAGGAGTACGGGAAAACCGTCCTCTGCGGTTATGCACGCATTGGCGGGTTTGCGGTAGGCATCGTCGCCAACCAGAAACTCAATGCCCAGGCCCGCGACCACGGCGGCCACAAGCGGATCGAATTCGGCGGCGTGATCTATACCGAGTCGGCCGAAAAGGCGGCGCGCTTCATCATGGACTGCAACCAGAACCTGGTTCCGCTGGTCTTCTTCCATGATGTCAACGGCTTCATGGTGGGACGCGATGCGGAGTGGAGTGGGATTATCAAAGCGGGCGCGAAGATGGTCAACGCAGTGTCGAATTCCGTGGTTCCTAAGATCACAGTAATTATCGGCGGATCGTTCGGCGCGGGGCACTACGCGATGTGCGGCAAAGCTTACGATCCGCGCTTTGTGTTTGCCTGGCCAACCGCTCGCTATGCGGTGATGAGCGGAGACTCCGCGGCCGGCACATTGGTGGAGATCAAGATTCGCCAGCTCGAGCGTGGTGGCAAGGTACTCAGCGAAGAAGAAAAGAAGGAACTGTACGAGTCGGTCAAGCACACCTACGACGAGCAAACCGATCCGCGCTACGGCGCTGCACGATTGTGGATTGACAAGATCATCGACCCCATCGAAACGCGGGAGGCCATTACGCTGGCGCTCGAGGCCGCAGCCTTGAACCCGGATGTCGCCGAGTTCAAGGTGGGAGTGCTGCAAACATGATTCAGATCGATCTCAGATTGTAGAGTTTTGATTCTAGATTCGCGATGGCCGGTGCACGAAGCAATCTGAAATCTAAAATCATCAATCTGAAATCCCTGGGGAAAATGGCTGACACCATCAAACTCATCGAGTGTCCCCGAGATGCCTGGCAAGGGCTGAAGGGGCAGGTCCCCGCAAGCTTGAAAGTGGACTATCTGAAAGCCCTGATCAGTGCTGGATTCAAGCACATCGATGCCGTTTCGTTTGTATCGGCGGATGCCGTCCCGCAGATGGCTGATTCAGAGGAAGTCCTCAAAGAACTCGATCCGCCCGATGACGTTGAAATCATCGGCATCGTGGTGAACGAAAAAGGCGCGCAGCGGGCGATCAAAACCAGCGCCGTCCGCACGCTGGGATTTCCTTACTCCATCTCGCCGACTTTCTTGCGCAATAATCAGCGCCAGACGCTGGAAGAAGCAGTTGAGGAAATGGAGAAGATCAAGGACAAAGCCGACGACGCGGGACTGGACATGGTCGTGTATATTTCCATGGCATTCGGAAATCCGTACGGCGACGAATGGAGCGCCGCGGAGGTCGTTGGCGCCGTGGACCTGATCGAATCGTATGGTATTCGGATGATTTCGCTGGCTGACACGGTCGGGCGCGCTGGGCCTGAGCAGGTTCGCGAACTGGTTTCGGCGGTGATGGCGAAGTATGGTTATCTGGAAATTGGCGTGCACTTGCACGGCCGCCCGGATCAGGCTGCCGAAAACGTTATGGCAGCTTATGATGCGGGCTGCCGACGATTTGACTCGGCCCTCGGTGGACTGGGCGGATGCCCCTTTGCTCAGGATTCGCTGGTGGGTAATATTCCCACCGAAAAAGTGATCGAGGCCCTGGCGCATCGCGGCGCGGCCTTGCCGCCGTTGAAGCCGCTGGACGTGCTGTTGCGGGCTTCAGCCGAGATTGGGGCAAGATATTCGAATTCGCACGCCGCGGACTGAAAACACGGACTCGAGCAGAAAATGAAGTACGCAACTCTCCAACTCCAAATCGACTCCGGCGTCGCGACCGTCACTCTCAACCGTCCCGACAAGCGCAACGCCATTAGCTACGAATCGATTACAGATTTGCTGGCAGCGCTGGACGAAGTGGCCGGGTCCTCCGCACTCGTGCTCATCCTCACCGGCGCAGGCAAGGCATTTTGTTCGGGGATGGACCTAGAGAATCTGAAGGCATTGATTGGCCGCTCGCCGGAGCAAAGCCTGAAAGATTCCGAAACCATGGCCCGGCTCTTCCGTACGCTTTATGATTTTCCGCGGCCGACCATCGCGGCCGTGAACGGTCCCGCCATCGCCGGCGGCTGCGGATTGGCCACGCTCTGCGATATTACGCTGGCCGTTCCTGAGACCAAGTTCGGATACACGGAGGTTCGCATCGGTTTCGTTCCTGCCATCGTCTCGACGTTTCTTCTGCGGCAGGTTGGCGAGAAGCACGCACGCGATCTTCTGCTGACCGGTAAAATCATTGATGCCGATGAGGCCCATCGGATCGGACTGATCAATGAAATCGTCTCTCCGGAAAAGCTGATGGGGCGCGCGCTGGAGATCGCCGGACAACTCATGGAAAATAGTCCAGCCTCGCTGACCTGCACCAAGCGATTGCTGAGCGATCAGGCACGCGTTGAACTCGACACGCAGATCCGGGCGGCGATCCGGGAAAACGCTGCAGTTCGCGCGACGCACGATTTTCGCGAGGGAATTTCGTCGTTCCTGGAGAAACGCAAACCACGTTGGAGCGGCAAGTGAAACCAGGAACCAACAACCATCCTGTGGTCAACGAGGTCCGTTTGCGTGTGCGCTACGCCGAGACAGACCGGATGGGCGTCGTCTATCACGCAAATTATTTTGTCTGGTTTGAGATCGGGCGTGTGGAACTGATGCGCCAACTCGGTTTTTCCTATCTGGAGATGGAGGAGAACGACGGCTGCGGCATCGCCGTGATCGATGCCCGCTGCCGCTATAAGGCCCCGGCCCGCTACGACGATGAACTCATGGTGCGTACCCATATCGAGCTTCTCCGGGAATCGATCGTGCAGTTTGGCTATGAACTGCGGCGCGTTGCGGATGGCGAACTGCTGGCGGAAGGCGACACTACCCACATCGTGGTCGATCGGGAGATGAAACGAAGAACTATGCCGGAAAAATACGCGGCTGCATTAAGGGCCGCGACGGAAGGTTAGGCACGCCGGTCGTTCGGAGCACTCTAGAAACTAAAGCTGGAGCCTGCTTTTGCAAGCACTACACATCAACGGCAACGATTTGACGCTGGAGGCGGTCCGCGAAGTCGCAGTCGAGCGCCGCCCAGTGCTGCTCGCGCCCGACGCTCGCGCGGCGGTGCAGCGGGCGCGTGCCGTGGTGGACTCGATCATTGCCAACAACAAGGTTTCCTATGCCATCACCACCGGCGTCGGCAAGTTGAGCGACGTCCGCATCGCCAGCGACCAGATTCGCGAAATGCAGATCAACCTGGTGCGCTCGCACGCGGCGGGCGTCGGTGATCCACTTTCCGCCATCGAAACCCGCGCCATGATGCTGTTGCGGGCCAATTCGCTCTCCAAAGGCAACTCCGGTGTGCGCACGGAAGTGGTCGATACTCTCTGCGAGATGGTGAACCGCGCGGTCACACCGTTTGTGCCGTCACAGGGCAGCGTTGGGGCGAGCGGAGACCTGGCTCCGCTGGCGCACCTGGCACTGGCGTTGATTGGGGAAGGCGAGTGCCTGGATGAGCATGAGGCGCGCATTCCCACCGCCGAGGCGTTGCGCCGCGCGCAAGTCAAGCCGCTTGTGCTCGAGGCGAAAGAGGCGGTCTCGTTGATTAACGGCACCCAGGGGATGCTGGCGGTGGGCATCCTGGCGCTGCTGGCAGCGGAGAGGCTGGTGGATTCGGCGGATGTGATCGGATCGCTATCGCTTGACGCCCTTCAAGGCACGCTGGTCGCCTTCGATGAGCGCATCCATAAGGCGCGTCCGCACGCCGGACAGCTGACAACTGCAGCCAATCTCAGGAAGATGCTTGATGGGAGCCAGATCAACGACTCGCATCGCGATTGCGGACGCGTGCAGGATGCATATTCTTTGCGCTGCATGCCGCAGGTACACGGCGCGGTGCGCGACACGCTCGCCCACTGCCGCGAAGTCATGGAAATCGAAATCAATTCAGCGGTTGATAATCCGCTGGTGTTTCCGGCTCGCGCAAGCGTTTCATCCCACGCAGAACAAAGCTCCGCAGGGGCTGAAGGCGATGTCCTTTCCGGCGGAAATTTCCATGGCGAGCCTGTCGCGTTTGCGCTGGACTTCCTGGGAATTGCGCTGAGCGCGCTAGCTGGGATTTCCGAGCGAAGACTCGAGCGATTGGTCAATCCGGCATTGAGCGAAGGTCTACCGCCGTTTCTGGCTGCCGGCGCAGGCTTGAATTCGGGGTTCATGATGCCGCAGGTGACGGCGGCCGCGCTGGTCAGCGAAAACAAAGTGCTGGCCCACCCTGCGTCGGTGGATTCAATCACCACTTCCGGCAACAAAGAAGATTTCGTTTCGATGGGAATGACTGCGGCGATGAAACTGAAACGAATTGTCGCAAACACACAGAACGTCCTGGCGATTGAAGCGATGGCCGCTGCCCAGGCATTGGACTTTCTCGCGCCACTGAAGCCGAGCAAGCGCGGTCAGGCGGTCCATGCGGCCATCCGGTCGGTGTCGCCAACGATGGACAAAGATCGCGCGATGTACGGCGATTTCGCGCGGATCGCGGAGTTGATCGGGAGCGGCAAGGTGGCGGAGGCACTGAGGTAGCTGCCGAGCTTCGGCCTGGACGGGTCAAAAAACCGTCCCCACACGCCTCGACTGTCTCCGCCCTGGGCGGACGAGAGCGTCCGCTCCTACTTGGCTCCTGCTAGTCCAAGCTGATCGGCGATCCCCTTCATCGCTTCGATGCAAAATCCAATGTGCTCTCCCAAGTCCACGCCTAATTCCGCTGCGCCGTTCACAATGTCGTTGCGGTTCACGCTGCGGGCGAAGGCTTTGTCTTTCATCTTTTTTCGGACGGATTGGGCCTCTACTTCGGCCAACGACTTCCCCGGCTTCACCAGGGCCACAGCCGTAATAAACCCTGCCAACTCATCACAGGCGAACAAAGCTTTTTCCATCGGAGTATCGAAAGGCACGCCGGTATATTCCGCGTGCGACATTATTGCGCGGCGAATTTCGTCCGAGTATCCGCGCTCTTTCAGAATTTCGTTGCCTTTGTAGGGATGATCCTCGAGGCTGGGATACTTCTCGTAATCGAAATCGTGCAGCAGCCCGACCACTCCCCACAAGGATTCGTCGCCGCCCAATTTTCGCGCGTAGGCGCGCATGCATGCTTCCACCGCCAGCGCATGCTTGCGCAAACTTTCCGACTGGGTGAACTCAGTTAGTAAACACCACGCCGCTTGGCGATCACTCATGGTTTGTTACCTGTTTTCTCCTTGTTTTCTCCGGGTAACCTTGCTTTTTATCAAAGATTCTTGCCGTTTGCTGCGAGATTTTACTTGACATCCACAGGGTATCTCCCGCAGATTACCCCTCAGGTTCGGAACCAAACTAGGTACTTGGTTCCTCGGGAAGCTCGCTCTGGCCCCTCCCACACCTAATGGCTACAGCTCTTGCCCCGGTAGATTCCAGGGAAGTTGTCCGCTGCGATCACTGCCTGCTGGTTCAATTTCGAACATCCAATGACCTTTGCCGGCGTTGCCATGCGTCATTAGACGAAGAAGAACCGCCGGTGGTCGCAATTCCGCCTCCACCACAAATGATGCCCACCAACGGCAACGGCCGCGGGCACCTGAATCTGGCCGCGTCGATCCGATCCATGCGCCTGCGCAACGGTTTGAGCCAGCGACAACTGGCGGCGCGCATGTCGGTGCCGCGGACTTACGTTTCAAAAATTGAAAATGAGAAAGCCACGCCGACACTCTCCTCGCTGGAGCGGCTGGCGAGAGCATTGGAGGTCACGGTGCCTGATCTGCTCAGCGGCGGCGAACGCAATCGCCAGGAGGAAGTCCGCGAACTAATGCAAGACCCGTTCATCGCGGAACTGCTGCCGTTCGTCAACCAACTGAACGGAATGCAGATGTCGAGCATTTTGACCCAGGTGCGGGATTTGACGGTGCGGCCAAGGAGGAGCGCGTAAGCCATAAGAGTGGGAGATCCCTCGCTGCGCTCGGGATTTCAGCGCGCGACTCCCGCTTCGCTCACGCCGCGCGGACGCCTCAATTTCTTCCGGGCAACCAGCCAACTAACGCCGGGATCGCAAGGTCCCGGCCTTTTTCATAAACGTTTCCAACACACTTGTCATCTTGAGCGAAGCGCATCCGTTCGCTCGACGAACGGATGCGCGAAGTCGAAAGATCCCTACCGATCCCCCAATACGTCGAGCAGAAACTCTCACTGGGACATCCTGCTAAAGAAATGCACCTTACCGTTGGAAGAACGCGTGCGATAGGGATCCTTCGACTGCTTGCGAAGTCCTCGTTGCGGACTTCGCACTCCGCTCAGGATGACAGTGGATGGGTAGGATGGCTCACGCCTCCAGTTTAAATCGCGTCTCCGCCAGCCGGTACATGCGGCGCCACAGCAGTCGATTCACGGTTACGACCACGGCGGCCAGGACGATCGTCGCTGCAATGAGCAAATCGAAATTTCCGCTGTCAGTCGCCTGACTGATGGTCGCCCCGAGACCGGTGGTGGAGAAAGTCTGTCCCTTGAAATGAAAATATTCGGCCACGATACTGGCATTCCAGGCGCCACCAGATGCAGTCACCATCCCGGTCACGAGATAGGGGAAAATTCCCGGCAGAATCAGTTTGCGCCAGCGTTCGAGACCCGTGATCCGGCAAACCGAGCAAACCTCTTTCAAGTCGGTGGGGATGGCCATCGCCCCGGCAATCACGTTGAACAGGATGTACCACTGGGTTCCGAGCAACAAGAGCACAATCGACCCGATGCCCAGCCCGCCGCCCAGCCGGACCAGCACCAGCAGGATGACTGGGAAAAAAGCATTGGCCGGCACTGAAGCTGCAATTTGGGCCAGAGGCTGGGCCACGCGAGCCAGCTTCGGGTTGAAACCAATCTTTACACCTACAGGAATGGTCCAAGCCGCACCAAGCAAAAGCGCCACCAGCACGCGGAGGAACGTTGCCACGAGACCGCGCCCCAGTTCCGCCATTTCAGAATGATTCAGCCCGGTCAGCAGGACCACCACGCGAGCAACGGCGTAGCCGGTAGACCCCAACACAAGAACTCCGAGGAAGCGAAGCAGCCAAGTTTTCCAGGTCGAACCTTCGACCGCTGGCTGGACCTCATGCCGTCGCGAAAAATGGGACATGAGAGATTCGCGAATCGGCAAAATGGCTTTTCGTCGCAGTTGCGCCAGTGCACGCGAGTGCAGCAGCAAATCCAGCACCCAGGAATGCGGCACATCGGTACTTTCTACCTGCTCAACTTTGAATTTCTCCGCCCAGGCGATCACGGGACGCCACACAAACTGATCCAGCAGCACGATGACCGCGATCATGGTCGCGACGCCCCACATCATCGACGCTGTGTCTCCGGCGCTGGCTGCGGTTTGCAGGTATGAGCCCAGGCCCGGCAGGCGGAAATCGCGCGAACCGAGCACGAACATCTCGCACGCCATCACGGCGAACCACCCACCGGCGACCGACATCATCGAGTTCCACACCAGGCCGATGGCAGAAAACGGCAATTCCATTTCGGTGAAGCGCTGCCACCAACTGAATCGGTAGATCCCAGCGGCCTCGCGCAACTCGCTGGGGATGCTCTTGAGTGAGGCATAGAAGCTGAAGGCCATGTTCCAGACCTGGCCAGTAAAAATCAGCACGATCGCCCCTAATTCGACGCCTAACTGGCGGCTGGGAAAAAGAGCGACCATGGCCAGCATGACTGCGGGAAGAAAACTCAGCACCGGAATCGATTGCAGGACGTCGAGCAAGGGGATCATGAAGCGCTCTGCCCGTGGGTTGTAGGCTGCGATGTAGCCATAGACCACGGCGAAAACCAGGCTGAGCACATACGCGATGGTGATACGCAGCAAAGATAGGCCGGCGTACGCGGGAAGGGCTGCTGGACTGCGCGAAATCTCCACCGCGGGCGTGAACGGGCCAAACCAGGTCCGCGCTACGGTCAAAATGCCGTAGAACACCGCGATGCCGGCGGCGAACATCAGCAGGTCGGGCAGATGCGAGGTCTCAACCCGCGGCAGCAGGGACCACAGCCGGTACGGTGACAACGACCGGAATGTGACGGTTCGTCTCATGGCGACTGGGGTACCGCTTCCCTTATACGCGATTGCCAACCATCGCTCCAAGCCGTTTGCGGGTTAGTAGTGCAGTTTGGCAGGTTGCGAGCCCAGCGCGCGATTATTCTGTCGCCAACAACGCGACAGTTCGCGCGGTTCGCCCAGATCCTGCGCAGGAACGCTGGCTCGATGATGACAATCAAACTGCCCCACTAACGCGGGGTTACCTAGACCCGCAACTTCCCGGTAAGTTTTGGGTTGATATATTCAGGGATTAGACTGAGTTAACGAACTGACGTTTTCTGAGGAGCACCCATTGAAAGCACTGCGTCTTACCATCGCTGTTCTCAGCATGCTGGCCGCATTCGCGCCGGCGCAGGATAACGGTGTCCCTGCCGGCGGCAAGTGGACGAAATCCGAAATGGAAGAGAAGATGACCGGGCTCAAGCGAGTCAAGTTCGATTTGCCCGCGGACAATTATCTTCCGGATAGCGAGGCCCGGCCGGAAGTCATGATCTTCTGCGTTGGCGGAAAGTTAAAGTTGGCTGACTTTCACCCCCACCTCAAAATGGCTGGGCCGAACCGCGCCAGTTTCTGGGGCCGGCCACAAATGCACGTGATAGTTCGCATTGACAACCACCACGACACGAAAAACTGGAATTGGGTTAACGGCGACTTCCTTGCAATGGATGAGGACACGACCCGCAAATTGATCGGCGCGCAAATTTTCAAGGTCGAATTCGGATCGGGAGAGGGCCCTCAGATCGCGGAATTTACGCCCGCAGGGCTCAATCTGAGCATGGTCCGGCAGGCTTGTGGATTGAGGCCGGAAAAACCGTGAGCCCACGTGGCCGGCTAAGCGTGGCGGCTACGCGATGAAGTGTTCGCTCGGGGGCACCGGGAGCGGCTGCGGAACCCGATCCGTGACCTCGGCGAGGTTTGCCAGTTTCTCCGCCAGCGCAGCAGTCAGTGAGCCTGGCTGGAAGCGCCAGTGGTAGTTGCCATCTTTTTTGCTGGGTGTGTTCATACGAGCTTCGCTGCCCAGTCCAAGCACGTCCTGCAAAGGTACAACTGACAAACTGGCTGCGGAACCTTGCGCAGCCCGAATCATCGCCCAGTTGATTCCGTCTTCACAGCGCCCGAGATAGGCTTCGGCGGCGCGGCGTTCATAATCGGTCGCGGATTTCCACCACCCGAGGGTCGTGTCGTTGTCGTGAGTGCCGGTATAAACCACGCGATCCGGGGTCAGCCGATGGGGCAGATACACGTGCGCGCCGGGATCACCAAACCCAAACTGCAGGACGGCGACGCCCGGAATTTTGTGCTTCTCGCGCAAGGCGTGCACGTCGGGGGTGATGTAGCCCAGGTCTTCCGCGAAAAATGGCAGCCCGCCCAGTTCCTCGCGCAACTTGTTGAATAGTTCGTCCCGGGGACCATCCACCCAGCGGCCGTGCATTGCAGTTTCTTCGCTGGCTGGAATTTCCCAGAACTGGGCGAATCCCCGGAAATGATCCAGACGAATCAGATCACAGGTCTTGGTTGCCCAGCGCAACCGTTGCACCCACCACTGATAGCCGCGCGACCGCATTGCGTCCCAGTTGTACAGCGGATTTCCCCAGCGTTGGCCGGTGGCGCTGAATGCGTCCGGCGGCACACCCGAAACAAATTCCGGTTCGAGATCGTCTTTCAGGCGAAACAGTTCGCGGTTCACCCACACGTCGGCGCTGTCGTAGTCCACAAAAATTGCAATATCGCCAACTACGCGAATCGATTTCTGGGCGCAACAAAGACGCAGGGCCTGCCACTGCTCGTAAAAGAAAAACTGCACCACTCGCCGTACTGCAATCTCCGACGCCAGCTCGGCCCGCGCAGCTTCCAGCGCCTTTGGCTCGCGTCGCGCCAGTGGATCAGGCCAGCGATTCCAACGCCGCTTTCCGTAGCGTTCCCGCAAAGCATCGAAGAGAACAAAATCTTCCAGCCACCAGGCGTTCTGGACACAAAAGCGATCAAAGCGGCTGCGGGTGTCGCCCGGAGCGGAGTCCAGGAACCGGCGGCTGGCTTCCGCTAGCAGGGGCGATTTGTGGGCTTGGACTTGATCGTAATCGACCGGTCCGACGGAATCGGGTGATCCCGTCAGGCTTGAACCATCGACCCAGCCTCGCTCGGCCAGGCGCTCCAGGCTGATCAGTAGCGGGTTGCCGGCGAACGCGGAGGTGGACGAGTAAGGGGAATTGCCGTTTGCCGGCGGGCCAAGCGGCAGAACTTGCCATAATCCCTGACGGGCAGAGGCAAGAAAATCAAGAAACTTGTAGGCAGCGGGGCCGAAGTCTCCGATTCCGGCGCGCGAAGGCAAGGAAGTCGGATGAAGCAGAATGCCGGTCGAACGAGGAAATGACATGGTATTGCTCGGCTACTCGCCCTCGTCTTCTCCGCCTTGCCGCCTGGTCAGACTTTTCAGTTCTTCCTGGTTGATCTTGATCTTGCCGGACTTCTCCATCTGCGTGCGCAGGTTGCTGACGAAGAGTTGAAACAGTTCGGATTGTTTGCCCTGCAGCAGCGAATCCCGAATCTGGTCCTTTTTGGCTGCGTAGTCCTGCTCTGTCGGCGCCTGCTTCTCCAGCAGCAACAGCACGACGCCACTGGTAGTTGTGTCGATGGGCCCGCTGATCTCTCCCGGTTTCATGCTGAACGCAATCGATGCCGGCCCGGCCATCGAACCGATATCGGGAACTTGCCCATCGGGCAGCACGAAATCACTGGTCTTCACCGTCGCCCCGGCTTCTTGCGCCGCCTTCTTCAAATCGTGATTTGCCTTGGCACGGTCTGAGAGTTCCTGCGTCTTCCGCGACAGCAGGGCTGTAGCGCGCTCTTCCTTGAATTCGCTTTCGACGCGGCTGCGAATGTCATCAAACGAAGGCGTGGCCGGCGGTTTGACAGCCACCAGTTCGAACACCGCAAAACCCTGCGGCAACTGCACTTCGTCTGGCAGAGATTTTTCCGCCGCGCCGAAGACCGCCTGCATGAACTGCGGCGAAGGCCCTATGCCCGGCAAGGCGTCGGTGCGGGAGATGAAATCCGGGGCGACCACCTGCAGGCCTTTGGCGGCCGCGGCTTTGTCCACGCCGGCCGCGCGGGCTTGCGCCAGCAACGCGTTCGCCTGGTCATTCACTGCTTGCGCTGCCTTCTGTTGCTTGACTACCGGCTCGATCTGGTCCTTCACCTCATCCAGCGTTTTCACGTGCGCATCCTGCTTGTCGTCCGTGTGGACGATGTCGAAAGCCGAACCCGTATTAATTACGTCGCTGGTCGCACCTTTGGCCAGAGCAAAGACAACTTTCTCTTCGTCTGCCGACCCGAAGCGGCCGCGCTGCACCCAGCCCAACGAGCCGCCATTCTTGGCGCTGCTGGAATCTTCCGAATATTTCTTGGCCAAGTCAGCAAAATTTGCTCCCGCATTCAACTGCTTCGAAACGTCGTCGGCTTTCTTGCGGGCGGCATCCAATCCCTTCTGGTCCACTTTGCCGTCGGCTCCCGGCAGCGGAGTCTTGATCAGAATGTGCCGCACGTTGACTTGCTCAGGCACGCGATATTCGTCGCGGTGCTGATCGTAATACGACTGAAGGTCCTGCGAGGTCACTTTCATTTCGCTTGCGACCTTGGCAGTTTCCACCAGCACGTACTTGATCTTGCGCCTTTCCGGAATCGAGTTCGCGTAGGAAGCCTTGTGCTGTTCGTAGTAAGCCTTGAGTTCGGCGTCGGTGGGATGAATGGTCTTGAGAATATCCTCGCGGCGCAGCACCGCGTAGTCGAATTTTACTTTGGTGTTGTCCTTCTCGAACTTCTCGCGGACCTCGGCATCGGTGACGATAGCGCTTCCGGCCACCAGGTTGCGGAGCTTCTCCATCAGAATGTCGTCCTTCACCGCCTTTTCAAACTGCGGAATAGTGAGGTCGACCTGCTGCAGGCGTTCCTCGTAAGCGGCCTGTCCTACGAAATTGCCATTGGGGAAAAACACTTGCGCGTAGCGCCCGTGCTGCAGTTCATCGCGGACGTCCTCATCGGTCGCGTGCAGACCGAGCCGTTCTGCCTCTGCGATCACCGCGTTGCGCTGGATCAATTGCTCCGCGGCCTGCGAAGCAAAGAACGGGAGCAACATGGAAGCCTGTGCGCCGCCCCGGGGGAACTGCTGGCGGACCATCTGCCGGGCCTGTTTCTGGACCTCTAATGTAGTAATGTCCTCGCCGGCAACCGTCGCGACCACGCCTTTCTGGGTTGAAGTGCTGCCGAAGAAGTTCGAACTGCCAAAGCCGGGGACCAGCGTAATCACCATAAAGACGCAAATGACGGTCAGGAGGCCGCCCAACACAATTTTCTTGATCGGTCCAGGGGTTTGCAAAAATCGGATCATGTTCTTATCACTCCGGAGGTACCACGCGGAATTCTTGATTATAAACTAAGATAGGCGGCCCAGCAGCCGGCGCAGTGCTGGGTAGTAGTGCAGTTTGCCTGTCAGAATTTGATCTTGATGGGGTTGGAGAACGCAGCCGAGGGAAAGTAGTTCCATCCCTGGCTCTTGGAAAAGTAAGCAATCACAAAGCTGGCGCCTTCCTTGTCCGTGCTCAATTCGCGTTTGGGGATCGTCCAAGTGAAATCGGTCCCATTGTCGCCGACGGTGACTTTCAAGTCCGCATTCGACGCCAGCGTGCCACACTTCGTGGTAAAGCGATCAGTGATCAGATAACCTACGCAAGGCTCACTGTGGTCGCGAACCCCGTAATAAGTGTCCCGCGGATCAGTTGTGCCGTCCCGGTTTACATCAACCTTGAGCATCGGAGAAACGCCTTCAGGAACTTCGATCCTGATTTCGGCGTCTGTAGCCAGATCTTTGTAGAACACCTTCATCACGTCTGATTTGGCTACCAACTCCAGGCTCGCCTCGCCAGGCACCGGTTCAGGAGTGCGCTCGGGCAGGTCTTCATTGGTGATTATCTTCGACTGACCGGATTAGTGAGCTTTCGAATCGCGGGCCACATCCCCCAAAGGGGGTTGGTCTGTCTGGGAAAATGCCGGAGCAGCGGTGAACACGAGCACCGTGATTCCAGCCCACCAGCGATTCAGCATAATCCTGAATTCTACTGGCGATGCAGGGTGTTCCCATCATTACCGAGGTCACCGAACGTTGCGCCACTCGTGCACGTTGCAGTGGAAAGGAGTTAGCTTTCCTCAGGCGGCAATTCGAAATCGATTAGGTTGCCGCGAAAGCCATTCGTCTTCCAGGCCCCGACCGCGATGCCGACTGCCATCCAGATGGCCCCGAAAATTCTTGCCTTCGTGCTCAGGTTCCACCAGAGGAAAAAGCAGATCACAAAACCCAAAACGGGGGGCAGCAGATTGCCCAACATTTTCTTCTCTGCATGAAGAAAGTAGCGAACGAAAGCCGCGGCGTTTACCCCCATGAAAGCAATCAGCGCTCCGAAATTAAGCAGGTTCGCTCCCAGTTCGAATCCGGTTGCTTCGCCGGCAATCGCCGGCAGCAGGAACGCGCCGCCTAATGCGATCACGCCAACGAAAAACACGTTATTGCGGGGCACATGATGCCTCGGATCCACGGCCGCAAAGAACGATTTCGGCAGCGCACCGCTCCTCCCCATTCCATACAGCAAGCGTGCTGCGCCGAGCTGCGACCCCAGCGCTGAGCCGAAATTTGCCACCAGAAGGGTAAATCCCACAATGACAAACAACGGCGGCCACGCGCGCCCTGCCACGTAGGGGAACGCGGTGTCGATATTCGGATATGGCTGCGAAGCCGGCCAGACCAATTGCGCCGCGTAGACTTCCATCGCGGAAAGAACACCGATCACCAGGCACGTCAGCACGGTCGCCAGCAGAATGTTCCGCCGCGGATTTTCGGCCTCTTCTGAAAGCGTTGAAATTCCGTCAAAACCGATGTAGGTCAGCACCGCGACCGATGTCGCACCCATCACTGCCTTGGCATGGAAAAGCTGCGGATCGTAAAAAGGCCGGCTGAAAAACGCCGCGCCATTGTGCGGGCTGCCAAAAATGTAACGGGCCGCCGCGACAAAGAAAATGACGACCACCACGCCCATCCCTGTGGCCAGACCCGTATTCACGCGGGCCGAGGTCTTCACGCCTTGCACATTCAGGAAAGTGAAAAGTGCTGCGAAAAAAATTGCCCACGCCCAGTATGGGATCGCAGCTGCGAATACGTGGGCCTGCTGGCTGCACCAGATGGTGCAGATGATGGGATTGAGCAGGTAATCCATCACCATGCTCCATCCGGTGACGTAGCCGAGCGCGGGATTAATCTCCTGGCCTACGTAGGTGAACGCCGAGCCTGCGCTGGGATAGGCGCGCGCCATGCGTCCGTAACTGATCGCGGTAAACAGCATCGCCACCATCGCGATCAGAACCGTGGTGACAACATGGCCGCGGCCACGATCGCTCAGCACTCCGAACACCGACATCGGCGCAACTGGCTGGATCACGATGACGCCGTAGAGAATGAGGTCCCAAAGGGTAAGCGTTCGTCGGAGGCGTACCGGGGCTGAAGTGCTGGCCGTGGTTTTCATCTCGCCGTATTGGATTCTGTTGGAGCGAAACTGTCAATATCAGCGAGGGTTTCAGGCAAACCGCTGCGATGCGGTGCAACTCAGCGATTCCCTGCTTGTCGCAACATGCTGCTCAGTTGCTCGATGGATGTGCCGCTGGCATCTCCGACGACAAAGTAACGCAGTCCCTGCACACTCCAGGTTTCCACATAAAACTTCAGAACCTCTAGAGACGAGTTTCGCGCAAGAAAAGCCTTCGCAAAATCCGGTTCCTCGCGAAATACGAACACCGAGATGTGGTGTCCGCGGATGTCATAAATCAGCTGAGCGCCTGGTTCGTGATTCAGATACGCGAGGCGTCCTCCCACCAGAGTGAATGGAGATCCCTCGACTTCCGGGAGACTGAACGTGAACGGTACCCGACCCTGGAACCAGGGTTTTACAGTGTGCCGATCGGAGGAGACCACGTCAACCGGCGTGGAGGCCGCGAGATTGGCAACATGAACGTCAACCAACTCCGTCAATAACAGTTGTGACCGTGCCTCCCTGGACGAATAACTGAGCCAGATTCCGACGACAATAACCGCCATGACCGCCAAGGCGAAGGCCGTTTTCCGCCCCCACACCCAACCCTTGCGACGGTCTCCGGCCACCTGCTCATTGATGCGACGCCGGAATTCTGGCGAAGCAAGGTGGCGTTGGCCCGCCAGTTTGGTGGCACGCTTCAGTTGCAATTGCTGCAGCGCCTCGGCGGCGCACGAGGGACACTCACGCAGGTGCGCGTCCATGCTGCGCATCTCTTCGTCGGAAAGCTCGGCGTCCAAGTACCGGTCAATTTTCGGACGCCACGGGTCGCTGATCATTGCTTCCCCTTTGGCGCCGCCTGCAGCGCCTCCCGCAGGGCGCGGCGAGCACGGTGCAAACGCGACATCACCGTGCCAACCGGAACGGCTACGGTTTGAGAGATCTCCTGGTAGCTCATTTCCTCCAGGTCGCAGAGCAAAAGCACCTCGCGAAAAATCACCGGCAACTGCTCCAGCGCCGTGTGCATCGCCTGATGGCTGGCGCGCCCCAGCAGAATAGTTTCCGGCGTCTCCGTCACCGCGGTGATTTCTTCAGTGGCTCCTTCATCCTCGACGCCGAGCGGGACGATTCGCATTGCCTGCAGGCCTGTCCGCGCGGTCAGGAACGTGTTGCGGAGAATGCGAAAGATCCATGCACGAAAGTTGGTTCCTTGTTCGAATGAAGAAAAGCCTCTCAGCGCCTTCAGGAATGTCTCCTGGACCAGGTCTTCCGCTTCTTCCCTGCTCCAGGTCAACCAGCGCGCAAAGTTGTAAAGCGACTCGAACAGCGGCATGGCCAGCTGTTCAAATTGTTCGGAGCTGGTTGGTCCTGTGGACACGACGCATAAGCTTAAATCAGAACCGCTCGTGAGTGCGCCGGGAGTACCGCGGTGATCGTCGGCGCTGAGTTGCGGAGCGCCAACCAGTTCCGAGGTCTCCATCAGTTTGTCACACCCGCTGAGTTGAGAGCACCGGCGATCCCTTTGTAACCGGCGCGGAAACTCCCGCCCGGCTTCTCTGTAACAGAGCATCTAGAGACCATCTGCCAGGTCCGTTGATCAGCAGAAAAATCACTGTCATGATTTGGGCATAATCGGAGCGGACTTCGTGCAGAACGGCCCACATCCCCACCTTTGGCGGCGCGGGGGGCAGAGGCAGCGGCGATGTTCCCAGATAGAGCGAGATTTTCGTCGAGAGGATGGCAACGATCATCTCGATGACGAAGGGAACTGAGATGAGCCGCGTAAGCAGACCTGAGATCAACAACAATCCGCCGACGATCTCAAGACACGCCACAAAGTTTGCCGTAACCCCGGGGACCGGCATTCCGAGTTTGGTGAAGCGCCCGACTCCCTGGTTGGTGTAAACGAATTTCAAGATCCCTTCCCACAAAAACACTCCTCCGGCCATCAGTCTCAGCAGCAGGATGGACTTCGGCCCGGCCGTGGGCGGATTCAGCAGCCACGTCAATATATTTTTCATGTGCTTCCTCTCCTCTAGGAATATGTCCTGCGGGACAGCGTTTCGCCCGCACGATGTTGATAACTGCCGGGACGAGTTTTTATTCCCGAGGGTCCGCATTTCCTGCGGTGGGTTGGAAGTTACGCGCTTGTCGGGGAAATTGTTATGTTGAGCGCGGCGTCATTATCGCTGACTACCTAATGCTGCGATAGTCGAATGAATATCCTCTCGCCTCGTTTCCCGACATGTAACGCGTGTTGTACTCCAGCAGATAATTCAAGTGCGCATCGTCCAGCGGGAATGACTTGCCCGGATACGGATACATGCCCATGTCGCGGAACGGCAGAGGCGCCACGCGATCAAAGTCATACGCGTAGAAGTCCATGTCTTTTTCATAGCCGTGCGCGACGTAGAAGTAATCGCGGGCCCAGCCAGTGGGCAAACGTGGAAGCTGCGATGAATCGAAATCGAGGGCGACTTCGTCACCTGATCCGAAGACGACCAGCTTGTCGTCGAAATCTTTCAGCAGCGGCAGTACGTCGCCGTAGCGCGTGTAAGCGCCTGCGGGACGGGTGTAAGGGCCGGTCGCGCTGGCCTGCTCGTAGATGTAATTCACATTACCCGGCGGCTGACCCTCGATCTTCAGCGGAAATCCGTGGAAGCGCAGGTCAGCACGAGCGAGCGGAACATTGGTCAGGCGGACACTCTGATCTTGACTTGAACGGTCGATGAGAATGTTGTCCCAGTAAATTTGCAGATTGGTCCAGATGCGGATGCGCTGCGTCCCTTGCGGCAATTTGCCGGTTAGATCAGCCGTCATGGTGCGCGGACCCCCCGCCGGAAAACCCATGTCATCGATCACACGAATCCATTTTCCGTTTGCGCCGAGCGCTTCGAGGTAGGGCGCCATCGGCTGCAGTCCGGCCTGGTCCGCCGCGTACATTCCGGTGGCGCTGAAGTATTCGATCTCGCCGTGCATCAGCAGCCACAGCGGCCCACCGCGATACGGCTCGCGCAAATCAAGATCGAGGCTGTGCAGCTTGGTAAATCCAGCGAACGGCAACACTTCGAAGTCGCCGAAATAGCGATGCGCCAGTAGATCGGGCAGCACGTTGTGCCCATGCTCATCCCACGCCCCCGTAGGCGGGCGCGCGTCGCGGCTGAAGACGACCTTAAACTCGGGATAGGGCGGGTTGCTGGCGAAATATTCGTTGGGAAAAACGTCGGCATCGGCAGGATGATCGACGGCCAAAAGCTGAACCTGATCCAGGTACACCGCTTCTTCCAGCGGCTCCATGAAACGTAGACTGAGCTTGTTGTCCTTCTCTTTGATCGTGTCATGATCGATTTTGATGTACTCAGTCGGACGCGGAATATTGCGCTGGCCTGGTCCAACCCAGTGTCCAACAACGCCCGCGCCGAGCATGTCGGCAACGAACTTGTACTTGTGGCCGTCCCAAACGAAGAGCGTCGGACACGAACTGCCACGGCGGTCGATCTCCATGAACTTGTGCTCGCGGTCGGAGGCGACTTCAACTTCGTCCTGCAAAACACCGGTGGGCCAGAGCATACGCACGATGTCAGCTTGCCTGGCTTGGCCCAGGCCAACCGTGAGGTAGGGCGAGTTAGCACCGAGATAACCGGACGAGCCGGCGATCTCAAATTTCTGACGATTACCGGCGGAGAAGACTTCGACTTTCGTCCCTATGCCGCTCTTGTTGTCCGCGAGTCCTTTCAGGTTCAACCGCAGCCAGTGGTTCTGATTTCCGCCTTGGTTGCGTAACAGAACGGCCGGGCCGTGATTCTGCGTGATGAGCAGGTCGGTGGCGCCATCGTTGTCGTGGTCACCAACGATGACAGCGCGGGGATCTTTGAGCTGAATCTTGTCGAGGCCGACATCGGCAGTGACGTCTTTGAATCCGTCCGGACCAAGGTTGCGGAACAATCGAACTTCACCCTTGCCATCTTTTGTTTCGCCGACGGCCACCAGGTCAACCCAGCCGTCGTTGTCGTAATCGAATGCGGCGACGCCCCAAGCGCGGACCCAGTCGGTTGCAGGACGAGAAACCTGCTCAAAGGACTTGCCTTGATTGTTTCGCCAGAGCGTAATCCCCGGTACACCCGAATGAGTAAGAGCCAGATCCATCCATCCGTCGTGGTTGAAGTCGAGGACGGTCACTCCCGCCGTCAGCCCGGGCATTTCCGGCGACCAAGGCTCGCGTCGAATAAACTTACCCTCTCGCGGGTTTTCAAGAACGGCTCGACTGCTTAGGACAAGATCGATAGCCCGATCGTTGTTGTAGTCTGTGGCTACGGACGTGAGGCTGAGACCGCCCAACCTGGTTTCGTCAGTCACGTCGCTGAAAGTGTTATTCCCATTATTCCGCCACATGGTGTTGTAAGGCCCGATGGTACTGCCTACAACTCCACCAGTTCCTTCTGTGCCCCCCAAAGGAGGCGGCTCGAAACCTTGACCGTCCCTATAGTTGTCGACGTACAAATCCAAATCGCCGTCATGATCATAGTCAATAAAAGTGACCCCGACATTGAACGCGGGGAAGTTAGGGTGACTGATGACGGGACTCTTGATGCCTGCAGTCTCGGTCACATCCTTAAACGTGCCGTTCTTTTCGTTGTGGAGCAGGAGGAGACGATCTCTTGCGGTGACGGCCAGATCGGTAAAGCCGTCATTGTCATAGTCGCCCGCCGTGCAACCGATTCCATGGGAAGTTGGATCAAGTCCGGCCTTGCGGGTTACGTCGTCGAATTTGCCGTCACCTAAATTGTGGTACAGCGACATCCCGCCTTCCCTGCCGTTGTCGGGAAGAAAAATGTCGAGGCGGCCATCGTTGTCGTAATCGAGGAAGCAGGCGCCAGGACCCAGGTATGACGGCAAGTCGTCCGATTTCGACGCCGATTTGGTCACCAGTCCTGCTTCTGCCGTCACGTCCACAAATTTGACCTTGATCTGCGGCGGGACTTTCGTCGGTGCCAGCGGCGACTCTTCCGCCAGCGAATACTTCCCCTGCTCGCCGTAGGCGAGTGTGATGGGTGTCCCCAACTTATGTTGCGTGACGTACTGAAAGCGAGTGAGGTGTTCGCGGGCATTCGTGAGATCGCCCGACTGCTGGTAGGCGCGCGCCAGACCGAACTCAGCCGAGGCATGCTGCGGGTTGATTTTCAGCGCATGCTGAAAAGCATCGATCGCTTCCGGGTACTGTTTGTTCTGAGCATACGATGCGCCCAGAAAATACCGGGTGTCCGCGTCGTTCGGATCGATCTCGGTGACGTGCCGGAAGGCATCGATGGCAAACTGTGCGGCACCGGTGTTTTTGTAGAGCAGGCCTAGGTTGTACCAGGCATGGGCATCGCCTGGGTTCTGTTTCGCAGCTTCGGCCAGCAAAGGTTTGGCAGCATCAACTTTACTTAAGTTGAGTAGCGTGATCCCCTGATTGAGCCGGGCGATTCGCAACTGAGGATAGAGAGCGGCGGCTTCTTGAAAAGCTTTCAGAGCTTTCTCAAAGAGTTGCTGGTTCATAAAAGCTGCGCCGAGATTGTTGAGACGGGCAGCCTCAGCCAGCTTTGCGTCGGAGAGCTTCTGCGAAGAAGCGGCATACAGAACAACACACACCACGAGCGGAAGGCCAAAGCAGAGAGCGGCTCGTCGAGTCATGAGGAAAGACAAGTAAACCACAGAGCACACAAAGGAACACAGAGGTTTTTCAACCGGTTACTCCGTGATCCTCTGTGCCCACTGTGGTCATCGCTTCTTGACAGACACGGGCTTCGTATAAGTGCGTTGGGCCACGATTCCCTTCCCTTCCTGAATTGTGACGGTCTGACCGACTGCGACATTTGAGAGTCGGTCAACTTGCCCGCTCGGCCACTCCACTTCAATGGAATCGGCTTTTGTCTGACTCCCGAGGCCAAACGTCAGCACCAGTTCACTCTGCGAAAGATAGCTGGAGCCACTGTGCATCATCTGCCACTGCTGATCTTTCTTATGAACATCCGGCCCGGAAGTGATGCGCACGACGGCGCCAATCCCATCGCGATTCGACTTGGTTCCCACGAGCTTTACTCGCAGGCTGTGGTTCGCCCCGCCTTCGTTGTGGAACAGATAAGCTCTCCCGCCGTTGGTGGTGAGCAAAATGTCGAGCGATCCATCGTTATCGATGTCGGCGTAGACCGCGCCCCGCGCGACTTTCGGACTGGAAAAAGCAGATCCCAACGAATCGGTTACCTCCTGAAACTTCCCGCCGCCAAGATTGCGAAATACATGCGGCGGCTCAGCATAAGTTACACGCTTCTGCACGCGTTCGATGCCATCCTCGATGTGTCCATCAGCAACGAGAATGTCAGGCCAGCCGTCATTGTCATAATCAAAGAAAAAGCAGCCGAAGCCGAGGGTGATGAGCGTCGCCCGCCCGACTGCAGAGCGCGGCGCCTCGTCGACAAACAGGCCGCTCCCTTCGTTGTGGTAAAGCGAGAGCATCTGGTTGGCGAAATTCGTAATGATGATGCTGGGTCGGCCGGAGCGATCGTAGTCCGCGGCGTCCACGCCCATGCCCGCGCGCGCCACGCCGTCTTCGCTAAATGCAATTCCCGCCGCGATTCCCTTTTCTTCAAATGTGCCGTCGTGCTTGTTGAGGTAAAGCTTGTTCGGCTGGGTGTCGTTAGCCAGCAGGATGTCGGGCCAGCCGTCGCCGTTGTAGTCAAGAATCGCGACACCTAGGCCCTTGGAGGTCGGATCGTTGAGGTTGGCTTTTTGCGTGGCGTCTTCGAACTTTCCATTGCCGAGATTGTGCCAGAGCCGCGCGGAAGCGCCTTTGTAGGACTCCGGTGTGCAGTAAGATTTGTGCGAACCATCGAGCGTGCAGTAAAGATCAGTTTTCTCCGACCACTGCACGTAGTTGGCGACCACCAGATCCAGCTTGCCGTCGCGGTCGTAGTCGACCCAGGCGGCGCTGGTCGAGAATTCGTTCGGCCCCCACAAACCGGCAGATTTGGTTACATCGGTGAACGTGCCGTTGCCGTTGTTGTGAAAGAGATGGCTCTGGCCTAGGGCGCTGACGAAGATGTCGTCGTAACCATCGTTGTCGTAATCGCCAATCGCAACGCCGAGCCCATACATAGGAACGGCCAGGCCGGCTTTGCGCGTAACATCGGTAAGTGTCCCGTCGTGGTTGTTGTGGTACAGCTTCAGCGTGGTCGCGCCCGATTTTAGATGCCCGGGCCAGTCGGTTCCATTGATCAGCAGAATATCGGGCCAGCCGTCGTTGTCGTAATCGATGAAAGCGCAACCGGATCCCATGGTTTCGGGCAGATATTTTTGCCCGAAGGCGCCATTGTTGTGAGCGAAATGAATGCCGGCCTGGGTGGTGATGTCGCGGAATTGGATAGTCTGGGCACGAGCCGATCCGATCAGCAACAGCGAACATGCCAAAGCGAAGGGCCAGCGCATTACTTCGATCTCCCGTTTGCTTCCGTGCGAGCCGAGCTTCTCTCGGCCTGAACGGGTCGGAGACCCGTCCCCACACGAGCATTGCCCGGCAGCGGCATGGAAACGTGCTCATGGATTGCCTGGCGCTCATTGTTGTCTTCGGGATTCAGGTGCCGATAAGGACCAGTGATGGCCTGCGAGGCCTCGTCCGCCTTGAAACGAAGATAGCGAACCTGGTGCTCGTGGGCGCGCTTCTCATCTCCGAGACCGCTATAGCAGAGCATCAGGTTGTAGTGACCTTGCAAGTCTTCAGGATCGATTTCCAGCACCGAGTCAAGGATCTTTACAGCGTCGGCATATTTGTGTTGAAGAAAAAGAATACGCCCCAAATCGTTCAACACCACGCGGTCTCGCGGGTATTGCTCCAGCACCTTGCGCAGACGGTCGGCGGCTTCGTCGTACTTTCCATCATTGCGGAGCACTTTGGCGTAGAAGAAATTCGCCCGCGCCAGATTCGGACTTAACGCTAAAGCTTTTTCAAGCACCGTGCGGGCGCGATCCATGTCGCCTTCCTGCACTGCAGCCCGCCCCATGTTCACCCAGCCATCGGGATTGTTAGCATCGATCTCGGTAACTTTTTGAAACGCCGCGTATGCACCTTTCAAATCGCCTTGCAACAATAGGCCGATACCGTAGTCGTTCCAGCGCTGCCAGTCCTCGGCGCGAAGAACGACTTTTGGTAAGGGCTGTGGCGCAGTGCGTGCTAAGACGTTCAGCGTGACCGTGTCTTCTGCGATCGCCGCGATAGGCAGATCAGGAATGCGTTCTTCCTTCGCCGAAATTCCCTGTAGCGGACCGGAGAATGCAAACTTGCGGTCGTCGTAATCGGGGCTGACGGCTCCGCCGGGCTGCGGAACACCGGCGAATGAGAACTGCGTGTTCCACCAGGCGAATTTGCGATAGCAAAGACGGGCCTGCAGCGTAATCTTGTCTCCGGCGTTCTGCGGAATGTGCAGACGGTAATGTACGGTATCCGCGGCGCTGGGTGGAATCAGATGAACATACACCACCGCGCGCGTGGCCCAGGCATTGCGCTTGTTAATCGGGTTGCCGTGCGCATCGAGCTGCAGCGAACGATAAAAGTGTGCGCCCTTTTCGACCGGGCCTTTTCCCTCGTTTTCAACCATGCCGCTCCAGAAAATGGTTTGCCCCTTGTCGTCGGTGGCCTTCAGCTCAAGCCAGGTGTCGTAGGCGTCCACGGTCCCGCCGGGGAAAAAGTGGCCGATCTTTTTCGTGCGAACCACCACATCTACCGTCACCGTATCACCGCGTCGGACGGCTGGCTGCACGCGGTTCAAGGGCGCAGTCACGGGCGGGACTTCTTCCTCGTTCGGCGGAGTTGGTTTGGTTTCTGCCTCCTCGCCAACCGCAAACTCCGTCGACAGGTCGGATCGGCTGGCTGCTCCGGTTTTCTCCTCTGTCCGCGCGGGCGTCAGCGCAAATATATCCACACTCGCGATGCCGTTTTGCAGAAAATCTTCAGTGACCTTGAGTTGCTCAGCATCTTCGTTAGCGGACGGCAGCGCTGTATTAGCAGCCGGAAAACGATGCGAGTGCACGAAGCCATCGACGTTGCCCATGTCACTAGAACGCGTGAGCGGCATGTGGCAATCGGCGCACTGTGCGGGCTTGGCCGGATAGTAAAAAGATCGCGCTCCCTGACCGGAGACGGCACTGGCCTGCCAGTTGTCGTACTCATTGAAGCCGCGGATCCAGCGGTAATGGTTCACGGGCACATCGAGATGGACTTTGTGACAGGTCGAGCAGAACTCTGCGGTCTGCGTGCGCATGAATGGTTTCAGAAACACGCGACGATGGGGTTCGGGGTCCAGCTTCACCAGAAAATCGTGCAGCCCTCTCACCCATGGATTCTTTGCGGCCGCCAATTCATGCAGCGTCGGATACTCCAGATAAAAATCTCCCTGCCCCATCGTGCTCTTCACCGCGGCAATGGAGTGGCACATCATGCAGCCGAGGCCGGCCTGCGACTCAGGACGATGCACAATCTGCTTGATGGGCGTGTCCATCAGACCGCTGTAAAGCACGGCGGGATCGTGGCATCCGCCGCACCATTTCGACGGCCGCGTGCCCACCGTGTCTTGCATATACTCGATACTTTTGCGGTACCACTGATTATTGAACGACGAGAAATGGTGCGCCGAACTGAACCACTGTTTGTAGATGTCTTCGTGGCAACGTTGGCAGGAGTCCGACTCCATGAAAAACTTGCTGGGAACTTTCTGTCCGCCGTAAACTTGCGCGGAACTCGGGAAAAACGGACCGCTCGGGCCATCGCCTTCGCCATCCATGGTAGCGGGCGGCATCGACGGATTGACGATACGGTTGCGGCTTTGCCAGGGCAACTCTCGCACGTAGTAAGTGGCTACACCGAGCGCTGCAAGCAAGAGAAGACAAATCGCGTAGCGAGTGACGAAGTTGGAGATTAATTCCCTCCGCCCCGCCCACTCCGCCATCAGCAAGCCTATGCCGGCCAATGAAATCAAGATGTGGACATAGAGAAGGTTCCACTCGGCACGTGGCGTGCCCGTCTTGATCAGGATCAATCCCACAACAGCGCCGGCGGTTGTGAGCGACCAGCCGAGACGCGAGACAAAGCTGCCCTCGCGCACCAGACGGTACAGGCGGGCAAGCAGCCATACGAGCGTGACCACTCCCACGGCTGCGTGCAGCAGAACGACAACCGCGCAGAAAATGTTGGGTTGGGGGAACGCATAAAGATAAGCCGCGGATAGAAAGAGAAACACCAGTAACGCGCCAAGCCGATGACCGCTAGCGACACCTTTAGCTTGCGACGCTTCCTGCATAAAGAATGTGGGTACGAACCCCAGAGGACGCTTTGCTGAAACGATTTAATCCGGCGTGTTGCGCAACAGTATAAAACAGGCGTCAGGCAGAAGGCCTGATTTCGCTGACTTCACTCGATGGGCGGCTTGCGCCACGCTCCCCGCTCACGCTCGATTTCCCCGCTTACCGCCAGAACTTTTTCTTCCTCCCATGGCTGTCCGACAATCTGGACGGCAATTGGCAGACCCTCGCGAGATTGGCCGACCGGAACCGCGGCTGCCGGCATCCCCAGCAGGTTGAACCACTCCGTGTAGCTCCACGCGTCGAGATATTGCACAACTTGCCCGTCAATCTTCCAGTTGCGCTCGCCGTGCCGGAATGCCGGAATCGCAGCCACCGGACAAAGCAGAATCGGACAGTCACGCATCTGCTCGAAGATCTGCATGCGCAGAGCATCGCGCAGAATCCAGGTATCGAGCAGTGTCTGAGCGGTATGCGGTGGTTCAGCCGCGGCCCAGGCGGAAAATTCCCTGAGAATCGGACTGATCTCCGCTTCTCTGCCCTTGGTCATGGGGCCGAGCAGCATGGCGCCAGCGACGCCGAACCATTGCCACCAGAGACTCCGCGCCTGCTCCAGGCCCGCGGGACGAAACGGTTCGACCTTGAAACCAGCACGTTTCAGCCCCTGTGCCGCAGTTCGAACCGCCGTGCGGGTCTCCGCCGTCACCGGAGTGCGACCGTCGTCTTCGAAATATCCGATGTGAAGATTGTTTACTTCTTCGTCGTTCGGCCAACACACCGGAACCGGCGCGGCCGAGGGATCGCCATCGTCCGGCCCCTGCATCGCTTCAAAAAGGACCTTCAGGTCGACCACCGTGCGGGCCATCGGCCCAACCACTCCGAGCAGGGCAAAAGGACCGACGGACGTAGGGAAATGTCCGGTGGCAGGGATCCGTCCGGGCGTAGGCTTGAGCCCGCAAATTCCGCTGAAATGAGCAGGCACGCGAATCGAGCCGCCTCCATCGCTGCCGACACCGCCGGCCGAGCAGCCCGAAGCAATCGCCGCAGCCTCGCCGCCACTGGAACCGCCGGGCGTGCGCGACGTGTCCCACGGACTATTGGTGCGTCCGTAAAGCAGGTTGTCAGTTTCCCACGCCATGAGCAGTTCGGGCGTGTTGGTATTGCCCAGAACAATCGCTCCGGCCCGGCGCAGGCGTGAAACTAGCGGAGCATCCTGCGCTGGGACGAACCCTTCCCTTAACTTCGTGCCGGCCTCGCAGCGCAGACCTGCCACGTCGATCGAACTCTTGATGCTGACCGGTACGCCGTGGAGGGGTCCGTGGCTTTCTCCGCGCATCACGGCCGCCTCAGCCGCACGTGCTTGTTGACGCGCGCCGTCGGCATCCACCTGCACAAACGCGTTGAGCTTGGGATTGAGCTTTTCGATCCGGGCAAGATGGGCTTCGACTAACTCGATTGGCGAAAGCTTTTTCTCGCGGATTTGCTGCGCCATCGAAACGGCAGGAAGAAAGGTCAGGTCGGACATGTGCGCGTCAGGAGTGAGAGAGGAGAGTCTAGCATGAGGGCGGGCACGGATTTGACCGCGGACAATTACAGTGTGACGTGCATCCTTGACCGCGAGTCCGGTCCGGAGGATACTTGCGCTGCCTGGGCCGCCGCGTCGTTTCCTTGCGGTTTCCAGTCGAGCCGGGCCCCGTATTTCTCGCGTGAGGTTTACGGCCATGCGATTCGTACTCTTCGCACCACGGAGGTTCCCATGACGAAACCCAATGGATGGAAGCTGGTGTTGGCGGCTTGTTTCTTCTGCGTTGCGGCGGTAAGCGCCGCTCCCGCACAGACCTTCACGACGTTGTTCAGGTTCGATCTGGCTGACGGCTACGAGCCTTCGGGTTCGCCGACCCAGGGGGTGGATGGAGAGTTCTATAGCGTGACAACTTTGGGCGGACTCTACGCCAAGGGTACAGTGTTCAAAATCACTTCTGGCGGTACTTTGACGACACTCTACAACTTCTGTGCGCAAAGCGGTTGCCTGGACGGGGACGCGCCCAACGGTGCACTCATTCTTGCTGCCAATGGAGACTTTTACGGCACAACGTCGGGTGGCGGGACGAATTCCTGCAGTTATCCTTATGGCTGCGGCACGATCTTCAAGATCACAAGGGGAGGTGTGCTGACGACCATACACAGCTTCAGCGGTTCTGACGGCGCGGGACCTCTTGGTCCTCTGGTCCAGGCTCCTGATGGCACTCTTTACGGAATCGCCAGTGGAGGCGGAATGAACAGCGACGAGGAATGTCAGAATGGCTGCGGCACCGTCTTTAAGATTTCTCCAGGTGGGGGCGATCTGACGACGCTCTACAACTTTTGCAGCCAGCCCGAGTGCGCCGACGGTCATAGTCCGTATGGAGGACTCGTTCAAGCAACGGACGGCAACTTCTACGGGGTAACTCCATCCGGAGGCACTCGCCAGGATGGCACCATCTTCAAGATCACTCCCGCAGGTACGTTCACCAATCTTTACACTTTTTGTATCAAGCACTTCTTTTGTTCGGATGGCTCGGGACCAGTGGCGCTTCTCCAAGCGACTGACGGGAACTTTTATGGGGTCACCGGAGGCGGTGGCGTCAAGACTACAATCTGTGCGGGTGGCTGCGGTACCGTTTTTCAAATGACGCCAGCGGGGACGCTGACAACTCTTTTCAATTTCAACTATACAGACGGCGGGGAACCAACCGGCTTAATCCAGGCAACCGACGGGAACTTCTACGGAAACACCGCTCTTGGTGGGACGACCAACTTCTATGGCACGATTTTTGAATTTACCCCGAATGGAACCTTGACGACGCTACACACCTTCTGCGTCCAAAAGGGCTGTCCCGACGGGCGACAGCTGTTTTATGCGCCGATCCAGGGCACGGACGGGATTCTGTACGGAACAACGAACTTGGGCAGCAATAACCATTTTTGCGGCATAGGGGGGTGCGGAACGGTCTATAGCTTGAACGTCGGCCTAGTCCCGTTCGTCGGCTTCGTGCGCGACACAGCAAAAGTCGGGCAGTCCGCTGGCATTCTCGGAGGGGGACTTACTGGAACGACGGGCGTTTCCTTCAACGGAGTTCCGGCGAGGTTTAGCGTGAGGGCAGACACTTTCCTTTCCGCAATTGTCCCCTCCGGTGCGACGACCGGCTACGTTACTGTGACCACGCCGAGCGGTACGCTAACCAGCAACCTGCCGTTTCACGTGCTGCCATAAGTGCGGAGCTTCGCCCCGCCGGACAGACGAGACGTCTGCCCCTGCGTGGCCATCTTGGAAAGGAAATCCGTCGCTACGCGCCGATCAGTTTCTCCAGCCCCGCTTTGTTTTGGATCAGCAGAGTGGACCCGTGCAACTGTGCGAGATGATGTTCGCGGAATTCACCCAGAACCCGGGTGACGGTTTCCCGCGAAGTTCCGATCAGTTGCGCCATCTCTTCGTGAGTGAGAGAAACCTTGATGCGGATGCCGTCCTTGGTGACCTCGCCGTCGGAAGCCCACTCCAGCAGCAGGCGCGCCAGTTTCTCCGAGACAGAGTGGGAAAGCCCGAGAGACCGGATCATCTCATAGGCGTTTTGGACGGTTTGACTGAGGTGCTGGGCCGCATTCAGGCAGGCGTCGGCGTGGTTCTGCAGGAAATGCAGGAAGTCGTCGCGCTTGATGAAATCAAGCTGGCAGGGTTGCAGAGTTTCCGCGGTAAGCTCGTAGGGTTTGCCGGAAACGGTGGCATGTAGGCCGAGCACTTCGCCGGCTTCCGCAATGCGCAGGATCAGCGTCTTCCCATCGCGCGAAGTAGTGGACAGCTTCACCCGGCCGCTGCAGACGATGTACGCTCCGCGCGCCGATTGTCCTTCCACAAAAAGGATTGCACCTTGCGGAAACGCGCTGGCGTACTTGATCTTCTCCAGGTTCTCGAGGGCGCCTTTCGGGAGATCGCAAAAGAAGTCCGAGTTGCGGAGCTTGCAGATGAGGCAGTTCTCGATGATCTGCAGCCCGTACGGTGCGCCCATGGGCGATTCCCCCTGACGCCGACTATATCATCATTTGGGTTGTGGTTTGCGGCAGGTCGCCGGAATCTCAGCCACCTCGGCAGCGAGATTGTCATCATTCGTATCCTGGGTTGTCTGGGGGGCAGTCGGACGGGTTAGGCACCTGGAGCCCCTATATGTGCGGATTTTCAGTGACATACCGCGATGCTTCGTTACCCCAATTCCCGCTGATCACGATAATCGACCGAGTTCTTTCGTAATCTCCCGCGAAAACCTGCGCGGTGGGATAGTTAGCAGAACCAGATGGCGAAGTCTGCTCAGGCAAGCGCAGCCCGTGCGCCCCGCGTGAAACTCGCGGGGACGATCCTGCTGCTCATCCGGCTGGAGAACGGGCGCCAGCTTCGGGGCAAGTTGCACCAGCTCTCAATCACCGGAGGCCTGGCGCACTTTGAGCAACCGCTCGACGAGGGCATTCTGGTCGAAATCATCTTCCATGTTGGCGACAGCACGGTGCGCGCGAAAGCTCGCACCTTGTTTCCCATGTGGGCCACGCAGGGCTACCTTCAACCGTTCGAGTTCGACGGTCTGGCCGAAGACAGCCGCCTGCAACTGCAAGCCGACCTGCAGAAACTGCTGGCCCAATCCGCAGCGGCAGCTCCAGCGCAAGGCAGTACGCCCGAAACTTTCTCCGACTCACAACCAGCCTCCTGAAATCACGTTGCGGTTCTCCTTCGATACAATGGAGTATGAGCGGGTTCGGTTTAGGAAAGAATCTCATGGCGCACCAACATCCCCCTCGTTTTCTGCGCATCGTGGACGATGCCAGGAGACGCATTCAAGAGACGACCGTCGATGAGGTCAAGGCCAAGCTCGATCGACGCGAGAAGTTCATGCTGATTGACGTGCGCGAGGAAAGCGAATACGCCAAGGACCACCTGCCCGGCGCTGTGCATTTAGGCAAAGGCATTATTGAGCGGGACATTGAAGCTCGTGTGCCAGAGTTGAGCACGCCGATGATTCTCTATTGCGGCGGCGGTTTTCGCTCCGCCCTGGCAGCTGACAATCTACAAAAAATGGGCTACACGCAGGTCATCTCCATGGATGGCGGCATTCGCGTATGGCGCGAAAAGGGCTTCCCGCTCACCCGGGACTGATTAAGCCAGTTCCCGCGTCTTCCGCTCAGTACCTCGGTAACTTGATGCAACCTGCCGCCAGAGGTCACCATAGTGTGGCTATCGAGTACATTTATCAACAGCACTGACGGAGCAACATGGCAGGGAAATCAAACTCCACTAACGGCGGCGCAGCCGCGGCAGCCACCGCGCCCGAGCGCTCGGTCGAATTTGTGCTGGGTCAGGCCACCACAGCCGAGAAGTTCTGCGCGGCGCTCTCCAAACTTTTTGGAGTGCGGCCAAAAGAGGTGGCGCTGCTGCGCGTGGAAAAGGGATTGTTGAAATTCCTCTTCCCGGAGCAGCTGACCACTGCCGGGGCGATTCCAGTCTCCAGTTCTTCGTCGGTGGCATCGCATACCGCGTCCACCAAGAAAACAGAGATGTTCAATACCTTTGCCAAGGTCAAGCATGCCCGAGTTTTTGAGACCGTAAAGCTGGCCGGCACCGAGGAAAGCGATCAGTCGGAACAGTCGGCGATTCAAAAGCTCATGTCTGCCCCGGTGCTCAGCCCGGAACGCAAAGTGCTGGGCGTGATTCAGATCTGTCGCAAGGGTTTCGAGCTGAGTTCGGCCGGGCCGGATTTTACAACGGACGATCTGCAACAGTTGGAGCTCGCTGCTAAAGTCGCCGCCGGCCTGCCGTTCATGAAGCAAAGCTAGGCAAGAGTCTCATCCCGCACTTGCTCGCCGGTTCCTGCGATTTTCCACGATGTTGCCTCAGCGTTGTATGACTGAGTCAATGGCCTGTTTCTCAGCGGAGCTCAAGGGTCGATAATCACCCTTGGCAAGGTTCCCCAACTGCAAAGGCCCAATGGCAACCCGCACCAGCCGCAGCACCTCGACTCCTGACTCTGCCAGCAGCCGGCGAATGTGGCGATTCTTGCCTTCATCCAACACGATTTCCAGCCAGGTATTCTTTGCCCCGCCACGCAGAATCTGACCACTTTTCGCGCGAAGAAAATCACCGTCGCGGGTTGTGACTCCTTGAACCATCGCCGTCAGCAGTGCCTCATCTGCGACAGTGTCCACCTGCACATGGTAGGTCTTTTCCAGATGCGTTTCCGGCGCAAGCACGCGCGCTGCCCATTCGGAGTCGTTGGTCAAGAGCAGCAGGCCCTCACTGGCTTTATCCAGGCGTCCAACCGGCGCGACCCAGGGTAAGTCAGTCTCAAAGCATGCATATACCGTCTCCCTGCCCTTTTCGTCGGAAGCGCTTGTGATCACGCCACGCGGCTTGTTCAACATAAAGTAGGCCTTGGCTTGTGGTTGGATGGCGCAGCCATCCACCGCCAGGCGATCTTCGGGCAAGTGCACCGGCTTCTCCGGATCGCGGTGAACGGCGCCGTTGACCGTGACTCTCCCGGCACGAATCAGGTTGAACGCGACGGATCGCGAACAGTATCCCAGCTTGGAGAGAGCGCGTGCCAGGCCGACTCGTCGTGGAGGTTGGTTGCGTGACACCCTCTTATGCTAACTGACGTGAGCGATCCGCTAGAGGCGAAGCGGTTCTCTGAGTAAAATTACGAGATGATCGAAACCCATCGCTTCCTGCTGTTTCTGGGCGCAGCCACTCTGCTTGCCATCTCCCCCGGTCCCGGAATGTTGTACGTGCTGGCCCGCACTCTGGCTGGAGGCCGACGCGAGGGCGTGCTCTCGTCTTTGGGAACGTTGCTGGGAGGTCTGGTGCACGTTGTGGCGGCTGCAACCGGGCTGTCGATCGTTCTGGCCACCTCGGCAACGGCGTTTGCCGTCGTCAAATATGCCGGTGCAGCATATCTGGTTTTCCTCGGTATCCGCATGGTACTTGCCGCCAGGAAGGATGCGGAGCTCGAAGTCCCAGTAGGTCTCAACCGCAGAAATCCCTTGTGGCAAGGGATTGCCACGGAGGTGCTGAATCCCAAGACCGCTATTTTCTTTCTGGCCTTCATTCCTCAATTTGTAAATCGGGCCAGCGGTGGGGTCTTTTGGCAATTTCTGGCGCTGGGCACAATATCGGTCGGGCTAAACACCACCTGCGATCTCATCGTCACGGCGATGGCGGCCCGCATTGGCGCTCGGCTGAGATCGTCGGGGACACTCCGTCGCAGACAGCGCACCGCCACCGGGCTGACGCTAATCGGTTTGGGCGCCTACGTGGCCATTTCCGACGCCAAGTAGCAGGCGGCGGAATCAGGTTCTGGCGCTTGCTCGCCGGGCCGCCTCTCTGAGCGGAAGCGTTAACTTCTAATTGCACCGTTCTTAGTGCAAACATCAGCTTCGCGCAGATTCTGTGAAAAAATCGAGAAAAATCATGATTTCTCTTCCCTTTGCATCGCCCTTGGTGCAATAATGCTGGCCCTTGAATTGCTCTGGTTCAAGAAACTGGCTTCGAAGCATTAGAGATTCACAGCTCAGGTGAATTGCGTATGTTGATGCAAACCCTCTTCGCGGGAGTGCTGCGCGTGCTCACACCGCTTGGCCCTCGCTATGTAAACCCTTCCTTCGTACAACGGATCTACTTGCTCTGGATTTTCCGCAATTTCCACACGCTCTCGGTACGAGTGCTCAGCCTGCGGCAACAGAGGTGGATTGAAATGATCTGCGCCGAGCACGGCTTTGTCTCGCTGCCGGATTTGCACGCCTTTGAGGAAACTCCCGTGCTGGGAACATTGGAGCAGCGACCAACCGAAACGGGAAGCCTGCCTCCACGGCGCCCGAGTCAGAGTGTATCCGGTGCGGTCACCTTTGCTGCTGATATGCAGCAGCGTTCCTGAAAGAGATCACGCCAGCAGTCCTTTTGCGACCGAGCAATACAGTTGCACCGCATCGTGCAATTCCCTCTTCTCGATGTACTCGCCCTCGGTGTGCGCCACGTGAATCGATCCCGGCCCCAGCAGCAGCGGCTGGCCCCAGTTGCTGAGCCAGGGGATGTCGGTGGTGAACGCGGCAATCATGGTGGGCAGACCGTCCAGCGTGCGCAGACGGACAAACGGAATTTCCAAGACGAACTCAGCCGTCGCCAGCCCAGAAACTGCCTGCTCGATCTGCTTGCGCAGCTGATCTGCCGGACCGATCAACCGGTAAAGCAACTGGGCGCGAGCTTTGTCGGCAATGATGTTGGGAGCGCGGCCGCCTTCGATCACTCCAACGTTCAACGTACAAGGGCCAATCTCGGGATCGGAGGGCAGCTTCATGGCTCGCAGGCGATTCAAAGCTTCCAGCAGCTTTTCAATCGCTGATTCGCCCAGCTCCGGATACGCCGAGTGTGCCATGCGTCCTTCCGCGATGATTTCGACCCGCAGCGTGCCTTTGGAAGCCACCGCCATGCGGCTCTCCGTAGGCTCGCCGTTCACAAGAAATTTGCACCCGGGCGATTGCAGGTTCGCGACTTTTGCTCCCAGGCTGTCTTTTTCCTCGCCCACCAGAAAGAGCAAGCCCACAAAGATTCCTTCCTGTCGCAATCGTTCCGCCGCCGCGATCTGCGCGGCAATGATGCCCTTGGCGTCGCACGATCCCCGGCCGAAAACGCGAGTCGCATCCTCCGATGACGGAATAAACGGCGGGACGGTATCCATGTGCGTGGAGAAAACGACCGCTGGCCGCGGTTCTTGCGGAGAGACCGCGAACACATTGCAGCGTTCACCTTCGACGCGGATTTTCTCGGTTCGATAGCCGAGGCGGCCCAGCTCCTGGTAAAGAAAATCACCGACGCGGCCTTCGTTTCCAGTGATCGATTCAATATCCACGAGTTGACGGGTGAGCGCGACGGGATCCATGTAAGGAGAATAAACTACCCAAGCTCGTGTAGGCGCGGGCGTCCCCGCCCGTCCGTCGGACAAACCCCGGCGGAGTTTGTTACTGTGATCTCTTGCTGCAGAACTCTGCCATCCGTTCGTTGTTTCTCGACGGCCCGGCCGGCCGCCTCGAAGCCCTGCTCAATGCGGCATCAGGCTCCGCCACCCATGCTGCTCTGGTTTGTCATCCGCACCCGCTCTACGGAGGCACAGTCCACAACAAAGTTGTTTTTCACACCATGAAGGCGCTGAACAGCTTCGGTTTTCCGGTTCTGCGGTTCAATTTTCGCGGCGCGGGATTGAGCCAGGGTGAGCACGACAATGGCGTCGGCGAGATGGACGATGTTCGGATCGCACTGAACTGGCTCGATGGAGAATTTCATCTGCCGGTGATCTTTGCCGGCTTCTCGTTCGGAGCAGCCGTTGGTTTGCCGGTGGCATGCCCGGATCCGCGGGTGAAAGCGCTAATTGGCCTGGGTGTTCCACTCACTCCGGAGGATGGTCGCACCTACAACTTCGACTCTCTACAAGACTGCGCCAAGCCGAAACTATTTGTGAGCGGGGCCCGCGATCAGTTCAGCCCGAGGGCGAAACTGCAGGCGTTCGTGGAATCACTTCCGGACCCAAAGAAACTGGTGCTGATCGAGGGCGCGGACCATTTCTTCGAAGGCCGGCTGCGAGAGCTGCGAGAAGCCATCGAGGCGTGGGTGAAGGAAGCAATCGGGCAGCCTCTATAATCCCCATCATGTCTTCCTCCGCCAATCGCGAAAAGCTCGCCATCGAGATGCGCGTCACCGCCCGGCATCTGTTCGAGCATGCGCTCGCCGAATCCAGCATTGACAGAGCTTTTCAGCGCCACGTGACCTGCGAGCGCGGTGTGCTGCGCGTGTGCGAAGACCTGTACGATCTTCATTCTTACAATCGCGTGCTCGTGGTTTCCATCGGGAAGGCCTCGCACACCATGGTGAATGCACTGGAGATGCAGGCGGGCAGCCAGTTTGAAGGGATCGTCGCGAGTTCCGCGGCGCCCACTTCCCAGATACGCGGTTTCCGATATTTTCACGGCGGCCATCCCACGCCTAATCAGGAATCGATTCGTGCGGCCGAAGCAATGCTGAAATCACTGCACGCGCAAGATGCGTCTTCTTTGGTGATTTTTCTGCTCAGCGGAGGCGGCTCGGCCAGCGCCGAAAAGCCCATTGACGACGAGATTTCTTTAAACGATCTGGTCGCGACCTACCAGGTTCTCGTGCATTCTGGAGCTCCCATCGCGGAGATCAACGCGATTCGCAAACATTTGTCGGCCATCAAAGGCGGAAGGCTGGCGCAGGCAGCCTATCCGGCGCACCAGGTTTCGATTCTCGTCTCCGACGTGCCCGACAACACGCCCGATGCCCTGGCTTCCGGCCCTACCATGCCCGATTCGACTACGGTCGAAGACTGCCATCGCATCGCCGCAAAGTACGGAATATTGGCGAAATTTCCTGCGTCGGTGAGCGAATTTTTTCAGCGCCATGCGCTGGAAGAGACACCGAAATCCGACGATCCGGCTTTTTCTCGGGGCCGCTGGTGGACTGTTTCGTCGAATGCCTCAATGGTGGCGGCGGCGAAAGTGGAGGCCGAGCGGCAAGGCTTCACAACCGAAGTGGACAACAGTTGTGACGACTGGGATTATGCACGCGCCGCCGATTATCTTCTTGGACGGCTACGCGGCCTGCGCAAGAAATCCGAACGCGTCTGTTTGATTTCGGGGGGCGAAGTCACCGTCAAAGTCACCAATGGCGGCGTTGGTGGACGCAACCAGCAGTTCGCCCTGGCCTGCGCGCAGAAGATTGCAGGGGAAAACATCACCGTGCTAAGCGCTGGAACGGACGGAATCGACGGCAACAGCCCCGCTGCCGGCGCAGTGGTGGATGGCACGACCGTTGACCGGGCCAATCGTCTTGAACTGAATACCGAATTGAGCTTGAGCAGATTTGATGCCTACCCCGCCTTCGATGCCCTTGGAGATGCAATCGTGACGGGTGCGACAGGAAACAATCTGCGAGACCTGCGGGTCTTGTTGGCCTACTAGTACGGGCTCAGCGATCACCGTAACATCTGGTAGGGATTCTTCGACTCCGCAAGACGCTTCGCCAGCGAAGCGTCTCACTCCGCTCAGAATGACAATCAGAAAAACGTCGTCACGCCCTCTTCCAGCACTTTCACTCGATCTTCGATCCCCGCAGCTTTGGCTTCGCGCTCCAAAAGCTGCAGAGGTTCATCGATCGGCTCATGCGACAAGCGGAAAGTGCCGTAGTGCATGGGGACCATCCAACGCGCTTTCAGGTCGAGGAAGGCGCGGGTAGCATCGGAGGGATCGGCGTGGACGTTGCGGAACGAAGGCGGATTGTAAGCGCCGATCGGCAGCAGCGCAAGCTCCGGCGCCAGCCTGCGGCCAATCTCGCGGAAGCCGGGAAAGTACGCGGTGTCGCCCGCGTGGTACAGAGAATGTTTGCCGCCGCGCAGCACGTAGCCTCCGTAACCGCGATGCGAATCCTTGATGATCCGGGCGCCCCAATGGCGAGAAGGCACGTGCGTAACAGTCAGGCCAGCCTGGCGGTAACTGTTCCACCAGTCAAGCTCGATGACATCTCGAAATCCCAGGTCAGAGACGAGATCCAGCACGTGATGTGGGACCACAACAACAGGCGGGCGCGCGTTGCGGCGCAACGCTTGCTGCACCAGCGCGCGCAGCGACGGCCGGTGCAGATGGTCGAAGTGCGCATGCGTGACCAGCACCAGGTCGATCGGCGGTAGGTCGCGCAGTTGCACTCCAGGTTTCCGCAGGCGTTTTAAGACAAAAAGCCATCGGGCAAAGTTGGGATCGATGATGACGTTCTGGCCGCCGATCTGGACAAAAAAACTAGCGTGGCCAATAAACGTCAGGCCCAGTTCTCCGTTGCTGACCAGCTTGGGCTTATGAGTCTGGCCGCTGCGGGGAGTGACGGCGGAGTGCCGCACCAAATGGCCGAAAGCTCGCGCCCGTTTGCGAAGAGCTGGGTTCTTGAGACTGGCCTTTAACATCGGCGTTTTCGAACGCTACCTCGGTCCAGAGCTGCCGTTTCAGTGTGCAGATCCGGATGCTACCTTAATCCGATGGTCTTTTGGCGCGTGCTGGTTGTTTTTATTGTATGACAATCTTTTACAGATTGCTTGACCGGCGCAACATTCGTCATTTCTAATTCTTGTTCAGGTTTTTCATTCCTCGGGGTGAGTATGCGTGTAGCTTTCTTAGGCTTGGGAATTATGGGGCGCCGCATGGCGTCAAACTTGGTGAAAGCGGGCCACGAGGTCGCGGTGTGGAACCGCACGCCGGGCACAGACGTCGAAGGCGCGCGCAGCGCGGCATCACCCGCGGAGGCAGCGTCTGGAGCTGAGGTGGTTTGGCTCTGCGTCTCGGACACCAAAGCCGTTGAGAGCGTTTTGTTCGGACCGCAAGGCGTGCACGAGGCGCTGACGGAGGGGCAGATCATCGTCGATTCCAGCACCATCTCCCCCACCGCCACTCGTCAGTTCGCGGAGCGCGTGCACACCAAGGGCGTCCAGTACGTGGATGCGCCAGTCACGGGGTCAAAAGCTGGCGCAGAGAACGGCACTCTGATTTTCATCGTAGGCGGAGACGAGTCCGCCATCGAAAAGGTCAAACCGCTGTTCGCCGCCATGGGCAAGAAGTTTTTCCGCATGGGTGACATTGGCAAAGGCGAGGCCGCGAAGCTGGTGATGAACCTGCAAATCGCGCTCATCTACGAAGGCTTCGCCGAGGCCCTGCTGCTCGCTACCAAGCTGGGTGTGGATGCGGCGACTCTGCTGCCGCTGATCGAGGCATCGATGGTCCGTTCGGGGGTCGTGGACTACAAGGCTCCGTTCGTATTGCAACGCGACTTTTCCCCTAACTTTCCGCTGCGGCTCATGCGCAAGGACCTGCGCCTGGCACTGGAAGCGGCGAAAGAAGCTCGCGTCAAACTGCCAGGTCTTGAAACCGTGGAAGAGATTTACGACATGGCCACCGAAGACGGCCACGAAGACTTGGACTACGCTGCGACTCTTACTCTGCTGGAAAAATGGGCGGGAGTCGAAGTCAAAGGCGCCTCGGCGGCGTGACGTTGGCCCCTTATGCAGCCCTGATTATCGAAACCGCGTCCTACCCTCTTGCCCATTGGTTCTGCTGACCGAATCGCGATAGGCCAACTCCGCCAGACGATGCCCGGGCGTCGCTCCAAAGAAGAACCCGAACAATCCCCAGTAAGCCAGCACGAACACCGAGGTTGCTCCCAGCGCCAGCGCGGAGGCCACCGGCCAGGACGGAAGCGTGTCGGTCAGCACGAGAGCCAGTACGCTGAAGAGCAGGACGGCGCACAGCAAAACGAGGCCGTCCACGGCGCGAGAGAATGCGCGTGCTGAAACGGTGAACCCGGCGACTCGCAACCATCGCCGGGCCTCGACGCTGCCCGGCTCCAGGCGAATGACCGGTCGGGCAGTGCTGGAGAAAAGCAAAGCAGCAGCTTCATCGGCCAGCGCACGATAGGCTGCGGCCAGCAGTTGCGTAAACATCCATTCCTGCAGCGAACGCCGCGAGCGCTGAGACAAATCGAGAAATTCCACGCCCGCCTGCCCCGCGGCATCGGTCCACGCCACCCGGCCCTGGGCTTCGACGCGAACGCGCGGATCGCGCAAATCCAAGTGCACGTGGACTTGCTGGTCCACTTGCAGGGGAACGAGCGTCTGTGCGGCCATGCCGAATTCGCTCAGGTCGCGGACAATGCCGCGGTTCGCATTCAGATCAACATAGGCGAGGTTGCGGATCTTGTGCCGATAGGGGCGCGGGTGGTGCTCCGCCGCCCTGACAGTCGCGGCCTGTGCCGACACCGCTGCCTGCGGCCGGTACTTCATATTTCAATCTTAGCGTTGCAGGAGCAATCGCCTCAGTAACCGTAGAGGTTCACGCGGGCGTTCAGGAGGCGGTGCGCTGCGGTGTGGCTTCGGTTTCCGCCACAGCCTTGCGCTTTTGTGCGCGGTCCCATTCCACCAGGCGGACCAGATCGTAGCTGTAAGGTCCATAGGCGCGGAAAGCCCGCTCGTCGAAGAGGCGCTTGATGCCGCAACCCAGACAGACCTGGTAGGAGTGGTCCTGGGCGCGAACCGGCCAACTCATTTTGCCGTGCCAGCAACCGCGGAGAATCATGACTCCAACGCCCGCCAAGCCCGTCGCCAGCAGGCCGACCGGCCAGAGCCAACTCGACTTCTTCTTTTCCTCAGCCACCCAACACGACCTGGAACCCTACGGCTGAAGCATAAGCCGAAATTGAGGGCCGCGCAATGGCCCGCGGAACTGCTTGAATCAGAACGACTTTCGGCGCAGGCTTACGAAAGGACCTACAACGCTGCGACCTCCGTGCAAGGTCGTTATGTTGCGGCACTGATTGAACCTCGGTAACGTACAAGTAATGTTGCGGCCGAAGTTAAAACGATCATGCAAGAGGCAAGGCGCCGCTACCCAAAGCGCTGAATTGACAAATTCCGCGTGCCCGATAGGATTGACTCGTTCCCGGCAGAGACTTTTGTCCCTCTCATGAGTGCCAGCCCAAACAACGCGGGCTTCGAGTCAGCGGGCGCAGCCGCCGCTGCAGCGCTGGCTCCAGCACCCCGCCCACGTGCAGCCGCACCCGGCCGTGAAGCCTTGCAGGCGCTTCTGGCTTTTTCTGCTCTGCACGAACAAGTCTGTGAACGGCGCGCGCGCCAGAAAGAAAATATTGGCGAGTCTGCCGGACAGGACGCCGGACAACTGGAGCAGTTTGTTCTCGACGAAGTTTTGCAGTTAGTCGCCGAGCGTGCCCTTGCCATTACCGGTGCGGATGGCGTGGCGATCGCGCTTGCCGAGGAAGAAACCATCGTCTGTCGCGCCTCGGCCGGAGAGATTGTGCCGGACCCTGGAGTGCGGCTGGATCCGAACGCTGGATTCTCAGGGGCCTGCCTGGTATCGGGCAGCATCGTACGCTGCGATGAATCGGAATCCGACGATCGCGTGAATGCGGCCGCTTGCCGCAGCCTCGGCGCCCGCTCCATGGTGGCCGTTCCATTGTCCGCGAGACAGACCGTGATTGGCTTGCTGGAAGCGTTCTCCAGCGAACCGTACGGATTCAACGACAGCGACGTTCGCAGCCTCAACCTGCTGGCGGAATTGATCCTCTCCGCGCTGCGTCCGCAAGAGGAAGACCGGCTGGCGGAGATTTCGCGGCGAGTGATCGTCCCAAAAACAATTCCCGCGGCGGAGGCAGAGGCTGTAACCCTCGATGACAAGCAGCCTGCGCCGGCCGCGGAGGAAGACAGTGAGGCGGAAGGGTCAGAGGAGAGTCTAGCCCCGACTTTTGCTGGTTACGAGGCAGTCGAAGACTCCAGACCGGGACTTAAGCTCGTTGTCGCGCTGATCGTGTTCGCGCTTGCTCTGGGAGCAACACTGTGGTGGAACATTCGCCGCCATTCCTATGCCAGCACGATCAGGCCGCAGCCGGTCGCGCCCACGCTTCCGACGTCAGCTCCGCAAACAGCCAGCAGTTCGGCTGCACCGGCTGTGGAACCACCAACACTTCCGGAGGATGAAAGCGCCGCCGAACCAGCGTCTGCCCCGCCGAGCGGTCCGCTATCGCAGGTCACCGGCATTCGGCATTGGTCGTCGGCGGATTCTAGTACGGTCGTGATTGATCTGCAGGACCAGGTCCAGTACGAGGCGCATCGGATCACCAATCCGGATCGCATCTACTTCGACCTGCATGACACTCGGCTCGCGCCCAGCATACCCAGCAAGCCGGTAGAGGTCGAGGATGAACTGCTGCAACGAATCCGCGTTGCCCAGTCGGCCCAGGGCGTAACGCGAGTCGTGCTGGAGACCAGAGGCGCGTCGAACTTCTCCGTGAGCCTGGAACCGAATCCTTATCGTCTCGTGGTTGAAGTTCGCAAGATCGGCTCCAAGCCGCAATCACGGACGAAGGTTGACCTCTTCGGTCCAGCGAGTCCGACGGAGGCCGTGAGCCAAACGCCTGCCACTGCGAGCGCGCCAGTGGCATCGCTGCCAACAACTGCCGCACACGCACCGAAGCTGCGCATCGCACTCGATGCCGGACACGGCGGCTGGGACCTGGGCACGGTCGGACGAAAAGGGCTGCTGGAAAAAGATCTGGTGTTCGACATCGTGGCGCGGCTCGGCAAATTGGTAGAAAGTCGGCTGGGCGCGGAAGTGATCTACACCCGCAAAGATGATTCGTACATTCCTCTGGAAAAACGTGCGGAGATCGCCAACGTAGCCCGGGCCAGTTTTTTCCTCTCTGTTCACGCCAATTACAGCGACTATCCATCCGCGCGCGGCGTGGAAACCTACTACACCAACACCTATTCGTCGGTGCGGGCGAGGCTCCAGGAGGAAGATGAAACCGAACCAGCGCTTCAGAAAATTGACTGGACGAAGATTGATATTCGCGAAAAAGTGCACGAGTCACACCGGCTTGCCGCCAGCGTTCAGAAGACGCTCTACAGTAAGTTGGCGGCAAAGACGCCGGGGCTGCGCAATCGCGGCGTAAAACAAGCCGAATATGTAGTGCTGACAGGAACCTCGATGCCGGCGGTACTGGCGGAAGTTTCTTTTGTCAGCAGTCCGACCGACGAAAATAATCTGCAAAGTTCAGCCTATCGTCAGCAAATCGCCGAGGCGCTGTATCAGGGCATCGCGCGCTACACCAAGGAATCCAGCCGGGTCACGATGGCCAGCATGGCGAAGAAATCCACGGCGCCCTGAGCAGATACTCAAGAGCGCGATGTCATCCTTCACGGGATTCATCCCGCGAAGGATCTTACGATCGCCGAATCCAGCAATGCCGGCGCCAGGGTCTCCCCAACGCCGCCGGTGCAACAACAACCAACGTACGATCCCTCGAGGACCGAAGTCCTCTCAGGATGACATCGGGTGAGGTCAAATCCTATGGCCCTGCTCCAATCCCTCCGTACTTCGCCAGCCACTTCAACTCCTCCCGCACCTTGATCTTTCCGTGCCACGGGTTCTTCTCAGGGTCATGACCTTCGCCGGGAAATATCAGCAAGCTGCTGGGCACGCCTAACTCGTGCAGGGCACGGTCGAGCAAATAATCTTCGAGCACAGCGACGCGAACATCGTCCGCCCCTGCAACCATGTGGGTCGGAGTGCGAACTTTGTTGATCTGGAAAATTGCCGCCTGCTCCTGATAACGCTGCGGCACTGCCCACGGCAGCCCACCGAGGAAATACGCGTCATCGAAAGTCGTATCATCGTTGCCCCAGTTCGCCACATTCTCCACCGCCCCCGCTCCAGTGACGGCGGCCTTCCACTGCGTGCTCTGGGTGATCAGCCAGTTCGTCATGTAGCCGCCATAACTGTAGCCGCCGATCGCCAGATGATTGCGGTCGGCAATACCGTCTTTCACCAGCGCATCCACTCCTTCCAGAATGTCCTTGCCCGGACGGGTGAGCATCTCCGGAACAATCTGCATAAGGAACTTGTCGCCGTAGCCGGTTGATCCCCGATAGTTCGGCTCGAAGACCAGCCATCCCTGCGTTGCCGCCAGCCGGTCCCACTGGTACCAATCGGCTTCGAAGTGATTGCCATCGTCATCATTCGGGCCGCCGTGAATGAACACAAACATCGGCAGATTCTTGGCCTCGAATTTTCCGGGAGGATACATCAGCATGCCTTCGATGCTGGTGCCGTCATCCGCGGTCCAGCGGTAAGGCTTGCCTTTGGGCAGATCGCGTTCAGTGAAGACCTGATTGAACGAAGTGATGGGCTTTGCCTCGGCCAGTTTTTCGATGCTGTCGGCGACATACACCTCCGTCGGCTTTTCCAGCGTGGAGTGAACAAAGGCGATTCGCGGTGAATGCTCGGAAGTAGCAATCATTTCGTACCAGCCAGCCCATCCGGGCAGCTTGGAGAAGCCGGCAGAGGACTTCGCTTGCCGGTAGAGCGGCTGCTCGGTGGCGATTCGAGCATCCGCCAGAACGCCGTCATCCGTGAGAGCGTAGTGGCTAATCGTTCCCTCGAAATCGCTTGCCCAGCGCTGCGTTTCGCCGCTATCAACGTCGACCCAATAGAGCCGCGGTTGCGTGTCTTTGTACTTCCCCTCCACCGAGCCTTCTTCGACTTCAAAGAAAATATGTTTGCTGTCTTTTGCCCAGCGAATACTGTGCTCCTGAGCTTCATTGTGAGTGACCTGGTGGGGCGGATGGTCCGGCGTGGTATTGGCGAGATCGACGGTGTACAGTTCGAAATCCGCGATCTTTTCCTCGCGCTCCGACACCGATTCGCTGGCGAATGCCAGCCTGTAGCCGTCTGGCGAAGCCACCAGTTCATTCACGCGCAATGCAAAGCTGGCAATCGCCTGAGATCCGGGAGTGACATCGGGCGTTTCGGAGTCTTCATCGGTCTTGGTTCCTTCCGCAGCATGGCGGGCGATGGCGTCGGCCACATTGATGCTGAAAATCATGTCTCCGCGTTCGGAGCCGCGATACTGCTCCACGTCCTTCCACTCCTTTTTGTATTCATCCTTCTGCGACTTCGACCAGGGAATCCGCGTGGAAAAATAAAGCGTCCGCGAATCTGCGGACCACGCGAAGGCGTGAATCTCTTCTTCTCCCTTGCTGACCGGGAAGGCCTCCCCGCCGGTTGGGGAAATCAGGTAGAGATGGGCCGTTTCCTCTTCCTTGGAATCATCATCCGAGTCGTCCTTGCTTGATTTCGGTGTTTTCCTTTCCGAGATGAACGCGATCCAGCGCCCATCCGGCGACCACTCCGGATGACGGTCATGTCCGGACTGGGTCAGTTGGGTCAGCGAGCCGGGAGTGGTGCCGTTGTCGCGATACAGCCAGAGTTCCATGCGGAAGAACTTTTGGTCCCAGTCAGGACGTTCGATGGCAATTATGATCGCGTGGCCGTCGGGAGAGATCCTGATGGCATCGAAGCTCACCGAATTGAAAAACTCGTCGATCGTAAGTCTGGGTTTGTCGGCGGCACCGGCGAAAAGGAAACTCACGAAGAAGAGAAGAAGCACTGTTCGGGCTCTCATGGGGGAAAACGATATAGCGAAGAGAGCTGCGCTTGCAATGAGAAACAGGGTGACTGTGAGTCAACCACGGAGGCACGGGGTCCCAGAGAAGAACAAGAAATTGTTTCTCTGTGTCTCCGTGTCTCCGTGGTGAAAGAGGCTAACTCAAAATCGTGACCAGCCGATTTGGCAGGAACGGACGGTCGGCGATCTGTCCATCGAATTGCCGCGCCCAGCGGCCCGGCACAGCACTCTGGCAGGACGGGCAACGGCCCTCCGACGTCACCCGATAGTCTTCAATGAAATAACCTTGACGCTGAATCAGCGTCAGTCCGCAATTGTGGCAGCGGGTATTTTCATGGTCACCCACCCTGCCTGGCAGATTCCCGGCGTACACGTATCGCAGGCCGGCGTGCTTGCCAATCTCCAGCGCGCGCAGCAGATCTTCCGGCTGGGTGTCGTCGGGATCGTCCATTTTGTAGTCTTTGTGGAAGGCGGTCACGTGCCAGGGAATGTCAGGAGAAATTCCGGTCAGAAATTCGGTCAGCCCGCGCAGTTCCTGCTCGGAATCGTTGAAGCCGGGAATCAGCAGCGTGACAATTTCCAGCCACACGCCCATCTGGTGCAGACTGCGAATGGTCTCAAGAATTGGCCCGATCCGTCCGCCCAACTCGTGATAGTGGCGATCGTCGAAACTCTTCAGATCAACTTTGTACAGATCAATCCACGGACGGAGGTAGTCGAGCACCTGCGGCGTGCCGTTGCCGTTCGAAACGAAGCCGGTGATCAAGCCGGCTGCCTTGGCGGTTTTGAAAATCTCGACCGCCCACTCGGAGGTAATCAGCGGCTCGTTATAAGTGCTCACCAGAACTTTCGCGCCCTGGCGCAGCGCGTCCTGCACCAAGGCTTCGGGCGATGCCTCTAGCGGCGGCGACACCGCGTTCGGATCGCGCAGCGCCTGCGAGGTTACCCAGTTCTGGCAATAGGCGCAGTGCAGATCGCATCCCAACATGCCGAAGCTGTACGCCAGCGCTCCCGGATAGGCGTGGAAGAACGGCTTCTTCTCGATGGGATCGCACTGCACGCCGCCCACATATCCCCAGGGCACATAGAGTGTGCCGCCGCGGTTGTAACGCACCTTGCAGACGCCGGGCTGGCCTTCGGGAATGGGACAGCAGTGTCCGCAGGCGTAGCAGCGCACGCGATTGCGGTCGAGCTTCTCGTACAACTCGCCCTCGCGGACGCGGTGATTGACGATGTCTCGGAGGGTGGGCACAGCAGGCCTCATCTCTATTTTAGACCTCTGACCAAGAGTTGGTGTGAAAACGGATGCCAATCGTGCCGTGCTTTCAGCGCTCTCGTTCTGGCCACTTCCATTCCATCTGATTAAGATGATGCTTTACGTAACGCATAACGATCTGCTACTCTTAGGCGTGATCGTCAGCTACCGGGACAAGCGGACCAGCGACTTCGCAGCCGGTAAGCGGGTCAAAGCGTTTTCTGGATTTGAGCGCGCTGCCCGGCTCAAGCTCGACCGACTGGAAGCTGCTGTCGATCTCAGGGATCTGAGTGCGCTGCCGGGCAATCGATTTGAAGCTTTGAAAGGCGGTCGTAAGGGTCAGTACAGCATTCGCATCAACGACCAGTGGCGAATCTGTTTTGAGTGGCCTGGCGGCGCGGACGGCCCGTCAAATGTGGAGATTGTTGATTACCATTAGGAGAAACCAGTGTGGCAATCAGTGCGATTCACCCAGGAGAACAGCTGGCAGAGGAACTGAAAGCGTTGGACATGAGTGCCGCCGAACTCGCGCGGCAGCTCGATGTCCCTACCAATCGCGTCACGGAAATCCTGAACGGTAGGCGAGGGATCACGGGCGATACCGCTCTCCGCCTCGCGCATTTCTTCGGGACGACAGCTGAGTTTTGGCTCAATCTGCAGAACCTTTACGAAGTGCGCGTTGCACGGAAGAAGCTTGGAAAGTCGATTGACCGGCTGCCGACTCTGAGACATATCGAGCAAGCACGCGCGTAGAACGCCTCGATTCTAGTCCCTACGTTGTCATCCTGAGCTCCGCACTTCGATGCCTAGGGGAATCGACGTGCGGAGTCGATGGATCCCGTGCTTGCCGACACCGGCATCGGCCCAAAGAGGTCCCTTCACGAGGCCGAGACTTGCGGCGAGAATTCCTTGATGCGCCGGTTAGAGCTGCACGCAAATACGAGGTCCTTCGACTGCGTGATTGCTTCGCATCGCGAAGCAGTAACTTCGCTCAGGATGACAACGCTCCTATTGCCCGGCTGTTAGATTCCGCCCCGCACCTTGTCAATCCACCTAACCTCCGGCATAATAGTAGTTTGTCGTATCCCTGCAATACTCTCTAGGAAAGGAACCAAAGTTCTGTGTTAATGATTCGTCTGGCGCGCACCGGTGCGCGCAAGCAACCGCATTACCGCGTGGTGGTGATCGAAAAGGAGCGCGCGCGCAATGGCCGCCCGGTGGAGGTGGTGGGCACGTACAATCCCCGCACCAGCCCCGCCAGCATCGAATTGAAGCGCGACCGCATTGAGTACTGGGTCTCGAAGGGCGCCAAAATGTCGGAGCGGGTGAGCAAGATTGTCTCCCGGCCGGTCCCAGCCAGCGCCGGTTCGGCCGCCTGATTCCGGCGCCTCCGAACATTTCATCCCACCGGCAGGAAAGCCTATGAGTGAGCCTAGTGGAGACGTGCGGGCGCTGGTCGAGGCGATTGCGAAATCGCTGGTGGACGCGCCTGACCAGGTCTCGGTTAACCAGATTGACGGCGAAACCACGGTGTTCGAACTCACGGTGGCGCCTGACGATCTGGGCAAAGTGATTGGCAAGCAGGGCCGCGTGGCGCGCGCGATGCGGTCGCTGATTAGCGCCGCCGGAGTGCGGGCGCACAAGCGATTCGTGCTTGAGATTATTGAGTAGCAGGCATGGGAGAGTGAAGGACGGCCGGCGAATTCATCACGATCGCGCGCGTTCTCAAGACGCAGGGACGCCATGGTGAAGTTGCGGTCGAGTTGCACAGCGATCCTGGCCGGTTTCACGCAGGCTCGCGGGTGTTCGCGCTGGGCAACGATGGGCAGCGGCGCGAGTTGAATATTGAGGATGCGTGGCCGCACAAGGGCGGCCTGGTGTTGAAGTTCAGCGGAGTCGATTCCATCTCCGATGCCGAGGCGCTGCGGGGTTGTGAGTTGCAGGTTCCGCAAAGCGAGCGCGCAGAGCTTGATCCGGGCTGGGCTTACGTGAGCGACCTGGTGGGCTGCGTGGTTTTCGACGGTGCGCGTGAGATTGGCAAAGTGGAAGATGTACAATTCGGCGCCGGCGAAGCGCCGCTGCTGATCGTCAAAGCGGCCGGGAAGCAACACGAGATTCCCTACGCCGAAGCGTTTTTGCGAAGCGTGGACCTTGGGCAAAAGCAGATCAGGATGCAATTGCCGGAAGGCCTGCTCGAATTGGACGCGCCGTTGACGGCGGAAGAGAAGCAGCAACACAGAAGAAATTAGTGGGTAGCTAGTAGCTAGTGAGTCGGGTTGCTGGCTACTCGCGATAAGCGACTAGCTACTCGATGAAAATCGACATTGTCACCATCTTTCCGGATTTTTTTCGCGGGACGCTCGATTACGGGATCATTCGCCGCGCCTGCGAAGCCGGATTGGTGACGGTGGCAGTGCACGATCTGCGGGCGTTTGCGCATGATCGTCATCGGACCGTGGATGACCGGCCATTTGGCGGCGGCGAAGGCATGGTGCTCAAGCCGGAACCGATCTTTGAATGTGTGGAGGAGTTGGGCATCGCACCGCGCGAAGAACGTGTTGCGGGCCGCGTCCGCGAGACGGTCGTGCTGCTTTCGCCGCAGGGTGAGCGATTCGATCAGGGCGTAGCCGCGAAGCTGGCAGCGCTGGAACGGATCGTGCTGATCTGTGGGCGCTACGAAGGCGTGGACGAACGCGTCAGCCTGCATCTGGTCGACCGCGAGTTGTCCATCGGCGACTACGTGCTCAGCGGCGGTGAACTGGGCGCGGCAGTCATCGTGGATTGTGTGACGCGGCTGATTCCGGGGGCCGTGGGCAATGAGGCCTCGACGCGGCAGGAGTCGTTCACTGCGTCTGAGCGATTGCCGGCTGGGGATGGTCCAGATTCCACTTGTGCCTCGGGCGGGTTGCTGGATTATCCGCACTATACGCGTCCAGCGGAGTTTCGTGGCATGGCCGTGCCGGAAGTGCTGGCCTCCGGCAATCATCAGGAGATTCGCCGCTGGCGGCGGCGAGCGGCACTGGAGAAGACGTCACGCAACCGGCCCGATCTTCTGGATCCGGCGACGCTGGGCGAGGAAGACAGGAAATTGCTGGGCGAGGTCAAGAAGTAGCGATTTGTTGTCATCCCGAACGAAGCGAGGGAACTGCAGTTGTGAGAAGCTTCTAACTGCAGATTCCTCGTAGCCGCGCTCCTCGGAATGACAAGGGTTGCGGGTTTGTTGCGACCCGTACAGAAATCGGAACAGAAGGGAAGAAATCATGACAAACCTAATCATCGAAAAACTGCTTGCGAAAACCAAGCGCACCGACCTGCCGAAATTTGCTCCCGGCGATTCCATCCGCGTGCACGTCAAGATCAAGGAAGGCGACAAAGAGCGCTTGCAGGCGTTTGAAGGTGTGGTGATCGCGCGCACGCGCGGACCGCAAGCCAGCTTCACGGTTCGCAAAATCAGCTTCGGTCACGGAGTCGAGCGCATCTTCCCGGAAAATTCCCGGGTGATCGACAAGGTGGAGCTGCTGCGGTCGTCCAAGGTCCGCCGCGCCAAGCTTTATTACCTGCGCGCGCTGCGGGGCAAAGCTGCCCGTCTGCGCGACGTGGAGCGCGAACATCCCGCTGAAATGGCGGCGAAATAACTTCGGACTTCGCGAATCCGCAACCGCGGGCGATGCCACCCTCGACTTCATCTCGCCTGGCCTACATCGACTGGATGCGCGGTCTGGCGTGTGTGCTGATGTTCCAGACGCACTGCTATGACTCGTGGCTGAACGCCGACTCACGCAAATCCACCTTCTTCATGTGGTCGCAGTTGCTGGGGACTCTTCCTGCGCCGCTGTTTCTTTTCCTGGCCGGGATCTCATTCGCTTTGGTGACTGACAAATTGCGGCAAAAAGGCCTGCCGGCTGCGCAGATCGCGCGCACCACCATTCGCCGGGGCGCAGAAATTTTCGGCTTTGGGCTGCTCTTTCGCGCACAGGAATTCCTGATTGCCTGGGGATGGGCGCCGCGCAGCGATCTGTTTCGAGTGGATATTCTCAATACCATCGGTTTGTCCATGATGCTGATGGGACTGGCCTGCTGGATGGTGTTCGTGATCCACCGCGGCCCATACTACCGGCTTGCTTTGGGTATGAGCGCAGTCGGCGCGGCGTTGACCATCGCTCTGCTGACGCCGCTCCTGTACACCAGCTGGCGGCCACGATGGCTGCCCTGGCCGCTCGAGTCCTACATCAATGGCGTGCACAATCTCGACCAGCCGCAACCGTGGCTGTTCCCGATCTTTCCCTGGAGCGGCTTCGCGTTCGTCGGCCTGGCAGCTGGATTTTTTCTCCTGAGTGACCAGGCACGGGAACGGACGAGGGCGGTTCTGTCCCTCGGTGTGGGAGCAATCGTTTTGATCTACGTGGCACGCTGGCTGGACGCGCGGCCGAATCAGCTCTATCCCGTTTATGATTTCTGGCACACCAGCCCGAATTTTTTTGCGATTCGGGTCGGCCTGCTGTTGTCGATTTTGGCGGCCAGTTATCTGTGGTGCCGTTGGGGGGTGGGGCAATGGGGCTTCAGTCCGCTCGTCCAGATGGGGCACACTTCGCTGCTGGTTTATTGGGTACACATTGAATTCGTGTATGGACGATTCTCCATCCTGCCAAAGCACGCCCAGACCATCCCGACCGCTTCTTTGGGATTGCTGACCATCTTTCTTGCCATGCTGCTGTTGTCAGTCTTGCGGACCAGGTGGAAGGGCCGCGGCGCGTGGGTTCTGGAGTGGTTACGCGGGCCAGTGACCGGCTAAGGTTGCCTCAGAATTTGCGCAGAAAGTCCACGATCTTCCACTCTGCCCAGCGGCCATCGTAGCCATCGGGCGCAGCCAGGAACGAGCAGTGGCCGCCATCGGCGGTTTCCATAAAGGTAATGTTGGGATTGTCGCGGATCTTTCGCCGCGTCTCCGGCAGGATTCGGATGAACGGGTCATTGGCGGCATGAATGATCAGCGCAGGCACTGCGACCCGTTCCACAACATTGGCAGCAGCCGCCCGCGCATAATAGTCAGACGCGCCGTCAAAGCCGCTGTAGAAGGCAGTGATTTTGTCATCGAAATCCCGGAGACTCACCACGCCGCGCATTCTCGATGTGTCGAACATGCCGGGAAACATCCGCGCCTTGGCGCGAAGGCGACGGCGAAGGTTCCAGACGAAGTAGTATTCGTACAGACGATTGCTGGGTAAGTGCAGCGCGTCCGCTGAGGCCGCCAGGTCCATGGCCGGACAAACCGCAGCCACAGCGCGAAACTGCGGCGGGCCTTCCCTGCCCCACTCTCCCGCAAGTTTGAGCACCAGGTTTCCGCCCATGGAGAATCCGGCCAGCGCCAGGCACGAGATGCGGTCCTGATTGATGAGGTTCTGCGCCACGGCGGCGATGTCCTGGGAACGTCCCGAGTGATACAGCGTGGGCGAGAAGGCATCGGTGCCGCCGCAGTTGCGCTGGTTCATACGCACCACGTTCATGCCCGCAGCCACTCCTTTGGCAGCGATACCAGCCATATATCCCGAATCGCTGGAACCTTCCAAACCGTGGACAATCACGATGGTCAACGCTTCCGCACGGGCGGGCTGCCAGTGGCAATGGCACAGAACCTGCACGCCAGGCTCAACTTCAATCAGGCGTTCTTCGGCAGGTGGCAAAGCGATGCGCCGGCGCAGGAAAAAGCTGGCGAGAGTCTGCACATGCCCGCCGCGCAAGCTGCGTCTGGGAATAAAATCCTGCAATTCGGTTTGCGAAGTCCCCACGTTTTTATTCTAGAATGAAGTAGTGGAAACAAACCGCGTAACCGGAGTGATTCATGCCGATTTTTGAGTATCTCTGCAAAGAGTGCGATCACGAATTCGAGGCCCTGGTGTACGGCAGCCAGAAGGCCGCGTGCCCCAAGTGCCACGGCAAGAACCTCGCTCCGAAGCTCTCAGTCTTTGCGGTATCCGCAAAGGCCTCGTCGAGCACAGCACCCTCCGCCGGTCCGTGCGGGTCCTGCGGCGATCCTCGTGGCCCGGGCGCCTGTTCCATGCCGGATTTTGACTAGCCTCGCCGATCACCTAATTCCCCTTATTCCCCTTTTTCTGAGCCATTTACGCGGGTAACTTCGGGCACCTGGCCGCGATGACTCCGGTAAATTTCTTCTTTCTCTGAATCACCGTACTATGCCCATGAGTTCGTCTCGCGAGCTACGCTATGGATCGTCGGCAAAAACGGCGTGTTACAGCACACTTGTCGGTTCGGGTGTGGGGCGTGGACGCGAAGGCGCGGCCGTTCATGCAGATGGCCAATGTCAAGAACATCAGTCGTAAAGGAGCGCTGATTCAGGGCGTTCTCCGGCCAGTCAAGCCCGGCGAGATCATCCACGTGCAGTGCGACGACGAGCAGGCCCAGTATCGCGTGGTATGGGCCGGCAAAACCGGTTCCCCGAGAGAAGGGGAACTCGGCGTCGAATCGCTGCCGTCTGAGCCAATGATCTGGGACGTGAATCTGTCACGCTGCAGCGAGTTCGTAGGAAAAGGCTAGTAGCGAGTAGCTAGGAGCTAATAGCCAGTAGCTGGTTCAGTTTGCCAACCGCGTTGCCCTTGCCCTATCCTGCCCATTCACCTGCAATTCTTACCTGCAAGTCCGGGAGCGTTAATTTGCGGAAGAAGCTTGCCGTCCTCTTGTCACTTTTCGTGTCAATCTCTCTTTCTTCTGCCGAGTCACAACCACCCCTCAGCTTGATGCCGCTTCCGACCCACGTACAGGTTGGCTCCGGCGAGCTTGTGATCGATTCTTCTTTCTCCGTCGGGATCGGCGGCTCCCCCGATTCGCGCGTGCAGCGCTCCGTCGAACTTTTCTTGCAAGACCTCCGGCACCGCGCCGGAATGCCACCCCAGGTGATGAACGTGGTCGATGCCTCGCATGCCGGGCTTGTGGTTCGCGCCGAACACGCCAGCAAAGACGTGCAGGAACTTGGTGAGGACGAGTCGTATTCGCTGGCAGTGACTAGCGCCGGCGCAAAGCTGGATGCGGCAACTCCTCTCGGCATCATGCGTGGGTTGCAGACTTTCCTTCAGTTGCTGCAAACCACGCCGGAAGGTTTTGCAGTACCGGCGGTCTCGATCCAGGACAGCCCACGCTTCCCCTGGCGCGGCCTGATGATCGACGTGGGCAGACACTTCATGCCACTCGACGTGTTGAAACGTAATCTCGACGGCATGGCCTTGGTCAAGCTGAATGTCTTCCACTGGCATTTGTCTGAAAACCAGGGCTTCCGGGTAGAGAGCAAGAGATTTCCCAAGCTGCAAGAAATGGGTTCCGATGGACTCTTCTACACACAGAGCGACGTGCGCGACGTGATTGCCTATGCCCGCGATCGCGGCATCCGCATCGTGCCGGAATTCGATATGCCTGGACATAGCACGGCATGGTTCGTCGGCTACCCCGAACTGGCCAGCGGTCCCGGCCCTTATCAGATCGAGCGAAAATGGGGAGTGTTCGATCCGGCCATGGATCCAACTGAGGAACGAACCTATAAGTTTCTCGACAGATTCATCGGCGAGATGGCGGGTCTCTTTCCCGATCGTTATTTCCACATCGGCGGCGACGAAGTCAACGGCAAGCAGTGGGACGCGAATCCCAAAATCCAATCCTTCATGCGCAGCCACGGGCTGAAGAACAACGCGGACTTGCAGGCATATTTCAACCAGCGTTTGCAGAAGATCGTCAGCAAATACGGAAAGATCATGATCGGGTGGGACGAAATCCTGCGGCCGGACTTGCCGAAGGACATCGTAGTGCAATCCTGGCGAGGGCAGTCGTCGCTGGCCGACGCAGCCCGTCAGGGATTTCGCGGGCTGCTCTCGTTTGGCTATTACTTGGACCTGATGTGGCCGGCCTCGCAGCACTACGGCGTCGATCCGCTAAGCGATGCTGCCGCTCAACTCACTCCTGAGGAACAGCAGCGCATTCTTGGCGGAGAAGCCTGCATGTGGTCGGAATACGTTTCGCCGGAAAACATTGAATCGCGCATCTGGCCGCGAATGGCCGCTATCGCGGAACGACTCTGGTCGCGGCAAAATGTCACCGATGTTGACTCGATGTACGAGCGCATGGACGCTATCAGCCAATGGCTGGATTGGCTTGGCCTCACGCACAATTCGAGCTACGAGCCCATGCTGAAACGGATTGCGGGGTCGGACAATATCACGGCCTTGCGGACGCTGGCCGATGTCGTAGAGCCGATGAAAGATTACACACGCGAAGACACGGCTTTAGTCGAGGCCGCGAGTCTGACGCCTTTGAATCGACTGGTGGACGCAGTGCGCCCGGAGAGCGCAAAGGCCCGTCAACTTGCGAACGCGGTGAACGCTCTCGCGGAAACTGGCGGCAAGGATGTGGACAAGAGGCGGAAGATCAGAAACTACCTGGTCGTCTGGAGCCGAAACCAGTCGGATCTTATGCCGCTGGAAAAGCAATCACTTCTGCTCAAAGAAGTCATGCCGCTGTCAGAAGCTTTATCGCAGGTTGCCGACGTGGGCTTGCAGGCGCTCGATTTCCTGGATCGTGGAGAGCATCCGCCTGAGACATGGGGGACAACCCAGCTCGCCTTCCTGAAACAGGCACAACAGCAAAAGGCACAACTATTGCTGATGATCGTGCCTTCGGTGCAAAAGCTGTTAGAAACAGCGGCCAACCTGAGTGGGCCTGCAAGTCAGAAATAGTTTCCCTTGCGCTTTATTTCCAGAAAAGTGATGTGCCGATCAAGGCGAGAACTTCGACCACCGCCAATGTGATCCACACACGCTGACGGAAAACGGAACGCCGCAGGTCTCTCTTCAAATCCAGCTCGAGAACGTGAACGTACTCAATTTGAACCGGATCCGGCTTAGGCGGCGGAGCAACCCGCGGAGCAGCCGGCGCGCTTTGCGGTTTTGGCTTGTCCGGCAAGAAAACTTTCGGCGTGCTGATCACCGAGGACCACTTCGGCAGCACCATGGAATCCGAGCCGATGCCGGGATCCATGGGCTTGGAAGTCAGCTGCAGTGGCGGCAATCGCTCCGGTGCAACCGCGTCCGCCAGGTTTCGTAACAGCGAAGTCCACCACGGGTGGCTCATCTGGTCCGCGATCAGCTCGCCCACATCCGCCGGCACCGATTCCAATTCGAGCGGCGGCAAAGTCTCAGGCGAAATGACGTCGCCCAGGTTCGTAAACACCGTGCGGTACCAGGGCACGCTGAGGAGATCTCCCTCCAACATGCCGACGTTCACCGGCCGCGACGTCAGTTCGAGCGGCGGCAGGTGCTCCGGCGCAACTCTGTCCTTTATCTGAGAAAGCAAGCGCTTCCACAGTGGAGTGTTCCAACTGTCGGCGAGCATAAGCTCGATTTCCGGAACAGGATCGTCAGCGGCTTGATGCGCCGGTTCCGGAGAATGCGCAGATTCGTCGGGTTGGCTGTTCATACCCCTTGTGCTTATTAGTTTAACCGAATTCGCCGGGCCGTCACCGCCTGTTAGGATCAGCACATGCACGGCTGGCCCTACAGCACGATTGCCGCATTCGCCTGGTCTCTGGTTCCTTTGCTGACCTTCGGCTTTGCAGCAAAGCGCGTCAGCGAAGCTTGCAACCGTCTGCCCATTGCGGCTCGCCTTGCCTTGCCCGCGGTCTTCGGCGTTCCCTATGTGATCGTTTCATACTCAGCTTCAGACCTACGCTGGGACTGGCTTGCTTTGTACCTGCTTCTGCCGGTGGCGCTGGCAGCGCTGTTGTGGCGCGCCGCGCAGAGTGATTCCGAGCAGAAAGGCGACTGGCGCGATTTTTTTGTGCTTCTGGTTCTCGGCCTGGCGGTGGATTTGAGATGGTTTGATTCGGCATGGCCCGCACATCTTCGAATGCTCAATAAACTGGTCCTGCTCGATTCCTGTCTCTATGGCTTTCTGGTCATCCGTCAATTGACAAATGTGGGTTTCGACCTGAAGCTGCGAATCCGAGACTTCGCCGTCGGCCTGCGAGAGGTGCTCTTCTATGCGCCCATCGCTGTTCCCCTTGGCCTCGCTCTCGGATTTCTTCACTGGCACGCGGCATTACCCGGAGCGGGGAGGGCTGCTAGAGTTTTCGTTTTCACTTTCTTCCTGATTGCGGTACCCGAGGAAATCTACTTCCGGGGGTGGATACAAAACCTGCTTGCCCGCCGCGCCGGAAGCAACACTTCACTGTTGGTTACGGCTGCGATTTTTGGACTGTCACATTTCAACCGACGTGCGGCGCACTTCAACTGGCGCTACGTGCTGCTGGCGGCCATGGCGGGTATTTTTTACGGGCGGGCATGGCGCCAGCAGCACCGGGTGGCGGCTTCGGCCATCACGCACGCCTGTGTGGATGCAATCTGGGTGCTCTGGTTGCGTTGATGTCGTGTTTCTCAGGATTCGCCGTTTCACGCGGCCCCGGCTGCTAACGACAGCGTGTTACTGCCCCTTCTCGTTCTTCTCCGGCACGTCTTCGGCTCCCGGCATGACCTTCTTGAGTGGCGCCTTGCGCTGTTCTTCCAGTTCCGGATGCGGCAGCGGCTTGCGCGGCAGCATCTGATCGCGCATGGCCGTGTTGTAAACAAATATTGCTTCCACCGTCGCGGCCTGGGCGAGATCGGCAGGCTGCAGGCGCTCATAAGCATCCATGTTGGAGTGGTGGGTGCGTGAGCCGTAATCCAGACGGTCCTGAATGAACTGGAAGCCGGGGATGCCCACTGCGTCGAACGACTCGTGGTCCGTGCTGCCGGTGTTGCGCATGGTGATCGTCGTCACCCCAAGGTCCTTCAGCGGTTCTATCCATTGCGCGAACACCGGTGCAATGGCGGCGTTTTCCTGGAGGTAAATACCACGGATCTTTCCGCTGCCATTGTCTAGGTTGAAGTAGCCGGAAATTTTCTGCTGATCTGGTTTCAATTGAACCGGCCCGGCAGACTTGCGAAGCCACTCCGGAAGTTTCATCTGGTCGGGCGCCGTGGAAAGAGGCACGTAACCGAAGTGCTCTTTCACATAGTTGAGCGATCCGTACTCTCCTTGTTCTTCCCCCGTCCAGAGCCCGATGCGAATGGTTCGCCGTGGCTTCACTTGCAACGCGTTGAAGACGCGCATGACTTCCATGGCCACCACCGTTCCGGCGCCGTTGTCCGTGGCGCCGGTTGCGGCGGCCCAGGAATCAAGATGCCCGCCAAGCATGACGACTTCATCTTTCAGCTTGGGATCGCTGCCGGGAATTTCGGCGATGGTATCGAAGCCGTGTTCGTGGTCTCCGGTGAACCTGGTGTCAACATTCATTTCAAGGCTGACCGGCACGTTCGCCTTCAGCAGACGATACACTCGACCATAGTTCTCGATCGCCATGTGTACGACGGGAAAGGGCACAGCGTGCTCCCGCTGGTAGCTGAACCAACCGAGGTTGCGGTCGTCGAAGATCGTTCCTCCTGACCCGCCACCGTTTCTGCCGTCGCGGCTGGGCAGAACGACGACTGCAGCATGTTCGTCGATCAGGAACTTCTTGATCTTTTCGTTCAGCTCCCGGCGCCCTATGATTTCTTTCAGGAATGCGTCGTTCTCTGGGGCCAGCGGATACTCGACGATCTTGGCGAGGTCTTTCTCGTCGTCGCGCTCAAACAGGGACTTGTCGACCGGCGGCACTTCACGCATCTCGCCAAGCAGGACGATTTTGCCGGCGACCTTGCCCTTGTATTTATCGAGTTCTTCTTCTTTCTTGACCTCCATCGAAATCGCCGCCGCAGTGATAGCGCCACCGGTCGAGGGCGACCAGGGCGCAGCCTGCGCGATGAACACCGCCGTGTCTGGCGAGGCCATGCGAACCCACGTATTGAGTTGCTGCCAGCCCATGCCGAATTCGCCCCAATCTTCCAGGTGCGCGTTGCTGCAACCCATGGCGGAAAGCTGGTCGCGAGTCCATTCATTGGCCCGCTTGAGGTTGGGTGATCCGGTGAGCCGCGAACCGATCCCATCCATCAAGGCGGAGGCATACTCCATGATGTGCGAGTGACCCAGTTCCTCGTCGCGAATCCGCTGGTACATGGTGAGGTCGAGATTTTCTTTCGCCGGCTGCGGCAGTTCGTAAGAGGGCCTGCTCGCCTCCGTAGAGGGAGGATTGACCTTTTTCTTGTCGGCTGCGAAAACGCAAACTGCGAAGAAAATCAATAGAGTAGCAATAAAACCGAAAACGTTTTTGTAGTGCATCGTGGGAATTAACCTTATTCAGGAAATGCTGGCAGAGTAGCAGATGTTGACTGACGTTATCAAAGGGGGAAGCGGCCGAGATTAGGCCATTGCCTGGATTTGGACCAGATGTCTGGCTCCGCCCAGGCGCGCCCGCGCCTTCATGTTGGCGCTGGCTATGCCGGTCCGCTGAAATGATTTTTCACAATCCGCGCTGGACGGGCCGCGCATGTTGCCTTCCATGTAAGCCAGTCCGGGGCAGCGTGTGCAAGTTCCCACGTGCGCACACCCGGAGCATACAGAAAGGTCTTTTGCGCGAATCGACCGGACTTCCCGGAGTTGCTCCGAGTCGTGCCAGATATCAACAAATTCCTGCTGGCGCACGTTTCCGCAGGGTAGAGGAAACTGCACGCAGGGAAAGACATCGCCGTAAGGCGAGATGTAGCATGCGGTGTGCCCGGCGCTGCATGGATAACCCTCCATGATGTCTTCGTCCGGCGGAGGTGGAGGAGCGCAGAATTCCTCGACATCGCCAACCAGTGCCCGGTTATGAAAAATTGTTTGCAGACCGGATCCGGAGATGCCCAGCCCGAGAACTGATCTGTCGCCATCCAGCTTCGGCGTAATGGTCGGGTCGAGAGTGTAGAAGACTCCCAGTTCGCGCGCCAGATCCATCACGCCCATGTTGTCGCTCAGATTGTCCGCCATCAGCACATTGGCGATTGTCACCTTCAAGCCTTGAGTCTTCAGGAACTGAATGGCCTTGATTGTCCGCTGGAGCGAACCTGGCAATTTCGTGATCGCGTCGTGCACTTCCGGCCGGTGCGAATAAACGCTGATCTGCACTTGCTCGACGCCCAAATCCCGCATGCGCGCGGCCTCCGGCCCGCGAATCATGACGCCGTTCGTTTTCACTTTCACGTTGAACAGTAAGCGGCGCGCCTCTTCCACGATAATGAAAAAATCCCGGCGCATGAGGACCTCGCCGCCACTGAGCGTCAAAAAGAAAACTCCGGCGTCTGCAAGCTGGACGAGGAGATCCCGAATTTCCTGCGTGGTCATCTCCCCATGATCGTCGTGATCCAAATAGCAATGGACGCAGCGCTCGTTACAGCGATAAGTGAGGTCGAGATGCACGCTGATGGGAATGCCCAGGGCCAGGGCCTTCTGGTTCATCTCGGCGAGAAGGCTCATGGCGCCTCCGCTGGCGGTGGCGCACAACTTATGATCGGTTGTTCTGAAACCTGAAGAATTCCGTGCTGTGACAACTCGTTGACGAAATGCTCGGCGTCGCGCCGGGCCTGATCGGGCGTGACTTCAAATTCCTGGCAGATCTTCTTGTCCACGATTTCCGACAGCGGTGTGCGGCCATCCGCCTGCTGCCAGATCAGCGTGGCAACTTCATTGAGAGTGAAAAAAGTCGAGTCAGCAGTTGACATGATCATCATTTCGCCGCCCACGAGCCGGGCGGCGATGGCGCTGCTCCTGGCAATGTACCTCTCAGCGGACGGGCACTCTCGATCGCTCAATGAATTCCCTCCCAGACCCTCGCATCCGGCGCGAACACCAATCGGCGTATCGGAACGCGATCTGCAAACTCGCAGGCTGACTCGAACATCTGCGCCACCAGATCTCGATCTTCGGCGAAAAACAAAACGTTTCGCAAGACCGATCGCACCGCTTCAGCCTTGGGCACGGCCTCGATCCGATTCTCCGGTCCTTTTTCCAGCAGGAAAAGCGTGGCGACAGGCGCAGATTCATTTTCACCGGGCCGCGCTAACTCTCCGGCGAAGGGTGTGCCAAAGGCAAAGTAGCGATCACCGCGGCGACGAACGTAGGAGATCTCGTCGGTGAGCAACTTCACATCCGGGGGCGCGAGGCGGGAGATCGTAGTTTTGCCCGCAGAAGAAATGCCGGCAAACAGGAAGGCTCGCCCGTCACGGATTGCGCTGGCGGCATGAAACAAGAATCCACCCCGTCTGGCAAGAATGAGCGTATGCACGATTCGCAGGACGGAATCGATGGCATACGGATTGTGCGATTGCCGCACCTGACCACGGCCGCTCGCCGGATTCCACCGGGCTTGAAAGTCACCGCGCTGGATCAGCCAGTGGCGGCCTTGCTTCCTCACCCGAACGTCGTCGTCACTCCCTGTCATCGCCCACGGCTGAGCCAGATCCACCGCGAGTTGGAACTGTGACTTCTGCGAATCGCTGATGAATCCCTCGTATCGGTCCACGAGCAGCTCACGAAAAGCCGCGTCTTTAGAATGCAGTGCTATCGCCATTCCGCCGATTTCTACGGTAACGGATTCGGTCCTGGCGCTCCGAGCAATGCTCGTCATGCGCGCCCCAGGAATTGCGCCACGAGAGGCGCTCGAGTCTTCACATCGAGCACATCTCGCTCACGGCGCAGCTGTCGCGCAGAGTGCAGCCGCAACGCAACGCTTCGAATGAAGTCACAATGGCACAAAATGCAGGCGAGCACGCGGGTTAGCGCGGACATCGACGGCGGCAGAAAGCTGCGCCCGTTGCGCTCGATCCTTACAACCCGGCCGAGCAAATCGCCGGCCTCCGCCGCGGGATCATTCTGCGGCATGGCATCGCCCCTCGTGATCCACGGCGTCCCGGCATCCGCCAGCAGTCGGTGCGCCAGGAACCCGCCGTCGCGCAAAAGCAGCACGATATCGCCCCGGGCAAGCGTTTTCTCTGGCCTATTCTCCACCGTAAGAACATCGCCGGGCCACAACGAAGGCAACATGCTGGTTCCGAATACGCAGAGACGAACGCTGCCCCCGAACCGCAGCACAGACGCCGCAAGCTCGATCTTGTGAAGTTCGCGAACGTGTGCCGTGGTTGCCATGAAAAAACTATGAGCTTTTGCGATTGAAGCGACACTGAAATTGCGTCGGGCTGATCTTGCCGCAGGCCAACGCCATGGTTTCAAAAACTCGCTCGTGGCGGAAGCTGGGTTTCTCGTAGGGCTTCTTGTCAGCGCGCCGGGTGTCGCCTGCGGGTTTGCCCTCAGAGTTTCCCTTGGTCCCTGTCATGAAAACGCACATTAGCGCTACCGATGGTAGCCGAACTGCGACCTCGGTCTGCGCTCACACAACCGTCTTCGTCGGCAGTGTACAACAATGAGACAGAGAATTCGTTAAGCCTCTTGATTCCGCCTGGAATGAGCATGGCTGCCGTCTCGCCGGCTTGGACCAATCGCGCTACTGAAAGGTCAGAACGACCGAGGTCTTGTTGTAGGTTGCGCTCCAGCCCTTGGGAACGGTAGAGAACTGACCTTGCAGAGAGCCAGACCTGATGATGTTGTAGGTGCTTCCCTTGGGAGGGGAAAATCCATTGATGGTCTTGATTTTCAATGTACCGCCCAGCGTCGCGAGACCACCCACCGCAAGCTGATCGTATTGCGTCGAGCCGGTTCCGCCGATCTTGACGCTGTAGGTGCCCGACGCACCCTGGGTGTAGTTGCTGGAAGAACTTGCGAAGGTAAGTGTACCAACCACCGTGGAAGTACCGGGAGCAACGGTCGCGCTGGCATTCACCACCGAACCGCTGATCGCGCCCGCTCCCGAGAGAGTTCCTCCCGTGTACGTTGCTGAAGAGGACAACGAAAGAGCGCCACCACCCAGGGAAGTGCTGCCGGAGTTTTGGCTGAACGAAGCGGCGAAACTCAGTGTGCCGGAATTCGCCTCGACGCTGCCGCTATTGACGAATCCCGCCTGAATCGTACTTGTCCCCGTGCCGCCCGTCTTTTCGAACGTCCCGCTGTTGTTGAATGTTCCTGACGATCCGTCGATGTTGGCGTCCGCCGTGAAGTTCCAGGTTGCCCCGGTGTTGTTGTTGACGATGGCGCTGTCCAACAAATTCATAAAGTTTCCGCGATTCGTCATGGTGACGGTCTGCTCGTTATTCAGCGTGCGGCCGTCCAAGGTGGCATTCCCCGCTCCCAACGTGATTCCTCCGCTCGCGTTGGTTACGGCCTGGGTTTGCGGTGCGATGCACGATGAAGACGCGGAAGAGTATGTCGTGCAGAGCGACGCATAGGTCCAGGTTACGGCGGCGTTGAAATCGAGCGTGGCCGTGCCATACACAAAGCCACCCGTCAGGCTCACCGGGCCGGCGAGGGTCACAGCACTCGATTGATTGAAGGCCACGACTCCGCCATTAAAAGTGGTAGTCCCAGTGAGCGTGTAGGCTCCAGTCAAAGTCTCGGCGCCGCTGCCAAAGTCCACCGCGCCCGCGCCCGCGATTGTACCGCTCAAGGAGAATGTCCCAGAATCAAACTGCAAGGTAGCGCCCGATGCCACTGTCCATGAACCCGTGCAACTGCCGCTGCAAGTCCCTCCGCCAGTAAAGTCCAGCAAGGCGGCGCTGGCCATCACCTTCCCCGTGTTGTTGAATAGGGCCTGCACCGTGCTTGTGCCCGTGCCGCCGGTTTTCTCGAATGTGCCTAGATTGTTGAAAGTGCCGGAAGTTCCATTCAGACCGGCGTCGGCGGCCAGGTTCCAGGTCGCACCGGCCTTGTTGTTCACGACCGCGCTGTCCAGCAAATTAAGGTAGTATCCGGAGCCGGTCGCAGTCATGGTCTTCGTGTTGTTCAAGACGCGCCCATCCAGTGTCTGGTATCCCGAAGACATGGCAATGCCTCCGGCCGCGTTGGTCACCGCCTGGGTTTGCGGGGCGGTGCACGACGACGAGGCGGATGAGTACGCAGTGCACAGCACACCGTAGGTCCAGGTCAACAACCCACTGAAGTTCAAGGTGGCTGGCCCATACACGTAACCGTTGGCGAGATTTACGGGCCCAGGGAAGGTCACACTGCCCGTCTTGTCGAAATCCACGACGGCTCCATTGAAGTTCGTGCTCCCGGTGAAGCTGAAGGTTCCAGACAGGGTCTCCGTCCCGCTGCCGAAGGTCAACGTCCCCGCACCGCTGATTTTCCCGCTCAACAAAAATGTGCCATCAAATTGCAGCGTCCCACCCGAAGCGACGCTCCAGGATCCGCCGCAGGTTGCACTGCAACTGCCCCCGCCGACGAAATCCAGAATAGCTGCATTGGCGTCCACCGTCCCCATGTTATTGAACGCCGGTTCCACAACGCTGGTGCTCGTTCCCACGGTTTTTTCGAAGGTCCCCAGGTTGTTGAACGTTCCTGTAAATCCATCGATGTTGGCGTCGGCAGCCAGGTTCCAAACCGCCCCGCCGTTGTTGTTCACGATCGCGCCATCCAGCAGATTGAAGTACCAGAAGTTGGAATCCGTCATGGTTGCGGTCTTGTTATTGTTCAGGGTCCGGCCGTCCAATGCTGGGATCCCGGTGCCGAATTGGATTCCACCCTTCGCCGTTGTTACCGCCTGAGTCGTGGGAGCGACACACGAGAGGCTGGTCGACGAGTACGTTGTGCACATATTTCCGCCTGACCAGGTCAGCAGACCGGAGACAGTAAAATTGTCCTGGGCGGACAGCGTTCCACCGCTCAAGGTCATCGTCGGAACGTTGAGGGTGACCACGTTGGTGTTGGCAAAGTTCGCCAGGCCGCCGGCTACCGATATTGCGCCCACACTCGTGACGGTCCCGTTGAAGTCCACCGTTGCCGAGGTGACGCTCGTTGTCCCATTGATGTTGTAATTCCCAGTTAAAATTTCCAAACCGCTCGAGAAGCTCACCGTGCCCGCACCTGCGGCCCCGGCCCCCCCTATCTGCCCGCTTAGGCTGTATTGTCCCTGGTCAAATTGCAGGGTCGCGCCCGAAGCCACAGTCCAGGACCCGGAACACGTAGTCCCGCACACTCCGTTTCCTGTAAGGTCCAGCGTGCCTGCGTTCACCGCTACCGTACCGCTGTTATTGAATATGGTCTGGATGGTGCTGGTTCCCGTCCCCCCCGCCTTGTCAAATGTTCCCGAATTGTTGAATACCGGATTGAAGGGTCCCGATCCGGACGAGTTTATGTTCGCATCTGCAGAGAGGTCCCAGGTCGCTCCGCTCAAGTTGTTGATTCCGGCGTCGTTTACGGTCAAAGTGTAGGCCCCGCTGACGGTTGCCGTCTGGGCGTTATTCAGAGCACGGCCATTTAAGGTCACCGGACCGGAAATCGTAAGTCCTGCATTCGCATTGATCTCCGCGAGTGCGCTCGGCGAGTTGCAAGTTTGCGTCTGCGTCGAATAGATGGCACATATCTGCCCGCCTGACCACGTCACCAGCCCAGTTGCGGTAAGCCCGCCCACTCCGGTCAGCGTGCCATTGCTCAGTTCCAGAGTGGAGAGCGTACTGAATCCGCCGATGCTCAGCACTCCCGAACTGATATTGAGATCGGCAATCGTCTGAAACGTTCCGGAGAGCGTCAGTGGCCCGCCGGAAAACGCGATGGGCGCTCCGGAGATCACGCCGGTGATGGTTTGATTGGGTGCGGCCAGGGTGCCAATAGAAATCGTGCTGCCGGAGAACGTGCTCGCGATACATGCGGTATCGCTCGCAGTCGGAACCCGGTTCAAGCTCCAATTGCTGGGTGTGGTCCACTGATTGTTGCCGGCCGAACCCGTCCAGTTGTTAGTACCATTGAAGCAGGTCACAGAGGATGGCGGAGGTACAAGACCTCCGAGTTTCGCCACAAAGCTACCGCCGGAGGTTGGCTTGGTTACGCTGTTACCGTTCGCGGAATTGGTTGCCTGCTCGCCTTCTGACGAAGCGTTCGCGACCTGCGGGAAGTCGCTCGATGTGGTCCAGCCGCCAAGATACGCGAAGCCTTGCGCATCCAGTGCGATTCCGGAACTCACATCAACGCCGCTACCGCCCACGTAGCTTGAAAAGTGAAGCTTTGACAACTTCGGGTCCAATGCCGAAACAAACGCGTCCACGCTGCACGCCTTGCTGCTACTGCGACAGGACACTTGTACGGGATTGCGTATCGGGAAGTCTGACGAGCCCGTCCAGCCGGAAACGAAAATGTTCCCCGCGGAATCGAGTGCGATGGCCCTGGCTTCCTCCGAACCAGTTCCCCCCAGATACGTGGAGAACAAAACCTTCTTGCCGTCCGCCGAGACCTGGGTCACGAAGGCGTCTTCGGCGCCCGCCAACGATGACTGCACAGGCCTGACGATGGGAAAATCGCTGGACTTGGTAACACCGGCCACATAAGCCCGGCCCACGCCATCCACCGCGACGGCAGAACCCGAATCACCGCCGCTTCCACCGAGGTAGGTTGAATACAGAACTGCAGACCCGTCTGCAGACAGCTTGGTAACGAAGGCTTCACCCTGGCAGTTGCTCTGCACCAGCACGCACTTCGCCTGGAAGGCATCGCTCGTCGGAAAATCCACCGATGCGGTCGCGCCAGTTATATAAGCGTTGCCAGAGCGATCGACAGCAATACCGTAGGCTTCGTCGGAGCCGGTCCCGCCCAGATATGTGGCGTAGACGACGTGAGAGCCATCGCCGGCAATCTTAGCCACGAAGGCGTCCTGATCGCCGCCGGCAACGCTTTGCCAGGCGTTCACCGCCGGGAGGTCAAGCGAAGTTGTTGTACCGGCGATGTAGATGTTCCCCCGCGGGTCGAGAGCAACAGCATTGCCGGCATCCTCGCCGCTGCCGCCAATGTAAGTCGAAAACATGAGCGAACCCTGGGGATTCAATTTCGCCAGGAATGCATCGCCAGCACATTGGCCTGCGCCATCAACACTGCACTTGGGTTGCAGTGCATGGAGAGTCGGAAAGTCTGTCGCTCGGGTTTCCCCTGTCACGTAGGCGTTCCCCGATGCATCGACAGCGATTGCTCTCGCCTCACCGAGGTAGTTGTGATCCAGATAGGTGAAATAGATTATCTTTGAACCGTCGGTCGAGATCCTCGCCACAAACGGCTTGCCCTCGCCGGCGCTCCGCTTGGTCACATCCACCGGGGCAGCGCGGCTGAGAGTTACGCCCGCCAGATAGGCGGTCCCATCCGCACCCACGGCAACTGCATTGATCCGATCAGTCGGATGGGAGAGAAACCTGGAATAAATCAGGGTCGCGCTCGAAGCGCTTGCGGGAGGCGAAGGGACTGCAGCCGGGCCAACCGCGGCAGCAAAGGGAACAAAGACCAGGAAAAGCCAGAGGCCGGCGCATAACCTGCGGCCAACACACCGCTGCATATTCTCTCCCATGCCCCAGATTATGTGCGGCGCAAACGTTGTCGCTCGTCAGCGATGGCTCTGCGTCAATTCGCGTTCACTGCCAGGAATTGACTCAGAACCGAGACGGCAAGATTGTCTGGATTTTACTAGCGAGGTTCATCGTGTCAAGCGGAATCCGCGCCCAGCGCGGAAATCGGCCATCCCGATCCGGGGAGATTTCTGCAAAGAGTTGCAACTATTGCGCAAGCAATTGGTACGCGACTCGCCATCCAACCATTGAAGTTCTAGTTCGCCGTGATCGCTCCAAACACGCCGGTCGTATAGTCGCCCCCGGCAGCATAGTACAGCGTGTTGGTCGGACCGGATTTGGGATTGCCGTCGCCGAACTCGATCCCCCAAAGTCCGGGAATCGTGATGGGAGTGCCGCTTGAGTCGTTCAGGAAGCCCTGAAAAGCCAGGGTTTTAGGGCTGTATGCTGCAATCCAACCGGTCGCCGTATTCCCCACCAGCAGCATATTGCTGAAAGCGCCGAAATTTGCCGGTGCCATCGCAACTCCCCAAGGCTCATCGAGACCTTCTGTGGCCAGGCGCGCCTTGAGATTGCCGTTGGTGTCAAACGCATCCACGTAGCCACCCGAAGCGCCGTTATAGAACGTGACCAGAATGTATGAACCAATCGCTTGTACGCCAAAAGCCGTGTAGCCTGCGGGGAGCTTCGGATCCGAAAATTTTCCGGACAACACTACCGGGCTGAAAGTCGCCGCGTCATAAGCCTCCACACCGCCGTTGTGGTTGGCAGCATAGTAGGTCGGGGCTTTGGTGCTCGCGTTGGTGGCGATCGCCAAGCCGGTGTAGGAAGCTCCTGAACTCGCGTGGTTCACCATGATCGTTGTGCTGGACACGTGGCACTGATAGCATCCCGTGCCCTGCTGGCCCGGTCTCTGGCCCGCATTCCAGTTGGAGATAGTCCCATCCAGAGTGGCGAAGGTAAAATTCTCGGCGCCGGGTCCCGGCCCTTTGGCAGCGTTGTACGCGGTGCCCGTCGGCGTGCCGAGGCCAGCGCCAAGAGCAGTCGGAATAGTAATCACTAATGGTGCGAGCGAGGCGGGGCCGGACTGATTGGCATAGTACAAAGTCGTGAAGCCGGTGGCGTTGCCCGAGACCCACCATTCATTCTCCGACTTGCTCGAGCTTGAAGGGCGCGAAATTCCCCACGGATTCACCAGGTAGGAGTCTTGCGAGTTGTTCACGATCGGCGTCACGGTGTAGCTGTTGGTCTGCGCCCCGGCCGCCAGGCACATCAGCAATGCGCTGCTGATCACACACGCGATTTTCATCTTTCCCTCCAATATTGTCCGATCCCACCGGTATCTACCCATACTGCATCGCGCCAGATCAAATGTCATCGAAATGTAAATTTTCCGTTACAACGGTACCGATGCCATTACACTTTAGCAGCTTCAAATTCCAACCTGGAGGACCGTTGCTGTGAAGAGATTGCCCAGCGTACTATTCCTGCTTGCAGTGGTCACTATCCCCGTTTTTTCAAGTGACGGCTATCATCTGGTAAAGAAAATCCCCATTCCTGGCACGGGAAGCTGGGATTACCTGACATTGGACGAAGTCGCACGCCGTTTGTACGTGTCCCATGGGACGCAAGTGGAAGTCCTCGATGTGGATTCCGGCGCAATCGTGGGGCAGATTCCTAATACCCTTGGAGTCCATGGCATCGCTATCGCTCCTGAACTGGGGCGCGGCTTCGTCAGCGACGGTCAAGCCTCCACGGTCACTATTTTCGACCTGAAGACCCTCAAGACCATCGGCGAGGTACCCACCGGCAAGAAGCCGGATGCGATTATCTACGATCCCGCTACTTCCCGGGTTTTCGCATTCAACGGTGGGAGCGACAGCGCCACTGCGATCGCCGCCGCGGAGGGAAAAGTTGCCGGAACCGTTGACCTCGGCGGCGGGCCTGAGTTCGCCACCGCGGACGGAACCGGATTCTTGTTCGACAATCTGGAAGATGAAAGCCTGGTAGTAAAAATCGACTCGCGTAAACTTACTGTGGAGCAGCGCTGGAAGACGGCGCCTTGCGCATCGCCCAGCAGCCTCGCCATGGATCGGCAGAATCGGCGGCTGTTCATCGGGTGCCGGAGTCATGTCATGGCGGTGATGAACGCCGACACCGGCCAGGTGATCACGACCCTGCCCATCGGCGACCACGTAGACGCGACGGCTTTTGATCCGGAGACGCGGCTGATTTTCAATTCCTGCGGCGAAGGCACCATCACCGTCATTCACCAGGACACTCCCGACAAGTACTCGGTGGTCGAGAGTGTGAAAACTCTGCCGCGAGCAAAGACCATGGCTCTCGACCCCAAGACCCACCAACTCTTCCTATCCACAGCCGAGTCCGGACAGTTTGAGGTGCTGGTCGTGGGAAAATAGACAGCATCTATGACGACACGATGCATATTGACGATTTTCTTGGTTGCCGCTTGTCTGGCGCAGATCTCCTGTACGCGGCAGTATGCTCAGCAAACCACGGCCGAACCCACGTCGCAGCCGGTTGAACTGCAGGCGCAGGTGAGTGTTCCGTTCCGCTTCGTTGCCTATGGAGACACGCGCTTCCACGATCCCAAAGATACCGAAGCCTCCAATCCGACGGTCCGACGGGCGCTTGTGCAAGCCATTGCCGACGCGCATCCCGCGTTCATTGCCATCGGCGGCGACATCGTTTATAACGGCTTCGACGCCGACGACTGGAAAACCTGGGACAGTGAAACCAGCGTCTGGCGCGAGAACAAAATTCCTGTTTACCCGGCGCTGGGCAATCACGATCTCCACGGCGATCTGAAGGCTGCTCTCGGCAACTACTTCCAGCGCTTCCCCGAACTCAAGGAGAGCCGTTACTACTCAGTCCGCGCCGCGAACGCGCTCCTGCTCTTTCTCGACAGCTCGCTCGATGAAACCTCAGGCCCACAGGGGCACTGGCTCACGCAGAAGCTGGATACAATTCCCGCCGATGTGGACTTCGTCTTTATTGTTCTTCACCATCCTCCGTACACGAGTTCGTCGGATGCGAAGAAGTATGGCGGAGGACATTCCTCGCGCAGTTCCGAGCACGCATTGGCGGGAATGCTGGAAACGCGGCAGCCCAACGCGCATGCCCGGTTTGTGGTCTTTGCCAGCCACGTACACAACTACGAGCGTCATGAACACGGCGGCGTCACGTATTTTGTTAGCGGCGGGGGCGGAGCGCACGCCTATCCGATCGAACGCGCGCCCGGCGACCCGTTCCAGAGCAAGGAAATCAACTACCATTACCTGCTCGTCGAGGTCGACCGCGGCAAACTCAGCATCACCATGAACCGCCTGGATATGACGTCTGGCAAGACGTTGTGGACGCAGCCTGATTCAGTCGGGATTCGTGCGGCGGCTGCAGCATCGGCCAAGGCGGGCGCCGGAAGCTAACGCGGTTTTTCCTCGAAGCTGGACGAATTGTTTGGCTCAAGAACCGCAGACCAGGTTCCGCTCCCGCCATTCTGAATGCACGGTCCGCTCGTGGCCGCGTATTTTCCTGATGCGGACGTGCTCCCTGGGGCGCCTCCAGTCGTTGTTCCCTGGAAGCTGAGTGCGTCCCCATACTGCGTGAGCTCGAGGGTCAAAGCGTTGCCACTGACCGTTCCTGACATGGTCGCTTCGGAGCTGCAAGCGGCAGCACTTCCGATCAAGGTGGCCGGGCCAAAGATCGAATTATCGACTTGCGTCAGCGCAGCCGTTACTTGGATTACATTCGAGGAGCCGCTCGGCGTCAGCGTGAATGCCCACGTTCCGTTCAGTTGAGGCTGGATGGTAGAGCTGCCGCATCCGTTAAGGAGAAGCAAAGCCACAACCAACGCTGTTCGCGCGACGCTCTTCATGCCTGAGTATTGTAAGGCAGTGAGACGAGCGTACGCACGCTCGCAGCCGGGGTTTAGGGTAGGCTTCAGATCTGGGGTGGGAGATGGGAATCGAAAACACCCTGAAACAGCAACGAAAGAACTTACTAGCGCACAGGTAACGATCTTAAGCAGCCCAAGTACATGAAAAACCAACCGGCAGGTTTCACAGGGTTTCGGTTCTCTCAGCGACTTCCAAAAGCTCTTCAGGAGGGAATCTCTACTGATCCGTCATAGTGCTAAGTGTTGAGCACCGTTGCTTGATACCACATCAATGCCGACCTTGAGGCGGACGCTCCCCACATACCTTGCAAGCGGTTCCTTAAGTGGACCCCGAAACGAGGAGCCCAGCCTAGACGCAAACCAACGAGCAGAAAAGCAGCGGTCGCAGGAAGCGTAGCGGCGATGAATCGTAGTCCGATCCAGCGGCAGGTCTGTGGGCCGAATTGGCCAGGGGTAGTTTTTCCGCACGCGTAAACGCTTCGCAAGATTGCTGGTTACCGCAATGGCCGTGATCGCGCCGAAAGGAAAACATTTTCGAACTGAATTTGGGGGAAATCAAGCGTAACGTCAAACTGTGGCGTTTCACCGAGACGCTGCGCGAAAGCTTTTGGGCATACCCAGCCATTCCAAGGCAGACTGCATATCTTGGAACACCTCTATTTGTTCCTCTCCGCCTGCGAGTTCCCGGTACGTCTGGAACGATCGGCCCATCCCATAGTCGGCAAGACGACTGGTGACTATGGCCCGTCGCGATCTAGCAGAGAATACCGGCCGCGAAGCCAACGCCTTCATTTCGGCAGAACTGATTTCGAGCTGGGTAACGCGAGTGGCGTCCAATAGTTGGAAGAAGTTTGGATTGAAAATGGGATCTCTTGTCAGTTGATTCTGGTGATCCAACGCCTCAGCGAACGTGAGAACACCCGATCCGGTAGTTGCCACTAATCGCCGTTCTATGTCGATCACGTATCGGCACGGCATCGACCTTGCCCCTGCTGTGCTGAATACCACACCTGCAGGCGAACGGGGTTTTACGATCGATCTTGTTCGGGATTCGTAACAACGCGGGGCCACCTATCTCGTTGTGGCTACTGGACCAACATGGTCATCTCAGTCAATTGGGGATAGCTGGTGTTCCGGCGCGTGCCGAACACCTGCATGCGAAAGGGGCTTTACGGTCAATTTTGTTCGGAATTCGTAAACAGCGCCGGACCACCCTTTCTCGTTGTTGGCTGCTTGGACCCACACATGTCATCCCGGTCATCCTTGATTGTTGACATTCCGGAATACGCTTGCCGAAAAAAGGCGAGGATTTTCCGCACTAGAAGTGGTTTCATAAATACCTGATGGTGATGAGTAAGCAAGCGAAATGAAAGAAGCCGCGGTAGATGCTGAGG